>VFSW01004034.1_pt1 | contig 21927 bp, 18 predicted proteins | sample 5358111 | NCBI WGS metagenome assembly VFSW01 (sample SAMN11554181, study PRJNA540505) | mine drainage metagenome | isolation source: sediment from site ElyBrook_90M | place: USA: Ely Copper Mine, Vershire, VT | collected 2017 | reverse complement strand
GTAGGAGTGGGGCGGGGCGCGGCCGGCGCGGGGCGGAGCCGGCGCCGCGTGGGGCAGCCCGAGGGCCGGTGTGCGTTGCCAGATACACGTCTGCTGCGCGGGGCGCCTCCGTCCGCGCATCGCGGCCGATTCTCCCCGTCTCGAGTCACTTCTCGGCCGGATCGAGTCCACATGGGCCCGATTCCGTGCACGAGAGGTACAGATTCGACCGGCTGCCCCGTCCGGACCTCGCGAGACTCACCACGTGTATCCATGGACGCACACCCACGCCGTCCGCCTGCGCATCCTGCCCCGGGCCCGGTGGAACCCGCGTGGCGTTGCCGGCGTCGGGAGTTCGGTCCAGACTGCGAAGGCCGATACCCGTTTGGCCCCGCTCGTGCCTCTTAAGTGATGTGAGGGTCATCACGGAAACGCTCGACAGGAACGAACGCAGCGAAGCCGCGAGGCTCGCGGTTCCAGCGACGGCGCCCTCTCCGGAGTGGGTCGCCACGCTGCACGACCACGGCCCGCTGCTCCTGGCCGCGGCCCGGGCGATCACCCGGGACGAGGCCGAGGCAGAGGACCTGGTCCAGACCACGTTCGAGCGTGCCCTTCGCGCCGGGCCGGCAATTCGGGAGCCGCGGGCCATTCGGGCCTGGCTCCTGACCGTCCAGACGCGCGAGGCGCTGCGGGTCGTCCGGCGGCTTCGGCGGACGCTTCATCTGGACCCGACGGTTCACGAGCTCCCGGTCGACGGGCCGGAGACGTCGGAATCGCTCGAGCTGGACGAAGCGCTGTCGAAGCTCTCCCGGCCGATCCGAGCCGCGGTGGTCCTCCATCACATGGTTGGACTCTCCGTCCGCGAAACGGCCGACGCGCTGGGAGTGACGGAGAACACGGCGAAGGCTCGCCTCAAGACGGGCCTGGCGCGACTCCGGGAGTGTCTCGATGAACACTGAACCAAACGGCGGCGCCCGCGACGGCTCCGCCGATCCCCTGCAAGAGCGTTTGGCGCGCCGCTTCGATTCGGAGCTGGCGCAGGCGGAGCGAGACTATCCGAGCCTGAGCGTGGCCAGTCGGGCGAGGGCGGAAGGCGCGGGACGCCGCTCGCGCGGCCGTTGGAGCTGGCCCAGGCTGGCGTCGGGCGTCGTGGCGGTCGGGGTGCTGGCTGTTGTCGGCTTGATCGGCGTCGGGCTCGCGTCGAAGCCGGCGCAGGTTTCGGGACCGTCGCTTTCGAACCCACCGAGGGCGGCAACGCCCTTCCCATCCCAAATCGATGGGCAGAAGGTGTATTCGGTCGCGGACAAGGCGCAGTGGGAAAAGCTGGGCGGTGGCTTCCTGCTCGCAGCTTACGCGGCCTTCTATCCGATTCCCTGTCCGGCTCAACCCCCGTCGCAAACGAGTGGTCCGGACACGGATCTCGTCGCTTCGTGCCCCAACATGGTGCTCCAGGCGACGGCCGGGTTGATCGAATCGAATCCGGTCCCGGCCGATTCGGCGCTGCGAGTGGCGCCCAAGTCGGTCGACCTCTCCGGCTGGACGGGCGGGCCTGAGATCGTCATGCGTGTCCACAGCCACGATCCGGAGGCGGCGAAATGCGGCGCCGACCTCAAGGCCCTGTGCGACGGCGCGATCGTGGTCGAGGCGGTCGTCTGGCCTGACATCCCGGCCCAGTTTGAGGGCCAGAAGGTCTACCGCGCGGTCGATCAGGCTTCGTTCCCGACTTCCGGCAGTTTCCTCCTGGGCGGCCGAGTGAGCAGGCCGGCGTTTGCACCCGGCTGCCCGATTCGGAGCAGTACCGCGGCCGAGCTGCAACTGATGCCGTCCTGCCTGGTCGTCTCGATCGACGGGCTGGCCGTCGCTCCCAAGAGCGTTCTCGACGCGCCCAACAACGAGATCGTCGTCGCGAAGGTCCACATCAACGACTCGCAAGCCGCCGGGTGCCCGGCGTCCGCGCTCGACCAATGCAAGTCCGCGGTCGTCGTGGAGTCAGTCCTATGGCGGTCGGACGTGCTCGTCAACGCGAGCCCGACAGCCACCGGCAGCCCGCTTCTCCCGAACGGCTCGCCAGGAGGCGTGACGGTCCCGTCGCTGTCGCCCGGGGCAATCGGCACCGGTGAGGGCGTGGGTTCGACGAGTGTGCCATCGAGCCAGCCGTCGGCCGTGACGGTCGGCCGGGACGGCGTGCCGGTCTCATTTGGCGGGCAGGCCGTCTACAGGGCTTCGAACCTGCCGGCCGACGCTAGCTTCCTGCTCGGCGGCGTGCTGGGTCGAGATGCCACCTGCGCGGCCCCGACAGGGGTGTCGGCCAAGCCACCTGCCTGCGGCTACTGGACGGTTGACGGGCTGGCGGTCGGCAACATGGTTTCGATCCCGGACTCGCTCATCGGGTCGGTGGTCGTTGTGGAGATCCAGCGCTCCAAGACCGTGGGCGTGTGCGCCGGCGGACCGTGCCGGACCACGGAAATCCTCGTCGTGACTCGGATCGTGTGGTCGGGATCGGCGGCGGTGTCATTTCCTCCGTTTCCGATCGCGCTTCCTTCCTGAGGCCAGGCGGCGGGGGAGTGGCGGCCCGGGGGCTGGCTCCGTGCCGGCCAGGGCCGGAAACGCGGGCGGTTCCCACGCAGCGGTCAATCTTGACGTGGCCGCGTCCGGCCCGGTCGAGTCTGCCCAATTCCGTATACCGAAACGGCGAGCCGCCCCTCGGCGATGTCGCGTTCGGGTCGAAACGGGTATCGAATCTGGTCAGTCTTGCCGGGCGCGGCTCCATCGGACGACGATCTGGGCGTCAGACGGTCGCGTTTGACCAGGGAGCGGGAATCACGCGGCTCGGCCGCTCGCTCGGCTCGCGCGGCTCGGCGGCTCGGCCGCTCGCTCGGCTCGGGCGGCTCGGGCGGCTCGAACGAGCATTCAACCGTGCCACCGCACCGACGATGGACGGATGACGGAAACTGAGGCTGCTGCCGCGCCGGCCGAACCTGGCGGAGGGCCGGCCCAACTGGTGAGGAAGCCATGCACGTCACCATCGTCCACGTCCACGTGAAGCCGGAGCACGTGGACGAGTTCATCGAGGCGATCCGGATCAACCACGAAGGCTCGGTCAAGGAGCCGGGGAACCTCCGTTTCGACATCCTTCAGTCGCCCGACGATCCGACACGTTTCGTCGCCTACGAGGCCTACCGCGACGAGGCCGCGGCGAAGGCGCACAAGGAGACCGCCCACTACCTGGCCTGGCGTGACAAGGTGGCCGATTGGATGGCCGAGCCGCGCCAGGGCGTGCGCTACGACGGGCTGTTCCCGTCGGGCGACTGACGATGGGTGAGCCGGTCGAAGTCGCCACGCTCGAATCGATGAAGCCGTTCTCGATCGCGCGGCTGCCCAGGATCCTGTTCGGGCCCGGTCGATCGGCGGAGCTGGCCGCGACCGTTCGGGCCTTCGGCGATCGGGCGCTGGTCGTCGTGCGCCCGGGCTTCTGCGACACGTCCGACTGGCTGCGGCTCGAGGCCGGCCTGACCGCCTCCGGGATCACATTGCACATCGAGACCGTCTCGGGCGAGCCGTCGCCGGAGCTCATCGACGGCATCGTCGACCGCGCCCGTGCCCGCGCCCGCGCCCGCGGCGACGAGGCGCCCCTGAACGTGGCCGTCGGCATCGGCGGCGGCAGCGTTCTCGATACGGCCAAGGCCGTGGCCGGCCTCCTGATCCCCGGCAACTCGGTGATGGACCATCTCGAGGGCATCGGGCCGGAACTGCCGTATCGCGGCTCGGCCGTGCCGTTCGTTGCCGTCCCCACGACCGCCGGCACGGGCAGCGAGGCGACGAAGAACGCCGTCGTCAGCAGGCGCGGCCGGGCGGGTTTCAAGAAGTCGTTCCGCGACGACGCCCTCGTCGCCCAGGTGGCGATCGTCGATCCGGACCTGCTCGCCAGCTGCGCGCCGGCGCTGATCGCCTCCAACGGCATGGACGCATTCACGCAGCTGCTCGAGTCGTACACGTCGATCCGATCGAACCCGTTCACGGACGCGCTGGCGCTTTCCGGACTGGCGGCGGCTCGCGACGGCCTGGCGGCCTGGTTCGAGGAAGCGAGCGCCGGTCGAGGCGACGAACCTGCGGGTAGCCGAGCCGGGGCCGGCCGCGAAAGGATGGCCTATGCCGCCCTCTGCTCCGGCATCTGCCTGGCTCAGGCGGGTCTCGGGGTCGTTCACGGCCTGGCCTCGCCGCTGGGCGCCCAGCATCCGATTCCCCACGGCGTGGCCTGCGGCGCAACCCTGGCTGCGGCGATCCGCGTGAACATCCGGGCGATGGAGACCCGGGAGCCGAAGAACCTCGCCCTCGACCGATACGCGGAAGTCGGCCGGCTCCTGACCGGCCCGGCGAGCTCTGACGCCCGGGCACGGGCGAACCTCATCGAGCTGCTCGACGACTGGCGCGCCCGGCTCGACGTCCCGAGGCTTTCGAACTTCGGCATCGCCGAGTCGTCGATCCCGGCGCTCCTCGCCGACAGCCGGGGTAGCAGCATGAAGACGAACCCCATCGTCCTCACCGACGACGAAATCGTCGCGATCCTGCGCGAATCCCTCTAGCCGACGGTCGGACCCGCCGCGTCGATGATCGCGGTCGCGCCATTGGCGTCGGACTTTCGGGATCATTCGAACATGTGACCAAAGGCACCCTGGTCGCACCTGATGAGAGGTGTAAGGTCGGCCAGATGTCTCGGAACGACTGGCTGGCACCCGGTCGGCGTCAATCCGAGGTGGGGATCAGGCCGCGCACGTGGGGCGTGCCGGCCGAGGAGGGTTCTGCAAAATGCGCCGGCTCGTGACGCTCGCGATGGCGGGGTTGCTTCTGTTCTCGGCCTGCACGTCTTCATCGTCCGGTGGCGTGAGCGGCACGGTCGCGCCCCCAGTGCTCGGTTCGGCGGCCGCGTCGGCAGCCGCATCCGGTGCATCGCCCGTCTCGACCGGGTCCCCGGCCATATCGGCAAGCGCGGATCCGTCTCGTACGCCCGCTCCGAGCGAGGCCGCTTCACCCAGCGCCGGCGATGAGAACTGGTACCTGCTGGCGCCTCCCGGCGATGGCTTCACGGCCAGGTTCCCCAAGCAGCCCAAGCTGACCAGCTCCGCGACCCCGACCAAGGTCGGCGATGCGCCCACCTTCGAGTGGACATATCAGGAGAGCACCCACCTGATCTATGTCGTGGGCCTGGTCAAGTACCCGGCCGGGAGCCTCGCGGGAGTTGCGCCCTCCACCATCTTCGACCTGGGAGTCCAGGGGATGGTCAAGGCCGGAGACAATGCGACGATCGACAGCCAGACCGACATCACACTTGGCGACAACCCCGGCCGCGCTTTTGTTGCGACCGACGGCGGGCAGACGATGAAGGGCCGTCTCTACCTGGTCGCCGACCGGATGTACATGGTTTTCGTCGTCTACGACTCCAGCGCGGACACTTCCGCGCTGGATCTGTTCTTCGCCGACTTCAGCCTCTAACGCCGGCCCGGGCCTGGGGCCCGCCAGGTTCTGGTGGCGACCGCATCCTTGCCGCTGTAACCTTCACGAGCCAACTGAATACGCGTCGTTCGGCGTGAGCCGAGCGACCAGAGGCCGCCCGTATCAGGGAAGCCGGTGGAAAACCGGCGCTGTCGCGCAACTGTAAGCGAGTAGCGGCTGGCCACCGATGGGCGAAAGCCCGATCGAACGCCACGGGGTCGCGAGCCCCGGAAGGCGAGCCAGCGTCGATCGTCCAACCGATCGACACGCGATGATCCGCGAGCCAGGAAACCTGAGCGATCGGCTGCGTCACCCACCTGCGCGGATCGGATGGGAGGCCTCCGGCGGCGAGGCTCCTCCGGCAGGCGGGAACTGCCGCCGGAGGAAGGAATGCGAAGGCTCGCTGCCGCCAGCGCGATACTGGCGGTTCTCCTGGTTCCAACGATTGCCCTTGCGGCGCCCCCTCGAGGCGGCGCGCCTGCCGTCGCGGTGGCCGCGGCCGGGCAGGTCGCCGTCGGGCCGGCGTCCACCGATCCGGAACGAGCGACGGCCGCGCTCAAATACCTGCTGGCGGCCCAATCCTCCAACGGCTCGATCGACGGCTCGATCGGAGAGACGGCCGACTTCGCGATAGGCGCGGCGGCTGCCGGCTACGATCCCTCCACTCTCAGAGGCTGCTCCGGGGCGACCGGGAGCGCGACGAGCGCTCTCGAGTTCATCGCCACGGCGTCGGATGCCGCGGCGGGTGACGCGGCCAAGACCGGCAAGGCGGCTCTGGCGGTCGTCGCCGCCGGCGGCGATCCCCGGGCCTTCTCCGGCCGCGACCTGATCGCCCGCCTGACCGCCCTGTACCACGCGGACACCGGCCGGTTCGGCGACGGGTCCACTTTCGGGCAGGCGTTCGCGATCCTCGCCCTCGTCGCTTCCGGGGCGGATGTGCCCGTGGCTGCCACTTCGGAGCTGAAGGCGCTTCAGGATCCGGACGGCAGCTGGAGCTACGGATCGGCGCCTGTGGCCGCGGGCAACGGCGACACCAACTCCACAGCGATTGCGCTGATGGCCCTCGATGCCGCCGGCGTTCACGAGCTCGACTTGACCGGCCTCGCCTATCTCAAGACCCAGCAGCTCGCCGACGGCGGCTTTCCGTACCAGAACTCCAACACGTACGGTCCGCCCGCAAGCGACCCGGATTCGGACGCGATCGTGCTCGAGGCATTGGTCGGCGCGGGCCAGGAACCGGAAGGGGCGGGCTGGTCCGTCGGCGGCGCCAACGTCCTGACGCATCTCCGATCGACGCAGGGCACCGACGGCGGGTTCCAGTATCCGGGCATGGGCGAGAGCGCCTTCACCACGAGCCAGGTGCCCGCGGCGCTCATGCGAGCGCCCTACGGCTCGGAGATTCACTTCACCGCCGGTCGCGAGGTGCCGAACAGCGCTTGCGGGCCGAGCCCCACGCCGAGCCCCACGCCGACGCCGAGTCCGACGCCCACGCCGAGCCCGACGGCGACGCCGACGCCGACTCCCGTACCGACCCCAACGCCGACCAGGGTCCCGACCGCGAAGCCGACGGTCAAGCCGACGGCGCGCCCCACGCCTCACCCCACCGCCGAACCCGCCGCCGAGACGGCGACGCCTTCGCCGGCCGCGACGCCGACCCTGGCCGCAACCGCGACTCCCTCAATCCGGCCCACGGCCTCCGCCACGGCTGTGGCGGTCATTGCCGGAGTCACCGGAGGCAGCGGCGACCCGGCCGCGGCTCCGGCCTCGCCTGGATCAGACTCATCGGGAGTCCCAACGCCCCTCGTCTACGTACTCGGAGTGGCCGTTGGACTCGCCCTCGTCCTCGGCGGCGGTTGGGTTCTGATGTTCCGGCCGAGGCTGCGGCCATGACCCGCGGCGGCCGGTTCCGCGGATTGGCGATCGCCCTGGCGGTCGCGCTGGGAGGGGCGGCGCTCGCTTCGCTCGCGCCCGTCTCTCCCGCCGTAGGCTCATGCGCCGGCGCTGGGCCGAACCACGCCGCGCTCGTGATCCAGCACGGCGACGGTTCCGTGGTGACGCGCTGCGTGGCCTTCGAGACGGCCCAGATAACCGGCCAGCAACTGCTGGACTCTTCGGGAGTGGCATGGGTCGGGCAGACGTTCGGAGGCTTCGGCACCGCCGCGTGCTCCATCGACGGCGAGCCTGCCCACTACTCCACGTGTCCCGGCAAGGACAACTACTGGGCCATCTTCGTGTCGCGGGGCGGCGGAACGTGGCAGTTCGCTACGTCGGGCATCTCCGGGTTGAGCCTTTCGAGCGGCGACGCCGAAGGCTTCCGGTACGTTCCGGCCGCGGGCACTCCGGCCGCTCCGCCCGCTCCGGCGGGGGTCTGCGCCACGGCCGGGGCCACGACCGGGGCCACGGCAACTGAAGCCACGGCGCCGGGCACGACGGCGCCGGCGACCCGGACCCGGAACCCGGGCACGACCGCTGCCGCGGCCACGGCCGCCGCGGCGGCCGCGGGTTCTCCGTCCACCACGACGCCCGCGACTCCCGCCGCGGGTTCGGCCCCGGCGGGAACCCCATCCGATTCCCCCGGCGCCGTTGCCGCAGTCGCCGCAGGCTCCGCCGCATCGGCCACCGCCCCTCCCGCCCCGAGCGCCGCCCGATCTCCGGCGCAGGGCGGTGGGCTCGATCTGGGGCTGCTCCTCGCGGCCGTGGTTGGCGGCGCGCTGGCGGGTCTTGCGCTCCTCCGCCTTGCGGCGGGCAGGCGCGGCCGAACATGAACGCTCGCCTCTCGCCGCGTGCCTGGCTGATCTGGTCGCTGGCCGCGGTGGCCGTGGCCCTCTCGACGGACAACCCGGTCTATCGAGGGCTTACTGCCATCATCGCGCTCAACGTCCTGATCGCCTGGCTGCCGCCCGGCCGGAGGCTCCGGCCGCTCGGTTTCGGGCTTGCCTTCGCCGTCTTCTTCGCCGTCCTGATCAACGGTCTCGCGGGCCATGGCGGCGCGGACGTGATCGTCGGCATCGCCGGCTGGGTGCCGGTCTTCGGTGGCCCGATCACGATCGAGGCCGTCCTCTTCGGCGGCTCGGTGGGTCTCGGGCTCGTCGCCGCCTTGCTGGCCGTGGCTCCGCTCTCGATGGTCCTCGAGTCGCACGACGTCATCGACGCGCTGCCGGCTCGCCTGGAGCGGACCGGCATCGCCGTCGCGACGTCCCTCAACCTGGTCTCGGGCTTCGGCTCGACCTTCCAGTCGGTGCGGGACGCCCAGGTGATGAGGGGCTGGCGGCCCCGCGGGATACGCTCCTGGCGCGAAGTCTTCGTTCCCGTCGTGCTCACGGCCATCGAGGATTCGATCCTGCTCGCCGAAGCGATGGAAGCCCGCGGGTTTGGCGGGGGTCGCCGCAGCAGCTACTCGGGCTCCTCGTGGCGCCTGTGGGATTCGGTAGTCACGCTCGCCGCGCTCGCCTCGGTCGGGGCATTCGTCGGCGTCCGCCTGATCGGCTCGAACCCGGACTGGTATCCGTATCCGACGCTGTATCTGCCGCCGATCCAGCCCGCGCTCGTCGTCGCCTGCCTGGCTCTCGTGCTGCCCGCGCTCGGGACGAGCCGCTCCCGCACGCCGGAAAGCGTCGCCGAATGAGCGCGCCGGTCGTCAGCCTCCGCGGCGTCTCCTACCGGTATCCGAACGCGGCCACGGCCGCGCTTCGCGACGTGGACCTGGAGATACCGGCCGGGCTGACGCTCGTAGCCGGGGATTCGGGCGGGGGCAAGTCCACGCTGCTGCGCCTGCTCGACGGTCTCGTTCCGCAATTCCACGGCGGCCGCATCCACGGCTCCGCGACCGTCGCGGGCCTGGACCCGTTCCGGACGCCAATCCCGGAGCTGGCCAGGCGGGTCGGCCTGGTATTCCAGGACGTGGAAACGCAATCCGTCTACGGGACCGTGGAGCGCGAGGTCGCCTTCGGGCTGGAGAACATGGCCATGCCGCGCTCCCGAATGCTCGATCGAGTCGAACGCACGCTCGCCTCGCTCTCGATCGAGCACCTGAGATCGCGGCGCCTGGCCACGCTTTCCGGAGGCGAGCGCCAGCGAGTCCAGCTGGCCGCGGTGCTCGCGCTCGAGCCGGAGCTGATCGCCCTCGACGAGCCCACGTCGCAGCTCGACCGCGCCGGAGCCGAAGCGCTTCACGCGGCCTGCCGATCGCTCGCGACCGAGGGCCGTGCCGTCGTCCTGGCCGAGCACCGGCTCGACGACGTTCTCGCGTTCGCCGATCTGCTCGTCACGGTCGAAGACGGGCGGGTCTCCGGCCCCGGCGAGCCGATCAGCCTGGCCGGACGCCTGGCCAGCCCGCCCCCGCTCGTCGAGCTCGGCCGGGCGCTTGGCTGGGACCCGCTGCCGCTCACGGTAGAGGAGGCCTTCGAACACCTGCCGCCCGGCCCCGCGTTTGCCGCGAGCCCCGCGATGCCGCTCGCCCAGCCATCCGGTTCCGCCGGGACCGGCCCGCTCGCCTGGGAGACCGCGACCCTCTCGATCGGGCCGGCGGGCAGGCCCATCGCCGCGGGCATCGATCTGGCCGGCGCGTGCGGCGAAGTCGTCGCCGTGGTGGGGGCCAACGGCTCGGGCAAGACGACGCTGCTGAGGACTCTCGCCGGTCTGCTGCCGCCCGTTTCGGGCGAGGTCAGACGCCTGGTCGACCGGATCGCCTACGTTCCCCAGAACCCGGGATCGCTGCTGCACCTGCCGACTCTGCGAGCCGAAGTGGCGCTCACCACCCGCCGTCTCGGAGTGGCCGATTCGCCAGAGACCGCCCTGGAGCCCTTTGGCCTGCTGGGCCTCGCGGACCGCTACCCGCGCGACCTCAGCTCCGGGGAGAGGCAGCGTGGCGCGCTCGCGGCCACCCTGGCCGGCCGGCCGCTGCTCGCCCTGCTCGACGAGCCGACGCGAGGAATGGATCTCCGCGCTCGCCGTTCGCTCGGGCGCGTGGTTCGCTCGATGGCCGATTCCGGGGCGTGCGTGGTGATCGCCACCCACGACGTGGACCTGGCCGCCGAGGTCGCCGACCGCGTCCTCCTGATCGAAGGCGGGCGAGTGACGGAGCTCGGTGCTCCGACGAAAGCCTTCGCGGCCAACTCGGCATGGGCCACGCAGATCGCGCGACTCCTCCCCGGCGGACCGGTGACCGTGCCGGGTGCTCTGGCCCACCTCCGCGGCGCTGATAGGGTGCCGGTCGCCGCCTCGCCGTGCGTGGCAGGGCCGATCCGATGACTCTGCTCGTGGCCTCCGTCGTCGGCGCGGCCCTCTTCTTCTGGCCGTTCTTCGCAGCGGATCTGCCTCCGGATACGGCCGCCCTCGCCGTGACGGTCGGAACGGTGGCGATCCTGGGGCTGATGGAGGTCGGCGCCCGGCGCCTCGATTCGGGCCGGCTCGCCCTACTCGCCGCGCTCGCGGCGGTCGATGCCGCCCTGCGGCTGGCGCTCGTCAACGGCATCGGCGGCTTCAGCCCGATCTTCTTCCTGGTCCTCGCTGCGGGCTATGAGCTGGGTGCCTCGTATGGATTCCTGGTGGGTGCCTACTCGCTGCTCGTCTCGGCGGTGGTCACCGGCGGCGTGGGTCCCTGGCTGCCGTACGAGACGTTCGCCGTGGGTTGGGTGGGAGCCGCCGCGGGAGTCGCCGGTTCGGTCGTTCGACGGGCCCGTCCCGACGCCGCCCGGGGTCCGGCCAATCCGCGTGGCTGGTGGCCCTCGCGACTAGACGTCGCCGTCCTCGTGGCCATGGCGGTGTTCACCGGCTTCGCCTACGGCGCCCTGACCGACATCTGGGGCTGGGTCGCCTTCTACCGTGGGGCCGGCGACATCGGCTGGCTGCCCGGTCTCTCGCCGCTCGAGACCCTCGAGCGCTTCGGCCGCTACTACGCGTTGACTTCCATCGCCTGGGATTCGTTCCGCGCGTTCGGCGACGCGGTCGCGATCCTTGTGCTCGGGACGCCGGTGCTCGCGGCCCTGGGCCGCATGCGGGCCCGGCTCGGCTACCAGATCGTGGAGGCGGGCTCAGTCTGAGACGCGGCTCGCCCGGCGGCCGGCGCCTCGCCTTCGACCGCCCCGCCGCGCAGCAGCCGTCGGGCGAGCAGCAGCCAGAGGGCGAGCATTCCGTACAGCGACGCCGACCAGGCCAGGTTGATCACCGCCGAAAGCGTGCCTCCGCGAGCCGGCTCGATCGCCCAGACGAGCGCCCACAGCAGCGCCGAACCGAACCAGAATGCCAGCAGACCAAGGTCCAGCCGGTCGAGCCGGCCCGCCGGGCCGCCGGAGCGGGCCCCCAGGCGCAGGTCCGGCGACTCCACCGCGAGCACCAGGGCGACCGCCACCAGCAGGACGGACTCGTTCCAGAAGCTGGTCTTTGGGGCGCCGATCGTGGCCGCGACCAGGGCGAAGGCGAGCCCGTACGCCAGGCCCGAGCGACTCGTCATCTTCGCCCGCGATCGCCACAACACCGCGAGAGTCAGCAGGCCGAACAGCGCGGTGGCGGCCAGCATGACCGGTCTCGGGTCGAACGCGCCGGACGCCAGCGGCAGCGAGCGAGACGTGGTCGTGACCAGCCTCGTAACGAAGCCGTTTATCGATTGATTCGTGTAGAAGCCGTCCGGGTCGAAAAGCGAGGCCAGGCCTCCGCTGCCGGACAGCGCCCAGGGCACGATAGCCGCCGAGATGGCCATCGCGGCGGCCGCTCCGACGACGAGCCCGGACGAGGCCGCCCATTTGCGGCCCAGCGCAAGCGGCACGATCAACGCTGCCGGGACGAGCTTGACGATGGCGGCGAGCCCCAAAAGGAGCCCTCCGACAACGCGGCGGGCAGGCGGCCGGCCGGGTGCCGCCGAGCCTTCGAGCGCCAGAACGGCGCCCAAGGCCAGCAGCGGGAAGAGGATCAGGTTGGCCTGGCCCATCGCGACGGTTCCGTAGATGGGCGGGTACGCTCCCGCGACGAGAGCCACCAGGGTCCACCTCGCGGCGGTGGCGCCGGGGTGGATCACGGTCGCCCAGGCCGCCACCGTCAGGCCGAACGCGGCCAGCGACAGCGCGTTGAAGCAGACGACGGCCACGTCGAACGGCAGCGCCGCGAACGGCACCATGGCCAGGGCGAACGGAAGTGGATACGAGTAGCCTCCGCCGAGGCTGAACGAGAGGTGCTCCTGCCGGGCGAGGGCCGCCATGGCGGCCGTGTCGTAGGGCGACTTGCCGTCGAGAAGCAGCCGTCCGGCGAGCCAGTAGTCGTGGAAGTCGTTGGGGCCGAGACGCAGGACGAACGCCCAGAACAGCCAGCCGGCCAGCGGCACGACGCACGCCACGACGGCCAGGCGCGCCAGTTGCGAGGCGGCCGGACGACCTTCCGCGGCGCCGTCCAGCCCACTCGCTACTCGGATGCCCTCCATCGATACTCCTCTGCCGGAGACGCGCCGCCATGCTGCCATCATCGTGACAGCCGCGCCGGTCCGGCACGCGGCTCATCCGGGCTCATCCGGCGGCGGCGGAAGGAGCAACCCCGAGGCGCCCAGGGCAGCCCCGGGGGCCGCCTGCTCGCAGATAGCCGACGCCCTCCCGGAGGGAGATCGGGAGGGCGTCTGGGAGCGGGGAGGAATGTTCGGTTTCGCTACCGTACTGAGACGGTCCGGTGTTTCGACGCGTCTTGACCGCGTCGTGTGATGGCGGTTCTACACTCCGGTTCCGGTCGACGGGGCAGGAGAGGCTGAGCTGCCGCCCATGCCCGGCCCGAAGCCGTTGCGGAAGCCGTGGCCAAAGCCCCGGCCGAAGCCACCGCCCAGGCCGAAGCCCGGCTGGTCATTGGCGCCGGCCTGGACCGAGGTCGCGTTGAGCGAGCCGTTGGAGTTGAGCGATCCTTCGGCCGCGATCCGATCGCCCACGGCAACGTTCGCGAGGGTGGCGCCGGAGACGCCGCGGACGGAGTAGGCCGTGGACGAGGTCACGTTGACCGTCACGGTCTTGCCGGCCGAGGTGGTGACCGTGATCGTGGTTGCCGTCTTGGCCGCCACGGTTCCGGATACCACCGACGGGGCGATGGTGATGGACGTTGCCGTGAAGTTGCCCGACGAGTCGACCGTGCCCTGGGCCTGGATCCTGACGCCCGCGACCAGCGCGCTGCGCTGAGCCGTCGCGCCGCCCTGGGTGTAGGTGGTGGAGCTGGTGGTCGCCAGCGTCTGGGTGGAACCGCCGGCCAGAGTGATCGTGACCGACGAGGCGGCGACCGACGACACGGTTCCAGTGACCGTCGGGACGACGACCTCGATGGTCGTGATCTTGTAGCTGCCGTCGTTCTGGCGGGCTTCGCGGAAGGTGATCTCGTCACCCACCTTGAGCGAGCTCAAGGAGATCGTCTGGCCGGCCTTTGTGATCGTGGCGCCGGTCGCGTCGATTGTCCGAGTCCAGCCGTCACTGGTCTTGAGCGAGAGCGAGTTGCCGTTGATCGCGGTGATCGTGATGGCGACGTTGCCCCCACCCAAGCGCAATCCGCGCGGAGCCATCCAGCCGTTTCCGAGATCGGGATGGCCGGGAATCATGGTTGCCGTGGCCGAGGGCCCGGTCGAGGGATCGGCCGCAAGAGCGGCCTGGGGGTTGCCGGAGACGAACCCTACCGCCGCCACTACCGCGGCAACGCCGACTACTGCGAGGGCAGCGGCCAGCAGGAGTCGCCGCCGCATCGGTACGTTTTGCATAGGTTGCATTTCCTCTGAGAGCTGGGACGCATCGAAGGCGCCGGCGGTCCGGCCGGACCGAGGGAGCGGGTAAGTTCCCGGCCGGATCGGTCGTTCTTCGACGCCCCCTTTCTCGCATCGACGGCTGATGGAATCCTGAAGGTGCCGGCGGAGGGCGGAATCCCGCCTGTCTGGGATCGTTCCAGATCACCGGCCGGGCGCTCGCCGGCACCGAGGGCTCGAGCCCGCGGACCCCCCCTCGGTGCGTGCCGGTCAGTTTCGCTATCGTGTGCGTAGCCAGCTACGAACCGTCGTCTCGCACCGTAGGCTCGAAGGACCGTCCTGTGTCGCTCCCGCTTCGCTCGCTCACGCCCGCGCCGCCAGATCCAATTCTCGGTCTGACCGAGGCCTTCAGAGCGGACACTCGGCCCCAGAAGGCGAACCTCTCCGTTGGCGTGTACGTCAACGAAGCCGGCGTCACGCCCGTCATCCCGTCGGTGCTCGAAGCCGAGCGCCTGCTCCTGGAGAAAGCGGGCTCGAAGGGCTACCTGCCGATCGACGGCCGACCGGGCTACCAGAAGGTTGTCCGCGAGATGGTCTTCGGCGCCGACCACGAGATCGTGACGAGCGGGCGTTGCGCCACGGCCCAGACCCCGGGCGGCACGGGCGCGCTCCGCGTCGCGGCCGATTTCCTGCTCCAGACGGGCGCTTCCAGGACGATCTGGCTCAGCGAGCCGACCTGGCCCAACCACCCCCAGCTCTTCTCGATGGCGGGCTTCGTCATCCGCACGTACCCGTACCTCGATGGCTCCGGGCGGCAGGTGGACGTGTCCAGGCTGCTCGGCGCGCTTCGATCGGCCGTGCCGGGCGATGTGGTTCTGCTCCAGGGCTCCTGCCACAACCCCAGCGGCGTGGACCCCGACCCGGAAACATGGGCGGCGATCGGGGAGATCATCGTCGAGCGCGAGCTGGTCCCGATCGTGGACTTCGCCTACCAGGGCTTCGGTTTCGGGCTTCGCGAAGACGCCGACTGGCTCGCCGGACTCGCCCGCCCTGGCCTCGAGTTCCTCGTCTGCTCGAGCTTCTCCAAGAACTTCGCCCTGTACAACGAACGTGTCGGCGCGCTCACGATCGTCGCCGCAGATGCCGCCCGGGTAGCCGCGGCGCTGACCCACCTCAAGGTCGCGATCCGGTCCAACTACTCGAACCCGCCGGCGCACGGCGGGGACATCGTCGAAACGATCCTGAGCCGGCCCGAATTGCGGAGTCGCTGGGAAGTGGATCTGGCCGGGATGCGCGACCGGATCCTGGGCAATCGCAAGATCCTCGTCGAGGCTCTGATCGCCGCCGGCGTGCCCGGCAACTGGGAGCCGATCGCCCACCAGCGGGGTATGTTCGCGCTTCTTGGGCTCTCCAACGAGCAGGTCCGCCGGCTGCGCGACGAGTTCGGGGTGTATGTCGTCGGGAAGGGCCGCATCAACGTGGCCGGCATCACCGCCGCAAACCTGGACCACGCGGTCTCCTCCATCAAGGCCGTGATCGAAGACTGACGTCGGGCGGGGCTTCGGCCGGGCCGGGCTTCGGCCGGTCCGGGCCGGCAATTCGACGGGCGGGGCCGCGGGCCCCCGGAACCTCGGCGGACCGTGTGGCGTCTGGACGTAGACTGACGCCGAACCGAGGTTGATCGCCAATGCGCACTCCAGCGCTACCCACGCTGACTTCCACACCGATGCTTCGCGCCGCGGGGCTCGCTTTGATAAGCCTGGCAGTGGCCGGATGCGTCGGAGCGGGCGCCGCCTCGCCCCTGGCCTCGGCCTCATCCGCCGCGCCCGACTCGCCGAGCGCTTCACCCGACCCGTCGAGCCAGACCGGCTCCGGCTTCTACCTGCGAGCCTCCCGGAGCCAGGCACTCGCGCCCTGGTATACGTTCGGCTGGCTTCCCTCCGTCACTGTCGCTGACGGTCAGTTCATCGACGGCAACGTCGCCGTTCCGGCTATCTATCCGGGCCCGATCTTCATCCAGCCCCAGGTCCGCTCCATCTCCGCGGCGGGCATCCAGGCGATCATCGACGAGGCCCGCAAGGACGGCCTGCTGACGGACTGGAACCGCCAGATCGGCAGCCCGCTGCCGGGCGGCATGACCGCGACCATCGAGATGACCGTCGACGGAGTGGCCTATCAGATCTCCGGCCCGATGCCGACCGGTCCCGCCGGCCCGTCCTTGGAACCGAACACGGAGGCGCCCTTCGGCGGCTTCTGGACCAATGTCACGAACCTCGGCATGTGGCTGGCCACGTACCTGGGGCCCTCCGCTCCGTACGTTCCGGCGAGGCTCGCGGTCCTTCTCGGACCGCCACCGGCCGAGCCCTCCAATTCTGCCCTCAAACCGACGACCGCAAACTGGCCGCTGGCCTCGACCTTCGCCTCCTTCGGGACCGCTTCCGGAACGCAGTACCGCTGTGGAGTCGTGTCCGGCCAGGACCTCGTCGTTCTCCTGCCGGTCGTGCAGAAGGCCAACCAGCTGACCGAGTTCGTGGACTCGACCGGCGCCAGGGTCTCGCTCCAGGCCCGCGCCCTGATGCCGGGCGAGCCGAGCCCCTGCGGCTAGAGTCCGCTCGAGGCGCCCGCCCGACGCCAGCCCGACGCCCGCCTCCGCGCCCGGCACCCGCCCCGGCGCTTGCCCCGGCGCCGCCGGATGGCTCGGGCGAGGAGGGCCGATTGCCGGTGGTGGTAGGACGCCCGTTCCTGCCGGAGTCACGGCTTGACGGGTCAAACGGCCGTAGTCGCGGCGTGCCGGCCGCTCCGATGCTGCGAGGATGAGACAGCAGACCACCACCCGGCCGGTCAAGGGACTCCGGCCCACGGGTATCCAGCGCATCCCATTCCGCGGCGCCGAGCTCCTCGTCAAGCCGCTTCTCAACAAGGACACCGCCTTCGACGAGGGCGAGCGGCACGTCTTCGGCCTGCGTGGGCTGCTGCCGGCTCGGGTGATCACGATTCGCGAGCAGGTCCGCCTGGAGCTCGAGCACATTCGCCGCAAGACGGACCCGCTGGAGCGCTACATCGGCCTGAGCTCGCTCCAGGATCGAAACGAGACGCTCTTCTATCGCGTCCTCGCCGAGAACCTCGAAGAATTCCTGCCCATCGTCTATACGCCCACGGTTGGGCGGGCCTGCCAGGACTTCAGCCACATCATGCGGCGGCCGCGGGGACTGTGGATCACACCGGCGGACATCGACCGGATCCCCGACCTGCTCCGCAACGCCTGCTCGGACGACGAGAGCGGCGCCGGCCTCGACGACATCCGGCTGATCGTGGCCACGGACAACGAGCGAATCCTGGGCCTGGGCGACCAGGGCGCCGGCGGCATGGGCATCCCGATCGGCAAGCTGGCCCTGTACACGGCTGGGGCCGGCATCTACCCGGCCCACACCCTGCCGGTGTCGCTGGACGTCGGCACGGACAACGAGGACCTGCTGTCCGATCCTCTCTACATCGGCTATCGCAGCCCGCGGCTGCGCGGCAGCGAGTACGACGAGTTCATCGAGGCCTTCGTCGTGGCCGTCCTGGACGTCTTCCCGCGCGCCGTTCTGCAGTGGGAAGACTTCAAGCAGCACAACGCCATCCGAATCCTGGACCGCTACCGCAACCGGATCACCAGCTTCAACGACGACATCCAGGGCACCGGTTCAGTAGTTCTGGCAGGCATCCTGGCCGCCGTCCGGGCCATGGGCAAGCCGCTCGCCGAGCAGCGCTTCGTCTTCCTCGGTGCGGGGGCGGCAGGCATCGGCATCGCCCGGACCGTGCGAGCCGCGATGAAGGCAGCCGGCGTCGACGAATCGACGATCAGGAAGGCGATCATCACGGCGGACACGCGCGGGCTGATCTTCGCCACTCGCGACCAGCTAGACGGCGACAAGCTCGAGTTCGCCATGGGGCCCGAAGCGCTGGCCGCCTACGGGCTTGCCGATCTGGCGCCGACCGATCGGCTGGACCTCGAAGCCATCATCGCCGCGGTGCATCCCACGATGCTCATCGGCACCAGCGGGGTGCACGGCGCGTTCACCGAGAAGGCAGTTCGGGAGATGGCCGCCCACGTAGACCGCCCGGTCCTCTTTCCGCTGTCCAATCCGACGGCCAGCTCCGAAGCGATACCGGCGGATCTGCTCGAATGGACCGAAGGTCGAGCTCTGGTGGCGGGCGGCAGCCCATTCGAACCGGTGACCATCGACGGCAAGACCCACGTGATCGGCCAGGCCAACAACGTCTTCATCTTCCCGGGCATGGGCCTCGGCGCGATCGTCGCCGAAGCGCGCCAGATCACCGACGAGATGTTCCTGCTGGCCGCCCAGACGCTCGCCGACATGGTTCCCGAGGAACGTCTGGCCGCGGGCGCGCTCTATCCGGCAGTCGGCGACCTGCGCGAGGTGTCGCGCCAGATCGCGGCCAAGGTCGTCTGCCAGAGCCGCGACTGCGGCGTCGGGCGGCTGTACCGGGACGACGAGGTCAGCGACGCGATCGACGCGGCGATGTGGTTCCCGGACTACATGCCCTACCGGCCGGCCGTGTAGGGCATCGAGCCGGGCTCCGAGCCCCGCCCGGAGCCGTCCTCCAGCTCATTCCCTCCCCGGTAATACCCGGGTCATACCCCTTTTGGCCCCGTTGTTGCTGCCTCTTGGTGAGCGTAGCTTGCGCTCGTTGCCGCGCCGCACCGCCGGTCGCCCGGCCGGAGCCAATTCAGCTCGAGCCGGGGCGCTTGGACCGTCAAGGAAGGCAGGCGGCAGCCGACACCTTGGGCAGGAACCGTCTCGTGGCGACACTCGATGGCCCGCTTGCGCTGCGTCGGCCCGAGAAGGACCAGTGGGTTCTGTGGGCGGTAAGGAGAATGCGATGGCCGTAGGCACCTTCGGCTCGATCCCGGGGTCGTTGGGAATAATCGTCACCAGGAAGAAGCCAGGGCACTTCGTCGCGCTCACCGAAGACGGCAGAATCGACGCCGTCCTCGCCCAGAACGTGAAGCTGGCCGACGCGCTGGAGAAGCGCGCCGCGATTCCCGTCAACAACGCCCAGCAGGGACCGAACGATGGCGCCTCGCTGGCTCCCGCGAACGGGGTCAAGAGCGTCGACCCGTACGACATCACCGTCGCCATGCCGGCCGCCGACGGCGAGCCGGTCGTGAGCGACGCCGATCACGAGGCCTGGGGGCGGTTCCGGATGTCCTACGACGTCACGATCGATGCGCCGCCGTTCAAGGTCTCCGGCACACTCCTGCTGCTCCCTTCGCAAGATCCCATGTCCCTTACCGAGCGCGGCACCGAGCTGTTCCTGGCCGTGTTCAACCCGTCCGTGACGGCGAACGGGCTGGCCATCAAGGACACACCTCGTGATTCAGTCCTGATCAACCGATCACACATCAAGAGAGTCAACGCGACGATGCGGCGCTAGCCGCCACAAACCCTCCGGAGGCATACGGCCGACCGGTCGAACTTCTGACTGACACGACGGACGGCGCGACTTTGGGCCAGTCGCGCCGTCTGTCTTTGTTCTGGCTGGCGGGCTCGGGGGCCGCTCGGACCGGCGGGCCACCGGACCTTCGAAATCGGGGTTCTCGGACCGCTCGGCGGGTGGCCGAACGAGCGGGCCGGTCCGCGAAACGGCCGCACGAAGGACTCGTGGCAGAATGGCCTGAACAGCCTCCGGGCGCGCCGGTCCACGACCAGCGTCCATAGTGCGCCGAGCCCTCGCGCAGCGAACCCGCGTCCATGGCTGAGGTCGGAGGTACAGATGCTCGTAGGTGTGCCGCGCGAGATCAAGGACAACGAGTATCGCGTGGGATTGACGCCGAGCGCGGTCCGTGAGCTCGTGGCTCGCGGCCACAAGGTGATCGTGCAGGCGGGCGTCGGCGAGACGATCGACCTCGAGGACGATCGCTACGTCGCCGCCGGCGCCGAGATCGTGCCCGATGCCGCCTCCGTGTTCGGCCGGGCCGAGCTGGTCGTCAAGGTCAAGGAGCCGCAGCCTTCCGAGATCGCGATGCTGCGGGAAGGCCAGGTCCTTTTCACCTATCTACACCTCGCGCCGGATCTCCCCCAGACCAGGGGCCTCATCGACTCGGGCTGCGTCGCCATCGCCTACGAAACGGTGACCGACGAAAGTGGCGGCCTGCCCCTTCTCGCGCCGATGAGCGAAGTCGCCGGGCGGATGTCCATCCAGGCGGGTGCCCACGCCCTCGAGCGTGAAGCCGGCGGCCGTGGCGTCCTTCTCGGCGGAGTGCCCGGCGTGCCGCCGGCCAAGGTGGTCGTGCTCGGCGGCGGCGTGGTCGGAATGAACGCGGTCCGGATGGCCCTCGGGCTCGAGGCGGACGTGACGGTGCTCGACCGCTCGCTGCCCCGCCTCAAGGAGCTGGACCTCGCCTTCGCTCCGGCGCTCAAGACCCGCTACTCCACCACGGACGCGGTCGAGGAGAGCGTCCTTGCCGCGGACCTCGTCATCGGCGCGGTCCTCATCCCCGGAGCCGCAGCGCCCAAGCTCGTGACTCGCGAGATGATCCGAGGCATGCGCCGCGGCACGGTGGTCGTGGACGTGTCGATCGATCAGGGCGGCTGCTTCGAGACCTCGCGGCCCACGACGCACTCGAACCCCACCTACGTCGTGGATGGCGTGGTCCACTACTGCGTCACCAACATGCCGGGCGCGGTGGCGCGAACATCCACGTTCGCTCTCAACAACGCCACTCTGCCGTTCACCCTGGCCCTCGCAGACAAGGGCTACCGGAAGGCGATGGCCGACGACAAGCACCTCCGCAACGGCCTCAACGTCTTTGCCGGCAAGGTGACCCATCACGCCGTGGCCGGCGCTCACGGTCTGGAATACGTGGCCCCCGAGAAGGCGCTGGGCCTCTAGGTATCGGCGGGCGCGGTCCGCCCGCCCGCCGGCAGCGAGGTTAGCGGTGCGGTTCGATCTGTATCTCGAATCGGGTCCGCAGCGGAAGAGAACCTGGATCTACGTTCCGGCTCTGCCCGGCTGCAGCACCGTGTCCGCTACCACGGACCAGGCCCCCGACGCGGCCGCGGCGGCGATCCAGGGCCGAGTCGAGTTCCTCCGCAGTCACGGGGAGATCGTCCCGGACCCCGAACCGATAGAGCTGGTCGTGGCCGAGCACGCCATCGAGCGCAAGCTCGCGGGCTTCGGCCAGCAGTTCTTCGCCCCGGATCTGGAGCCGCTCACCGCCGGGGAATCCGAGCGTCTGCTGCGCTGGGCCGGCTGGTCCCGCGATGAGCTGGTCTCCGCGGCGCGAGCCCAGAAGATCCCCCTGCTCGAGAAACCGGAGACTGGAGGACGGTCCGCGGCCGGAATCCTGTCCCACGTGGCCGGCGCCGAGTGGGCGTACGTTAGCGGCACCCTTGGAACCCTGCCGGGGGCGAGCGCCGCGACGGCGGCGATCGAGGCGGCCGGCGAGGAACCGTGGGCCGCCCTGGCCGCCGAGCGGGAGGTCGTTGCCGGCCGGCTCGAGGCCCTGTCGCCCGAGGATCTGGCGCGGGTCGTCGAGAAGGGCGGCCGCCCGCGCTGGACCGCCCGGCGGATGTTCCGCCGCATGCTCGAACACGAGTGGGAGCACGTCCTGGAGCTTCGGGCCCGGCTGTAGGCGCCGGCAGGAATCGTGGGGGGGGGGGCGGGGGGGGGGGCGCCCCCCGGGAGCCCCGCCCCCCCCCGCGCCCGCACCCCCCCCCACCAAACAGAAGAGAGGCGGCAATCAGGACCCCGACCAA
>VFSW01004033.1_pt1 | contig 21928 bp, 18 predicted proteins | sample 5358111 | NCBI WGS metagenome assembly VFSW01 (sample SAMN11554181, study PRJNA540505) | mine drainage metagenome | isolation source: sediment from site ElyBrook_90M | place: USA: Ely Copper Mine, Vershire, VT | collected 2017 | reverse complement strand
TCCCGACGACGTTCTGCAGGAACGAGAAGCTCGCGCGTTCGTCGCCGTGGGCGAGGACCGCGGACAGCCCGAGGAAACCGACCCGGGACGGCGACTTCTTGGACCCCTCGGTCGCGTTCGCGACCTTCACGAGGCTCGACAGGATCCCCGGTCGGTCGTCGGAGCTCGCGACGACCGTATGCTGGCCGTCCGACTTCCCGCCGGAGCCCGAGGCGTCGATCCATCGGACCATCCCCATCTGCTCGAACTCGCGGAACTGCGGAAGGACGATGCCGAGGCTCTCGGAGACCTCGCTCGGCGATCGGGCCGCGGTGACGAGCACGATCGGTTCTCCGCGCTTCAACCCTTCCGCGACGAACGCGTAGAGGACGACCTCCTTCCCGACGAACGCGTCGCCGAGGAGGACGATGTGGCCGTGCGGGGGGATGCCCCCGAGCAGCAGGTCGTCGAGCCTCGGCGTCCCCGTCGGGAGGCGGTCGGCGAACCGTCGGCCCGCCGGGGCCGCGAGCGTGTCCGGAACCGGGGCGGCTTCGGCGCTCATGTCCCGGATGGCGCCGGGACGTTCCGCGCGGGACGGAGCGATGCGGGGCGCCTCCGAGCGACGGCCGGCGGGGGCCGCGGCCGTCGCCCCCGCCGTCGGGACGACGACCGGGCCGCGCTCGATCGCCTGGCGGCGGAGGCTGACCTCGGCCTCGCTCGCCCGAAGCGCTTCCTCGCGGCTCAAAAGGTCGTGTTCGCGACGGTCCAGGCTCTCGGTCGTCGCGCGCTGCCGTCGCTCGCGTTCGGCGAGGGCCGCCTCACGGTCCGCGAGCGACTTCATCGTCCGGTCGATGTCCGCGCTCTTCTTTGCGGTCTCGGATTGCCGCTCGCCCAGCTGGCGGACGAGCGCCTCGTGTTCCCGGACGGCCGACTCGTACCGCGCGCGCCGTTCCTCCGCGACCTTGAGCCGGTCGGCGAGGTCGCCCTCCCGCTGCTGGAGCGTCGCTTCGCGACGGGCCAGGTCAGCGTCCTTCTGGTTCGCGACGGTGAGGGCATCCTTCGCCACCCTGGCGCGGTCCGCCACCTCCCGGGCCCGGCGTCCGAGAACGACGTTCTGTTCGTCGAGCGCGAGCTTGAACTGCTGAAGCTTGACCTCCCGAGCGGCGAGCTCCTGGGCGGCCCCTGCGGGAGCGGCGGGTCCCGAGGGGGCCGCGAGCTCCCGGGCGGAGACCTCCCCTTCGCGTCGGAGGACCTCGGCGGTCTTCTCCTCCAGTTGCCGACGACGCTCCTCGAGCCGGGCCTCCCCATCCGCGAGCGCCGTCGTTCGGCGCTCGACGTCCTGTTCGCGCTGGGTGAGCTCGACGGCCCGCTGGGTCTGGAGCCCTTCCTGCTCGACGAGCCTCGCCTCGCGGGCGGAGAGCTGGGGTCCGACGCGCTGGACCTCTTGCTCGCGAAGCTCGAGCGCCTTCGTCCGGTCGTCGAGGAGGGTCGAGCGCGCGTCCAACTCGGCGATCTGGCCGGCCCACGCGCGCTCCTTCTCGACGAGCGCATCGGAGCGCGTCCGGTAGTCCTCCTCGAGCCCGTCGAGCTGCGCCCGGGCCTCCGCGAGGGAGTCGCGCTGGCGGTGGACCGAGGACTCGGTGTTCTGGACGTCGGCCGCCCGCTTGACGACGGCGGCCTCGCGGAAGCGGAGCGCTTCTTCGCGCTCCCGCAATTCGTCCGCGAACCGGAACATCCGGCTCTGGCCGGAGGTGATCAGTTCGCGCTCGTGCACGCGCGTCCCGGACGAGATGAGGTGCAGGAACGACCCCGAGGTCTGGGTGAAGATCGCGGAGAGGAAGAGGCTCACGACGAGCGCGTCCGACGTCGCCCGGGAGCTCGCCGGCGGCACGTAGACGATCAGGGCGGTCGCGACCGGGAGGAGCGCGGAAACGGCGCTCGCGAGCTGCCGGCCGCTCCAGCCGGACCACGTGAGGACGAACCCGAGCAGCGCGATCGATATCGCCGCGAGCTCGACCGGGTAGAACCACGGGAATAGGGCGGCGTTCGCGAGAGGGCCGATCCCGACGATGCGCAGCGCGTACAGCACGGCGAGCAGCACGTTGACGCCGAGCGCGCCGACCGTGGTCGCGAAGTGCCCTTCCCACGGCCAGAGCTGGAACGCCTCCCATTTCGAGGCGACGCCGATCGCGGCGAGGCCGAGACCGGCGAGGAGCGGGAGGAGGAGGTAGAACGTCCGTTCGAGCGCGACCGTGTAGCGGTCGGAGGCGCCGAGCGTCGGGAGCTGCGGATAGAACAGCAGGATCAGGATCCCGTCGAGCGCGAGCGCCGCCGACACGAAGACCGTGTAGGCGTGGGCCGCGCGCCCGATCCTCAGCTGGAGAAGAGCGTCGCTCTTCGCGAGCTCGAGGTCTTCTGGAGCAGGAACGGTCACCTTGCGGGTGGCCGGTGGCGGCTTACGGGCCGCCGTCGGCTTGGGCATTGTAGCTCCCGAGGGAATTCAATGGGGGTCGGGGGTTAGTTAAGGTTGCGCACGCAGGGGGGTACGGCGCAGCGCGACCAGGACGGCCGCGGCCCGATCCCACCGCTCCGCCCTACGTCCGACCTCCTCCTCGACCTCGAGGAGGTGCTCCCACGCCTTCGCGTCGCCGCGCGCCGCCGCGACGCGCTCGGCGTCGGTCCCGAGGACGGGAGCGACGGCCATCGTCTCGACCGCGGACCACTCGGCGGACCCGAGCCAGCCGGTGAGGTCGGAGGGGGTCGCGCGCAGGAACGCTCCCTCGTCCGAGCGACGCCTCGCCTCCTCGACGAACCCTTCCCGCTCGATGCGGGGCACGAGCGCGCGCACGGGAGAGCGAAGGAGACGACCCACTGCGCTCGTCGGAAGGCGCGCGAGGTACCGCGAGCTCTCGCCGGCTCCCGGGACGACTTCGACCACGAGGGTCCCCTCCGGTGCGACCAGAGCGGCCGCCGACTCGAGCACGGCCGGGCCCGCCGGCCCCGCGAAGCCGACGAGGTTTCCGAGAAGGACCACCTCCCCGAACCGACCCGGCGGGAACGGGGCGGAGCCGAGGTCTCCCCGGATACGGTCCGGTCGGTTCCGTGCGGCGCTCGCATCCGTCCAGTGGGCCTCGAGGCCCTCGAGCATCTTCCTCGAGACGTCGAGGGCTACCCGTCGCGAGCGGGGCCCCCCAAGACGGGCCGTAAAACGACCGGGTCCGCTGCCCCCATCGAGGACCCAGGGAGCGTCGATCGCGTGCCGGTCGAGGAATCGCTCCCGCAACGTACGGAACAGGTCGCGCTGCGGCGTTCCTTGATACCGCGTCCACTCGCGCTCCGCCCGGTAGGCGTCGACCGCGAGGAAGCGCTCGCGAGCGGTCGGGGCCGACGACCCTACCGACCCGGTGGCCCGCGGAGCCGGCGGGCGCGCGAGCCGCGTGCGACCGTGCGGGGTCCTCCTCGGCCGGTTCACGCCTCGGGGAACGCCCGGCCCGCTTAGCGTCCCCGATCTCCCGTCCGGCTCGCCTCCTTTATAGGGGGCCCTCCTACGGTGCCCTGGAGAGCCTAGATGCCGTACTACGAGTGTCCCAAGTGCGGGGGCGGCTACGTCATCGACGTTCCGCCGAGCGCCCGGCCGACCTGCGACCGTGACGGAGCGCGCCTGAAGAGGGCGAGCGACGCCTCGTACGAGCGTAACGCCCGGCGGGATTGACGTCGGGCGCGGACCGTTGCCATGGTGGTGAACCCCGAGCGATACGGACCCCTCGTCCACCGCCGGGTCCACCACGGGGCGCTGCTCTGGGTCGTCGGCGTTCTCCAGTTCGTGGTCGCGATGATCGTCGTCCAGCTCGCGTGGACCACGCCGTACAGCCTCGCCCAGAATTACATCAGCGACCTCGGCAACACCGCGTGCGGGGAGTTCGGGTCCCAGTACGTCTGCTCCCCCTGGCATCTCCTCTTCAACGTCTCGATCGTCGTGATGGGGCTCCTCCTCATCGCCGGGGCCTTCCTCCTCCCGACCGCGTTCCCGAGCCGGTCCTCCCGTACCGTCGGGCTCGGGCTCCTCGTCGTCGCGGGGCTCGGCTCGATCGGGGTCGGCCTCTCGCCCGAGAACGTCAACCCGACCGTCCATTCGCTCTCCGCGCTCCTCGCGTTCGGCGGGGGGGCGCTGGCGCTCCTCGTCCTCGGCGTCGCGATGTTCCGTGACACCCGCTGGGACGGCTTCCGATCGTACACCGTGATCTCGGGTCTCGTCTCGCTGGTCGCGCTGCTTCTCTTCGTCGCCCACGCGTACCGTTGGGGCGGGCTCTGGACGACGTGGGGACCCGGCGGGATCGAGCGGCTCGTTGCGGCCCCGCCGCTCCTCTGGGCCGTGGTCGCGGGGATCCACCTTTTGCGGATCCGCTCCTTCGCCCCGCGCCTCATCCCCAAGCTCGCGAACCCCTAGGGCCGCAGCGAAACGCGTTATGGGCCCGCGCGCCTTCGCCGACAAGCCGGTGGTCCTCGTGGCGGTCCCCTCCTCGCGCGCCGGGCCTTCGCCGTGTCCCGAGTGCGGCGGGACGCTGAGCGAGCCCGTGAGCGGGGACGTCCACTGCTACGTCGAGTGTATGCGCTGCGGCGTCCGCTTCGACCTCAAGGACCCCCGCATCGGAGTCGGGTGAGCCCTCCCGAGTCGCGGGCGCCGAGGGGATACCCGACGCGGCGGTGTCGGAGGGCGACTTACGTCGTCTCGCCGAAGCGACGGATGTCCTCGGGGGCGGTCTTCTTCTTCACCGGTCCGGCCCCCTGGACCTGGACGCGGATCTGCTCGACGACCTCGGGGTTCGAGAGCGTGGTGATGTCGCCGTAATCCATCTCGTTCGAGATCGCGGCGAGCACGCGGCGCATGATCTTGCCCGACCGGGTCTTCGGCATGTCCGGCACGACGCGGACGGCCTTCGGGCGCGCGATCTTTCCGATCGTCGTCTCGATCGCCTTGGTGACCTTCTCCGCGATCTCGGGGCCGGCCTTGACGCCGGGCTTCAGGGAGACGTAGACCTCGGGGACTCGGCCGCGCTCGGCGTCCACGATCGGGACGACCGCCGCCTCCGCGATCTCGGGAACCGTCAGGCACGCCGACTCGAGCTCCTTCGTTCCGAGCCGGTGTCCCGCGACGTTGATGACGTCGTCGACGCGCCCGAGGATGCGGATGTAGCCGTCGCCGGCCCAGACCGCGCCGTCGCCGGCGAAGTACGGCCAGTCGCGCCAGTCCTTCGAGTTCTTGTTCTTGTTGTATTTCGCGTAGTAGTTCTTGACGAACCGGTCCGGGTCGCCCCAGATCGTTTGGAAGATCCCGGGCCAGGGGTTGCGGATGCAGATGTTCCCCGCCTTCCCGCTCCCGGGCGGGATCTCCTTGCCCTGCTCATCGTAGATCACCGGATAGATCCCGAGCATCGGCGGACCGGCGCTCCCCGGCTTCATCGGGTCGAGAGCGGGCTTCGTGCTGCAGAGGAACCCCCCGGTCTCCGTCTGCCACCAGGTGTCGGTAACGGCGGCCTGACGGCGCCCGACGACGTTGTAGTACCAGAGCCACGCCTCGGGCTCGATCGGCTCGCCGACCGTCGTCATGCACTTGAAGTTGTAGTGGTACTTCTTCGGCTCGTCGGGCCCGACCTTGCGCAGCATCCGAATCGCGGTCGGCGACGTGTGGAAGATGTTCACGCCGAGTCGCTCGGCGATCCGCCAGACCCGGCCCGCGTCGGGGTAGGTCGGGACGCCCTCGTACATCACGCTGGTCGCCGCAAGCGCGAGCGGGCCGTAGACGATGTAGGAGTGGCCCGTGATCCAGCCGATGTCGGCCATGCACCAGTAGATGTCCGTCGGGTGGATGTCCTGGATGAACTTCGCCGTCGCGGTCACGTAGGCGAGGTAGCCACCCGTCGAGTGCTGGCACCCCTTCGGCTTGCCCGTCGAACCGCTCGTGTACATGAGGAAGAGCGGCGCCTCGGCCGGCATCGAGACCGGTGGAACGAGCGCCCCGCGGTGGTGCTTCAGAAGGTCGTCCACGAAGTGGTCTCGGCCCTCGACCATCGGGGTCGGCGAGGAGTACTTGTCCGAGAAGCGCTTCCAGACGAGGACCTTCTCGACCTTCGTCCCTTCGCTCTCGGCCTTCTTCACCGCGATGTCCGCGTTGACCTTGTGGTCGAGGAGCTTGCCCGAGCGGTAGTAGCCGTCCATGGTGATCAGGACCCGGCTGCCGCTGTCGACGATCCGCGCCCCGCACGCCTCTCCGCTGAACCCGCCGAAAACGACCGAGTGGATCACGCCGAGGCGAGCGCACGCGAGCATCGTGACGGGAAGTTCGGGCACCATCGGCATGTGGATCGTGACCCGGTCGCCGGTCTTGAGCCCGCACGAGTCGCGCAGCACCGCGGCCATCTCGTTGACGCGGACGTAGAGCTCTTGGTAGGTGATCGAGACGACCGGCTCGGCCTCGGCTTCGGAGACCCAGACGATCGCCGCCTTGTTCCCGTATTTCGCGAGGTGGCGGTCGACGCAATTGTAGCTGACGTTCAGCTTGCCCCCGACGAACCACTTCCAGAACGGCGGGTTGCTCGTGTCGAGCGTCGTCGTCCAGTACTTGTCCCACGTGAGCAGGTCGGCGTACGCCCGGAAGCACTCCGGGAAGTTCTTCTCTTGAAATGACTCAACGACCGCGGGATCGGTCAGGTTCGCCTGACCGATGAACTTCGGAGACGGATGGAAGAACGACTCTTCCTTCCAATGGACCGCGATCTCCGCTTCCGTGAGTCGCTCCTCGTCGTCCTTCGCCGGTTCTCCGGTGTGGGCTTCCGCCATATCGGTCTGGGCACCCCGCGGCGGCTCCACGTCCGCCTACCATATACCTGTTACGTTGTCGCACGCGAGGGTCTCGCAGCGCCCCGCCGCGCCCCCCGCCGAGGGGGCCCCGGCGATGGGGTGAAGTCGGCGCCCGGCGCTCCCCCTACGGCCCCCCGGGGACCGCGGGGGGGTGTCCTACTCCTTTTAGACCTCCCCCACGTTCCGTTCCCCTCGGAGCCTCATGCCCGGGACGGGTCACACCGCCGAACGGCCCGAGAAGACGGTCCATCTGAGGATCGACCCCAATGACGAATCCACCACGCTCGAAGACGTCCTCACGCGCATCTCCGAACTCCAGCGCAAGCACCCCGACCGGGAGGTCTTCTTCGACGGGGACGAGTACGCCATCTGTTCCCGGCCGAAGCGCCTCCGCGCTTCGCCCGCTCACTGATCCCGAGCTCTTCGGCCGTGCCCTCTTCCTCCTGAACCTCAAAACCTACCCCGAACACCTCGGGGCTCGCGCCGAACGGACCGCGCGCCTCCTCGAGACCGTCGGCCGGGAGCTCGGCGTCCCCGTCGCGATCGCCCCGGCGACGCCGGACCTCGCTCGGGTCGCCTCGGTGGTCGCGATCCCGGTCCTTGCGCAGCACGTCGACCCGGTCGAAGCCGGGCCGCGCACCGGCTTCGTGCCGGCCGAGGCGATCCGGGCCGCCGGAGCCTGGGGGAGCCTCGTGAACCACTCGGAACACCCCCTCGCGGCGACCGAGCTCCGGGCGGCGGTCGATCGCCTCCGCGCGCTCGACCTCGTTGCCGTTGTCTGCGCGCGCGACGTCGACGTCGCCCGCAAGCTCGCTGCCACGCGGCCGGCGTACGTCGCGGTCGAGCCGCCCGAGCTCATCGGGGGCAAGCGGGCGGTGTCGACCGCACGTCCCGAGATCGTCTCGGGGGCCGTCGCCGCGGTACGCGAGATCTCCGCGTCGAGCCGGGTCCTCTGCGGCGCCGGGGTCCACGACCGCACCGACGTCCGAAAAGCGCTCGAACTCGGAGCCTCCGGCGTCCTCGTGGCGAGCGCGGTGACGCTCGCGCCGGACCCCCGTGCCGCCCTCGAAGAGTTGCTCGCGGGCTTCTGAACTCCCGTTCGCACCCGGTCGCGGAGGGCGCGGGATATCCCCCGGGGGCGGCTCAGTCCGTCGGCGGGCACTCGACCTGGAACGTCGCGTGGAGGATCCCGAACTCTCGCTCCATGCGGGCGCGCAGCGATTCCACGACGTCGATCGACTCCTTGAGGGACATCTCCCGGACCGCGACGTGCGCGGTCATGCACACGAGGGAGCTGCACACCGACCAGACGTGGATGTCGTGGACCTCCGCGACGCCCGGTACCGCGAGCGTGCTCTTCGAGATCGCGTCGATCGAGATCCCGCGGGGGGTCCGCTCGGTCAGCACGTCCACCCCCTCGCGCAACAGCGGCATCGCCTCCCGGACGAGCACGCCCGCGATCACGAGGGCCGCGAGCGGGTCGACCCACGCGAGGTCCGGCCGGATCAAGAGGAGCGCGCCCGCGACCAGGAGGGCTCCCGTGATCGCGATATCGCTCGCGAGGTGGACGACCACGCTCCTCAGGTTGAGGTCGCTCGACCGCAGGGACCTCGGGGCGAGCACGCGGAGATTGACGGCTCGCAGGACGAGCGTCGGGACCGCGGCCAAGAGGAGCCAAGCGGCATCGACCGGGCCCGCAAAGGAGGTCGCGCGAACGAGCGAGTCGAGCGCCTCGTAGCCGAACACGAGGCCGGCCCCGAGCACGATCGCCCCGTTGATGATCCCGGCGAAGACCTCGAGGCGGTGCGTGCCGAACGTGAACCGATCGCTCGAACCCTCCCGGGTGCTCGCGAGGGCGGCGTACGAGATCGCGAACGCCGCGACGTCCGGCAGGTTGTGGACGGCGTCGACCGTCAGGGAGAGGCTGTGGGAGAAGAACGCCCCGACCGACTCAATGGCGAGTACGAGGAGCGAGAGCCCGACGGCGATGCGGAAGCCGTGCAGCACCCGCTGTTGGGCTTCCCCCTCGCCGTGGTGGGGAGTCGGCATCGGTCCGTTCCGGCGGCCGGATCGCGGGGGGCGCCTAGAGCGCGCTCGCGACGACCTCGCCGAGCTCCTCGATCACGGGCGCGAGCTCGGCCTTCGATGCGGCCGTGCGCAGGCCGTGGTTCACGAGGTCGTCGACGATCGCCTGAACGACCGCGTCGAGCGATGCACGGACCGCGGCGATCTGGTGGACCAGGTCGGGGTAGCTCCGTCCCTCGTGGGCCATCGTGTGGACGGCGTGGATGTGGCCTTCGATGCGGGCGAGCCTCCGTTCGATCGCGTGACGTTCCGACCCGGTCATATCCCCTCGGGGGGGATGGGATACCGCCTCGGCATTTAGCCCTGACGATGCCGCTCGGCGCCGCCCGACCGCCTTCTTCCCTTCGAACGACCGGAGCGTGCCCGCGCCGATCGGTGGGCGAGGTTCGCCTCTCTCGCAGCCGCTCGCCGACGGCCGGAACCGGGCGCGTGGGCACGGTTTCATCTGCCTCTCCCGTCTTGGGCTAGCGGAGTCCTTCCCGGAAAGTCCCGACGGCATGAGTCCGAGACGCAAGCGCGCCGCACGTTCCTCCCGACGGCCCACGACCCGGCGTCGCCGCCACACCGGTCGCGGCCGAGAACGTCCCCACGTCCGACGGGAGAGCCCCGAAGAGGCCCCGGAGGCTCTCGACTCCGCAGGGACGCTCGACCCCGCGGCGGGTCGGGTCGCACGGACGACCGGAGCCGGGGCGACGGCCGTGCCCCAGCGCGCCACCCGGCCGCTCAGGATCGTGATGGTCGGTTGGGAGTTCCCCCCGAACCACACCGGGGGGCTCGGGGTCCACTCCTACGAGATCACGCGCGAACTGACGCGGCTCGGTCACCAAGTGCTGTTCCTCACGCCTTTCGCCGGACCGTTCACATCGGTCGACGGCGTCACGTTCCGGTTTCCGGGCGAGCCCGTCGGCGACCCGGTCGACCGATATCCGCCCGCGTACTGGTCCGGCGCGTCCCTCGACAGCCCGTTCGAGAACGCGACCGACGGCTACAACGCCTGGGTCGGCGGACTCCGCGACCTCGGTCCGGTGGACGTGGTCCATGTCCACGACTGGTTCGGAACGTTCGGCGCGCGCGAGCTCGCGAACCGCCTCGGTCGGCCGCTCGTGATGACCGTCCACTCGACCGAGTACGACCGGTCGCTCGGTCATCCGTGGGAGCACATCCTCGCGCGGGAGCAGGCGGGCGTCGACGCGGCGCTGCGCGTGATCGCGGTCAGCCGACATCTTCGCCAGCAACTGATCGACCGGTATCGCGCCGATCCGAGCAAGGTGCGGGTGATCTACAACGCCGTGCGGCCGTCCGAGCGGCTCGAGCGGATCGACCCGAAGAAGCGCGTGGTCCTCTACGTCGGGCGCCTCGCGGCGATGAAGGGCGTCGACACGTTCCTCAAAGCGGCGGCGCGGGTCGTCGGGCTCGTCCCGGACGTCCTCTTCGTGGTCGCCGGCGAGGGTCCGGAGTACCCGCGGCTCCTCCAGCTCGCGGCGCGGCTCGAGATCGCCGACCGCGTGATGTTCCTCGGCCATGTCTCCGAAGAGGAGCGCGAGCTCCTGCTCGCCGGCGCCTCGGTCTTCGTTCTGCCGTCCGTCGTCGAGCCGTTCGGGATCGCCGCGCTCGAGGCGATGGCGGCCGGCGTTCCGACGATCGTCTCGAGGACGAGCGGCGTCGCCGAGATCAGCTCCTCGATCTTCCGCGTCGACTTCTGGGACGTGGAAGAGTTCGCGAGCCGCATCGCCGAGCTCCTCGAATATCCGACGCTGCGCGCGGCGATGGGCGACCAAGGCCGTTGGGAGGCGCTCAAGGAGGGCTGGCCCGAGCGCGCCCGGGAGACGGTGGTGATCTACCTCGAGGCGATGGCCGCGCGGGGGGTGCCCCTCTGAGGGTCGTCCTCTACCTCCACCTCCACCAACCGTGGAGGCTCTCCCGCTTCCGGTTCCTCGACCTCGGCTCGGGGCGGTCGTACTTCGACCTCGAGCGCAACCTCGCGATCTTCCGGGGGATCTCCGAACGCTGCTACCGGCCCGCGCTCGACCGGCTCGCCCGGGCGCTCGCCGAACACCCCGGCTTCCGCCTGAGCCTCTCGATCACGGGGACGTTCCTCGAGCAGGCCCGCCTCGCCGCCCCGGACGTGATCGACCGCCTGCGGGCCCTCTACGCGACGGGCCGAGTCGCGCTCCTCGCCGAGACGTACTACCACTCGCTCGCCTTCCTCGTTCCACCGCCCGAGCTCGCCGAGGAGGTCGCCCAGCACCGGGCGATGCTCGAGCGCGAGTTCGGCGCGAGGCCGTCGGTGCTCCGGATGACGGAGCTCGCGTACTCGGACGACCTCGCGCGGTTCGCGGAATCGCAGCGTTTCACCGGCATGCTCGCCGAAGGCTGGGAGGGGGTCCTCGGCGGTCAGCCGCCCACGTACCGCTACTGCGCGGCCTCGGCGCCGACCGTGAACCTTCTCCTGCGCCACTACCGGCTCAGCGACGACGTCGGGTTCCGGTTCTCCTCCAAGGAGTGGTCCGAGCACCCGCTCACCGCCGACAAGTACGCGGGCTGGCTCGCAGCGACCCCGGGCGAAGTCATCGGTCTGTTCATGGACTTCGAGACGTTCGGCGAGCACCACGCCGCCCGCACCGGGATCCTCGAGTTCCTGAGCGCACTGCCCCGCGAGGTCGTTCGTTACCCCCACCTCGAGTGGGCGACGGTCGAGGAGGCGATCGCCGGGCACCCCCGCGCGCCGCTGAGCGTCCCGGTCACGATGAGTTGGGCGGACCAGAACCGCGACCTCGGCGCCTGGCTCGGCAACGACCTCCAGCGCTCCGCGTTCGAGGCGGCGAAGAAGGTCGGGGTCGTGGCGCGGCGGTCCTCGGACCCCTCGGTCCTCGAGGACTGGAGGAAGCTCCTGACCTCGGACCACTTCTACTACATGTACGTGAGCGGCCACGGCGCCGACCAGGGCGTCCACCAGTACTTTTCGAGCTACGAGAGCCCGTACGACGCCTACGCGAACTACATGAACGCGCTGACCGACCTCCGGCGCCGCGCCCTCGACCGCCTCGGAGTCCCCGTCCTCAAGTGACGGAGCCGGTCGCCGCCGGGCGCGCTCCGCGCGCGAAGCTGTCGAGGAACGACCACCAGGCGTCCAGCGACCGGCGTACGCCCCGCTCCGCGTCGAGGCCCGCTTCGGGGTCCGCGCGCAGGCACCGTGCGAGCAGCCGGCGCTCGGCCGCCGAGTGGGCGACGTCCGCCGTCACATGGACTCGGAAGAAGGCGTGGGCATCGGCCGACCGCAGCCCGTAGAAGGCTCGGAGGCCCCGGGACTTCTCGCGCGCGACCTCGGGGAACTGGGACTCGTAGGCGTAGAGCGCGCCCAGCGCCGACCCGATCGTGCCGGCGATCGTCTCGGCCTCGTACGCCCTCAGGAGGTCGACCGTCGCGGGGCCTGGGGGCGCCCCGAGACGCCGCATCCCGAGCGAGCGCGCGAACCGCGACCAGAGCTCGGGATGGGTCGGCGAACGTCCCTCCTCGTCGACGAGGTTCTCGAGGAGCACCCGGCGGTCCTCCGCGCGCGAGAGCCGGGCATACGCTCCCGCGACGTACCGCGGGAAGTTCGACTCGAAGTGGAAGTACTGTTGGGCGTACTCCCGGAGCGTCGAGAGCGGGAGCGTTCCGTTCGACCAGGCCGCGTAGAACGGGTGCTTCAAGAGGTGCTGGCGGCGGACGATGCGGTCGAGCTCGTGGGTCGTCGTCATCGTTTCCCGGAGTACGGACGGGTAGAGGGACCTTTCGGTGCCGACCGGAGCGGGTCGCGACGACCGACGCCGGCGGTCTTCGGCCCCACGGGGGTTCGAACCGAACCGTTATGGGCCGGCGCGCCCCCACCCGCCGACCGATGGAATCCGACCTTCGGAGCGCTGGGCGCCCGACTCAGGACCGATGATCACTCAAATCACGGGCAACGGCCGCCTGCTGGTCACGGTCAACGAGAACGGCGACTGGAACGAGCTTTTCTACCCCTACCCGGGCCAGTACCAGCAGCTGCGCGAAGCTCGTCTCGGCCTCTACGACGTCCGGGAGTCCCGGTTCGCGTGGCTGCGCCGCGGCAACGGCTACGAGATCCAGCAGGAGCCGTTCGGTCCCGGGCACCTCCCCGAGTCCGTCTGGGTGGGGCACGGGATCCGCATCACCGTCCGCGACCAGATCCACCCGAACCACGACCTCGTGACCCGCGTCATCCGGGTGCGCGCCGACCCGCCCCGCCCGCTCCGCCTCTTCGCCTATCACGCCTTCCAGATCGCCGAATCGATGTACCAGGACACGGCGTTCGTCGACGGCTCGACCGAGTCGCTGGTCCACTACAAACGGGGATTCTTCTTCGAGTTCTTCTCGGAGCCGCACTTCGCCCGCGCCGTCTGCGGCGAGCACACGCTGAAAGGCCTGCGCGGGACGTACGTCGACGCGGAGGACGGGCGGCTCGAGGGCCGTGCCGTCGCCCACGGCGCCGCGGACAGCGTCATGGAGTGGGACATCGAACCTTCGGCCGATCGGGACACCGAAATCCAGCTCTTCCTCGCGGTCGGGAGGAGCCTCCCGGCGACGCGCCGCGTCCACGAGTACGTCCAGGCCGGCGGCCCGAACCGCTTCGTCCGCGAGTCCGAGGCGTTCTGGACAACGTGGGTCCAACGTCGCCTCCCGAACCCCCCCGACGGGTTGAGCGAGCTCGGGCGCAAGGTGTACCGGATGAGCGTCCTCCTCCTGCGGCATTGCATCGGCTCCACGGGCGCGGTGATCGCCTCCCCCGACACCCGATCGCTGGTCGCCGCCGGGGACACGTACAACTACTGCTGGTGGCGGGACGGCGGGTACGTGGCGAAGGCGATGGACGAGGCCGGTCTGTACGAGAACGCGGCCCGTTTCCTCCACTTTGCTCGCCAGTGCCAGAGTCCCGACGGATCGTTCTTCCACCGTCACTTCCCGGACGGCGAGATCGGAAGCACGTGGCACCCGCCCCCGCACCTGCAGATCGACCAGACGGCGACCGTCATCGCGGCGACCTGGCACCACTTCAAACGCGGCGCGGACCCCGACATGCTCCTCGAGTACTGGCCGCTCGCGAAGGACGCGGCGAATTTCCTCGCGGGGTTCCGCAACGGTCCCGCGCGGCTCCCTTCGCCGAGCTTCGACCTCTGGGAAGAACGGTTCGGAACGCACGCCTACTCGACCGCCGCGGTCGTGCACGCCCTCGAGCGAGCTTCGCGCATTGCGACGGAGCTCGGCAAGGACGGGTCGGCGTGGCGGGCCGCCTCCCGGGAGATCGGTGAGGCCGCCGTCGCCGAATTCTGGGATGACGAGAACGGACGGTTCGTCCGCTCCCTCGCCCCGCGCGACGACCGCCTCGACGCCTCGATCCTGCTCGCGCTCAAGCTCGGCCTCGTCCCCTGGAGCGACCCGCGAGCGCGTCGGGCCGTGGACGGGATCGAGGCGCGACTCTGGAACCGGGACGTCGGGGGCCTCGCCCGATACGAAGGAGACGAGTACTACGGGCACGAGAACCCCTGGCTCGTGTGCACGCTCTGGCTGGCCGAGGCTCGCCTCCGGCTCGGCGAGCGCGACCGCTGCCGGGAACTGATCGAGTGGGTCGCCGCGCACGCGACCCCCACCCGCCTCCTCCCCGAACAGATCGACCGGACGACCGGAGAGCCCAAGAGCGCGACCCCGCTCACCTGGTCGCACTCGACGTTCGTCGACGTGGTCCACAAGTATGCCGAATCCGAGCACCCGGGCGGGATCTCCGAAGAGTAAGTCCTCCGTCCGACGTCGCTCCGGGTCCCTCGTGCTCGGAATCGACCTCGGGGCGACCAAGGTGGTGAGCGGGCTCGTCGCCTCCGACGGCACGATCGTCCGACACAGCGGACGACACCTGCACGCGAACGACGGACCCGGGGGCGTCATCCGTACGCTCGTGCGCAGCGCGCGCGCGTGCCTCGATGAAGCGGCGGAACCGCCGAACGCGATCGGGGTCGCCGTGGCCGCGCAGGTCGACCCCCGGACCGGGGCCGTCGTTCACGCGCCGAACCTCGGCTGGCGCGACCTACCGCGAGCCCGCCGCGTGTCGGCCGAGCTGGGGGGGCCGGTCCACGGCGTCAACGACGCACGGGCGGCCTCGTTCGCCGAGTGGCGGCTCGGGGCCGGGAGGGGGGCGAGCGACGTCTTCTGCCTCACCCTCGGCACGGGCGTCGGGGGTTCCGCGGTCGTCGGCGGTCGGCTCCTCGAGGGGGACACCCACGCTCTCGGCGAGGTCGGTCACATGACGATCGTTGTCGGGGGGCGACGCTGCCACTGTCCCAACTGGGGGTGCCTCGAGGCCTACGTCGGAGGATGGGCGATCGCCGAGCGGGCCCGGGAAGCCGTTCGGCTCGACCCGACCGCCGGAGCCCCCCTCCTCCGCCGCGCGGGAACCGTGGAAGCGATCACCGCCCAGACCGTCTTTCTCGCCCATCGCGCCGGAGACGGTCTCGCCGGCCGTCTCGTGCGCGAGACCGAGCGGTTTCTGGCGGACGGCACCGTCGGGATCGTGAACGCGTTCAACCCGTCGCTCCTGATCGTCGGGGGCGGCCTCGTCGCGGGCATGCCCGACTTCCTTCCGGTCATCGAGTCCGCGATCCGCGCGCGCTGCCAGCCCTCCGCCGCCGGCGCCCGAGTGGTCCGCGCCCAGCTCGGCGAGGATGCGGCGCTCGTGGGCGCGGCGGAGATGGCCCGCACCCACCGTCGACCACTTTAGCCCGGACCGGTATCGAGTAGCGGAGGCGGTCCGCCCCGGGCACCCGACCCCGTCCGGGCCGTTCGGCCTAACCGGACCTCGGCGCTCCTCTGGTCCGCGGAGCTCGATCGACTCCTCGGCCGCCCCGAGGCCCGGTGGGAGCGGGCCCCGACAGGGCCACGGGAGCGCGCCGCTCTTCTCGCCGGGCGGTCGGCGGATCTCCCCCATCGGCCCGCCTCACCGAAACCGGAGGCTCAAGGCTCACGTTCGACCCGACCGAAAGCACAGGGTTTCCCGACACTCGCCGGACCCGAGGGCCGGCGGCCGAAGGGGTAGGGAACCGGACCCACGGCCGCACGTGCCCGAGCGACCGCCGTGGGGGGTCCGGGACGCCACGCCTGACGGCCCTGCCGAAGGGCTCGGAACCTTTCCGTATCCTATATGAAGGACAGCGTGTTAGGGCGAGACATGGCAGCGTCCTCCCCCGAACCGACGCCCGCTACGCCTCCGACCTCGACCTCCCCCGGCCACCCTTTGCCGCCGACTCCTGGCCAGGAGTATCGGCGGCGCGTTCGACGACTTTCGGCCGTCTGGGCCATCGTCGTCGTGGTCGTCGCCGTGATCGCCGGGGCCGTGGGCTACGAACTGCATACGACGCCCACGTCGACCTCGAACTCCGCGGTTTCCCTGACGTTCTTCGATGACCTCGCTCCGTCCGAGTCGAGCTGGATGACGGGAACGATCATCCCGATGTTCGAGACGGCGCACCCGAATGTCACGGTGGTCTACTCGGACTTGGGGGCCTCCCAGATCGTCACCGATGTCCAGGCTCTCGTGAAAGGGAACGACGTCGGCACGATGGTGATTGGCGAGGACAACATGGTCATCGGCGAACTCGTCTACGCCAACGACCTGATGAACCTCGGCTCGGTCGCCTCGCAGATTCAACCGGCCACGATGATTCCGTCGATGGCCGGGATCGTGAACTACGAGACCACGGCCTTCGGGGGCGAGTACTTCATCCCGCTCCGAGCGAACGTTCCGCTCACCTGGTACAACGCGACGTTCCTTTCGAACGCGGGAATCAAAGCCCCGCCGGCGAACGACACCCAACTCCTTTCGGACGCGCAGGCGCTCACGACCGCCGCCGGCGGGGTGGGCCAAGTGATGTTCCAAGGCCACGGAGGTGCGAGCACGCCGACCGAGCTGTTCCAGTGGATGACCCAGTACGGAGGGAACCCGATCCTCTTCAACACGACCGGCGACATCCGGGCGATGCAGTATCTCTACAACCTGAGCGCGTACTTCAACCCCGGGTACAAGACCGCCTACTGGGCGACGTACTCGGGCTTGGCCGCCGGCCAATACTCGCTCTTGGACTACCAGTGGCCCTACGTCTACGGATTGCTGCAGGGCCTCGGGATGACGAACGCATCTCTCGGTGTGTACGCGGGGCCGGCCGGCCCGGCGAACTCGGACCACTTGATCGGAGGCGACGTCCTCGCCATCCCGAAGGGGACCCAGAACTTGTGGGCGGCGTCGACGTTCAGCGCGTTCCTCCTCTCGACACCCGTGCAACAGGCGTACATCCTCAACCTGAGCACCCCTGCGGTGAACGCTGCGGCGTACGCCAACCTGCCGCCGTCGATCTCGACTGTCTACTCGGCCATCGAGGCCGCGCTCGCGAACCCCGTCTTCCGTCCCCCGGTGCCCTGGATCACGGAGTGGAACACGCTGATGGACGACGCCTGGTCGAAGATCATCGTCAACCAGGGAGGGTACGGTAGCATCGCCTCGACGCTCTCCTCGGAGAATGCGGCGCTCTACGCGTACCTGCAGGCCAACTACGGGGCCACGACCGCTTCGAGCTACGAATCGGGCGCCTATGGACCGTTGATCGTCACCTAAGACCGCGAAACCCTTTCGGTGAGGAACGGGTGCGCTCCCTCCGGTTCCCGCGGGAGCTGCTCGTTCCTCTCGCCTTTGTCCTGCCGTCCCTCGTCTACGTGGCGTACCTCTCGTTCTACCCGACCTTCGACGCCGTGTACCTGAGCTTCCAGACCCCTTTCGAGAGCAACACTCTCACGAACTATCACCTGCTCGAGTACGTCAACCTCAACGGGGCGATCGAGAACACCGTCCTCTTCACGCTCGGCGCCCTCGCGATCCAGTTCGGGATCGGGCTCGCCCTGGCGCTCCTCCTCGCGCAACCGTTCCGGGGCAAGGGCCTCGCGTCCACGGTCTTCGTGCTGCCGATCGGTTTCGCGACGGTCGTCGCCGGCGTGGTCTTCAGCTTCATCTTCCCCTCCGGGGGCGGGGGGTACGCGAATTCGGCCCTCCACGGTCTCGGGCTCCCGGTGGTCGATTGGTACCAGAACTCTACGGTGGTCCTCCTCGTGATCATGATCGCCGATTCGTGGAAGAGCACGCCCCTCGTGATGTTGATCCTGCTCGCGGGGGTGGTCACGATCCCCCCGAATCTGTACGAGGCCGCCGCCGTGGACGGGGCGGGCGCCCTCCGACGGTTCGTCTACGTGACCCTTCCGAACCTGAAGACGTTCATCGTGATCGCCCTCATCATCCGGGGGATCAGCGAGTTCAACGTATTCACCCTCTTCCTGATCCTGGGGACCGACGCGACCCAGGTCCTCAACACGCTCGTCTTCGAGCTCTACTCGACGACCCCGACCATCTACCAGTCCCTCGCGGCCGCTTCGATCCTGCTCGGTTTCATCCTCGTCTTCATCGTCCTGGTCGTCGCGCTCGGCGGAGCCCCCGCGGGGAGGCGTCGACGATGAAGCGCCGCGCCCGACTCCTCTTCTACCTCGTCACGGCCGTGCTCGGCGTCTACTTCCTCTACCCGATCTACGTGCTCTTCCTGGTCGCGTTCGTCCCGACCCATTTCACGATCCTCGAGCTTTACCCCGATCAGGTACCCCGGGGACTGACGCTCGCCTACCTCTCGTCGGCGCTGGCGAACCCCCTTCTGATCGACGCGCTCGAGCGAAGCCTCGAGGTCGCCACGCTGGTCGGGGTCCTCGCGATCGGGATCGGGATCCCTACCGCGTGGGGTCTGAGCCGGCTCCGCCCCGCCCTGGCGTACGCTCTCACGACCATCCTCTTCGTGGTCAACATGACCCCCGGGCTCGTGATCGCGATCCCGATCAGCGTGACGTTCATCCAGCTCGGTCTCTTCGATTCGGTGATCGGTCTCGCGCTCGTCCAGGAGCTCGTCGTGTTGCCGATCGTCACCTTCCTCTTGCTCGGCGCGTTCCTGGCCATCCCCCCCGAGCTCGAGTACCAGGCGCGGCTGGACGGCGCGGGCCTCCTCACCACGATCTACGGCGTCCTCGTGCCGCTCGCGTTCCCCGCCATCATCGCGTCGTTCCTCCTCGCCTGGATGCTCTCCTGGGACGAGTTCACGTTCGCCGTGATCCTATCGCCGATCCACCCCACCCTGCCGCTCATCATCTACAATTACATCACGCGGGGCGACCTCCGGGTGGCCGCCGCCTTCTCGCTCGTCGCGTCGCTTCCCGTGATCGGGCTCACGATCCTCCTGCAGCGCTACCTGAAGGGGGAGTACCTGGCCGGAGGGATCAAGGGTTGACCGCCAAACTCGAGTTCCGGGGCGTGACGAAGCGATTCGGGGGCACCTCCGTGGCGGAGGAGATCACCCTGACGATCGAACGGGGGGAGTTCTTCGTGATCCTCGGACCGTCGGGCGAAGGAAAGTCGACCCTTTTGAGGATCGTCGCCGGGATCGAGACCCCCGACTCGGGCCGGGTCCTCATCGACGGACGGGACATCACCGACGACCCGCCGAACAAGCGCAACGTCGCGATGGTCTTCCAGAACTACGCCCTCTATCCGAACCTGAACGTCTACAAGAACATCGCCTTCCCGCTCAAGATGCGCCTCTTCTCGAAGGAGGAGATCGACGAGAAGGTCCGGGCCGCCGCGAAGACCCTCGGCATCTCCGACGTGCTGAAGAGCTCGGTTCACCGGATCAGCGGCGGGCAACAGCAGCGGGTCGCTCTCGCCCGCGCGCTCGTGCGCGACCCGGCGCTCTTCCTCCTCGACGAACCGCTCTCTAACCTCGACGCGCGCGTGCGGTTCAGCGCCCGCGCGGAGCTGAAGAAGCTCCAGCGCCAGCTCGGCCAGACGTTCCTCTACGTCACGCACGACCAGAAGGAGGCCGAAAGCCTCTCCGACCGCACCGGGCTTCTCCACCACGGCCGGTTCGAGCAAGTCGCCCCGTTCCGCGAGCTCTACGAAGAGCCCCGGTCCCGCTGGGCCGGCGACTTCGTCGGCGAGGTGCCGATGAACTACCTCGCGGACCCGACCTCGAGCGACGGCGGCGAGATCGGGTTCCGTCCCGAGTGGGCGACGGTCGGCGAAGGACCCCTCCGGGCGACGGTCGACGTCTCCGAACGCATCGGCGACACCGTCCTCCTGCTCGCCACGACGGACGATGGACGCCGCGTCTTCCTGAGAAGCCTCGCGGTCCGGGCGCCGGGAACGGCCGTCCGTTTCCGGGTCGACCGTTCGCTCGCCTTCCGACCGGACGGAACCCGACGGGCCGGGGTCTCCGCGCCTTCCTAGGAGCCGGGCCGGGGAGCCTCCGGCCCGGCCCACCCTCGATCGCGGCCCCGCGACGGGACCGAGCCGCTACTTCGGCCTCGTCGACGCGGCGAACCAGGCGAACGCGCGGCCGCGGATCTGGTAGCTCAGCCGGCCGTCGTCGAGCGTCCACGACGCTTCGCCCGGACCCGGCTCGAGGACCACGGGGTCGAGCGCCTTCGGGAGTCGCAAGCTTCCGCTCGCCGGGTCGCGCGAGAAGTTGTAGATGTGGATCGTACGAGCCGACCCACCGTTCCGCGAGAACGCGAGGACCCCCGGCGGCTCGCCGTTGAGCCGGGAGAAGTCGTCCCCGACCGCTTCGGCCGGATGCGCCTTCCGCCAGGCGATCAACCGGCGGACCTCGGAGTGGAGCGAGCCCGGCCGCGACGCCTGGTCGGCGGCGTTCCGCGCGTCGGGGGCGTACTTCGGGTCGTTGACGAGGGGCCGGACGAGCCGATCGGGGGTCGCCGTCGAGAACCCGCCCGAAGGGCCGCTCGTCCACTGCATCGGAGTCCGCACGCCGTCCCGGTCGGCGATGTCGAGGCGGTCGCCCATCCCGATCTCGTCGCCGTAGTAGAGGAACGGGGTGCCGGGGAGGCTCAGGATCAGCGAGGTGAGGAAGAGGACGCTCGCGTCGTCGCCGTCCAGCATCGGTGCGAGCCGACGACGGATCCCGCCGTTGATGACGGTCCGGTCGTCCCGCCCATACAGCCAGAGGAACATCTCGCGCTCGTCGTCGCTCGTCTGCTCGAGCGTGACCTCGTCGTGGTTCCTCAGGAAGTACGCCCAGGCGCAGCCGTTCGGCGTCGGGAGCGTCGCCCTCAGGACGTGGCGGACCCGCCGCGGGTCGCCCTCGCCCCAGGCAAGGAAGAGGTTCGGCATGAGGGGGAAGTGCATCACCATCTGGAACTCCTCCCCGTCGCCGAAGTATGGCACCGTCTCGGGAACCGACTGGTTCGCCTCGGCGACCAGCACCGACCCCGGGAACTCGGCGTCCATCATCGCGCGCAGCTCGCGGAAGAAGCGGTGGACCTCGGGGAGGCTCTGACATCGGGTCCCTTCGCGCTTGTAGAGGTACGGCACGGCGTCGCAGCGGAAGCCGTCGAGGCCATGAGCGAGCCAGAACCGGGCGACCCGGAGCATCTCGGCGTGGACCTCGGGCGAGTCGTAGTTCAGGTCGGGCTGGAAGGCGTAGAACCGATGGAAGTAGTACTGACCCGCGACGTCGTCCCACGTCCAGTTCGCCCGTTCGAAATCCCGGAAGATCACCCGGCTGCGCGAGAACTCCTTGCCGGTGTCCGACCAGAGGAACCAGGGCCGGTAGGGGGAGGCCCGGTCCCGACGCGCCTCCTGGAACCAACGGTGGTCGAAGGAGACGTGGTTCGTCACGAGATCGCCGAGGACGCGGATCGAGCGGGCGTGGGCCTCGTGGACGAGACGGTCGAGGTCGGCGACCGTGCCGAGAGACGGGTCGACCGTGTAGTGGTCGGAGATGTCGTACCCTTCGTCGCGCCACGGCGATCGGTAGAACGGCAGGAGCCAGATCGCGCCGACGCCGAGGTCCGCCAGGTAGTCGAGCTTCTCCGTCACGCCGGCGAGGTCGCCGACCCCGTCCCCGTTCGAGTCGCGGAACGA
>VFSW01004032.1_pt1 | contig 21929 bp, 20 predicted proteins | sample 5358111 | NCBI WGS metagenome assembly VFSW01 (sample SAMN11554181, study PRJNA540505) | mine drainage metagenome | isolation source: sediment from site ElyBrook_90M | place: USA: Ely Copper Mine, Vershire, VT | collected 2017 | reverse complement strand
CTCGGCGAACGACTGATGGAAATCGTCAACGCTGCCCCCAATTTCGCTCCCCCGGTTTTCCTCGCCGGGGCCGAAAACGCCTTCCGCATGATCGTCACCGCCTTCGCCGCCGGCGACCGCCCCACCCTGCAAGGCCTCCTCAGCCCTTCAGTCTATCAAACCTTCGACTCCGCCATTGCCGCCCGCGAGACAGCCGGCGAGCGCCACCGCACCGAAATCAAATCCATCATCGCCGCCACCATTGAAGACGCCCAGCTTATCTCCAACCAGGCCGCCATCATCGTCCGCTTTGTCTCCGACCAGGTGAACGTCACCCTCGATTCCTCCGGCAAACCCACCACCGGCTCCGAGGCCGTCACCGAAATCGTCGATCTCTGGACCTTCGAGCGCACCCTAAAAAGCGCCGACCCGGTATGGCGTCTGGCCGCCGCCCGGAGCGGCTGACATGGTCCAACTCACAGGCCTTAAACCCTGCACCGCTGCTGCGTTATTGCTCTGCCTCGCAGGCTGCGCGCAACCCCAATCCGGTGCCATTCAACAGCCGCCCGGCACGCCTTCACTCACTGCCATCCCCTTAACTTCGCTTCCAGGTTGGGCCGACGATAATATCGCCGCCGCCCTCACCACCTTCGTACGCAGTTGCAAAACCATCCAGGTTATGCCGGCCGACCAAACCCTCGGCGGCAGCAACAACCCCTATGCCCAACAAACCGCTGGTCAGGCCGGCCTCTGGCAAAATGCCTGCAACGGCGCGCAAGCGGTGCCCCCCAACGACGATGCCGCCGCCCGCGCCTACTTCACCGCCTATTTCACCGCCTACCAGATCGGCGATAATGCGCTCATCACCGGCTATTTCGAACCGCAATATCCCGGCTCCAAAAACCTCAAACCCGGCTTCACAGTCCCGCTTTACGCCAAACCAGCTGACCCGGCCTTGGCCAGCCTGTCCCGCGCCGATATCGACCACGGCGCCCTGACGCGCAAAACGCCTGTCACCGCCTACCTCGCCGACCCGGTCGATGCCTTCATGCTGCAAATCCAGGGCTCCGGCCGCATCTTGCTGCAAAATGGCACAATTTTACGCGTCGGGTTCGACGGCCAAAACGGCCAGCCCTACGTCCCCATCGGGCATATATTGGTACAAGCCGGAGACATCCCCGCCGATCAGGTCAGCTACCAAACCATCAGCGCGTGGCTGAAAGCCAACCCTGTTCAAGCCACCGCCATCATGGAAGAAAACCCCCGCTACGTATTCCTGCGCCCCTTGGGCCCGTTGCCCGACGATCAAGGTGCGCCAGGCGCCCTCGGCGTCCCGGTCACAGCCGGGCGTTCACTGGCCGTTGATAAAGCTGACATCCCCCTCGGCACACCCGTCTTTGTCAGCACCACCGACCCCATCTCGGGCAACCCGTTGGACCGGCTGACCATCGCCCAGGACACCGGCGGCGGCATCCATGGCGCCAGCGCCGCCGATCTCTTCTTCGGCTCAGGCCCAGATGCCGAAGCCACCGCCGGGCGTATGCAACAGCAAGGTAAATTATTCATTCTCCTGCCAAGGCCGACCCCTACCTCATGAGCCAAATCCGAGTTGCCCTCTTCGTCACCTGTCTGGTTGATCTCCACCGTCCCAGCGTTGGCTTCGCCGCCATCACGCTCCTGGAAGCCGCCGGCTGCCTGGTCGAAGTTCCAGGTGCCCAAACCTGCTGCGGCCAACCCGCCTATAACTCCGGTGACCGCGCCACCGCCCGCGAGCTCGGCCTCGGCATCATCACTGCCTTCTCAGCCTATGATTATATCATCCTCCCCTCCGGTTCCTGCACCGGCATGCTCTCAAAACATCTGCCGCATTTGTTTGACGACGACCCGAATCTCCGCGCCAAGGCCGACGCCCTGGCCGCCAAAACCTTCGAACTCACCGCCTTCCTCACCGATATCCTGCACTTCACCCCTACCCCGCCACCGCTTCCCTCCACCGCCACCTATCATGACAGTTGTGCGGGCCTGCGCGAGTTGGGCGTCAAATCGCAACCCCGCGCCTTGCTGGCCTCGGTTCCAGGCCTAAAGCTGACTGAAATGTCCGACCCCGAACTGTGCTGTGGCTTCGGCGGCACCTTCTGTATCAAATACCCCGAAATCTCGACCCGCATGGCCAGCGACAAATGCGCCGATATTGAGTCCACCGGCGCTGAACTCCTCCTGGCGGGCGACCTCGGCTGCCTCCTCAACATTGCAGGCCGCCTGTCTCGCCAAGGCTCCAACATCGAAGTCCGGCACATTGCCGAAGTCCTGGCCGGCCTCGAAGCCCCTGCAATTGGAAAACCTGCCGTCTAACCCGCCAGCAAAACCGCCTTCCCTACCCCGGTTACTGCCACCTCACCGGTCGAATGCACCGTCAGTGTCCCGGTCATCTCAATAATATCCCCCAACTCCGGCTTGGCTGTCACGCTCGTCACCTCCCAGGCCATCGTCACACGCTCCCCCATCCGTACCGCCTTACGAAACCTAAAACTATAATCCAGCCCCAGCGCCGTGCCTTTCTTGGCCAGATACGTCGCCGTCATCGCCATCATCATCCCGGTGGATTGCGTACCGCTGATAATTAAGCCACCAAACCGGCCTTTTGACGCAAAATCTTCATCATGATGCGCCGGGTTAAAATCTCCCACCAAAGCCGCAAACGCCCGCGCCCCCGCCTCATCAAATGTCACCACTTGCTCAAACCGCTCACCAATACTCAACCCCGCCATGAACATCTCTCCATCGTAACCGCCCCCGGCTTGCCCGGTTTTACCTCCCATGGCACTGGTTTTCCGCCGCCGCAATTCTGCCGTACAAGCCGTATTGAAGCACCATAATTTCACACCGCGTGCATTTTTAAGGAGAGCGTTTTTTGATCAAGCCGCTGCGTAAAGCTGTCCTGCCGGTTGCCGGCCTGGGTACCCGCTTCCTGCCCGCCACCAAGGCCATGCCCAAGGAAATGCTCCCCGTTGTTGATAAACCCTTGATCCAATATGCCGTCGATGAAGCCCGCGCGGCAGGCATCGAGCAATTCTGTATGGTCACCGGTCGCGGCAAAACCGCCCTCATCGACCATTTTGACATCGCCTTTGAACTCGAAGCCACCCTGGCCGAACGCGGCAAGCGGGACGCTCTGGTGCTGCTGCGCGAGGAAGCCATGCCGCCCGGCTCCATTACCACAGTGCGTCAGCAGGTTCCGCTCGGCCTCGGCCACGCGATCTGGTGCGCCCGCGCCTTCATTGGCGACGACGCTTTCGCTATCCTGCTACCCGATGACCTGGTGCTCAGCCAAACGCCCTGTATGCAACAACTCGCCGACGTCTATCACGAAACCGGCGGCAACGTCGTCGCGGTCGCTGAAGTCCCGCACGAGCAAACCAACCGCTACGGCATCCTCGATATCGGCCACACCGAGGGTAACCGCGTCGAGGTCAAGGGCCTGGTTGAAAAGCCCGCCCCCAAGGACGCGCCCTCCAATCTCTCGGTTATCGGCCGCTATATATTGTTGCCCGAAGTCGTCACCTTCCTCAGCCAAATGGAACGCGGGGCCGGCAATGAGGTGCAACTCACTGACGCCATGGCCAAAATGATCGGCCACGCCCCCTTTCACGGCCTGAAGTTTGAAGGCAAACGCTTCGACTGCGGCGACAAAATCGGCTTCCTCGAAGCCCAGATCGCCTTCGCACTCTCCCGCCCCGACCTCGCCCCGGCGGTGCGCGATTTCCTTAAACTTTATGCCAACAACTGAGATCATTATGACCTTTTCCCATAAATTCGACGCCAGCTCGCTGCGCGAGTACGACATCCGCGGCATCGTCGGCGAAACTTTGAATGAGGCCGACGCCTTCGCGATCGGCCGCACCTTTGGCTCCATCGTCGCCAAGTCCGGCGGCAAAAAAGTCGCCGTCGGCTACGATGGCCGCCTCTCCTCCCCAGCGCTGGAAGCCAAACTCATCGAAGGCCTCACCGCCAGCGGCATGGACGTCATCACTGTCGGCTGCGGCCCCACCCCCATGCTGTATTTCGCCGCCTTCACCGAACATACTGATGGCGCCGTCATGGTCACCGGCAGCCACAACCCGTCCAACTATAACGGGTTCAAAATGATGCTGGGCAAAAAGCCCTTCTTCGGCCAGGACATTCTCACCCTCGGCAAACGCGCCGCGGCAGGCGATGTCGTGCCCGCCACCACCGGCACCATCACCAAAATCGACGTGCACGAAGCCTATCTCGCCCGCCTGATGCAGGATTGGGACGGCGGCACCAAAAAACTCAAAATTATCTGGGACAACGGCAACGGCGCCGCCGGTGACGTCCTCAAACAACTGATCAAAAAACTCCCTGGCGATCACACCATCCTGAACGGCGAGATCGACGGCACCTTCCCAGCCCACCATCCCGACCCAACCGTCGCCAAAAACCTTGAGCAACTGGTCACCGCCGTCCGCAAACAACACGCCGACATCGGTATCGCCTTCGACGGTGACGCCGACCGCATCGGCCTCGTCGACAACTCCGGCGAAATCCTATTCGGCGACCAATTCCTCATTTTAATGGCGCGCGACATCCTCAAATCCCACCCCAAAGCCACCATCATCGCCGATGTGAAAGCCAGCCAGGTGCTGTTCGACGAAATCGCCAAAGCCGGTGGCACGCCCCTGATGTGGAAAACCGGCCATAGCCTGATCAAATCCAAAATGGCTGAAACCAACGCCCCGCTGGCCGGTGAAATGTCCGGCCATATTTTCTTTAACGACAAATGGTTCGGCTTCGACGACGCGCTCTACGCGGCCATCCGCGTCCTAGGCATCATCGCCCGCGGCACCGAAACTCTCGCTGCCTTCCGCGAAAGCCTCCCCCAAGTCGTCAACACCCCGGAAATCCGGTTCGACTGCGCCGAAGACCGCAAATTCGCCGTCGTGGAGGAAGTCGCCGAACGCCTGAAAGCCTCAGGTGAAACCGTCTGCGACACTGACGGCGTGCGCGTGAACACCGAAGACGGCTGGTGGCTGCTACGCGCCTCTAATACCCAAGCGGTCCTTGTCGCCCGCGCCGAGGCAAACTCGCCCGCTGGCCTATCCCGCCTGAAATCCATTCTGGCCGGCCAACTCTCCGCCTCCGGCCTCGCCCCCGACTTCTCCGGCAACAACGCCGGCCACTAAATTCGTAACAGATCATCCCCGCGCAAGCGGGGACCCCTTCACCACGCCACGACCTCACCCCGATAATCAAAAAACCCACCCGTCTGCGCGGGTTCCAGTCGGCTGATCACCGCCAGCAAATCCCCCGCCGCCTCATCCGGCGACCGCACGTTCAACCCCGTTTTCGCAAACGGAGCCGAAAGCCGGGATTCCACCGTTCCCGGATGCAATGCCACACACACCGCCTCCGGCTTGCTCCGCCTCACTTCAATCGCTGCCGTATGCACCAACTGATTCAACGCCGCCTTTGCCGCCCGGTAACTATACCAGCCGCCAATCTGATTATCCCCAATGCTCCCCACTTTGGCCGACAACGTCGCAAACACCGCCCGTCCCTGCCGCGGCAACAGCGGCAAAAAATGCTTCATCAGCAAAGCTGGCCCCATTGCGTTCACCGCAAACGACCGCGCCAGATGGTCAGCACTCAATTCCCGAAAACTCTTCTCCGGCATAAACCCATCACCATGCAAAAACCCGGTGGCATCGATCACCAGACGCACCGCCTGCCCCGCCAAACTCTGCGCCGCCGCGGCAATCGTCACCTCCGAGACAATATCCACGGGCAGCACCCCGCTACGCGAAAACCCCAGCACATTGGCAAACGCCGGCACATTCTGCAGAGCCGCCAGCAAAGCCCGTCCCACGCCGCCCTGCGCGCCTATTACCACAGCGGTACCGCCTACCGGAAAGGCTGAAAAATCTGTATTTATCTGTTCCATGCTCCTGATGTCGGCCCCACCCGCCGATCCGCAACCTGCAGGTTGAAAATATCACACGCCAACAATTGACATGGCGGCGATTCAAAAGGCCAAGGTGGCTTATGAAACTGCTCGCCTACGCGCTGGTCCTCGCCTGCATCCTCACCGCCCCTTCGGCCTCGGCGCAAAGCCTGCCCGGCACCACCGACCATTATTTCACCACCTCCGACAACGTGCGCCTGCATTACGATGAAGCCGGCCCAAAATCCGCCCCCACCATCGTCCTGGTCCCCGGCTGGACCATCCCCGCCTGGATTTTCGCCCCGCAAATTCGCGCCTTCTCGGCGCATTACCATGTCATCGCCTTCGACCCTCGCGCCCAAGGCGCCTCCCAAATCGCTCCCGGCGGCTACAACCAGGACCGCCGGGGCCAGGACATCGCCGAACTCATCACCCATCTGGGCACCCCAAAAGTCACCATCATCGGCTGGTCACTCGGCGTGCTCGATACGTTGGCCTACATCCATAACTCCGGAGACTCCCACATCGCCGCGCTGGTGCTGGTCGATAATTCCGTCGGTGAAAACCCGCCTCCCACGCCGGTGGGCCAGCATCATCACTACCCCACTGAACATGCCGCCTTCATGCACGCCTTCATCCCCGGCATGTTCCGCACTCCCCAATCGCCGGCCTATCTCAACCGTCTCATCAACGCCTGTCTGCGCGTCCCCGCCAACGATGCCCGCGCCCTGCTGGCCTACCCGGTCCCCCGCACCTATTGGCGCGACGCCCTCTTCTCCACCAGCGTCCCGGTCCTCTACGTCGTCCGCCCGCACCTCAACGGCCAGGCGCAAAACCTGGCTCTCGACCGCCCCAACTCTCAAACCGCCCTATTCCCCAAAGCCGGCCACGCTCTGTTCGTCGACGAACCAGCCAAATTCAACACGCTGGTCATGAATTTCCTAAAAACCAAGGTTTTGAGCCGATGAAACTCATCCCGCTCTTCCTGGTCTCACTTGCAGCGGTCGGCATCGAGACCGCCCTCACCCGCTATTTCGCCGTCGCCAACTGGTCCGACTACGGCTACTGGGTCATCTCCATCGTGATGGTCGGCTTCGCCTTCAGCGGCGTCACCTTAGCCCTCGCCCGCGACGCCCTGCTCCGCCACGCCAACATATTATTAGCAACTCTACCGGCCTTGCTCACCGTCAGCGCAGCCTTGGGTTTCAGTTGCACCATCCTCAACCCCTTCAACCCGTTGCAACTACAAAACCAGGTCACCTACTTACCGCAACTCGGCAACATCGCGCTGTATTACCTCGCCCTGCTGCCGTTCTTCTTCCTTGCCGGCCTGTTCATCAGCCTCACCTTCGTAGTGAATTCCCAAAACATCGGCCGCGTCTATGCCGCCGACCTCACCGGCGCCGGCCTCGGCTCCATCATCGTCCTCGGGTTGATGTACCTGCTCAGTCCATTCGATCTCATCCCGGCCCTACTCCCCGCCCTCGCCATCGCCGCCGCCTTCACGCCGAAATTCCGAAAACGCGCCATCACCGCTGCAAGTTTCGCATTACTCCTGTCCGAAGCCCTGCTTCTCCTCGGCCCGCAAGCCACCGTCAGCCAATACAAACCCATCTACCCGCCGCTGCACACGCCCAGCGCCAAAATCCTCGCCCAAATCCGCTCCCCGCACGGCGACTATTTATTGCTCGATGATTTCACCGAACGGGTAAACACTGACATCTCCAACGATGCCGGCATGCTCGGCTACACCGACCCACCGCGCAGCTTCGGCCTGTACCGCGACGGCATCCGCATCGCCAGCCTGCCCAGCAGTGCCACGATCAACACCGGCTACGCCAAAGGCGCGCTCGACGCCCTGCCCTACACGCTTCGCCCTAATTCTAACATTCTGTTAGCAGGCGCGTCCGGCGGCTTCCGCATCAGCGAAACCCTCTCGCTTGGCGCAGCCCACATCAGCGCGCTCGAACCCGAACCCGTCCTCTATGCCGCCCTAAAGCACGGCCTCGGCACGTCACCGGCCTTCCCCACCAACCCTCACGTCACCATCAGCAACCTCAGCCCCATCGCCGCCGCCCAAACCACCGGCCCGTTTGACGTTATCGACCTTTCCGCCGACTTCCTTGATTCTTCCCCCGCCAACGTCAACGCCTACACCGTTCAAGCCTTCACCACCTATCTGAACGCGCTCTCCCCCCACGGCATCATTTCCATCCCGGTCTCGATCCAGGATTTCCCGGTCTATGCGCTGCGCATGTTAGCCACCGTCCGCGCCGCCCTCGCCGCCACCAGCACGCCCGACCCCCTGGCCCACGTCATCATCTACCGCTCCGCCTGGAACGCCCGCATCCTGGTCAGCCGCACCGCTTTCACGGCCGCCGACATCAAAACTGCCGCTAAATGGGCCGACGACCGCTCCTTCGATATTTCCTTCTACAAAGGCTTCAACTTCATCGCCGCCCGCAACAATCTCTATAACGACCTGCCTGCCGTCTCATTTAACGACGGTACCGTCACCTCCACCGGCGCCGATGACTCCATCGCCGACGAAGCCGTTCAAATTCTGCAAGGCCAGCCCAGCGTCTCTTCGCAAGCCTTTAACCTGGCGCCCGTCACCAACGACCGCCCGGTATTTTATTCCGTCTTGCGTCTCGCCAATCTCAGCGTGCTGCTGGCCCGCCTGCAAATCCTGCCGCAAGCCGAAATCGGCGCTTTGGTGAACCTTGCCGTCCTGGCCCAAGCCATCATTATCGCCGCTTTCGTGTTGTTAGTGCCACTATTCTCCCGCAGCATCGCCGAGGCGCAATCCCACACCACCGGCCTGATCAAACCCATCATCTATTTCCCAGCCTTGGCCTTGGGTTTTCTCTTCATCGAAATCTACGCCATCGAAAAAGCCAGCGCCTTCCTCAACGACCGCGCCGTCGGCTTCGCCCTGGTCCTCAGCTTCATGTTAATTTTCTCCGGCCTCGGCAGCCTCATCAGCTCCCGCCTCGAGGCCACACCCCTGAAGGGCGTCTGGCTCGCCTGCCTCACCCTCACCGTTTGGGCCACGCTCGCTTTACTATTCCTGCCCGCCGCAATGCTCACCGCCAATGCCTGGCCCTTCCTCATCCGCGCCACTTTGGTCATTCTCACCATCGCGCCGGTCTCCATCGCGCTCGGCCTACCCTTCCCGCTTGGCCTGGAGCGCGTCTCCTCCGGCAGCTTCCTGCCCTGGGCCTGGGGGCTGAACGGCGCCTTCTCAGTCGTCGCCACCCCGCTCGCCAACCTCATCGCCCGAAATTTCGGCCTGCACGCTGTTTTAGCCGCCGCCATTCTCCTGTATATCGCAGCTGCAGCATCTTTTCCCGCGACCAGGAGACAACCCATTTGCGTACCCAATCCCACCGCCTATCCCGTCGCGGACTAATCGGCAGCGCCGCCGCTCTCGCCGCCGCCCCCAGCCTCAGCTTCGCCGACAGCGCCGCCCCCGCGGCTGCGGCACCGCTGCTCACCACCCCCGCCACCCCGAACGGCCAGCCCTGGACGCGTGACGCCTTCCAAACCGCCATGGCGGCTTCCGGCCGTCCGGTCACCCTGACTGACGACCAATTCAACGCCATCCAGGCCCGTAAACCAGCCGCGATGAAAGCCATTGCCGATTACCTGAAAATGCGCCTCGGTGCTGCCGACCCGCTGGTGCTCGCCGCCTTCCAGGCCCTGCCGCGCGAATATTACCACTATATCTACCCCGAACACCGCTCCACCTGCGGCGATGCGTACGACCAACCCCCCAAACCCTGGGCACTCGGTTACGGCTCAGCTCTCTCAGACTACCTCGGTCAGGCCTACATGACCCAGGTCTGCAAACCCGGCCCCAACGATGTCTCGCTTGAAATCGGCACCGGCAGCGGCTTCCAAAGCTCGCTGCTCTCGCGCATCGTCAAAGCCGCCTACTCCATCGAGATCATCGAGCCGCTCGGCAACGCCGTCCATAAAATCTTCACGCCACTCGGCTATGACAACATCACCACCCGCGTCGGCGACGGATATTACGGCTGGCCCGAACAAAAAGACGGTTTCGACATCATCATCGTCACCTGCGCCGCCCAATACGCCCCGCCCGCTTTGTTCGCGCAGCTCAAGCCCGGAGGCCGCATGATCATCCCCATCGGCCAGCCCTTCAAACAAGGCCAGGTTTTCTACGTCTACTCAAAAGACGAAAGTGGCAAAATCCACTCCCGCCGCGACATGGGCTGCTTCTTCATCCCCATGACCGGCACCATGATGAAAATCCCCGCCAACGAAGCCAAAGCCTCGCCGTCCTAATTTAAGTAAGGCTAGGGGGGCTTGGCTCCCTAGACCCCCACTAAGGGCTAGCCTTTAGAACCCTGGACTTAAGAAAAAACCGTCGCTCCCAGATGTTTCAGCATCTACGGGCGACGGTTTTTTTTTAAGTCCAAAATGGATTCCAAAGGCGAGCCTTTGGCGGAGTCCAGGGGCAGAGCCCCTGGCCTTCCTCAACTAGCGGCGCAGGTTGAGGCGCGCGATGAGGTCTTGGTAGCGTTTGAGGCTCTTGCGCTTCAAATAATCAAGCAACGAGCGGCGCTGACCGACGAGCACCAACAAACCACGGCGCGAATGGAAGTCTTTCGCGTGGGTTTTGAGGTGTTCGGTCAAGTTGACGATACGCTCAGAGAGAAGAGCAATCTGCACTTCGGGGCTGCCAGTATCATTGGCGGCGGTGGCGTATTCGGCAATAACTTCAGTACGGCGTTCTGGTGTAATCGACATCGTGATATCCTTCACGAAAAATGTTGAATGAGACGCTCTGATTTCAGCCAGCCGTCTGAAAGGCGGGCCAAGGCCAGAACGCGTCCTGCGGCCAGCACGCGCACCAGCCCATTATCGGGGTTGGCGACCTCTGGAATCCGCCCCATCAGATCAACCAAACTGATCGGTTGACCATTTGAGAGGGCATGTGCCTCAACTGCCGTCAGGGCCAGTGCCGGGATGTCGTCCAGCGCGGTCTCGATCGGCAAGATAAGTTCAGCAAGAGTGGCGGGCGTATGCGCTGAATCCAGGATCGTGTCCATAGGAACCGCCATATCCATGGTAAAAGGTCCAACTCGGAGGCGCCGCAGCACGATAATATGCCCCACCGTCCCACAAGCCCGTGATAAATCCCGCGCCAGCGAGCGCATATAAACGCCTTTGCCTGAGGAAACCTCAAACTCGGCGGTGTCCGCATCAGGCCGGCCGATTAATTCAAAACGATCCACCTGGGCCGGGCGTGGCGGCAAAGCCGGCGGTGCGCCAGCGCGCGCGAGGTCATAAGCCCGCTCACCTTCCACCTTAATCGCCGAGAACGACGGCGGGATTTGCATAATCGCCCCCCGGAAAGCCGGTAGCGCTGCATTGATCTCAGCGTCAGTGGGCCGATGCGCGCTGGTCTGCGTCACCGCACCTTCAGCATCATCAGTATCCCGGCCTTCGCCGAAGCGGATGGTGAAATGATAGAGTTTGGTTCCATCCATTACGTAAGGTACGGTTTTGGTCGCCGCCCCCATCGCAATCGGCAAAATCCCGGTCGCCAGCGGATCTAATGTTCCGCCATGCCCGGCTTTCTGGGCATCGAGCGCACGCTTTACCTTATTTACCGCCTGCGTGCTGGTGATGCTTTGCGGTTTATCGAGAATCAGCCAGCCGTCAATTTTGCGGCCACGCTTTTGCCGAGTCATAATGAGTCCAGTCCTAAATGAGAGGCGGGTGATAGCGAATGCCGACCAATCCGCAAAGCCTCACCCCGCAATGCTGGTTCGTCACCGCCGATGGCATCATTTTAGCCGTCAAAGCCCAACCTGGTGCTAAGCGAACTGCCGTCGGCGCAATCATCGAAAGTGCACCTGCACCTGGGTGGCCTCCGGGCCGCCTCAAGGTGGCGGTCTCAGCCCCACCCGAGGACGGCCGCGCCAACGAGGCCATCCTCGCAGCCCTGGCCAAATATTTTCAGATCAAACCAGCCGCCATAACGCTGGAAACCGGCAGCATATCCCGCGACAAAAAATTCCGTCTGATAGGCGATCCTGCACGTCTTTTGGTGTGGCTCAGGTAACCTTCAGCACCAGCTTCCCAAAATTCTCGCCGGAAAACAGTTTCAACAAAGTCTCAGGAAAACTCTCCAATCCCTCAACAATATCTTCCTTGCCCTTCAGCTTGCCCGCCGCCATCCAGCCCGCCATCTCGCGCGCAGCCAACCCGTAGCGGTCAGCATAATCAAACACCACCATCCCCTGCATCCGCGCCCGGTTCACCAGCAAAGATAGATAATTTGAAGGCCCTTTGATGGGCGTGGTGTTGTTATATTGTGAAATCGCGCCACAGATCACAATCCGCGCCCGCAGATTGATCAACGCCAGACACGCATCCAAAATCTCACCGCCAACGTTATCGAAGTAAACATCAATGCCGTTCGGGCAGGCTTCCTTCAGCGCTTTACGGATATCGCCTGCCTTATAATCAATGGCGGCATCGAACCCGAGCTCATTGTTTAAAAACGCACATTTTTCGGCTCCCCCGGCGATTCCCACCACCCGGCAACCTTTGATCTTGGCAATCTGACCGACCGTGGCCCCCACCGCCCCAGCGGCACCGGAAACCACCACGGTTTCGCCTTCCTTTGGTTCGCCCACTTCCAGCAGGCCAAAATACGCGGTCATGCCGGTCATCCCCAGCACATTCAAATAAACCGGCAGCGGCGCCAGCCTGGGGTCAATTTTAATTAAATCCCTCGCCTTACAGGTGGCGTATGCCTGAACACCTAAGCTGCCGGAGACAAAATCCCCCGCCGTGAACCCAGCCGCTTTGCTTTCCAGCACCTTGCCGACGCCGCCGGCCCGCATCACGTCGCCAAGTTTCACCGGCGCGATGTAGGATTTGCCTTCATTCATCCAGCCGCGCATGGCGGGGTCGAGCGAGAGATATTCTACCGCCACCAGCACTTCGCCATCCTCAGGCTGCCGCGCAGGCTCCTTCACATAGTTCCAATCGCTCGCTTTCGGCAGGCCAACCGGCCGCGCAGCCAAACGGAATTGGCGATTTTCAACCTGAGTCATGGCATCCCTCCAAATTTATCAGCAATTATTGCGCCGCCTTGACGTAAACGCAAGTAGAGGACTGTATAGGTAATTACCCCTAATGCCGCTCCGTTTCGGCTTCAAGACCAAGTAGTTGCGCCAGCCGGTCCAATCGCCGTAGCACGGAGTCTCCGGCAAATACGCCGTTGGCTTCAGCAAGCCCCAGAATCAACCGGCCCGGCGCCATCGTCAGCGCGGTGCCAGCCAGCAGTTGCGGCGTACCGGCGGAGAGCGTGTAGGCCAGCCGGAGCGCCGCCCCCAATGTTTCCGCCCGGCGATTCGCGTGCATATCCAGCAACGACCGCGCCGGCGTGAGAAACGGGCTGTCGGCCTCAGCTTCATACCGCAGCGCCATGGTCAGCGCCAAAAATGCCCGCGCGTGATGGTCAAGCCCGATGCCTGATTGCCGCAATACCCGCAAAAATGCCTGTTCAGCGCGGTATTCGGGGTGTTCGTGGCTGCCGATGTCGGAGAGCCAGCAGGCGGCTTCGCGCAATCGCCGCTGCGAGCCGGTTTCCTGCGGGAATATCGGGTTGGTCCATGCCACCAAGGCTGGCGGTAACGCCGCGTCTCGTAAGGTCCCGCGCGTCAAATCACGCCCTGCGGCCAGTAACGGGTCCTCGGCACGGATTTCAGGGGGCATCAGCCGGGCGAACCAGCCTTCACGCATGCCGTTGGCGCTGAACACCACCCGCTCGACGCCTGACGCCCGCAGCAGTCGCCGCAAAATCAGTGCGGCGTAGGGCAAATCCTCAATCCGGCGCTTCGGCACGCCGGGCATCCGCTCGATCAGCTTGCGGCCCGCCTCGCTGATCACCCCCGCCAGATCCCGCGCTTCCTCGCGCCCGATGGTGTAGTGATGCACCATGTTGAGCGGGTAGCCGGTTTGCATGATGTGAATTCGCGCCAGAGCCCGGAAGGCGCCGCCGGAGAGGTATAAATCCCGCCCCGCCGCTTCGGCCACAAACGGCGCGTCCTCCAGCGCGGTCGTCACAATCTGGCGGGCTTTCATCAAATCGCCGCCAGCGCGGTCGGCCAGGCGGATGACGCCAATCGGTAAGGTGACTGAAGTGCCAACGCGCCCGGCATCGAGCCGCACCAGCTCCAGCGAGCCGCCGCCTAAATCTGCCAGAATACCATCAGCGGCTGGAATGCCGCACAGCACGCCCTCGGCGGATAATGAGGCTTCGGCATTGCCCGAGAGCACATTGATGCGCATCTCGGGGATGTTTTTCTGCAAATGCTTCACAAACTCGGGGCCGTTTTCGGCATCACGCACCGCCGAGGTGGCCAGCACCTCAAGAATCTGCGCTCCCATTGCCCGCGCCACGGCCGCATAGCGGCGCAGCACGGTTTCGGCCTGCACCAGGGCCGCCTTGTCCATCTTGCCGGTTTTGGTCATGCCCTTGGCCAGACGCAGCACGGCTTTTTCATTGAAAATCTGTACTGGGTTACGGGAATCACCCTCGTAAATCACCAGCCGGACTGAATTGGAGCCTAAATCCACGACGGCGCGCCTCGCGGTCACGTTCAGCATCGTGTCATGCCGGTCATCAATGGAGAATTGATCCATGAAGTCTAATATCGCAGATTGCGGCGTGACAGAGAAGCAACAGCTTCATGACTGTTATGCGGCAGTCCCACCGACCGTCAGCCCCGACATCTTCATCGTCGGCTGCCCCACGCCCACCGGCACGCCCTGGCCGTTTTTGCCACAGGTTCCCACGCCGGGGTCGAGCGCGAAATCATTGCCGATCATCTCAATTTTGGTCAGCGCATCAGGACCATTGCCAATCAACGTGGCGCCTTTGACCGGCGCACCGATTTTGCCGTCCTCGATCATGTAGGCTTCCGCCGCCGAGAACACGAACTTGCCGGAGGTGATATCGACCTGCCCGCCAGCAAAATTCACCGCATAAAGACCACGTTTCACCGATTTGATCATCTCCTCGGTGGTCGCCTCGCCGTTCAGCATGATGGTGTTGGTCATCCGCGGCATCGGCGAGTGGGCATAGGATTGCCGCCGGCCGTTACCGGTGGCGCGCATGTTCATCAGCCGGGCGTTCTGGCGGTCCTGGATAAAGCCAACCAGAATACCGTCCTCGATCAGGGTGGTGCGCGAGGTCGGCGTGCCTTCGTCGTCTATCGTCAAAGACCCACGCCGGCCTGGCAGAGTGCCATCATCCACCACGGTTACGCCCTTGGCAGCGATCCGGCTGCCCATCAGCCCGGCGAACGCCGAGGTTTGTTTGCGGTTGAAATCGCCTTCCAGACCATGCCCAATCGCCTCATGCAGCAAAATGCCCGGCCAGCCGGAGCCCAACACCACCGGCATTTCGCCCGCTGGCGCTGCAATGCTGGTCAAATTCACTGAAGCCTGGCGGATCGCCTCATGCACCGCGCCCTGCCAATAGGAAGGCACCATGTAAGACGCATAGGAGGTCCGGCCACCGGCACCATGGCCACCAGACTCACGGCGGCCATTTTCCTCCATCACCACCGAGACATTCAGCCGCACCAGCGGGCGCACATCGGCGGCGCGCGTACCATCAGCCCGCAAAATTTCCACCACCTGCCACTCGCCCATCATGCTGGCCATCACCTGCGTCACGCGTGAATCTGCGGCGCGCGCATAAGCATCAATTTCGCTCAACAACGCCGCACGGGTGGCGAACGGCATTTCGGCCAGGGGGTTCAGCCCGGCGTAAAGCGGTGCCGCACCACCCACCGGCCCGGCCGCCACCATGGATTGCTCAGCCGACTTGGCGACGCGGATGGTTTCCGCCGCCCGCGCCAATGCCGCCTCGCTTAAATCCCCGGCATGGGCATAATAACTTGCTTCGCCCAGCACGGCGCGCAGCCCAAACCCGCGGCGGGTATCGAAACTCGCTGAACGTATGCGCCCATCCTCCAGGCTGATGCCTTCGGACTCGCGGTATTCCAGGAACATCTCACCATCATCAGTACCCTCGAGCGCCGCCGCAATGTGCCGCGCCGCCACCACCGGGTCTAACCCACCATCACTGTGAAAAAGTTTTTGGGCAATATTGAGGGCTTCGCTCATCAGTTCACTCCGCAGCAGCTACATCAGACCGTAACATGGGGCCTCTGGCCGCCCCGCGCAAACCATGCCGTGCCATCACCGCCGCTGCCAGCAACAACACCGCGTTCAGCTCATGCACAAACCCCAACTCTACCGAGCCGGAAACAATCGTCACCATGCCCAGCAGGTATTGCAGGCCCACCAACCCGGCCAACAATAAAAACGCATCACGCGGCGCAGCCGGCAATGGCTCACGCAATCCCATGACGGCCGTCACCAGCACGCTTAACGCGGTCAACGTCGCCATCACCCGATGGTCAAATTGCACAGTCGCTTGGTTGGCGATGAAATTCAGCCACACCGGATGCAGCCGGTCAAACCCTTTGGGCACCCATTGCCCATCCATCATCGGGAAGGTGTTAAATACTGAAATCGCATTGGTGGCAGCCACCAAAGCCCCCAGTCCCATGGTCGCCAAAATCAAAACAATACAAACAGTGAGTAGAGCTTTCAAATGCGCTGCACCTGCAATCACAACTGGCTGCGGGTTGCGCACGCTCAAAGCCGTCCACAACAATCCAATGAAAATCAACATGCCCGAGACAAAATGCGGTGCCAGCCATTCCGGCGGCGGGGTCAGCACACCCGGTTGCGTGCCGGTACGCACCATCAACCAGCCATAAACCGCCTGCGCTCCACCAGCACCAAACAGCGCCAGCAACCACAAAGCCAATTTATTTGAAACCCGCTTGCGTGCCCAAAAAACCACCAACGGCACCATGAACACCAGCGCCATCACCCGGCCCCACACCCGGTCGAGAAACATCGGCCAGAACAGCGCCTTGAACTGCGCCATATCCATCGGCGGGTGCATCGCCTGATACTGGCTGGTCTGCTGATAGAGCCCAAATAAATGCGCCCAGTCAGCATCAGTGCGCGGCGGCATAAAGCCGGTAAATGGCAGCCACACCTGAATAATATATCCGGCCCCGATCATGCGCGCATGACCACCGCCCGCCACCATGCCGAACACCATAAATGCCAACAGCAGCAGCCAGTTGCCCACCAGCCGGTCGCCGGATTTCATCACCTGGTGGCTCCCCGCAGACCGTGCAGCATGTACACAAACGCCGCCAGTAGCAGCACGGCGTTCATCTGATGCGCCACACCGATATCCAACATCCTGGAGACTAATGCTGTCACGCCCAGAGCGTACTGCAACAGCACCAAAGCGCCAACGGCCAAGGCTGCATCGCGCACAGCACCATTCACACCACTGCGCAGCGCCATGACCGCCGCCACCAGCACCACCAAAGCCGTTACACTCGCCAGCATCTGGTGATCAAACAGCACCGCCGCCTTATTGGCGAACATATTCAGCCACCACGGCTGCAACGCAAAATAATCGGGCGGCGGTGCACCCATGCCGGCTCCGGTTTTGGCATTAAACACATCAATCGCATGGGTGCCCGAAACAAATGTGCCGGCGAACATCGTCACCACCAGCAAAACCGCCGCCGCGATGGCCCAGCGCCGCAACCCCAGAGCACCCGGCGCCATCACCACCTGCGGCCGCAGCACGCTCAAGCCAGTCCACAGCACCGCCACAAACAAAAACATCGCCGCCGAAAAATGCAAACTCAGGCGCCAGGGCTGCACCGCCACGCTGTCGGGGTCAAAACCCGAGGCCACCATGAACCAGCCAATCGCCCCTTGCAGGCCGCCCAGCACGAACAACAGCCCCAGCCATGGCACCAGCCGCTTTTGCACGCGCTTGGTGAAAATAAACACCACCAGCGGCACAAAAAACACCAGCCCGATCAGCCGCCCCCAAAGCCGGTGGAAATACTCGGGCCAGAACAAGGTCTTAAATACGGCCAGATCAATCCCCGGATGCAGAATCTGCGCCTGCGGGATGGTCTGATAGAGCGCGAACATCTTGTCCCACCCTGCCGTGGTCAACGGCGGCAACGTGCCGATCACCGGGTCCCAGTTCATAATCGACAGCCCGGAACCGGTATCACGCGTATAACCGCCGATCCCCACCATCACCCAAATCATGAACGCCACCACCAGTAACCAACTGCCGACAGCATAATGTGCGTTTCGTGTTGTAGTATTCATGTCCGGGAGGTGGCATCACTCATCGGTTTTGACAACCATGCGCCCCACACAGGCGCTTCATTCATGTAGCGATTTTATCAGCGCCTCGGCCTCGTCGGGCTCTAACCGAAGGGCGCGTCTGGCCACCTCTTGCGTGAACCCCAGGCGCGCCATCGCCGCCAGCACCTTTAATTCCGGCGCCTCGCCAAATGGCCCGGCCCGTTTGCGGCGCAAATAGGCACAGGCCGCAGCCAATTCGCGCTCCGGGTCATCGGCCACCGCCGCACGCGCCGCCGCCGGAGACACCCCCTTGGCCGCCAGATGCGCCAGCGCAAACCGCCGGGACTTTCCCTCCCGTGTGAGCCGCTTGCCGCGAGACGCCGCAAACGCTGCATCATTCAACACATTGGCCGCCTTAAGTTTGGCTATCACCCCCGGAATTGCCGCCTTGGCTCGGCGCACCGCCACCGCCACGTCCTCAGGGTCGGCATCCTCCCCGGCGTATAACCGCCGCCAACGATCAATTTTACGGGATAATACCTGCCCCATACTCATCTCGGTCGCCGCATAGCGCGCCAAATGGTTCAGCGCAGCCTCATAAAGCTTGCTTTCGTCAGGGGGTTTGGGTGCCATAACCGCGAGTGTCGCCGCAATAAAATAGGCTGACAAGCCACCCGCCCTGCTTTAGCCTTCCCATTACGGCAACCAAAAATCCGAGGAACCCCATGCCCGATTATGATTACATCATCGTAGGTGCCGGCTCAGCCGGTTCCGTCCTGGCCAACCGCCTCTCCGCCGATGGCACCACGAAGGTTTGCCTGCTGGAGGCCGGCAAGCCAGACAATTCCGTTCTCATCAATGTGCCGTTCGGTATCGTCGGCCTGCTCACCTCGAAAACCTATAACTGGTATTTCAACACCGCACCGCAAGTTAACCTCAATAACCGCCGGCTCTATTGGCCGCGCGGAAAAACCCTCGGCGGTTCCTCCTCCATGAACGCCATGATTTATATGCGCGGCGTCCCTGCCGACTATGACGAATGGGAAGCCCTCGGCGCACCTGGCTGGGGCTGGGCTTCGCTTTTTCCCATCTTCAAGCAACTGGAAAACAATGAGCGCGGCGCTGACAATTTCCACGGCAGCGGCGGTGAACTCAATGTCGCAGATTTACGTAACCCCAACCCATTGTCCGAACTATTCGTTCAAGCCGCCGCTGAGGCGGGGCTTGCAACCAACCATGACTTCAACGGTGCCAACCAGGAGGGCGCAGGGCACTATCAGGTTACCCAAAAAAATGGCCGCCGGTTCTCCGCCGCCCGGGCTTTCCTCGATACCGCCAAAACCCGCACTAATCTGACCATTCTAACCGAAGCCCATGTCGCAAAAATTTTGCTGGACGGCAAACACGCCACCGGTGTGGAAGTAAAAACCCCCGCCGGCCTGCAACGCCTGATGGCCCGGCGCGAAGTGATTCTGGCTGGTGGTGCCATCAACTCGCCGCAGCTGCTCCTGCTCTCGGGCATCGGCCCGCAAGCGGAGCTCGCCAAGCACGGTATTCAGCAAGTCCATGAACTCCCTGGCGTCGGCCAGAACCTTCAGGACCATCTCGATGCCACCGTTATGATCAAGGATAAAACAAAACGCTCAATCGGCATCGGCCCTGGCTCAGCCATCACCATGTTCAAGGCTTTCCTCGAATATCGCAAATCGGGCTCCGGCATGTTTGCCTCCAACGCCGCTGAATCCGGCGGCTTTGCCCGTCTCACACCAGAGTCCACACGCCCGGAAATTCAATTTCATTTCCTGCCCACCATGCTGCGCAACCATGGCCGCACACTCTCGCCCGGTTATGGCATGACCCTGCATTGCTGTCAGCTTCGCCCCAAAAGCCGCGGCTATATTGGTCTGAAATCTAACGACCCGTACGCCGACCCGCTGATCCAACCAAATTACCTCAGCCACGACGACGACCTCGCTGAACTGCTGGCCGGTTATAAAATGGGCCGTCGCATCATGAACACCGCACTCATGAAATCAACTGGCGGCGGCGTTGAAGTGGAACCCGGCCCGGCGGCCACGTCCGATGCGCAACTCATCGAGTATATCCGTAACCATGCCGAAACAATTTACCACCCGGTCGGCACCTGCAAAATGGGTCACGATAACATGGCCGTGGTTGATGACCGGTTGCGGGTTCATGGCATCGCCAATTTACGCGTGGTTGATGCCTCGATCATGCCGCGCGTCATTGGCGGTAACACCAACGCCCCGGTGATGGTTATCGGCGAGAAAGCCGCCCGGATGATTTTGGCTGACCGCAATGAGACGGCCGCCAGCTGACTATTTTCCGATACAAAATCCGCTGAACACGGCGTCGAGAATTTCCTCGACGCCGATTGTTCCCATCAGCCGGCCCAGCGCGCTCGCCGCAATTCGCAACTCCTCACCGCGCACCTCCGGTGCCTTGGCTTCCAACGCAGCACGTAAAGCCTCTACGGTATCTTGCACACAAGCTATTTGGCGGGGCCGTGCCAATGCGGCAGCACCGCGCGTATCAGTAAGCTTTATGGCTGCCTCAGTCAGTTGCTCAACCAGCTTTGCCATACCCTCGCCCGTTTTGGCACTGACATGCAAAAACCCTAACGGCATAAAATCAACCAGATCAGATTTTGTAAACACATATATATTTTCAACGTTTTGCGGAATTTCTGGAAACACCGGCGCATCTGCACCCGCCACCGCAATCACCAAATCAGCCTTCGCACCACGCAGCCTGGCGCGGCGCACGCCCTCAGCCTCCACCACATCATCCGTCGCGCGCAACCCCGCCGTATCGGTGATATGCACTGGCACGCCACCCAAATCGACGCGCACCCCGATCGCATCACGGGTGGTGCCGGGAATTTCCGAAACGATCGCCACATCCTCACCCGCCAACGCATTCAGCAAGGTTGATTTGCCGGCATTCGGGCTACCCAAAATCACAAACTCCAAACCTTCCCGTAGCCGCTCAGCTCGTGGCGAGGCTTCCAGCACGGCCCGCATTTCATCGTGCAGCCGCTTGATATTTCCCAGCAGTTTGGCGTCCACCTCCGGCGGCAAATCCTCATCAGGAAAATCGATCAGCGCCTCCTGCTGCGCCATCATCAGCCGCAGCGCCTCGCGCCAGGCAGCGCACGCTGCGTGCAGCACATCCGCGCCATCTACCGCCAGCCGCCGCTGCGCTTCGGTCTCGGCGGCCACCAGATCGGCGATCGCTTCGGCCTGCAGCAAATCCATCCGGCCATTCAAAAACGCCCGCCGGGAAAACTCCCCTGCCTCCGCAGGCCTCGCCCCTGCCGCCACGAGCGCCGCACTAACCGCCGCCAGCACCGCCCGGCCGCCATGCAGCGCAAGCTCCACGCAATCTTCGCCGGTATAACTATGGGGTGCCGCAAATACCGTGACCAGCGCATGGTCCAGCAGCTGGCCCCGGGCATCGCGCAAATCACGTAACGAGGCCCGCCTTACGCCCGGCAACCGCCCCACCATCGCCGCCACAATCGGCAACGCCGCCCCACCCGACAGCCGCACCACCCCCACCGCGCCGCCGCGCCCCGTGATGGCGGCGAATATCGTGTCCATGCTCACAACGACCCCAGCCCCGGCACGCCGGCCACAACCTCGCCGCCAAGCCAGATATCAGCCCCTTGGTGACCCACAGGTACGCGCCCAGCCCGCCCCCGCAC
>VFSW01004031.1_pt1 | contig 21934 bp, 20 predicted proteins | sample 5358111 | NCBI WGS metagenome assembly VFSW01 (sample SAMN11554181, study PRJNA540505) | mine drainage metagenome | isolation source: sediment from site ElyBrook_90M | place: USA: Ely Copper Mine, Vershire, VT | collected 2017 | reverse complement strand
CCCTCCCGCCCGCGCAAAATCCCTGCTATCATACATTTGTCTGAGTTATATAACCGAGTCCCGGCCGCACCGGCCGGCGGCTGTGCACACAAAAATACCGGGAGGGAAAAATGGAAGTCACGCGCAGGGCGGTATTGGCGGCATCGGCATCGGCGCCGTTTCTCATGGGGGCGGGGTCGGCCGGCCCGGACGCGACCATCAGGATCGACACCGGGCGGACACGCGGTCCGATCGACCGCAAGGTCTTCGGCAATTTCATCGAGCATCTGGGGCGCTGCATCGACGGCGGCGTCTTCCAGGAAGGCTCGCCCCTGTCGGACAGCGAAGGCTTCCGCAAAGACGTCCTCGCCGCCGCGAAGAATCTCGACGTCAGCCTGCTGCGCTGGCCGGGCGGCAATTTCTCCTCGAACTACGACTGGATGGACGGCATCGGCCCGCGCAATCAGCGTCCGCGCCGCCTCGAGATGGCGTGGGGCACCGTCGAAAACAACCGCTTCGGGACCCACGAATTCCTGGATTACGTCGCCAAGCTCGGCGCCGAACCTTACATCTGCGCCAATCTCGGCACCGGCACCTGGACCATGGCCCAGCGCTGGGTGGAATACATCAACTGCGACCAGGACACCGCGATCACCCGCCTGCGCAAGAAGAACGGCCGCGAGAAGCCGTGGAAGGTGAAATATTGGGGCCTCGGCAACGAGATGGACGGCCCCTGGCAGATGGGCCATCGCAGCGCCGAGGATTACGGCAAGTTCGCGCGCGAAGCCGCCAAGCTGATGCGCCTGACCGATCCCGACATCAAGCTCGTCGCCGCGGGCGCCGCCAATTTCGGCCCGGGATCCGACTGGATCGCCTGGAACCGCACCGTCCTGCATTACCTGAAGGATTATGCGGACTACATCTCGCTGCATCTCTATGTCGGCAATCCGAAGAACGACTTCGGCGACTTCCTCGCCAGTTCCTTGGATCTGGACCAGAGGATCGAGGCGCTGTCCGGCGTCATCGACGCGGCGATGGCCGGGCGGCAGGACGGGCGCAAGATGTACATCGCGCTCGACGAATGGAATGTGTGGTACCGCGCGCGCGGTCCCAAACAGCGCGGTCGCGACATCCTGGAAGAGCATTACAATCTGGAAGACGCGCTGGTGGTGGCGACCTTCCTCAACTCCATCATCAATCACGCGGATGTCGTGAAGATCGGCAATCTGGCGCAGATGGTGAACGTGATCGCGCCGATCTTCACCAACGACCACGGTCTGTATCTGCAGACCATCTACTATCCGCTGCAGCTGTTCGCCGGCAACGTCCGCGGCGACAGCCTGAAGCTCGACGTGAACGCGCCGACTTACAAGAGCCCGCGCTTCGACAGCATCCCCTATATCGACGCCTCCGGCGCGCTCGACGGCAACACGCTGGTGGTCAACGTCGTCAACCGCCACCTCGACCAGCCGATCTCGGTCGCCGTGGCGCTGGAGAACAGGAGCTTCGCCGGCCCCGTGAAGGTGTCGGAGGTCAACGGCCCCGACAACAAGGCGCAGAACGATTTCGGCAAGACGCTGGTCAAGACCACCACCAGCAGCGTGACGGCCAGCGGCAACACGCTGACCTACAGTTTTGCGCCGCATTCCTACACACAGATCAAGGCGACGCTGGCGTGAGGCGCGACTGACGGAAGAACGAGGGCCTCGGCCCGGGCGCGAGTCGTGTCCGGGCCGGTCCTGACATCGGAGATTGCCGGGACCACGCCGCAAGGTGTATCAACACGCGGCGCCCCTTCAGCCACCGGACAAAACGCGCGCGCGGCGGAATCGAGGTGGAATTTGTCCTCCAGAATTCGAATCATCGCGGCGCTCGCCGTGGTCCTGGGCGGACTGAGCGGGCTCGGCCTCGCCGCCCGGTTCCTGGTCAATTGGAGTTGGTTCTCCGACGTCGGCTATGACGGCGTCTTCTGGACGGTTGTCGCGGCGAAGATCGCCCTGTTCGTCGTGGTCTTCGTCATCTCCGCCGCCGCGATCTGGCTGAACGGCTATATCGCGCACCGCGCCGCCGGACGGCGCGCGGATTTCCGCCTGGTGACCTCGCCCTGGGGTTCGCTGGAAGGCATCACGCCGCCGGCGCCGCTTGAGCATCTGTACCGGCATTTCCCCTGGCGGCTTTTCATCGCGGCGGTCGCGCTCGTCCTGGGCGTCTTGATTGCGTCGGGCGAGGCGGGAAACTGGAACCTCGCGCTGCGGTTCCTCTATCAGGTGCCTTACGGCCAGAACGACCCGCTCTACGGTCGGGACATCGGCTTCTACCTCTTCTCCCTGCCCGCCTATATCGAGCTCAAGACTTGGATGCTCACCATCCTGACCTTGAGCGCCCTGTGCGCGGCGGCCCTCTACTGGGCCCACGGCGCGCTCGTGCTCGACCGGCAGCGCCAGTCGATCGCGCCGGCGGTGATCGCGCACGCCTCCGTGCTGCTCGGGCTCTATTTCGCGGTCAAGGCGTGGGGTTACTGGCTCGACCGTTACCTGCTTCTCTACGGCGACAACGGCGTCGTTGTGGGCGCGGGCTTCACCGACGTCCATGTGCAACTGCCGATCCTGTGGGCGCTCATCGCCCTGTGCGCCGCCGCCGCAATCGCCTCTTTCGTGAACATGCGCGCGCTGACCGTCCGGATTCCGCTGATTTCCGCGGCGGCGGTTTTCGGCTGCGCCGTTTTCCTGGCGCCGCTGTTCACGGCGCTGTACCAGCGCGTCTACGTCAAGCCGAACGAGCTCAAATTCGAGATACCCTACATCACCCGCAACATCGCGCTGACGCGCGAGGCCTACAAGCTCAGTCACGTCGTCGTCAAACCCTTCACCGCCGACCAGACGCTCACCTATCAGTCGCTGCAGGACAACCGCGCGACGATCGACAACATCAGGCTGTGGGACTGGCAGCCGCTGCTCGACGCCTATGCGCAGCTGCAGGAAATCAGGACCTACTACAAGTTCCACGACGCCGACATCGACCGCTACACGCTGGGCGGCAAATACCAGCAGGTGATGACCTCCGCGCGCGAACTCGACACCTCGCTGTTGCCCGCCAGCGCGCAGACCTGGGTCAACCTGCATGTCCTGTTCACCCACGGCAACGGCGTGGTGATGTCGCCGGTGACACAGACCACGGCCGAAGGCCTTCCCAAATTCTATCTGCAGGACATCCCGCCGACCGTGTCGGGCGGCCCGCCGGTGAAGCAGCCGCGCATCTACTTTGGAGAGGCCGAAGACAATTATGTCATCGTCAAGGGCAGCACGCCCGAATTCGATTATCCGAAGGGCGACAAGAACGTCTACACGACCTATTCCGGCAAGGCCGGCGTGCCGATCGGGAGCATCGGGAAAAGGGCGTTGTTCGCCTGGTATTTCGGCGACATCAACATCCTGCTCAGCGAATACGTCACGAATGACAGCCGCATCCTGTTCCGCCGCAACATCCAGGAACGCGTGCGCACGATCGCGCCGTTCCTGCGGCTCGATGCCGACCCCTATGTGGTGGTCAGCAAAGGGCGGTTGTTCTGGATTCAGGACGCCTACACCACCAGCCGGTGGTTCCCGTATTCGAAAGCGAGCGACAACGGCGCGGAGAACTACATCCGCAACGCCGTCAAGGTGGTGATCGACGCCTACAACGGAACCGTGAAGTTCTACGTCAGCGACCCGTCCGACCCGATCATCCGGACCTACGAGCGGATATTCCCCGGCCTGTTCCAGCCGTTCGCAGCCATGACGCCCGACCTGCGCAGCCATGTGCGCTATCCCGAAGACATGTTCCGGATCCAGGCGCAGATCTACCGCGCCTATCACATGGACGCGCCGGAAGTGTTCTACAACCGCGAAGACCTCTGGCAGTTCCCGCGCCAGCCGACCGGCACCGACGACACCGGCGACACCAAGATGGCGCCGTACTACATCAACATGCGCCTGCCGGACGAGAAGCGGACCGAGTTCGTGCTCATGCTGCCGATGGTGCCGAGCCAGCGCGAGAACATGATCGCCTGGCTGGCGGCGCGCTGCGACCAGCCCGGCTACGGCAAGCTGATCGTCTACACCTTTCCCAAGGAGAAGCTGGTCTACGGCCCCTTCCAGATCGAGGCGCTCATCAACCAGAACACGGAGATTTCCCAGCAGATATCCCTGTGGAACCAGATGGGCTCGCGCGTCATCCGCGGCAACCTTCTGGTCGTACCGATCGAGAACTCGATCCTCTACGTGACGCCGCTCTATCTGCGGGCGCAGACCGGACAGCTGCCCGAACTCAAGCGCGTGATCGCGGTCTACGGCGACCATGTCGTCATGGAGCGGACGCTTGCCGAAGCGCTTGCCGCGCTCTTCAAGGCGCCTGCGGCGATCCCCGGAGCCGCGATTCCGGTGTCGGCTTCGGCATCCATGCCGGGGGCGGCCTCTCCGGTCGGGCCGACGTCCGATACGGCCCGCGCCGCGCTCGGCCACTATCAGCGCGCCATCGACCGGCTGAAGGCGGGAGACTGGAGCGGCTTCGGCAAGGAGCTTGATGCAATGCGCCCGCTGCTGGAGGAATTGTCCCGGACGGCGCCAGCCGCGCCTGCCCCGTCGAAGCGGCACTGACCGCGAAGACGGGCCGCGGGGGCAGAACATGCAGTCGGCGCATTGAAGAGCCGTGCGCCTTACTTCGTCCCGAACATGCGGTCGCCGGCGTCGCCCAGGCCGGGCACGATATAGCCGTGATCGTTGAGATGGCTGTCGATCGCCGCCGTCCAGACATGCACGTCGGGATGATGCTTGCGGAATTTCTCCAAACCCTCCGGCGCGGCGAGCAGGCACATCAGGCGCAGCTTGGTGACGCCGCGCGCCTTCAGCTTGTCGACCGCCGCGATGGAGGAATTGCCGGTCGCCAGCATGGGATCCATCACGATCACCAGACGCTCGGCGATATCCTCCGGCGCCTTGAAGTAATACTCGACGCTCTCCAGCGTCTTGGGATCTCGGTAGAGGCCGATGAACGCCACGCGCGCCGACGGCACCAGGTTCAGCATGCCGTCGAGGAACGCCGTGCCGGCGCGCAGGATCGGCGCGAAGACCAGCTTCTTGCCCGAGATCGTCGGCGCCGTCATCTTGGTCAGCGGCGTCTCGATCTCGATCATCTCCATGGGCAGGTCGCGGGTGACCTCGTAGCAGATCAGCATGCCGATCTCGTTGAGCAGCTCGCGAAAATGTTTGGTGGAGGCGTTCTTGTCCCGCATCAAGGTCAGCTTGTGCTGGATCAACGGATGGTCGACGACGGTCACGCCCTGCATCGCAAATCCCCTCTTCCGCGCCGGCCCATTCCGCCACGAAGCCGGCAGCAAGCGCAAGACGCGGCGGGCGTTTCCAGGTGGCGCCGCGCCGCTGCTTGCGCTTAACTGTGGATAACGCCCGCGGGGAGATCGACGGTGAGCCGGAACGCCAATTCGCTGGATGCCTACTGGATGCCGTTCACGGGCAACCGCGCCTTCAAGCAGCATCCGCGCATGATGGCGAGCGCCGACGGCATGTATTACCGCACCGTGGACGGGCGCGAGATCATCGACGGCATTTCGGGCCTGTGGTGTTGCAATGCCGGCCACAACCGGCCGCGCATCGTCGAGGCGATCCGCAAGCAGGCGGGCGAGCTCGACTACTCGCCCGCCTTCCAGATCGGCCATCACAAGGCCTTCGAACTCGCCAACCGGCTGGTCAAGCTGATGCCGGGCGCGCTGGATCACGTCTTCTTCACCAATTCCGGATCGGAGTCGGTCGAGACGGCGCTGAAGATCGCCGTCGCCTATCACCGCATCCGCGGCGAAGGCGGTCGCGTGCGGCTGATCGGGCGCGAGAAGGGTTATCACGGCGTGAATTTCGGCGGCACCGCGGTCGGCGGCATGGCCGCCAACCGCAAGATGTTCGGCACGTTGGTGGCCGGCGTCGATCATCTGCGCCACACCCACGGCATTGCGGACAACCGCTTCTCGCGCGGCGAACCGGAACACGGCGCGGACTATGCCGACGATCTGGAGCGGCTGTGCCAGCTGCACGATCCCTCCACCATCGCCGCGGTGATCGTCGAGCCGGTGGCGGGCTCGGCCGGCGTCATCATCCCGCCCAAGGGCTATCTCAAACGGTTGCGCGAAATCTGCGACCGCCACGGCATCCTGCTGATCTTCGATGAGGTCATCACCGGCTATGGCCGCCTGGGCAAGCCGTTCGCCGTGGAGCATTTCGCCGTCGAGCCCGACATCGTCACCACCGCCAAGGGCCTCACCAACGGCGTTATTCCGATGGGCGCGGTGTTCGTGCAGTCGAATATCTATGACGCCTTCATGCAGGGCCCGCCCACCGCCATCGAGCTGTTCCACGGCTACACCTATTCCGGCAATCCGATGGCCTGCGCCGCCGCGCTCGGCACCCTCGACACCTACGAGGAAGAAGGTCTGCTGACGCGCGCTTCTGCACTCGCCGGCTATTTCGAGGACGCGGTGCACAGCCTGCGCGACCTGCCGCTGGTGGTGGATGTGCGCAATCTCGGCTTCATCGGCGGCATCGAACTTGCGCCGATCGCGGGCGAGCCGGCCAAGCGCGGCTTCGCGGCCTATGTGAGAGCCTTCGAGATGGGCCTGCTGGCCCGCACCACCGGCGACACCTTCGCCCTCGCCCCGTCGCTGATCGCCGAGAAAAAGCACATCGACATCATGGTCGACACGCTGCGCCGCGTCATCACCGCGATCGACTGACCTCCAGCCGGTCGTAGCCGCGCAGGCGATAGATCGCCGCCGATCCGATCCAGCTCAGCACGAACACCGCGATGATCAGGTAACCGAGCGTCCCGAAGCTGCCGTTCAGCGCGCCGATTCCCTGCCAGAACGATCCGTGCAGCGCGAACCTCGTGCCGATCAATCCCAGCGCTTCGACGCCGCCGATCAGGAAAGCGACGACGACCGACACGAAGGTGATCGACATGTTGTAATAGAGCTTGCGCAACGGCTTGAGGAACGCCCAGCCGTAAGCGCCCAGCATCAGGATGCTGTCCGTCGTGTCCACCAGCGACATGCCGGCCGCGAACAGGGCCGGAAACACCATGATCGACCACAGCATCATGCCGTGCGAGCCCTGTGCCGCGGAAATGCCGAGCAGACCGATTTCCGTCGCCGTGTCGAAGCCCAGGCCGAACAGAAAGCCCAGCGGATACATCTGCCAGCTCCGGCGGATCATGCGGAACAAGGGTCGCAACAGCCTGGCGAGAAAGCCGCGTCCCGAAAGCAGCATGTCGAGGTCTTCGTCGACATAGGGCGCGCCGGCCTTCACCCGCCGGAAGGTGCGGAAGATCGTCACCAGGATCGCCAGATTCATCAGCGCGATCGCCAGCAGGAACGCCGCCGACACCAGCGTGCCGATGAAGCCGCCGATGTCCCGCATCGCCGCGAACTGGCCTTTGAACGCCGTGGCGGTGATGGCGATCGCCAGCGACGCCAGCACCACGATCGTCGAATGACCGAGCGAAAAGAAGAAGCCGACGGCGACCGGGCGCTTGCCTTCCTGCATCAGTTTGCGCGTGACGTTGTCGATCGAGGCGATGTGGTCCGCGTCCACGGCGTGCCGCAGACCCAATCCGTAGGCCAGCAGCGCCGTGCCGAGAAGAATGGGATAATCGTGAAAGGCCGTCAGCGCCCACAGCCAGGCCGCGAGATTGGCGCCGATCACGATGGCGTAGAGGCCCGCGATCTTGAATCGCAACTCGCCGGCGCCGTCATTGAAGATGCTGCGGAGCGTGCGGCCCATACCCACCTCGCTGGGGACGAGTGTGATGTATAGCCGGAATGGTCACTACCGCAATGCGGCCGCGCGGCGCTTGACGGATTCGTCGCAGGTGGCGTTTTCGGCCGCGCCTGTCGGGCCTGCAAACGTCGGCAGAGTCAATAAACGGTCCGCGCCCATTTCATGTAGCGTTCGAGGTCTTCTTTGGTGACGCGCAGATCGGCGAATCTGGGCTGTTCCTCGTCGGGCGCCACAAGCGCCGACATGTCGTCGCGGAGTTTCAGGCTGCTGGTAATCTCGCGCGCGAGGCGCACATGGTCGGCTTCATCCGGCGGCTTTCCGTAAACGTCGACCACTTGAAGAATATTGTTGGCAAACCAGAATTGCGGCTGTTCGGACTGCTCCGCGATATGGGCCAGCGGGAGGCGCTCGTTCAGCGCCCTCTGGTATGCGGCACGCGCGGCATTGGAAAGCGTATAGGCGCTCTGGAGAGCGGCGGACGAAGCGGACAGGTGAAATCGCTGCAGCAACATTTACGCACTCGCTTTCATAAAGCCGCGCTGGCGATGTGCGCCGGGATCGTGTCGGAGGCCCCGGTGGTCAGCGCTCACACCTTCATGATCAACCAACAATAATATCTCATACATCCGTACACATCTAATAAAGCCATATATGTCTCTACAAAAGCGTTATTGTGATGATAGCGACATGATGGAACAGCGGTCCACGGCAACGCCTGCCAGAGGGGCCCACCACGCCGCGGACGCCCCCAGATAGATACTTCCCATAGGGAAATGTGGTATTTTTTGTCCATTTTCGGGAGCCGGGCCCGCGCAGGCCTGCGTCAAATTTAATCATTTTTTTCAAATATTAACTATTTAACATTCATAATGCATGTTGTAATACCAAATAAGATATTTTTAACATCATAGATGATGATTATAGCGTCATGACACAGACCTTATACCTGATCACGGCAGCACAGCTTCGCGCCGCCCGGGCCTTGCTCGGGCTCGACCAGCGGGCGCTGGCCGAACGCGCCGGACTGTCCCCCCCCACCGTGCAGCGCATGGAAGCCAGCGCCGGCGTGGTCCGGGGCAATATCGATTCCCTGGGCAAACTCGTGGGCGCCCTGGAGACAGCCGGCATCGAACTGCTCGGTGACGGCATACCGAGCAGCGGGCTGGGGCGCGGGGTGCGCCTGAGAGTGCGCGACGCAGCATCCGGCAACGCTCCGTAGGAAGGCTGCGATGGTTGTCATCGGTGTGTTGTCGTGCGTGGCCGCGCTGATCGCGCTGGCGTGCGTTGCCGCCGCGAACAGCCGGAGGCCGTGGGCGAACGCCCTGACATACGGCGCAGGCGCGGCGATCTGCGCCATCGCGCTCGTTTGCGCGGTTGCGGCGCTGGGCGACCATGTCGCGTCGACGGTGATCTTGCCGCTCGGGCTGCCGTGGCTCGGCATGCATTTTCGGATCGACGCCCTCGCGGCCGTTTTCCTGTCCGTCGTCAATCTGGGAGGCGTCGCCGCCAGCGTCTTCGCCATCGGCTACGGCCGCCATGAGGCCGCGCCGCAAAGAGTCCTTCCGTTCTTCCCCGCCTTCCTGGCGGCCATGAATCTGGTCGTCATCGCCGACGATGCCTTCACCTTCCTGCTGTCCTGGGAGCTGATGTCGCTGATGTCGTGGGCCCTGGTCGTCAGCCACGACCGGTCCGCCGAGAATCTGCGCGCCGGTCTGATCTATATCGTGATGGCAAGTTTCGGGACGCTGGCGCTGCTGCTCGCCTTCGGCGTCCTGGCGGGTCCTGACGGGCAATACGCATTTTCTTCCATGCGCGCCCACGGGCTGAGCCCGAACGACACCATGATCGTCATGCTGCTGGCGCTGGCCGGCGCCGGATCGAAGGCCGGCATTTTCCCGCTGCACGCATGGCTGCCGCTGGCGCATCCCGCGGCGCCCAGCCAGGTCTCCGCGCTGATGAGCGGCGTCATGACGAAAGTCGCCGTCTACGCCTTCATCCGCATCGTGTTCGATCTTCTGGGACCGATCGATTGGCGCCTCAGCATGATCGTCATCGGCGTCGGCGCGGTCACGGCGCTGCTGGGCGTCCTCTACGCATTGATGCAGCACGACCTGAAGCGCCTGCTCGCCTATCACACGGTCGAGAACATCGGCATCATCTTCGTGGGCCTGGGATTGGCGCTGGCGTTCCGGGCGAACGGGCTGGCCGCGGCCGCCGCGCTCGCCGCCACCGCCGCGCTGTTCCACGTCTTCAACCATTCGCTGTTCAAGAGCCTGCTGTTCTTCGGCGCCGGCGCCGTGCAGACCGCGACCGGCGAACGCGACATGGATCGCCTGGGCGGCCTCATCCACGCCATGCCGAGAACCGCTGTTGCGTTTCTCATCGGCGCCGCGGCGATTTCCGCCTTGCCGCCGCTCAACGGCTTCGCCTCGGAATGGCTGACCTTTCAGGCGGTCTTTCTGAGCCCCTCCCTTCCGCAATGGGGATTGCGTCTGCTGGCCCCGGCGGCGGGCGCGCTTCTGGCGCTCGCGGCGGCGCTGGCGGCGGCCTGCTTCGTCAAGGCCTTCGGCATCACCTTTCTCGGCCGCCCCCGCAGCGACGCGGTGCGGACCGCCAGGGAAACCGACAAGGCGTCCCTCGCCGCGATGTTCGGCCTCGCCGGAGCCTGCGTCTTCGCCGGCGTCTTTCCGGGCATTTTCACCAATCTGCTGGGCCCCGCCGCGCAATTCCTGACGACAAGCCGGATGCCCGCGCAGGCGATGACCGCGCCCTGGTCGCCGCTGCTGCCGGTGGCCGCGAGTCACAATTCGTACAGCGGCCTGGTGATCGTCGCGTGCCTCCTGGCCGCGACGGCGCTGACGGCCGCCCTGGTTCGCCTGTTCGCCAACGGGGCCACGCGGCGCAGCCCCGCCTGGGATTGTGGATATCCGGAAACCAGCGCGATGACGCAATACACGGCGGGAAGCTTCGCCCAGCCGATACGCCGCGTCTTCGCGACGCTCGCGTTTCACGCCCGCGAGCGCGTCGTCATGCCGGCGCCCGAAGACATCGCGCCGGCGCAATTCACGGCAACGCTGCGCGACCCGGCCTGGGACCTTCTCTATGCCCCGGTTGGACGGGCGATCGGGTTCCTGGCGGACCACTTCAACCGCTTCCAGTTTCTCACCATCCGGCGATATCTCGGGCTGGTGTTCGTGACGCTGGTCTTCCTGCTGACGGTGCTGGCGCTATGGGCATGACCGGGATATTGGCCCTGCAGGCGATCCAGGCGGTCATGGCGGTCGCGCTGGCGCCGCTTCTCACCGGTCTCGTCCGCAGAACGAAAGCCAGGCTGCAATGCCGCCTGGGACCGAGCGCCTTTCAGCCCTATCGCGATCTCTTCCGCCTGCTGCGCAAGGAGGTCGTCCTCGCGCCCAACGCATCCTGGCTGTTCTCCGCCGCGCCCGTCGTCGTCTGCGCCACGACCTGGGTTGCGGCGACGCTGGTGCCCAGCTTCACGCTCGACGTGCGGCTTGCCCCCGCCGCCGATCTCATCGCCATCGTAGGACTTCTGGCCAGCGCGCGTTTCGTGCTGGCGCTCGCCGGGCTCGACATCGGCACCAGTTTCGGCGGCATCGGCGCCAGCCGCGAGATGATGATCGCTTCGGTCGCCGAGCCGGCGATGCTGATGCTCATCTTTTCGCTTGCGCTGGTGGCCGGGACGACGCGGCTCACGGATATCGCGGCCTTTGTGCAGTCGCCGATCCTGGGGCTGCGCATCTCGCTGATGCTGGCGTTCGTCGGCTTCGTGATGATCGCGGTGGCCGAGAACGGGCGCATTCCCGTCGACAATCCGGCGACCCATCTCGAACTGACGATGGTGCACGAAGCCATGGTGCTCGAATATTCCGGCCGCCATCTGGCGCTGATAGAACTCGCGGGCTCGATCAGGCTCCTGCTTTACGTCTCGCTGATTTCCGCCGTCTTCCTGCCATGGGGACTCGCGCCCGAAGGCGCCGGTGTGGCGCGCTGCGGCGCGGCCGTCCTGTTCTATCTCGCCAAGCTGTTCGTCGGCGCCAACCTGCTCGCCCTGTTCGAGGTGACGATCGCCAAGATGCGCGTCTTCCGGGTACCGCAATTCATTGGCGCGGCGCTCATGCTGGGGCTGTTGGCGGCCTTGCTCCGGCTGGTTTCGGAGAGTCTGTAGATGAGCACCTTCGCCTTTGACGTTTCCCATTTCCTCGCCGGCGGCCTGGTGCTGCTGAGCTTCACGCTGCTCTATCAGGACCGGTTGCCGCCGCTGATCAACGCCTTCGCGCTCCAATCGATCTTCCTGTCCCTTTCCGTGGCGTGGCAGGCTCAGATTCAGGCCGCCCCGCACCTCCTCGTCACGGCGGGGATCGCGCTGTGCTTCAAGGCGATCGTGATTCCGCTGGTCCTGCATCGGCTGATCCGCAACCTGCGGATTCACCGCACCGTCGAGACCGTGGTCGGGATCGGCCCCACGATGATCGCGGGGATGGCGCTTGTGGGGCTGTCGATGGCGCTGATGATGCGCGCCACCTCCGGAATCGACGTTCTGGCGCGCGAGGATCTGGCCTTCGCCTTGTCCGTCATCCTGCTGGGGCTGCTGATGATGGTGACGCGCCGCAATGCCGTCAGCCAGGTGATCGGGTTCATGTCCGTCGAGAACGGTCTCGTCCTGGCGGCGACCGGCGCGAGGGGCATGCCGTTCGTGGTGGAGACCAGCGTCGCCTTTTCGATTCTGATCGCCTTCATCGTCATCGGCATTTTCCTGTTCCGCATCCGGGAGCGCTTCGACACCGTCGACGTCGCGATCATGGACCGCTTCAGGGGTGAACGGCCATGACCGGGCTTCTGAACCCCGCCACCGGCATCCTGATCGTGCCCGCGGCGGCGGCCATGCTGCTGACGCTGATCCCCGGCTACCGTATCGCCGCATGGATCAACGTGGCCGCCGCGTTTCTGACCTTCATGTGTGCGCTCACGCTGCTGGTCTGGAGGCCGGCCGGCCTCGGGCGCTTCCTGCTGGTCGACGATTTGAACGTCGTCTTCATCGTCCTCAACACGCTCGTCGGGTTCACCACGAGCGTCTTCAGCAGTGGATATATCGCACACGAGCTGGAGGTCGGGCGCCTGAAGCCGTCCCATCTGCGCTTCTACCACGCCATGTACCAGGTGCTGATGGCGGCGATGAACCTGGCCCTTCTGACCAGCATCACGGGCCTGATGTGGGTGGCCATCGAGCTTGCGACCCTCACCACGATCCTGATGGTCGGCATCTATCGCACGCATGAGGCGCTGGAAGCGGCCTGGAAATATTTCATCCTCGGCAGCGTCGGCATCGCGCTCGCCCTGTTCGGAACGATCCTGATCTACTCGGTGGCGCAACCGGTCGTCGGCAACGGCCTTCCGGCGATGACCTGGAGCACGTTGACGGCGCATGCGGCGCATTTCGACCCGATGATCCTCAACATTGCATTTGTCTTTCTGCTGCTCGGCTACGGCACGAAGGCGGGTCTGGTTCCGCTGCACGCCTGGCTGCCCGATGCCCATGCGGAGGGACCGACGCCGATCTCGGCGGTGTTGTCGGGCTTGCTCCTGAACGTCGCGATTTACGCGATTCTGCGGTTCAAGATGGTGCTTGCCCGCAATCCCGGGACGATCGCCCCCGGCCCCTTGATGATGACCATGGGACTCGTCTCCATCGTCTTCGCCGGTCTCATGCTTTATCGCCGCCGCGACATAAAGCGCTTCTTCGCCTACTCGTCGATCGAGCACATGGGGATCATTGCCTTTGCGTTCGGGCTGGGCGGACCGCTGGCGAATTTCGCGGGTCTCCTGCACATGGCCATGCACAGCCTCACCAAGTCGGGGATATTCTTCGCCGTCGGTCATGTCACCCGCATCAAGAATACGCAGAAGATCGGCGAAATCACCGGCCTCACGACGAGCCATCCCGTGCTGGGGTGGACGCTCGTGGCAAGCGTCGTGGCCATCGCCGGGCTGCCGCCATTCGGCGTGTTCACCAGCGAGTTCCTGGTCGTCAGTTCGGCGTTCGCGCACCGCCCTCTTCTGGCCGTGCCGCTGGTCATTGGCCTGCTGATTTCTCTCGGGGCGCTCTTTCTGCGGCTGAACAGCATCGCCTTTGGCGAACCGAGCGGAAGCACGGCGCCGGACCGCATGTCTCCTCTGCCGATGATGTTTCACCTCGGGCTCGTGCTGATGATCGGCATATTCATTCCGGGTCCGGTGGTGAGCTGGTTCCAGCACATCGCGACATTGTTGGGCTAGAAGCAGATGGCCACACTCGCAGACATCATTGCGGACGGCATCGAGGGCCAATGGCCTCGTGCCGTCGTCTCGCCGGACGTCTGGGAATCCGCCGGCCGGCAAATCGCCGAAGGGACATGGACGCTCGTCGCCCATTGGGGCGAGCCGGGGATGGTGCACGTTGCGATACGCGAGCGGGGCACCGGCACGACGGGCATCTTGAGTCTGAACGCCGCCGGCGGACGGTTTCCGTCGCTTGGCCGCCATGCCTTGCCGGCAAGGCGGCTTGAGCGGACCATCCGCGATCTTTTCGGTTTGGAGCCGGAAGGCGCACCGGACCTTCGTCCCTGGCTCGATCATGGCCGCTGGGGCCTGAGTCACCCGCTCGGCGTGCACGCGGCGGCCGCGGAGCCGGAGCCCTATCGCTTTCTGCCGGTCGAAGGCGAAGGACTGCACCAGATTCCCGTCGGCCCGGTTCACGCCGGCATCATCGAACCGGGGCATTTCCGCTTCACCGCGAGCGGCGAGACCATCGTGCGGCTGGAAGAGCGGCTGGGCTATGTGCACAAGGGGATCGAAGGACTTTTGACCGGCGCGCCGCTGGACCGCGCGGCGAAACTTGCCGGACGCGCATCGGGCGACAGCACCGTCGCCTATGCCACCGCCTTTGCGCAGGCCGTCGAAGCGGCATGCGGCGTCGAGGTGCCGTCGCGGGCCGTCTATCTGCGCGCCGTGATGCTGGAGCTCGAACGCATTGCGAACCACGTCGGCGACATCGGCGCCATCTGCAACGACGCGGCCTTCGGCCTGATGCACGCGCACTGCGCCGTCCTGCGCGAGCGCGTGCTGCGCGCCGCGGCGCTCGCCTTCGGACACCGGCTGATGATGGACCGCGTCGTGCCCGGCGGCGTCGCGGTCGACATCGATCCGAAGGCCAAGGACCACATCTCGAAATTGCTCGCGCAAATCGCCAGGCAGTTTCCCGCCTTGATCGTGATCTACGAAGACACGGCGTCCCTGCAGGACCGCACTGTCCGGACGGGCATGGTGCGCCACGATCTGGTGGCGCGGTTCGGCGCGGGCGGGTTCGTGGGGCGCGCGTCGGGCCGGACATTCGATACGCGCAAGGTTCTTCGTTGCCCGCCCTATGACATGTTGGACTTCGAGGTCCCGGTCCTGGAGAGAGGCGACGTCGATGCGCGCATCCGTATCCGCATCCGCGAAATCGAACAGAGCCTGTCGCTCCTGGGACAGTTGATCGCACAATTGCCCTATGGCGACATTCGCGCGGATGTTGCCCCGCGCGCCGCCGAAGGGGCTGCCCTTGTCGAGGGCTTCCGGGGCGACATTTTCGCGTGGCTGCGGATGAACGAAGACGGCTCGGTTGCGCGCTGCCATTTGCGCGATCCGTCGTGCTTCCAATGGCCGCTGCTCGAAGCGGCGATCGACGGCAACATCGTCGCGGACTTCCCGCTCTGCAACAAGTCGTTCAACTGTTCCTATGCGGGGCACGACCTCTGATGCGCAAACTTCTGTTCAAGAGCGTCCTTGCCTTGCCGCTGACCGAGCGGGCGCCGCCGGTCGACGACCGCGCGCTCGCCGAGCTGGCGGAGAAAGTCCGGAAGACGGCGCGGCGGCGCCTGGGACGGAGCCTTTCCATACGCCAGGTCGATGCGGGATCCTGCAATGGCTGCGAACTCGAAATCCACGCGCTCAACAACGCCTTCTACGACCTGGAACGGTTCGGCTTTCATTTCGTCGCTTCGCCGCGCCACGCGGACGTGCTGCTGGTGACCGGTCCGGTGACGGCCAACATGCGCGAAGCCCTCGAACGCACCTATGCGGCGACGCCCGATCCGAAATGGGTTGTGGCCGTCGGTGCTTGTGCGCTCGACGGCGGCATCTTCGCCGGCGGCTATGGGGTCGTCGGCGGGGTCCGTGCCGTCGTGCCGGTCGACCTGCATATCCGCGGCTGCCCGCCCACTCCGCGCGATCTGCTGGCCGGGCTTCTCGCGCTCATGCAGCGGAGACTTCCGAAGCGCCCCGGCAGATGGCGCGCCCTGTTCGGACGATAGGCCCCTGACCGGTTTTCGGATCTGTGCCACCGGGCTATTCTCAACGGGGTGGCCGATCCTCTATGACATCTTTTCTTGGACGCTGGCGAACCGGCACCGGTGAAAAGCGGGTATGATGACGGATGAGCCGACCATGAATACAATTAAATCAATGGTATAGGTGCCGAGTGCTGCTTCTGATCGATAACTATGACAGCTTCACCTACAACCTGTTCCACTATCTGGGGCAGCTGGGGGCCGAGGTCGTCGTCAAGCGCAACGACGAAATCTCCGCCGCCGAGGCGCTCGCCATGCGGCCCGAGGCCGTGGTGCTGTCGCCGGGGCCCTGCACGCCCAACGAGGCGGGCATCTGCCTCGATCTGATCGCGCAGGCGAACGGCAAACTGCCCATCCTCGGCGTCTGCCTGGGTCATCAGGCGATCGGCCAGGCCTATGGCGGCCGGGTCGTGCGCGCGCCGGAGCCCATGCACGGCAAGCTGTCGCGCATCCATCATACCGGCAAAAGCGTCTTCCGCGGCCTCAACAACGATTTTCTCGCCACGCGCTACCACTCGCTGACCATCGCGCCGGAGAGCATGCCCGCAGCCTTGGAAGTCACGGCCACCAGCGAAGACGGCGTCATCATGGGCGTGATGCACAAGACGCATCCCGTGCACGGCGTGCAGTTTCATCCCGAAAGCATCGCCTCGGAGAACGGCCACGCGCTGCTGCAGAATTTCCTGCGCATGGCGCGCCGGCCCGCGCTGACATGAGCGGGGATCCTTCCTCTCTTCTCGCCCGCGCGGTCGACGGCGGAACCTTGAGCGCCAAGGAAGCCGCGTGCGTCTTCGACGCGGTCATGGCAGGACAGATTCACGAGGGCGCGATGGCGGCTTTGCTGACGGCGATGGCCGTGCGCGGTCCGACCGTCGAAGAAATCACCGGCGCCGCCACCGCCATGCGCGCCGCCATGATCACCATCACCGCCCCAGACGGCGCCATCGATCTGTGCGGCACCGGTGGCGACGGCCACGGCACGCTTAATATCTCGACGGCGGTCTCGTTCGTGGCGGCGGCCTGCGGTGTCCCCGTCGCCAAGCACGGCAACCGCAACATCTCGTCGAAGACCGGTGCCGCCGATGTGCTGGAAGCGCTGGACGTGAAGATCGATCTGTCGCCGGCCGAGGCGGAAACCTGTCTCAAGGAAGCCGGCCTCTGCTTCCTCTTCGCCCAGACCTATCACCCGGGCATGAAGCATGTGACGCCGGTGCGCAAGGCGCTCGGCATCCGCACCATCTTCAATCTGCTCGGACCGCTGTCGAACCCGGCGCGGGTGGGCCGCCAGCTCATCGGCGTCTATGCGCGCGACATGGTCGAACCGCTGGCGCGCGTGCTCGGCGCGCTCGGCGCGGAGAAGGCCTGGGTGGTGCACGGCCATGACGGTCTCGACGAGATCACCACCACCGACGTCACCCATGTCGCCATGCTCGACGCCGGTCAAGTGGCCACGCGCACGATCGCGCCGGAGGACGTGGGTCTGACGCGCACCACGCTGGACTCTCTCAGAGGCGGTTCTGCCGCTGTGAACGCGGCGGCCGTGCGCCGCCTGTTCGATGGCGACTGCGGCCCTTATCGCGACATCGTTCTGCTCAACGCCGCCGCGGCCCTGATCGTCGCCGGCAAGACGGACGATCTGCGTGCCGGCGCCGACATGGCCGCGAAGGCCATCGACACCGGCGCGGCGAAAGACACGCTCGCAAAACTGATCGCCGTGTCGAACAGGTCGGCATCATGACCATTCTCGACGACATCGCCGGCTACAAGCGCGATGAGGTTGCCGCCGCCAAGGCGAAGGTGCCGCCTGCCGAGATCGAGGCGCGCGCCCGCGCCGCCGGTGTCCCGCGCGGCTTCCGCGCCGCGTTGCTGCGCGCCCGCGCCGAACACCGCATCGGCCTGATCGCCGAGATCAAGAAGGCCAGCCCCTCGAAAGGCCTGATCCGCGCCGATTTCGATCCGCCGGCGCTGGCGCAAGCTTACGAGAAGGGCGGCGCCGCCTGCCTCTCCGTGCTCACCGACACGCCGTCCTTCCAGGGCGCGCCGGAATTTCTCGTCGCCGCGCGCGCCGCCACGCGCCTGCCCGTGCTGCGCAAGGATTTCATGCTTGAGCCCTACCAGGTGGCGGAAGCGCGCGCCTGGGGCGCCGACGCCGTCCTCGTCATCATGGCGATGGTCGACGATCTGACCGCCGCCGCGTTGATCGCCGGCGCGCGCGCCTGGGGCATGGACGCGCTGGTGGAAGTGCACGACGAGAAAGAGCTGGCCCGTGCGCTGCCGCTCGGCGCCGACCTGATCGGCATCAACAACCGCGACCTGCGCACCTTCGCGACGGACCTCGCCGTGACCCAGCGCCTGGCGCCGCGCATTCCCGACAACATCCTGGTCGTCGCCGAGAGCGGCTTGTCGCGCCGCGAGGACCTGGCGCTGCTGGGAAAAGTCGGCGTCACCACCTTCCTGATCGGCGAAGGCCTGATGCGCCAGACGGATGTCGCCGCCGCGACGGCGGCCCTGATCGGCGCGAAGCTGCCGTCATGAGCAAGCTCACCCATCTCGACGACGAAGGCGCGGCGCGCATGGTCGACGTTTCCGGCAAGGATGCCGGCGCGCGCGAAGCCACCGCCGAGGCAACCATCGTGCTGTCGCAGGAAGCCTTCGCCGCCGTTGCCTCCGGCGAGGCGCCGAAAGGCGACGTGCTCGCCGCGGCGCGCCTTGCCGGCATCATGGCGGCGAAGAAGACGCCCGAACTGATCCCGCTCTGCCATGCCATCCCGCTGTCCAAGGCCGAGATCGCTTTCGAGATGCTGGAAGAAAAGAATGCCATCCGCATCACCGCCACCGTCAAGACCGTGGCGCAGACCGGCGTCGAGATGGAGGCGCTGACGGCCGCCGCCGTTGCCGCGCTCACCATTTACGACATGACCAAGGCCGTCGACAAATCCGCCGTCGTCGAATCAATCCGTCTACTGACGAAGTCCGGCGGCAAGAGCGGACCTTATGTGGCGCCGTCCGCCCGGACCGCCCGCAAGCCCGCCGCCGCGCCTGCGGCACGCGGACGCGCCCGCGCCGCCGTGCTGATGGGCGAAGTGGTAGGCCCCGCCGCGCCCCGCGACGGCGCCGGTCAGCGCGAGGCGTTCCGCGCCTTCATGGTGTCCCATCGTCTGCGTGCGACAGATTGGGCCAGGCAGGCCGGGGTCCCCGCGGCGCAAATCTATGCTTTCCTCACCGGACAATTGCGGGCGCTGCCGCCGGACGTCGCCGAGCGCCTGGCCCGCGCCGCGCGCGTCCGTGTCGAGGATATGTTCCGATGATCAGCGTCGAAGAAGCCGTCCAGCGCATCGCCGCCGCCTTCACGCCCATCGATACCGAGGTGATGGATATCGCGCACCTGGCGGGCCGCGTTCTTGCCGAAGATCTCGTCGCCAAATCGAACCAGCCGCCGCTGCCCATCTCGGCGATGGACGGCTACGCCGTGCGCCTCGCGGACGGCGGCGCGACGCGTCGGGTGATCGGCACGGCGCCGGCGGGCCATCCCTTCGCCGGAAAAGTCGGTGCGGGCGAAGCGGTGCGCATCTTCACCGGCGGCGTGGTGCCGGAAGGCGCCGACGCCATCGTCATCCAGGAGGACGCGCAGGCCGCGGGCGACACCGTTTCATTTCCGTCGGACGCCTGTGCGCCGCATCACGTCCGCGCCGCCGGTCTCGACTTCAAGGCTGGCGATGTGCTGGCGCCGAAGGGCAAATGGATCACCGGGCGCGACTGCGCCCTGCTCGCCGCCGGCGACATCACGCAGGCCAAGGTGCGCCGCCGCCCGCGCGTCGCCATCGCCTCGATCGGCGACGAGCTGTCGCGTCCCGGCGAGGCGCGCAAGCCGGGCGGCATCGTCGCGTCCTCCGGGTACGGATTGTTCGCCATGATCCAGGCCTGGGGCGGCGCGCCTTGCGATTTCGGCATCCTGCCCGACACCACGGAGGAGATCGCCACCGTCGCCGACGCCGATTCCGACGTCATCGTCACGCTGGGCAGCGCCTCGGTGGGCGATCACGACCTGGTGCGGAAGGCGCTCGGCACGAAAGATTTCACGCTGGATTTCTGGAAGGTGGCGATGCGGCCGGGCAAGCCGCTGATCTTCGGCCGCCTCGGCAAGACGCCGCTGCTCGGCATGCCGGGCAATCCGGTGTCGACGCTGGTCTGCGCCATCCTGTTCCTGCGCCCCGCCATCGCGGCGATGCTGGGCACGGACTGCGACACGGGCACGATTGCCGCGCGGCTGCTGCGCGATCTGCCCGCCAACGGCACGCGGCAGGATTACCTGCGCGCCAGGCTGAGCTGGCGCGATGGCCAGCCGTTCGTGGAACCGTTCGCGGTGCAAGATTCTTCGATGCTGCGCACGCTGGCCCAGGCCGATGCGCTGCTGGTCCGTCTGCCCGGCGCCGCGCCCGCCAAGGCCGGCGACCGCGTCGACGTCATCCCGCTCGACGGGCATTGAACGCCGCCCGCTCAGTGGCCCGACTTTCCCACCGTGATCAGATACTGGATCCGCGCCTTCGGATCGGCCGGCACCGGCGGCAGACGGCTGGTGTCCTTGCTTGCCTTCGGCCAGCGGCAAGCGAACTGCGCCACCTGCCCCATGCTGACCTTGTCCGACACCGCCGTGAAATCCGTATCCTTCGGGGGACCGTCCGCGTCGCCCCAGGTCCCGTCGTCGAATTGCTCATAGTCGTGATCGGCAAGCATTTCGATGCCGAGATTCTTGCAGCGGAATTCCCAGCTTTGGATATTGCCGATGCCGTCGTCCTGGATGCGGTAGACGGTGGCGACCCGATGATCCGCGTCCGGGATTGCGATCGTCGTGCTTTCGACCAGATAGTCCACGTTGTCGACGTCCGACGACACGAAGAACATCCCGTCATAGGTGGGCTGGGCGGTCTGCGCCGACGCGCAGCCCAGAAACAGCAGGCATAAGGCGGCGCTGGATAGTCTCACGAAAGCCCCCCGGATCGCGATCTTCGGCGACGCTATCACGGGTTTGCATAGGCGTCATGTGCCGGGCGTGGCTCTACCGGGAATTCACCGTAAAGCCTTCGCCTGCGCCGGCGCCGCGGCCGCGGGGTAGTGGGTCAGTTTGAGCCCCCGTCTCAGGGAAAATCCGCCCCACCCCGAAAAGGAGGGCACTCGTTCGGTTTGACTGAGGGTTGTGGTAAGGTCCCAACAGCTTCGGGAGAGCGAAATGACGAACAGCGAACAAAAGGTGCTTAGGCGCGGAGTAGCTGCTGGCATGGTTTTGGGGTTGGCCCTTGGCCTGATGATAGCGTTGTTCATTGCGATCAAGCCGGAGTTGTTTGCGGCGCTGATACGGTAACCCGTCCCGATTAAGCAGCTTCTGCCGCTTCGTTCACCTTCACAATATCACCGATCTCCCATAGGCGGCTGTCTCCTCCGGCGGCTTGGGCTGGCGTCATGCGGCGGGCGCTGCTGATCTTGACGACGTTGTGGCACATCGTGTGGAGAGCAAATGCGTAGACGTGGTTTTCGACTTTCTTAGAGAAGGCTTGCATGAGGCGCGCCTGGCGCCTGCAATGCCGGCGGATAATGCCGTTGTTGCGCTCAACGTCGCTGGTCGAAATCTTCGATTTATCGGACCTTTCCTCAACCGCCTTCTTAAGCATTCCGCCGGGCTGTAGCGGCGCGGTGGGCCTTCTGGCGCGGCCTCCGCTTGCACTGGCGGGCGAACCCTCCTACCGTCAAATGTCTGAG
>VFSW01004030.1_pt1 | contig 21936 bp, 20 predicted proteins | sample 5358111 | NCBI WGS metagenome assembly VFSW01 (sample SAMN11554181, study PRJNA540505) | mine drainage metagenome | isolation source: sediment from site ElyBrook_90M | place: USA: Ely Copper Mine, Vershire, VT | collected 2017 | reverse complement strand
GCAACTCAAGATTGCCCGCATGGCGCTGTGACCTCTACGAGCGACGCCGTCGGAAAGTTACAAAGCGCCCCCACAGCGGACGCGCCAACGCGCTTTGGGAGCGCGAGCCCATCTCCTGCGCTAGAATGGACCTACCGCACGGCCGACTCGGCCGAGTGAATGGAGACTCGCTTGGCGGACGATCAATGGCGCGAACTGATGCTCGCGACCCAAGCGGGCGACGCCACCGCCTATCGCCGCCTGCTCGTCGAGGCTGGGACCTGGCTACAGAGGTATTACGCGCGGCGGCTGCCGGCCTCGATGGTCGATGACGCCGCCCAGGAGGTGCTGCTGTCGCTGCACGCCAAGCGCCACACCTACGATCCGACCCGACCGTTTGGACCGTGGCTCGCCGCGATCGCGCGCTACAAGTGGATCGACCGCTTGCGGACGATGAAAGACGTCGTCACCGAGGAGTTGCACGAGGAGATTCCCGTACGCGATCATGGCGAGGCGGTGCAGAGCGCGCGCGTTCTCGAGATGCTGCTCGAAACGCTCAAGCCCGCCCAGGCCAATGCAATCCGCCTGGTCAAACTGGAGGGCCTGAGCATCAGCGAGGCCTCTGAACGGCTCGGCCAGACCGCCTCGCTCATCAAGGTCAATATCCACCGGGGGCTGAGGAAATTGAGCGCGCTGGCGCAGGAGGACGGTCTTGAAACTTGACGCGCTGATCGAACAGCTCGCCAAGGATCTCACTCCTGTGCGGTCGCGGCGCTGGTGGGTGGACGCTGTGATCATGGGAATCATCGCCGCGACCGAGCTGGCGCTGTTGTTCGCCATCGGGTTCGATCACTGGGACATGCATCGTATGCTGGCGCAGCCGACCATGGGCTGGCGCATCGTCAGCCTCGGATCGATCGCGCTGGCAAGCGGTTTCCTTGCCATCCGCTCCTTCGACCCGGCTTATTCGACGAAGAAGGCGATGCGCTGGCTGGCAATGTTCATCGCGCTCTGCGTGATCTATGGGCTGATCGCAAGCGGCATGCCCGAAGGCATCGCCGGCATCGTCCGCCGACTGGACTGGACGAGCGGGGTGCAATGCTCATCCAAGATCGTGCTGCTGTCCATTCCGCCGTTGCTCGCGCTCGCCGTGCTCGGGCGGCGCGGCGCACCGGCCGACATGCGCCGTACGCCGCTGCTGATGGGCCTCGCCGCCGCGGCATGGGGTGCGTTCGCGTTCGTATTCGCCTGCCCGTTCAACGATCCGCTGTACATTCTGGTGTGGTACAGCATCGGTTGCGGCATCGTCACGTGCATCGCTCGTCTCCTGCTGCCGCGCTTCGTGCGCTGGTGACGGACGCAGGACGGTCGTTGACGCCATCGACGTGTGTGTCCGTTTGCACACAGACGGTCCCGCGCGCGGAACGTCACTATCGCGCTCGTTAGCAGATCGCTCCTCGACGAAGCGGAAGCGTGTGATCGAGCAACATCGCGATCGATCCGTGCGCTCGTCAGAGCGCGTGGCCGGTCGCATTCATCATCGATCGAGGGGCGTAAGGCATGAAGCGATTGAAGGTTCTGGGAACAGTTGGATTCGTTGCGCTGGTCTGCGCGGGAAGCTCATCGGCCTTTGCGCGTGATCCCGGCTGGTATGTCGGATTCAACGCGGGCCAATCGCGGGATCGGCTCGACAATGCGCGGATCGGCGGTGATCTTCTGGGGAGCGGATTCGCTACGACTTCGGGCCGTCGTGCGGTGGGCCCGAGGGGCAACGTCGATCTGATGTCCGTGGGTTTGATCTACCGATTCGGTCGGCCAGCGCCATTGCCGCGCCCCGCGCCCGCTTCAAGGTGGTCACCATCACAGGCTATTCCGACCGCCTCGGAAGGCACGCTTACAACATGAGACTGTCACAGCAACGCGCCGCGGCGGTAAGAGCGTACTTGATGCGGACGGCCGGAATTCCCGCGGACAAGATCCAGGCTCGCGGCGCCGATGGATCGGATCCGGTGACCAAGCCCGGCGAATGTAAGGGCACACGCGCGACGGCGAAATTGATCGCCTGTCTGCAACCCGACCGACGTGTCGAGGTTGACGTCGAAGCCACCCAAACCCAGGGGGTAGGCAAGTAGAATGGGGCGATCGGGAGGGGCCATGAGTCAACCACTGCAGACCGCATTGAGCGGTCGCTGCCTTTGCGGTGCCGTGCGTTATCGCTGCGCGGCGATCCTCTATCCGGCGACCTGGTGTCATTGCGAATCCTGCCGCCGCGCGAGCGGCACCTCCCCGGTCGGCTGGTTCACCGTTGCGCTGGCATCGGTCGAGTTTCACGGCGATGCGCCGCGTACCCATCGTTCCTCGCAGGGGGTCGAGCGCCGCTTCTGCGGCATCTGCGGCACGCCGCTCACCTACTCGAGCGCGCTCCGCCCCACCGAGATCGATTTCACGCTCGGCAGCCTCGATGAGCCCGATCGCGTGACGCCCGTGGATCACATCTGGATGGCCGATGCGCTCCCCTGGGACCATCCGGCCGACGGCTTGCCCCAGCACGCCGGTACGCGCACGGCGCCGTAACCCCGGGTCAGCGCGAGCGCCGCGGACGGCCGGCACAACAGTGGCTCATGCCTTTTCCACGACCTGACCCGCCGTGCGCTCATACCAGCCCTGGGATCGGTTGACGATACTGACGACCAGCAACATGACCGGCACCTCGATGAGAACACCGACGACCGTGGCGAGCGCCGCCCCCGAATGAAACCCGAACAGGCTGATCGCGGCGGCGACCGCGAGTTCGAAGAAGTTCGATGCGCCGATGAGTGCCGAGGGACACGCGACGCGATGCGATTCGCCCACGACGCGATTGAGCCAGTACGCGAGCCCCGAGTTGAACAGCACTTGGAGGAGGATCGGCACCGCCAGCAGCACAATTACCCGCGGCTGCCGCAAAATGGCCTCCCCTTGGAACGCAAACAACAGCACCAAGGTGAGCAGCAGCGCACCGATAGAGCAAGGACCGATGCGCCGCAGGGCCGCGTCAAAGACGGCGGCGCCACGCCAGAGCAGCGTTGCGCGCAACCACTGCGCCAGCGCAACCGGGATGATGATGTAGAGCACCACGGACGCAACCAGAGTCCCCCAGGGAACCGTGATCGCCGAAATCCCCAGAAGCAGTCCCACCAAAGGCGCAAAGGCCACCACCATGATCGCGTCGTTGAGAGCCACTTGCGACAGCGTAAACAGCGGGTCCCCGTCGGTGAGTCGGCTCCACACGAACACCATCGCCGTGCACGGTGCAGCGGCAAGGAGTATCAGACCCGCGATGTAACTGTCGAGCTGATCAGGCGGCAGCCACGACGCAAACACGTGCCGGATGAAGATCCAGCCGAGGAATGCCATCGAAAACGGCTTGACCATCCAATTGACGAACAGCGTGACGCCGATGCCTTTCACGTGCCGGCGTACCTGTCCTAAGGCCCCGAAGTCGACCTTCGCCAACAGCGGGATGATCATGACCCAGATCAGCACCCCGACCGGCACGTTGACCTCGGCCACGGCGAGGCCGCCGATGATCCGGAACACATCCGGTAAGAATTGCCCGAGCGCGATGCCGACCACGATGCAGAGAAACACCCAGACTGTCAGGTAGCGTTCGAAGAGACTCATGACCGCGGCGCGTCGTCGTTCTTACCGATGGCATCCGGACTCTCCGGCAGCGGCAGGCTGAGAAACCGCTTAATGCGGGCTTCCATCGATTCGAATGCCTGCCGGAACGCGAATTTCTTCTCGAGATCACTGCCCTCCACCGCTGCCGGATCGGGGATGCCCCAATGGGCCGTCATCGGTTGCCCGGGCCAGACGGGACAGAGCTCGCCTGCGGCGTTGTCGCAAACCGTGAACACAAAATCGAAATGCACGCCATTCGGCGCAGCAAATTCGTCCCAGCTCTTGCTGCGCAGACCGTCAATGGGAAAGTCGAGCTGTCGCAACAGCTCGATGGCAAGCGGGTTGACCTTGCCGTTCGGATGGCTTCCCGCGCTAAAGCCTCGAAACCGTCCCTTGCCCCATTTGTTCATGATGGATTCGGCGAGGATGCTGCGCGCGGAGTTGCCGGTGCAGAGAAACAAGACATTGTATTGGCGAGATTTCACGACTCGCCATCCTCAAGGCAAGTCACGCGCTGCGCCGCTTTGTCGACGTCGCAACAGGCTTGCAGTCGGCATCGCAGGCTTCGTCTGCCTGACTGCAGCACTGATCGGTCAAAAACCCAAGCAGGGCTTTCATACGATCGAAACGCGCGCTGTAATACAAGAATCGGCTTTCGCGGCGCATCTCGACCAGGCCAGCGCTCTGCAATTCCTTGAGGTGAAACGACAAGGTCGGCCCGGGAATATCGAGCTTCTCAGCCATCGCGCCGGGAGTGAAGCCGGCCGGTCCGCGTTTGACCAGCAGCCGAAACACCGCCAACCGGGATTCATGCGCAAGCGCCCCGAGCGCCAGCAGCACTTCTTGTGATTTCATATTTCTATATTTATCGAACTTCTGGCCGCCGTCAAGTCCATGTTAACCTGTCAACGAGGGACTGCGTCGTGTCTCTGCACGTCGATTTCGTCAAACCGCTTCCATCGGTAGATCAGGTACGAAACACCCCAGGCGATTGCGAACACGCCGATGATCCCGAAGCCCAGCAGGTTGAAATGCGCGGCCAGGATGACGGCGATCCGCCAGCCGGAGCCGTCAATCCTCAATTCACGCGCTATCAACGCCGTCGTCTCGATTCCGCCGATGATGACGGCGACCAGCGCCGAGACCGCCGTGATCGACATGTTGTAGTACAACTTGCGGATCGGCTTCACGAATGCCCACTCGTAGGCGCCGAGCATCAGCACCCCGTCCGTGGCGTCGACGAGGGTCATGCCGGCGGCGAACAGCGCCGGAAACACCAGAATCGTCGAGATCGAGACCCCATGCGCCGCTTGCGAGCCGGCGAGCCCGAGCAGCGTAAACTCGGTCGCCGTGTCGAAGCCCAGTCCGAACAGGAAGCCGAGCGGCGCCATTTGCCAGCTATGGCGAATCAGGGCGAACAGCGGCCGGAAGATGCGCGAGAGCGGTCCGCGGGCGCCCGTGAGCATATCGAGGCCGTCCTCGGCGATGGCGCCGCCATGGCGGACCACCTTGAAACGACGCCAAACCGAAGCCAATATCAGCAAGTTCATCGCGGCGATGGCGAATAGAAATCCTGCCGATATGGCGACGGCGATCACGCCACCGATCCTGGCGAAATCCCCCAAGTGTGCGGCCGCACCGACCGCAAAGGCGATGACGCAGGCCACGATCAACACGACCGTCGAGTGCCCAAGCGCGAAGAACAAGCCGACCGTGACCGGCCGCTTGCCCTCTTGCATGAGTTTTCGCGTGACGTTGTCGATTGCCGCAATGTGATCGGCGTCGACGGCATGGCGCAGGCCGAGACTGTAGGCGAGCAATGCCAGTCCGAGCTTGATCGAATTGCCGTGGAACAGAGCGTACCCCCACACGGCCACCGCGACGTTGGCGACCAGGAGAGCCGTATAGAGCCCAACCAGGCGCGCTTTGAGCGGTCTCATGTCAGTTACCCGCATCGGCCAATTCATCGAAGCCCCTCGCCAGCAGTTCTCGATCGAGTTCACGACCGATGAACACCAGCTGCGTCCGCTTCGCCCGATCGCCCCAGGGCCCGAGCGAGGTCGTGTCAACCACCATGTGCACGCCCTGAATGACGACTCGCTCATCGACGCCGTCGAAATTCAAGAAGCCCTTCATGCGATACAGACGCGTGCCCTGCGTTTCCAGCACATGCCTGAGCCATGTTTGAAAGCGCACGGCACTGATCGGGCGATCGGTCTCGAGGCTGAACGAGGCAACGCGCGCGTCGTGGGAATGCCCGGGATCGAATGCCCGCTGCACGCGGGGCGTCATTTCCGTCCCATCGTGCCCAAGCACTCTCAGCGAAAATTCGGCCGGCAGATGCTGGGTGAAAAGCCAGTAGCTTCCTTGCGACTCAATGCGCAGTTCGAAGCGAAAATCTCCGCGGTGCTGCAAATCGAGCGTGCGCATGCGCAATTCAGGAGCGAGTTGCGTGCCCGCCGGCACCGGATCGGCCGCCGTGGAGAACAGCGTGAACACCCGTTCGGCCGCCTTGAGAGGATCGAGATCCTCACCCGCGAGCGCTTCGCAAACGACGACGCTCATGAGCGGATCGGGCCCCGCGCTCATCGCCAGGACATGGTCGCCGGCCGCGAACTCGTAGGCACCCGCCCATTCGAACGGATATTCGGGCTGTAAAAAGGTCGGTTTGTATTCGAGCGCGCGCGCAAGATCGAAGCCGCCGATGCCGAGTACGGCCCCCATCGGCACGCACGCGCGCTGGCCGGGATCGGCACGCACGATGCGGGCGAGCGCGTTGATGCCGCGCAGGCGCCGCTCCAACCCGTCGAGTTCGGCGGCCCCCACCAGATCGGTCTTGTTCAACACGATGACGTCGGCGAATGCGACCTGCGTGCGCGTCTCCTCGCTGTCGGCGAGTTGCTGCTCGAAATGCAGCGCATCGACCATCGTCACGATTCCATCCAGCGCGAATTCCTGGCGCATGCTTTCGTCGACGAAAAATGTCTGCGCGACAGGCCCGGGATTGGCAAGCCCGGTGGTCTCGAGAACGATTCGATCAAACTTGTCCCGGCGCTTGATCAGATTGCCGAGAATTCGGATCAGGTCCCCCCGCACGGTGCAGCAGATGCACCCGTTGTTCATCTCGAAGATCTCTTCCTCAGCATTGATGACGAGTTCCTGATCGACGCCGATCTCGCCGAACTCGTTCTCGATCACGGCGATGCGTTGACCGTGGCTCTCGGTGAGTATCCGATTCAGAAGCGTGGTCTTGCCGGATCCGAGGAAGCCGGTCAATACGGTCACCGGAATTCGATTCACTGTGCTCACCCATTGACCTCCTACGCTTCGCCATCCGCTGAAGCGTGCGAATTGCCCTTACGAACCGGGCGCAGGGGATACAGGGGAGAATCGCCGGAAGTGAACGAGATGTGAGGAGTTGGCTCGAGCCGCGCCTGCACCGAACGTTGACCTTGGCAACGCACCCATCGCCCGCCGCGATGTCCGCTAACGTCATGATCAGGCCGGTCTCCGGGCTCGCGAGTGCGATTGGAATTCTCGCCGGAGAATCGCCTTCCCACGTTCCTGACGAACGCAGTGGCTGAAGATTCGCCGCTTCTCACTTACCGTTGCGGGGGCAGCGCCGGAATTCACACCGGCTTCCCGTTTCACTCGCCGCCGTTCGCCAAAGGAGCGCAAACCGCAGCAAAGCACCTGACATGCACGCACTCGATGCTAACTGCGTGCACTCTTTATGGCAAGATGCTGCCGCCAATGAAGGCCCTGTCAATTTTTGGTTGCGGCTCTGGAGCCGGCAAGAGCTGGATCACCACGGCGCTCGGTGCGTGGCTGCGCGCGCAGGGCGTCCGTGTCGCGCCGTTCAAGGCGCAGAACATGTCCAACAATGCCTGGGTCACCTTCGATGGCGGCGAAATCGGGCGCGCGCAAGCCGTGCAGGCGGAAGCCTGCGGGCTCGTGCCGACGGTACAGATGAACCCGATCCTGCTCAAGCCGAGCGGTGCGCAGGGATCGCAGCTGATCGTGCTGGGTCAGGCTCAGGGTCATTGCCCGGCGGTGGAATACTACCGGCACTTCGACACGCTTTGGCAGACGGTCACGCAGGTTCTGGACGACTGGCGTGATCGCTGCGAGGTCTTGCTGATGGAAGGCGCCGGCAGCCCGGTGGAGCTGAACCTGCTCAGTCGCGATCTGGTCAACATGCGGCCGTGTCGTCATGTCGATGGCCGCTGGTTGTTCGTGGGCGATATCGACCGCGGTGGCATCTTCGCGCAACTTGCGGGCGCATGGTCGCTGTTCCCACCCGCCGATCGGGCACGCGCGCTTGGCGCGATCATCAATCGGTTTCGCGGCGACATGACGCTGTTTCCCGAGCCGCAGCGATGGCTCGAACCGCACGCGCCCGGCTTTGCCGTGCTCGGCACCCTGCCATTTCGAGCGGATCTGCGCCCCGAGGAAGAAGATGGTCTGGGGAACGACGATCGGGTTCGTGGAACCGGCGACGTCATGGCCTGGGTGCGCTTCCCTCATTTGTCGAACCTGACCGACTGTCAGCCCTGGTGGGAGGATACGGGCGTCGAGGTGCGCTGGGTTGCCACCCCACGGGAGCTTCTCGACGCGCGCATCATCGTGCTGCCCGGGACGAAGAACACGATGGCCGACCTGCGCTGGCTGCGCGAGAGCGGCATGGCGGACGCGATTATCGCCGCGGCCCACAGGGGTGTGCTCGTCATCGGCATATGCGGGGGCTTCCAGATGCTGGGCGACGCGCTGCTCGATCCGTCCGGCCTCGCCGGCGACGCCGGAAGCGCGCCCGGGCTCGGACTGCTGCCCGCTGAGACGATCTACAGTTCCTCGAAGACCTTACGGCAGGTGACCGCACGCTGCAGCGATGGCGAATGGCAGGCCTACGAAATTCATATGGGACTGACCCGGGCGACCTCACCGGTCGAGGCGCTGCAAATCGTTCGGGATGATGCGGGCGAGCGGCCGGAGGGCATGCGCCATGACAACATTTGGGGCACCTACCTGCACGGCTGGTTCGAATTGCCCCGCCTGCGGGAGCGGGTTGCAAGCGTCGGCGGCATGGGCATGCATCGGGCGCACCCGGTGCCCTGGGCCGCACAGCGCATGAGCGTATATCATGCGATGGCCGAACACCTCGCGGCCCACGTGAATCTCGATCCGGTGAAACGCTACCTATGTCTTTGATCGACCGACCCCACACGACCCATGGCCGCGCGCGCCGTGGCCGCTTCGTGATTTCCGGGGGTCCGGGCACCGGCAAGAGCACCCTGTTGGATGCATTGGCCGGAACGGGCGAGGTCTGTTACCCGGAAGTGTCGCGGCAGTTGATCCGCGAACAAATGCGCCACGGAGCGCCCTTGTTGCCGTGGAATGATCTTGCCGGCTTTGCGCGCGAATGTGTCGCGCGAATGCGCGCCCAAATCGCCGATAGTGCCAGGCACGCCCGCGCGTTCTTCGATCGTGGGCTGCCCGACGTCGCGGGCTATCTGCGCCACGGCGGCGCGGCACCATTCGGCGCCTTGCGCCAGGATTCGCGGGCATACGCCCCGGTGGTTTTTTTTGCGCCGCCGTGGCGCGAGATCTACGTCAACGACAACGAACGACCGCAAAGCTTCGAGGAATCGGTCGCGTTGAGCGTGCAAATTCGCCGCACCTACGCCGAATACGGCTTTGTCGTCGTCGACCTCGAGCTTGCCGGCGTGCAGCAGCGGGTCCGGCAAGTGCAGCGGTTTCTCGACGACACCGATCCACGCGCCGATTCATGGGCCGACTGACCTTCCTCACCGGGCCCACGCGCAGCGGCAAAAGCCAACGCGCGGTCGCCCAGGCCGGCGGTTGGGGCGAGCGGGTGGTATTCGTCGCGACCTATCGCAGTGACGAGCGCGACGCGGAGATGATGGCTCGTATAAGCCGCCATCGCGCCGAACGACCCGCATGGCGCACGCTCGAAGCCCCGGACGATGCGGCCGCGAGTCTCGCTGCGCTCTCACCGCCGCCGAGCGGCGTGATTCTCGATTGTCTGACCTTGTGGGCGAGTGCGCGATTCGCCGATTCGGACGAGCAGATCGAGGCCCGCTGGATCGAGCAGCTGACGGCTTTCCAAGCCGCACCTTGGCCGACCATCATCGTCAGCAATGAACTGGGTTGGAGTCTGGTGCCTGCGGACGCCGCGGCACGGCGCTTCAGGGATCTTGCCGGCACTCTCGCAAAACACACGGCCTCGGCCGCGGATGAGGCATGGCTCATCGTCGCCGGCTGTCCTCTAAAATTGAAATGAACCGGCCCGCGATGTCGGCGTGTTGACCGAAATGGATGTGTAAATAACTGGCGAGCAAGTTGCCCCGGACGAATCCTCCGGAATCCGTCGGCGCCTGCGCCCGCGTTGAGCGTACGCGCCAGGCCGTGACCGCGCCGGCAGGCGGATCCTCGCAGACCCAGTTGCTGTAGCGAAACTCGTGGCCGCGCAAATCATTGCCGGCTTCCGTCAGCAGATTCGAACACAGCGCGGTGGCGTGGCGATAGCCGATCGCAGCAAGCTTGCCGCCCATCCGCGTCTCGCCCGGAACGAGTCCCGCCATCGGCCACCGTTCACCGTCCCGGTCGATCAAGGCCTGCGTGAGCACCATGAAACCACCGCATTCGGCATAGATCGGCGCATTACGCTGCTGCATCTCCCCGAGGGCATCCCATAACGCCCCATTCGCCGCAAGTGCCGGACCGTGCAATTCCGGGTAGCCGCCGCCCAGATACACACCATCGGCGTGGGTGCCTGGGCACTCCCCGCGCAGCGGGCTGAAGAACTCGATCGTCGCGCCCGCGCAGGCCAACAACTCGAGATTCTCCGGGTAATAGAAGCAAAAGGCCTCATCGCGCGCGACCGCGATCGTGGGCGGCCGCAGAGCACGCGCCCGGGTCACCGCAGGCGCCTCGGTGCTCGTCGGCCATGCCTCGGCGGAGCGAGCCACGTCAATCACCGCCGCAAGATCGAAGCGTCGCTCGACCTGCGCGGCAATCGCGGCGATCAACACCTCGGCATCCTGCTGTTCGCCGCCGGGCACGAGGCCCAGATGCCGCTCCGGTATTTGCAGGTGCGCATCCCGCGGCAACCATCCGAGCACCGGCAACCCGGTGATGGAACGGATCGCCTCCGCGCAGCCGTTGGCGTGACCCTCGGAGCCGGCAAAATTCAGGACGACGCCTCGCAATGCCAGCTCCGGATCGAACTGCCGACACCCCAGGACGGGGACCGCCGCACTGCGTGCCGCGCCGGAAATATCGACCACCAGCAGGACCGGCGCGCCGAGCAGTTTGGCGATTTGCGCCGTCGAGGCCTGCTCGTCGTGCCAGTTGGCGCCGTCGAACAGGCCCATGACCCCTTCGATGACGGCGACGTCCGCATCGCGGCAGGCGCGCGCGAAGCCGTCCCGAAGCTGTTGCTCATTCAACATCCAAATGTCGAGATTTCGGCAAGGCCGTCCCGCGGCGCGCTCGTGATAGCTCGGATCGACATAGTCCGGCCCGCATTTGAAGGCTTGGACCACCAGACCGCGGCCGCGTAATGCGGCAATCAACCCGGCCGCGATGGTCGTCTTGCCGACATTCGACGCGGCGCCCGCGATCACGACTCTTGGGATGTTCCGGGCGCTCGTCATAGGGCGCTCTGCAGCGCCGCAAGCAGCGCTCTCTGGGCACGCGGCGGCTGCGCGCTCAACCGGATCCATGCCGGCAGGCCGAACGAGCTGCCGTCCCGCACACGCACGCCCTCATCGCGCAATCGCCGTGCGACCCGTGTCGCGTCACCGACGTTGACCAACAAAAAGGTGGCCGGTCCATCCCGCACCTGCAGGCCGATTTGGCGCAGGGAACGGCCGAGCATTGAACGCCACCGCTCGATCCGCGCAAGACTGCGCTCGAGCCAGGTGCGCGCGCGCCGTTCGACGGCCGCCTCGAGGAGTGCGACGGCATCGCGTCCAATCACCCAACTCGGTGCGGCGTGTGCGAGTCGCCGATCGATTCGCGGCGCGACCAGATACGCGCCGCGCACGCCGGTCAGGCCGAAGGCCTTGTTCGGTGAATACAGCCGGTAGGCGCCGCGCGAAGCGGTTTCAATCGCGGCGAGCCGCGACTCGCCGCATAACGGCGCATACGCGAGATCCACGACCAGCGGCCCCGACGCCGCCGCTTCGGCGACGAATTCCAAGGGCCACAGGTCGCCGCTCGGATTATTCGGCCAGCATACGAACCCGAGTCCTGGCTCGCGTGCCTGCGCGCGCAAGAAGGCGGCGGGCGTGTGCATCGACAGCAGACGCCGGCTGCACAAGTGCGCGCCGCGGGCGTACTCCGAGAACGTCGGGGCGAGTTGTTGCACGGCCCCTTGATGATGGCGGATCAAGCGCAGGATCAGTTCGCTCGCGCCGGCACCGATCAGGATTCGATCCGCCGTCGTGCGGTGATGGGCGGCCAGAGTGCCGCGCAAGCTTGCGTACAGGGGATCTGGATAGCGGGTCAGATCCGCGTTCCGCACCGCGGCGAGCACCGACGGACAGGGCCCGGCGGGATTCGCATTGCTGGAGAAGTCGTAGCGCGGCTCCGGCAGCGAATCGGTGCCGCCGTGGCTCGGTCTAATACCAGGCATGGCCGATCCCGCCGTGACGCACGCTCGCGAGCGCCAAAACCCCCGCCGCAAGCCACGCGGTCCTCTCCACGCGACGCAACCCGGTCGAGACATCGGTCGCCGACGGCTCGAGACCGCCTGCGTTGAGTTCATAAACACCCGGCTTGCGCAACCTCACGCCCAGAGACAAGGCGAGCGCCGCCATCGGCCACCCGGAATTTGGCGACGCGGTACGTGCCGCCTCACCCGGCAGCCGCCGCAACCAGGTCATTCGATTCGGGCCCATGAGCAGCAGCAAAAGCGCCGTGAGTCGTGCCGGTATCAAGTTCAACAGATCATCCATGCGCGCCGCGAATTTCCCCGACCACTCGCGCCGATCCCGATACCCCCACATGGCGTCCGCGGTATTGGCGAAGCGGTACACGGCCGCGCCCGCAAGACCGAAGAGAGCGAACCAAAACAACGGCGCGACCACCGAGTCCGAGAGATTTTCCGCAAGCGATTCCAGGGCGGATTCGCGAATTTCCCCGGAATCGAGCCGCGTCGTGTCGCGGCTGACGATCCGGCTCAGGCGCACGCGACCCTGTTCGACCCCGCGCATCAAGGAGTCCTCGACGGCCGCCACTTCGCCGAGCAGCATCTTCAGGGCAAACAACGGCTTCAACAGCACGGCCGTCAGCACCGAATCCAGCCATGGCGGCAGCTTCGCGAGCGCGAAGCCGGCATATCCATAGGCAAGCGCGACAAGGATCGCGCCGGCCAGCCAATACGCCGCACCGAGCACGAACGCCGCGGCGGGCCGATAGTCCGGCAGCCGTTCCCCGAGACCTCCCAGGTAGCGCCCCATCCAGACGACCGGATGCAAAACCGATGCGGGCTCGCCCCACCACCGGTCGATCAACAGGGCGAATAGGATGCTCACGGCACGTCAAGGCGTTGGCGAATGCGCAGCGTCAGATTATCGGCGTCCAGGGCATCGAGCGCGACACACTCGGCGCCGAGGCTGCCGGCCAGCACCCGCGCACGTCCGAGGGTCACCGGCCCCGGCTCGCAATCGATCACGAGGGCGCCGGCGCATGCCGCGCGCAACGACGCGCAGGCGGCGAGCGACTCTTCCCAGGGATCGCCGCCGTTTACGCTGACATTGGCGCGTCCATCGGTCAGCAGCACGAGCAGTGCGGGTTCGCGGGTGCGCAGCAACTGCGCCGCATCCAGCAACGCCCTGGCGAGCGGCGTTCGACCGCCGCTCGGCACCTGCGCGAGCGCCTGTTCGATGCTCGCCACTTGGCGTGTAAACGGCAGCACGAGATCCGTGCCTTCACCGCGAAATGTCATCAGAGACACCTCGTCGCGGCGCTGATAATTCGAGTTGAGCAGGCCCAACGCGGCGGCCTTGGCCAGATTCAGGCGACGCTGCACCGCCATCGAGCCGCTCGCATCGACGAGGAACAACACGTGGCTGTTGCGAGGACCCCGGCGCTCGTGCTGTTGCAGATCGGCGGCCGCGAGCGCCACTCCCTCCGCGGCCACGCGCACGCCACGGTTCACCGCGGCGGTCAGCGTCTCGACAATCGCCAGCGTACCGGTGCCGTCGAATGCCGAGGTGCCGATGACACGCCCCGGGGCGACAGCCTGTGAGTTGCGTCGACCGGGCTGGTCAGGGTCGACCAGGTTCGTCGCCAGGCGCATGTCGTTGCGCGGCGGGGCCGGATCCGCGGGTCGAGGCGGCGGGTTTGGCGCCGACTTCGGCGCGCCCGGACGATCCGGTCCGGGATTCCCGGCGGACGGACGCGATTCGCTGGCGCTGCGCCTGCGCCGCATGCGGTGGCTCAAGGCAAACTCGGTGGTGCGCCGAATGTGCTCTTCGAGTATCTCCGGAGCACCCTCCCATGCGGCCAGCGCGCGGGCCGCCTTGACGAGGGCAAGGTCGCCGCGAATGCCGGCCAGCTGAGCGTCGATCGCTTGCGATGCGACCGCCGCCAGATGCGCATCGGTGATTGCGATCATGCCGAGCCGCTCGCGTGCCGCCAGAATGCCCGCGCGCAGCGCCTGCTCCGCCGGCAGCGTCTCCTCGAGCACGCTCTGCGGTTGATCGTCGAAAAGCAGGCGCTGCCGAAGTGCCGCGATCCTCGTTTCCTGAACGGTGAGTGCGCCGACACGTACACACAACCCGAATCGGTCGAGGAACTGCGGCCGCAGTTCGCCCTCCTCCGGATTCATCGTGCCGATCAGCATGAATTGCGCCGACTCCGTGGCGGAGACCCCGTCACGTTCGATCGTGACCGAGCCGCAGGCGGCCGCGTCCAGCAGCAGGTCGACCAGATGATCCGCAAGAAGGTTCACTTCATCCACGTACAAGACGCCGCCGTGGGCGCGCGCGAGCAGGCCGGAGCGCAACGCCGTGATGCCGTCCCGCAAAGCCTTCGAAACGTCCAGCGAGCCGACCAGCCGATCCTCGGTGGCACCCAGCGGCAATTCGACGAATGGCGCCGCCTCACCGGTGCCGGTACGCGGCAACAGCGCCGCGATGCCACGGGCGACGGTGCTCTTTGCGGTTCCGCGATCGCCCGTGATGAGTACGCCCCCGATCGTCGGGTCGATCGCGACCAGCACCAGCGCGAGTTTCAGCTCGTCCTGGCCGACGACCGCGGAAAATGGCAGCATCGTCCTCATTGTTGACCCACCGCGGCATCTTCGAGACCGGCCTCGCTGTCCAGAAACGCGGCTCGCAGCCTCTCGAGCGTCTCGGCTTTTGGCGTCCACAGCTGGCGCTGTTCGGCCTCGAGCAAACGCTCCACGATGGCGCCCAACGCCCACGGGTTGTCTCGCTGCAGAAATTGCCGCGCCTCGCCGTCGGCAAACCTCTCGGCGACTCCCTCGAACATCCAGTCGGTGACGATACCGGCGGTCGCCGAAAAGCCGAATAGCGCATCGACCGTTGCCGCCATCTCGAGGCCCCCGCGGTAACCGTGTCGCGCCATGGCCTCGAGCCACTTCGGATTCACGACGCGCGAGCGATACACCCGCAGCGCCTCGCCCTGCAGCGTTCGCACCGCCGGGTGCGCGGGGTCCGAGGAGTCTCCGAAATAGGCGGCCGGGGCGGCGCCCGACAGGGACGTCACCGCCGCGACAAGGCCGCCTTGAAATTCGAAGTAGTCGCTGGAGTCGAATAAATCTTGCTCGAGATTGTCCCGGTTCTGCAACACCAGGTCAGTCCCCGCGAGCTTGCGCCGGAACGCCTCGACCGCCTCGACCCCGTCGGCGCACTCGGAAGAATAAGCCCAGCCGCCGGACACCAGCACGGACTGCGCAAGGTCATCGCGATCGCGCCAATTGCCGCCATCCATGAGTTGCATGAGACCGGTGCCGTACGCGCCGGGCTTTGAACTGAAGACACGATATGAGGCCAGGCGCAGCGCGGCGTCCGCGGCGCTCCCCCCGGCTCTGAGCACGCCGGCCTCCTGCAGACAATGCTTGCGCACGTAGTTCCGCTCCACGGGCTCGTCGAGATCGCGGACACACTGGACCGCATCGTCGAACATTTTCATCAACGCGGGGAAGGTGTCGCGGAAGAACCCACTGACGCGCAACGTCACGTCAATGCGAGGACGGCCGAGTTCGGCCGGTGCAATGACTTCGAACTCCCGGGCCACCTGCGACTGTGGTTCCCACACCGGCCGCACCCCGAGCAGCGCCAGCGCCTGGGCAAGATCGTCCCCGCCGGTGCGCAGTGTCGGCGTTCCCCAGATACTGAGCGCAATGTTTTCCGGCCAGCGGCCATGTTCCGCGACATGGCGCGCGAGGACTTCACGGGCAAGCGCCATACCGGTCATCCAGGCGGCCGGGGTAGGCAGCGCGCGCGGATCCACCGTGTAGAAATTGCGGCCCGTCGGCAACACGTGCGCCATCCCGCGAGTCGGCGATCCGGAGGGTCCGGCCGGCACGTAGCCACCGCTCAGGGCACGCAGCAGATGACGGGTTTCATCGGTCGTGCGGGACAGATCGGGCACCAGCGACTCGCACACGAAGCGCGCGATCGCCGCCAAATCCGCGCGCGCGCCATAGTGCGTCTCAAGGAGCGTCTCCACGGACGGGACCGCAAAATCGCGTGCCGCCAGCTGGCGCAAAAAGTCACGCGCCAGTTCATCGATGGCCGAGCGGATTTGCCCCGCGGTCGCAACCGTGTCAAATCGACTCGCCAGAAGCCCCGTCAACGGCTCCTTCCAAAGCCCCGGGTGGTCCCGCAACACCACGGGATCAACGCCGGCCATACACGCCATCGCGTCGACCAGCGACGGCACATCGCCGTTCGGGCTGCGCAAAATCGCGAACACCAGATCGACGAGCGCGGCGTCCGCGGGAGGCATCCCAAAGACATGCAGGCCGCCGCGAATTTGCGCGCGCCCCAGATCGCACAAATAGGCGTCCAGATCTTCGATCAAATGCGCAAAGCCCCGCCCCGACAGTCCTTGGAAGGCGCGGGGAACTCCCTGCTCGTCGACACGCTCGTCCCACGGGTGCGTATGGTTCCCATGGCGTTCCATCCGGATCTGTCTGAGATCGTCCTCGAGCCTGGCATCGCGCACCATCTGCCAAATCTGCCGCCGCAGTATCGGCAGCTTCGCGGCATCGAGCGTTTCCGCACGATAATATTCCTCGACCAGGCGCGCGAGCGCGGCCAGCGGCCCATAGGTGTCGGCATGCGTCTGCGGCGGGACGAGGTGATCGATGATGACCGCATGGGTGCGACGCTTTGCCTGCGCGCCCTCTCCGGGGTTGTTGATGACGAACGGATAGATCAACGGCGAATCGCCGAGCAGCGCATCGGGCGCGCAGTCGGCGGACATCGCGACGCTCTTGCCGGGCAGCCACTCGAGGGTGCCATGTGTGCCGAAGTGCACAATCGCATCGCATTGGAATTCTTCGGCCAGCCAGCGGTAGAAGGCCGCGTAGTGGTGGCACGGAGGCAAGTCCGGCGCGTGATAGATCGCCTCCGGATCGAAGCCAAACCCCCGCGGCGGCTGAATGGCGATCAGGACCTTGCCGAATCGCAAGGCGCTGAACAGGTAATCGTCGGAGTCGGTGTGCGGCTCATCGAGGGCGAGCAGCGGCGAGCGCTGTGCCGATTGCTTGCCTGCACGCCAAAATGGCCTCGCGATCGTCGCGCCGGTGAGCGTGGGTTCACCCCAGACGTCGCGCAAGGATTGCTGGAATCCGGCCGATTGCTGCTGGAACCAGCGCACATAGCGCGCACGCGGCATACGTTCCAGCGTGAGTGGATCCAGCGGATGCCGTTCATCGTAGCAGCCCCGTGCGAGCAGATTCTCCATCAATTCAGCCGCCGAGGCCGGCAGCGCGCCCACGTCGTAGCCGGCTGCGCGCAGGTCGACGAGGCAGCGCAGCAGCGATGCAGGCGTATCGAGACCCACGGCCCCGCCGACCCGTTGGGCCTTGCCGCCGGCATTGCTGAGCACGATGGCGATGCGCTTCTCGCCGTTGGGCGTCGTGCGCAAGAGCGCCAGGCGCCGCGCGAAATCGGCAACCCGCGCCACACGTTGCGGATCGGGTACGTAGCGATGATTCTCCTTGAACGAAATCGGCACGGAGATCACGCGGCCGTCACATTCAGGCAACGCGACGTTGATTGCGGCCTCCGTCGAACTCAGGCCCCGCGCGGATGCGGCCCACACCGCCCGGGGCGTGCCACAACAAATGGCCTGGACCAGCGGCGCACCGACGAATTCGAACGAACCGATCCGTGCCGCCGCCGGCGCGGGCTCGAGCGAATTGAGCATGAATAGCGGGAAATTGACGGTATTGACGACGATATCCGGAAAGGCGCCGAGCAAGCCGAGCGACGTCGGCACACCTTTGGCGTCACGATCGCGCAGCGTGCTCGTGAACACCCCGACCGCGGCAAAGCCGCGTTGCTCGAGGGCCCGTATGAGCGCATCGACGAACGCCAGATTGCCGCTCAAGACATGCGCCCGGTAAAACAGCACGACCGCTGTGGGCCGTTCGTGAACCCGGTAACTGTCCCATTCGGCGACCTCCGTCACCAAGAGGTCCGGATGATACAGACCATGCGCAGGCATCGGTCGGGGTGGATCGAACGCGATCGTCACTCCGAGAAAACTGGCAGCGACATAGCGCAAGGCCTGGGTGATGTTATCCACGCCACCCGACATGAAATAGGCCGTCAATTGCGCGGCCAAATCCGCGCCGACGTTCGCACTACGGGGCAGCGATTCGGCACCGCCGCCGACACCGCTGATCACGACCAACCCCCAGCCCTCCTGGTCGGCCAGCTTGATCAGTTCAGCCAACCCGGGAACGCTGTCGGCGGCGCCGTGCACCCGGGCGATGACCAGCAAATGCGGTGAGCGCGTCGCTCCGACCTGCGCCATAAGCCGCTCTTGCGTCGCCAGCCCGATGAGGGAATGACTGGCGATCGACGGAAAGTCCGGCGGCAAATTCAGGCGCGCACGTTCGATCGCCAGCAGATCGGTGTCCGCGTGCGAGAGGAAAACGATTCCGTCCACCGCCGTGGCCGCTCCGACGGGCGCCTGCGCAGCCGCCTCGGCCCGCGCGAGCTTTGCCAGCTCCGGACACGGAGGTGCGAAACCGTCCGCCTCGAGCACCAGGCCGGCATACTCGATGATCGAACGACGTCTGTCGGCATCGTCGATGGGCCCGAACCAGCACAGCTTCTCGCCGTAGCCGATGCCGACATCGACGGCTTCAACCGCGCGCTGCTGACGCGCGACACGCTGCAGCACGATCTGCGATGCGTATCGACTTGTATGGCGCGCAGCCTGCCAGTCGGCCCAGCCGGCCTCATCGACGGCGGACGACGCGATCAGGAGGCGAATTCGCGCGGCCATGGAACGACTAGGATCGGGCATTTAATTTCGCACGCACCATCAATACTCGATGCCGGCTTGTGCGCGAATCCTCTGCAGCTTCAACGGATGCTTGACGAGGCTCATCTCCGTCACCAGATCCGCGCGTTCGATCAGCTCGTCCGGTGCATTGCGTCCCGTGAGCACCACGTGGGTCATGGGCGGTCGCTGATCGATGCCGCTCAGCACCTGCGCGATGGATAAATAGCCCTTCTTCAACGCGATGTTGATCTCATCCAACAAGACGAGCCGAAACTCGGCGTCCGCGAGATAGCGCACGGCGACCTCCCACCCGGCTTGTGCCATCCGCGTGTCACGGGCCTTGTCCCGGGTTTCCCAGGTGAACCCCTCGCCCGTGGCGTGAAATTGCAGCTGGCTTCCCCAAGGCTCGAACGCCTTCTTTTCCGCCGGTTCCCAGGCTCCCTTGATGAATTGCACGATGGCCACGCGATACCCGTGACCCAGACTGCGCAACACCATGCCCAAAGCGGCGGTCGTCTTGCCCTTGCCCGCCCCCGTGTGGACGATCACGAGTCCACGATCGGTGACGGTTTGCGCGATGCGGCGATCCTGTATGACTTTTCGCCGCTGCATCCGCTCCGCATAGCCGTCGAGGTCGCCGCCGGTGGGTTCGTCGATTTTCGTCATGATCGCTGGCCTTGATGCACACATCGGGCGTAATAACGCCTTCGCTTGCGGGCCCACGATGGGCGGTACGAAAAGCACCGCCGGGTTTTCGGCACATAGCCCCATTCGCCCACCGCGAAGGTATCCGCTAATCGCTGACAGGCCGGTCTCCGGACTCGCGCACGCGCATCGCCAAAACTCATGACGCGCTTCGCTTACCGTTGCGGGGGCAGCACCGGCATTGTGCGCGATGAACGCGCCCGCACCGGTTTCCCGTTTCACTCGCCAACTCGCAGGTTGGAACTGAGCACCTGACAGCTCGGCCGAGGGTACGGCATAAAGGCGACCACAACAATAGCCGCCATTCCTGCCGCGCCGGCCGCAAGAGTCCATTGACAAGCTCGCGGCGTACCGCTGTACTGTACCGCGTGATGGTCTCTCCCGGTAAGGGAGAGCTGATGAGGGAATGTGGTACGTGTCGAGCCCGATGCCGGGCGATGACGCTATTCCACGGCTGCCCCCGCAACTGTGAGCGGAGAGCGCGCGCCACAAGCCACTGATACCGGTCGAAACATCGACGGGTCGGGAAGGCGGCGAGCTGCATTGACCCGCGAGCCAGGAGACCTGCCATCCGATTTGGTCGCGTGCCGGGCGGGGTGCCTCGGTAACGGTCGAGTCCGTCTCGACTGCGCGGGAATCGGCGTCAACCGAATTCCGCCGACCCCGCACCCCGGACAGTCTCGTGGGGGAATTGCGCGGGTGACGAACATCGGGCCACCGACCGGCCGTTCCACTATCTGGGTGTGCGTGACCTGCCGGACCGGCGCGGACCGGGCCGAAGAGCCGTGCGCCGGCCTCGCGCTGGCTGAGGCGACCGCATCCGCGGCCGCGGATGCAGCCGACGTCTTGGTCAAACGCGTGCGCTGCCTCGGCAATTGCGGACACGGAGCGAGCGCCGCGATCCGCGGTGACGACTCCTGGACCTATGTCTTCGGCAATCTCGAGTCAACGCGCGATGGGCCATCGCTGATCGCCGGGGCACGGCTGCTCGCGCAAGCCCCCGATGGGATCATGCCGTGGCGTGGTCGGCCGGAGGCCTTGAAACGCGGCCTTATTGCACGAGTGCCGCCGCCCGGTTTCATCGAGGATGCCACGTGAGCGAAATGCGGCGTGGCGCGTGTCCTGGAATCGCCGAGCCGATGTCCACGGGAGACGGCCTGCTCGCCCGTCTCGCGCCGACCGAACCGATCGGCATCGAGCGGTGGATTGCACTCTGCGCCGCCAGCGCGCGGCATGGAAACGGGATCATGGAAGTGACCCAGCGGGGCAGTCTGCAGGTGCGGGGGCTCTCGGAGGAAACGGCCGGTGCGTTTGCGCAAGCGCTCACCGATCTGGGGCTCGCGGCCGAGCTACGCCCGAGCATTCTGACGTCCCCGCTTCTCGGGTTGAGCGCGCACGAGCGCACGGATGCACGTGGCTTTGCGGCGGCGCTGCGCGCGCGGTTCGCGCTTCACGACGTGGCGCGATCGCTGAGCCCCAAAGTGTCGGTGCTGATCGACGGGGGCGGCGCGCTGCACTTGGATGCCCTCTCGGCCGACGTCCGGGTGCGGGTGGGCGACGGCGACCGGATGCACCTGGCGCTCGGCGGCGATACCGCTTCCGCGACCGGTCTGGGCTGGGTGGAGCCGGCACACGCGGTCGAGGCCGTCGTCAAGACCTTGGCCGGGCTTGCCGAACTCGGTCCGGTGGCCCGGGGACGGGATTTGGCGCGTCACGCCGCCTTCGGTTCGCTGCGCGCATCGCTCGCCGATTTGCTTCTCGAGGGACCGCCTCCCGAGCCGGGACAAGCCGCCGATCCGGTCGGCACGCACGCTTTGAAAGACGGACAGGTCGCGCGCGGCGTCTCACTCGCGTTCGGCTACGGGGACTCAACGACACTCGCGCGACTTGCGCAGGCCGCTGCACGCTGCGGCGCCGCCTCGATCCAGCCATCCCCGGGGCGGGCGATCCTGGCGGTCGGCTTGACCGCAAGCGCCGCGGACGAGTTCGCCGACGCCGCCGCCGCCGCAGGCTTCATCGTGAACCCCGAGGACGTGCGGGGGGGCGGCGTGCGCGGGGGGGGGGCGG
>VFSW01004029.1_pt1 | contig 21943 bp, 20 predicted proteins | sample 5358111 | NCBI WGS metagenome assembly VFSW01 (sample SAMN11554181, study PRJNA540505) | mine drainage metagenome | isolation source: sediment from site ElyBrook_90M | place: USA: Ely Copper Mine, Vershire, VT | collected 2017 | reverse complement strand
ATCCGGGGCTGCAAAATATTAAACAGCGTCTCACGCAGCCGGTCACTCGTAGGACGTGTCGCCATACCCCGCGGAGCCAGTAGCTGCCGTGAACGAAACGTTCCTGCAATCACGCGCATCCTCCGATCATAGGACCCCCGGCCCCCACGCCGCAGCGCATACAATAAAAACTATGCGTGGGTGGTCTTTTCCTGTCGGTCGAATTCTCGGGGTGGATGTTCGCATCCATACTTTCTTTCTGCTGCTCCTCGGGGCGTCCATCAGCTATGCCTCCATCGACGGAGCCACCGGAACGCGCGGCTTTGCGCTTTGGCTGCTGCTGTTGCTGGCCGTGCTGGTGCGCGAGATCGCACGCGCCATCGCCGCTGCCTGGTACGGACTGGACGTCCGCGCCCTGCTGCTGCTGCCCACCGGCGGACTGATGACCTACGCCTCGCCCGAAGCGACCGAGCGCGCCACCACCACCGCCATGCAGAAGCGTATGGCCGTCATCGGTCCTATCGCCAATATCGTCTTCGGCCTGCTGCTGGCTGCGCTGGCCCTCAGCTTTGCCCCCCAGCTCAATCTCTTCGCGCGTCCCTGGATCACTCCCACCCATCTGCTTCGCGCTGCGGTCTGGGTCAATGTGCTGCTGGGCGCGGTCAACCTGTTGCCCGCCTCCCCGCTCGATGGCGGACGCGTCTTTCGCGGCGAGTTCTCCAAAGCCCGCGGCGTCATCCGGGGTGCCAAGGCCGCCGCTGGCATCGGCCAGATGGTCGCCTTCGCCCTCATCGTGGCCGGCGTACTGCTGCCCAGCATCTGGCTGGTTATGATCGGCTCCTTCGTCCTCATCGGTGCCCACATGGAAGACCAGGGCCTGCTGCTCCAGAACGACGTCGAGGCTGTGCGCATGCGCGATGTGATGCTCACCGAGTTCAGCACCCTCTCCGCCTCCGAAACCCTGGAAGACGCGCTGCAACGCTCCATCCACACCCTGCAGGATGTCTTCCCTGTCGTACGCGGCAACAACCTGGTCGGTGCGGTCTCCCGTCAAGGCATTCTGGAAGCCCTTCAAACCAGCGGCAACGGCTACATTCAGGGCGTGATGACCCGCTCCTTCCAGACTGCGCAGCCCGACGACTCCCTGCTCAAGACCCTTCGGCGCATCATGTCCGGAACCGGCGCACAGCTCGTCCCCGTGCTCGAAGGCAACCGCATCGTCGGCATCATCACCCCGCAGAACCTCGCCCACTCCATGGGCCTGCTCAACCAGCAGCGCCGCCTGCGCGATCAGGGAAAAGACGATGCCCGCTGATCGTGACCAGCCGCTCGCACCCGGCCTCTACCTGGTAGCGACCCCCATCGGCAACCTCGAAGACATCACCCTGCGCGCCCTCCGCATCCTGCGCAGCGCCGACCGCATCGCCTGCGAAGACACCCGCCAGACCCAGAAGCTGCTCAATCACTTCGAGATCAAAGTCCCTACCGTCAGCTACCACATGCACAACGAGCTCACCCGCACCGACGAGCTGATCGAGGCGCTCAAAGCCGGTGCGCGCATCGCCATCGTCAGCGACGCAGGCACCCCCGGCATCGCCGATCCGGGCGGCCAGATCGCCACCGCCGCCATCGCCGCCGGCATCAGCGTCTTCCCCGTTCCCGGAGCCAACGCGGCCATCAGCGGCCTCATCGCCAGCGGCCTGCCCACCGACAGCTTCACCTTCCACGGCTTTCTGCCCGCCAAGGGGGGCCAGCGCAAGACCGCACTCGAGGCCCTCGTTCGCGACGGCTCAACCCACATCTTTTACGAAGCGCCCCATCGCATCGAAGACACCCTCGCCGATATCGAAACCGTCTTTGGCCCGGCCCAGCACGTCGTCATTGCGCGTGAACTCACCAAGCTGCACGAAGAGTTTCTCCGCGCCACCGTCGCCGAGCTACGCACCACGCTCAGTGCGCGCACCATTCGCGGAGAGATGGTGCTGCTGCTCGCTCCGGCCCCCGCCGAAGCCCCAACCCAGCAGGTGCAGACCAGCATCGCCGCAGCCGTAGCCACGCTGATGCAAGCCTCTGGAAGTACGGAGATGGACGCCCTCAAGCGGGTTGCACGAGAGCGCGGCATCGGCAAAAGCGAAGCCTACCGCGAGCTACAGCGCGAGCAGAACCGGCGCAAGTAACGCGCTCTTCCGCCTGCCGCAATCCGCTGTTACCGGCTGCTATTCCCTGCCCTTGACCCGGTCATACTCGTAGACATCGCTGGTGGTTCCCAGCGACTGGTTGTACAGGCTGGTCGCGCCGGTCGCATTGTTCAGCTCTTCCGTGAACTCATGGATCGCACGCAACCGGTCCGCCGTCGCCGGAATCTCCAGATGCGAGGTCTTCAGAAATTTCTGGTAGCCGCGATCCAGCAGCCGCGAAATCTCGCCATTCAGCAGCCAGCCAGGACGCGCCAGCAGTTGCACAGATCCATCCGGCGCAGCCGCTATCTCTGCGGCACAGCCGTATTTACGTACCTGAAATGCGTTCGGCGTCCGCTTTGCACCTTCGTGGGCGGGTGCAACATCGAATCGTTGACTGCCAAGAACCGAAAGGACGTCGTTGAAGCTGCGTTGTGGTGCAATCTTTGCCATAAGTTAGACTAAATTAACTGTCGCACATCCGCGGTCCAGCTTCAAACAGCACTGTGGAATGCGCAGCAAACGATATCGGAACCTACATGATCGCAACTGCTAAATCGCTGGGAATGAACATCATCGAACGCATCGGCCACACGCCGCTGGTGCGGCTCGATCGCCTCACCGACCACCTGCCGGGCATCCAGATCGTCGGCAAGGCCGAGTGGACCAACCCCGGCGGCTCCGTCAAAGACCGCGCCGCCTCCTCCATCGTCACCGACGCCATGCAGCGTGGCCTGCTCGGCAACGGTCGCGGCCTGCTCGACGCCACCAGCGGCAACACCGGCATCGCCTACGCCATGCTGGGTGCCGCCATGCGCTTCCCCGTCACCCTCTGTATGCCATCCAACGTCTCGCAGGAGCGCAAACGCTACCTGAATGCCTACGGCGCACAGGTCATCTGGACCAACCCCGCCGACGGCTCCGACGGCGCCATCCGCAAAGCTCGCGAACTCGCCGCCAACGAGCCCGACCGCTACTTCTACGCCGATCAGTACTCCAACGACGCAAACTGGAAAGCCCACTACCGCACCACCGGCAACGAAATCTGGGAGCAGACCGAAGGCCAGGTCACCCACTTCGTCGCCGCCCTTGGCACCAGCGGCACCTTTATGGGCACCACCCGCCGCCTCAAGGAGTTGAACCCCAACATCCAGTGCGTCTCCATGCAGCCGGACTCGCCCTTCAACGGCCTCGAAGGCCTCAAGCACATGGCCACCGCGATCGTGCCGAAGATCTACGATCCCAACCTCGCAGATCGCAACATCGAGATGGCCACCGAGCGCGCCTACGCCATGGCCAAGTACCTCGGCCGCCAGCAGGGACTCCTCGTCGGAGTCTCGGCTGCCGCAGCCACCGCCGCCGCACTCCAGATCGCCGAAGAAGAAGCCGCACACGGTCGCGAAGCCGTCATCGCCACCATCCTCTGCGACGGCGCCGACAAGTATATGAGCGAACGCTTCTGGACGGAGGAGTAACCATGCTGCGTCTCGACTACGACCTCTACCAGGCCCTGCGCGCGCACGGCGAAGAGACCTACCCCAACGAGTGTTGCGGCGTCCTGCTCGGCAAGCATGAGCCCGGCATCGGCAACCACGTCCAGCAGATCGTCCGTGCCGGAAACACCCGCACCGACTCCGCTCACAACCGTTACCACATCGCCCCGGTAGAACTCATCCGCATCCAGCGGCAGGCCCGCAGCCAGTCGCTCGATATCGTCGGCTTCTACCACTCCCATCCCGACCACCCCGCACAGTGGTCCCAGACAGACTTCGCCGAGGCCCACTGGCTCGGCTGCTCCTACGTCATCACCAGCGTGGAACATGGCAAGGCCGTGCTCACCAACTCATTTCAACTACTCGGCACCAGCGAGGAAGATAAACGCTTCCACGACGAAAGTATCGAGATCAATCTTGCTGCCACCACGGCACAGACACAGGAAGGTCAAGCATGAAGATTCACATCCCCACCCCGCTGCGCACCTACACCGGAGGCCTGGAGACCGTCTCTGTCTCCGGCGCTACCGTCCATGGCGCGCTGGTGCAGCTCACCACCACCTACCCGGAGCTGAAAGCCAACCTCTTCAACGCCGATGGCAAGCTCCGCTCCTTCGTCAACGTCTACCTCAACGAAGACGACATCCGCTACCTGCCGGAGAAGGAAGCCGCGCCCACCCAGGACAGCGATGAACTCACCATCATCCCCTCCATCGCCGGCGGCTGTTGTTGTTTGTAACCATAATTGGCTCCATCTGTAACTAAAACAGGAACAAATTATCGCTACAGGCAATTACGCTCGCATTCAGAGCAAAAGGATACGAATTATGGCTACCGCAACCGACACCTCCACGCTCCCCAAGCTCACCAACGATGAGATCGCCCGCTACTCCCGCCACCTGATCCTGCCTGAAGTCGGCATGGAAGGTCAGCAGAAACTCAAAGCCGCTCGCGTCCTCTGCGTCGGCACCGGTGGCCTCGGAGCCCCGCTCGCGCTTTACCTCGCCGCCGCCGGTGTAGGCACCCTCGGCCTGGTTGACTTCGACACCGTCGACAAGAGCAACCTGCAGCGCCAGATCATCCACTCCACCAACACCGTCGGCATGCTCAAGGTTGACTCCGCCGAACTGATGCTCCACGGCCTGAACCCCAACCTGAACGTCGTCAAGTTCAACACCATGCTCACCAGCGCCAACGCCCTCGAAATCTTCAAAGACTTCGACATCATCGCCGACGGCACCGACAACTTCCAGACCCGCTACCTCGTCAACGACGCCTGCGTCCTGACCGGCAAGCCCAACGCCTACGGCTCCATCTTCCGCTTCGAGGGCCAGGCCAGCGTCTTCGCGACAGAAGACGGCCCCTGCTACCGCTGCCTCTACCCCGAGCCACCACCGCCGGGTCTCGTCCCCTCCTGCGCAGAGGGCGGCGTCCTCGGCATCCTGCCCGGACTCGTCGGCGTCATCCAGGCCACCGAAGTCATCAAGCTCATCCTCGGCATCGGAGAGCCGCTCATCGGCCGCCTGTTGCTGATCGATGCACTCGGCATGGGCTTCCGCACCCTGAAGCTGCGCAAAAATCCCGACTGCCCCGCCTGCGGCACCCATCGCACTGTCACCGAACTGATCGACTACGACCAGTTCTGCGGCATTGCAAAGCCCGCCGCCGTCGGCCCGTTGGAAATCGCGCAGAACCAGGCCGTCGCCGATGCCGCCATCGTGGATGGAATCCCGCAGGTCACCGTCGAGGTTCTCAAATCCAAGCTGGACGCCAACGCCGACATCTTCGTCCTCGACGTTCGCGAGCAGCACGAGTATCCCATCGCCAACATCGGTGCACCACTCATCCCTGTCGGCGAACTGGAAAAGCGCGTCGCGGAACTCGCCGCACACCGCGACCGCGAAGTCATCGTTCACTGCCGCTCCGGCGCTCGCAGCCAGAAGGCAGCCATCATCCTCAAGAACGCTGGCTTCACCAACGTCTCCAACCTCACCGGCGGCATCCTCGCCTGGGCCGATAAGATCGACACCTCCATGCCCAAGTACTAAATCCGCTCCACCACACCAAACAACAAGGGCGCACCATCACGGTGCGCCCTTGCTGCGTTCTGCCAGAAACTGTGCGCTCCCTAGCCGGCGTCTTCCTTGTCTTCCATCACCAGCATCTGCAGGCAAAGCGGACGCTCCAGCATGCAGTCCATCCTGGCAATCGAGGCCACTGCGTGCTCAATGGTCGAGGTCAGGCAAGGCTCCGTCGTCACCACAAACGGCAACCGGTGTTTCGGGTATCCCGGCCGCTGCAGGATCGAATCAATATTCGCTCCTACCTTCGACAACGCACCAGAGATAGCCGACACGATTCCCGGCTTATCATCCACCACAAATCGCAGATAATGCGGAGCCATAAACTCCCCGGTCACGGCCCGCTTGCGCACCGGCAACTGTACCGTCCTGCACCCCTGCGCCACTGCCAGCAGGTCCGACACTACCGCAACCGCCGTCGGCTCCCCGCCCGCGCCATGGCCAGAGAACACCACGTCGCCACCAAAGCGGCCGCTCACCACCACCATATTCTGCGTCCCATGCGACCATGCAATCGGCGAAGCCAGCGGTACCAGCATCGGAGCAACCCGCGCATGCACGATCGTGCCCTCGCCCTTCACGTTGGATAGCTGTGCCCGCGAGATCTGACGGATCGTGCAGCCCAGCTCCTTCGCATAGGTAAAGTCAATCGCCTCAATTGCAGCGATGCTCTGCGTCGCCACCGCATCCGGGTCCAGCTCCGCATGCAGTGCTATCCGCGACAGGATACACAGCTTGGCTCGTGCATCGAAGCCATCCACATCCGCCGAAGGATCCGTCTCGGCATAACCCAGATGCTGCGCATCCGCCAGCACCGTCGCGTAGTCCGCACCTGTCTCCATGCGGCTCAAGATGTAGTTGCACGTGCCATTCACAATCCCGCTCAGGCGCGTAACCGTGTCGCCCGAAAGCCCCTGCAGCATCCCCGGAATCACCGGTACGCCGCCCGCCACCGCTGCGCCATACACCAGTTGCACGCCATGCTGCTCTGCCAGCCGAGCCAGCCCCGCGCCGCGATACGCGATCAACTGCTTGTTCGCCGTCACTACGGATTTGCCCGCCGCCAGCGCCTTGCGCAGCCAACCCTCCACCGGGTTCAGACCGCCCATCAGCTCAATCACCACGTCCACATCCGACGCGAGAATCAAAGCTATATCGTCCGTCCACACTACCGACGCCGGCACCCGCTTTCCTGCCGCTGAACTGCGCTTGCGTTCAAACCCGCGATTGAAGATATGCGTCAGCTCAATCCCCGGAAACTTCGAGGCCGCCAGCACCTCGGCCACCGAACTGCCCACCGTGCCAAAGCCTAGTATCGCCACCTTCACCACGGCGGACTTGCCTGCTGTGACAGACTTCGCCACCTTTACGGTCGTTGCGACCGCCTTCTTCCCCTGCTGCCTGCTCTTGATTGCCATGCTCTTAGTAGTCGATTCTGCCGGCGTACTCGCGCCATGCGTTGAAACTGGAGATAGCCTCCTCGGCCATCATCCGTACCGTGGGAATGCGGCGCTCACTGTGGCTGCGCTGCACTTCGTCATACAGAAAGGCATCGTCGAAGCCCACCGCGGCGGCGTCTGCGGCGCCATTGCCAAAGTAGATCGCCTCGCACCGCGCCCAGTAGATCGCCGACAGACACATCGGGCAGGGCTCACAACTGGTATAGATCGTGCAGCCCTTCAGCTCAAACGTCTTCAGCTCCGCACACGCATGGCGAATCGCCATAACCTCGGCATGCGCGGTCGGATCGTTGATCGCAGTCACCTGGTTCACACCGCTCGCAATCACCGCGTTGTCCCGCACAATCACCGCGCCAAACGGGCCGCCACGCCCAGAAACCACGTTCTCCGTCGCCAGCGCGATCGCCTGTTGCATAAAGAGAGGGTTTCCCTGCATGGTGCTCGACATCCTTATCGTGCTGCTTGGAGTAGTGAGTGACGGATAATCAAGATTATGGCACAGGCCTTCCTCTCCCATCGAGTGGTCACACCCCACGGCACACGCCCCGGAGCCCTGCTCATCGACGACGCGCGCATCCTCGCCGTCTGCTCTCCAGACCAGATTCCCAGCCACGCCCAGCGCATCGACTGTGGCAACGCGGCCATCCTCCCCGGCCTCGTCGACTCCCACGTCCACATCAACCAGCCCGGCCGCACTGAGTGGGAAGGCTTCCGCACCGCAACCCGCGCCGCCGCCGCCGGGGGCTACACCACCCTCGTCGACATGCCGCTCAACTGCCTGCCCGAGACCACCACCGTCGCTGCACTCAACGCGAAACGCCGCTCCGCTCAGGGCGAGTGCTTCGTCGACTGGATCTCCTGGGGTGGTGCCGTCGCTGACAATCAACAGCACCTGCTACCCCTTGCCGCCGCCGGAGTCCCCGGCTTTAAATGCTTCCTCATCTATCCCGGCTGCGACGGCTTCACCATGATCGACCAGCAGCAACTCGAAGCCGCCCTGCCATCCATCGCCCAAACCGGCCTGCCGCTGCTGGTCCACGCCGAACTCGCCGCGCCCATCGACCACGCCACCCAGAGCCTCCACAACGCCGACTGGCGCAGCTACGCCACCTATCTCGCCTCGCGCCCCGACGAAGCCGAACTGCAGGCCATCCGCCTGATGATTCGCCTCTGCCGCCAGTATCGCTTCCGTCTGCATATCGTTCATCTCTCCACCGCGCTGGCCCTGCCCGATCTGCAAGCCGCCCGTGCCGAAGGCCTGCCCATCACCGTCGAGACCTGTCCGCACTACCTCCACTTCGCCGCCGAAAACATCGCCGACGGAGCCACCCTCTGGAAGTGCGCCCCGCCCATCCGCAGCCAGCACAACCGCGAAGCCCTGTGGCAGGGCCTCCGCGACGGCATCCTCGACATGATCGTCACCGACCACTCCCCCTGCCCGCCACACATGAAGCAGACCGAGTCCGGCCGCTTCGATCTCGCCTGGGGCGGCATCGCCAGCCTCTCCGTCGCCCTGCCCGTCGTCTACTCCGAGTGCCTCCGGCGCGGCTTCACCCTCGACCACATTGCCCGCTGGATGAGCAGTGCCCCCGCCGCACTCGCCAGCCTCGGCGATCAGGCCGGTGCACTCATCCCCGGCCGCGACGCCAACTTCATCCTCTTCGATCCTGAAGCCACCTTCACCATCACTCCCGAAACCCTCCACTACCGCCACCTCGTTTCGCCCTATCTCGGCGAGACGGTCCACGGACTCGTTCAGGGCACCTACCTGCGCGGTGTCCCGGTCTTTCAGCAGGGCAGCTTCGCACCAATCCCCACTGGCCGCGAGGTCGCGCTATCCTAGCCATACCTACGATGAATCAAGTGCTTGCCCGCTGGAACTCGCTCGATCCAGAAACCGCCGCCACCACGGTGCTGCCCTGCTGCGGCTCCACCGCCTGGGCCGCACAGCTCGCCGCAGCCCGCCCCATCGCAGACGCAGCAACACTGCTCAACATCTCCTCCGCCATCTGGCGCGCACTGCCGCAGTCCGACTGGATGGAAGCCTTCAACAGCCATCCCCGCATCGGCGAAACCAAGCCCCAGACCCACGCCACCGCCCAGTCGCTCCAATCCTCCACGCACGAACAAGCCACCGCCGCCGCAGCCGACGCCGCAATCAAGCTCCACCTCCGCGCCGCCAACCTCCGCTACGAGCAGCGCTTCGGACGCATCTTCCTGATCTGCGCCAGCGGCAAAACCGCTACTGAAATCCTCGCCATCCTCGAACGCCGTATGAGCAACGACGACGCCACCGAGCTGCTCGAAGCCGCCGAGCAGCAGCGGCAGATCACCGCACTGCGCCTGCAACGCTGGCTGGAGACCACTTGACCATGGGCATCTCAACCCACATCCTCGACACCGCCCTCGGACGTCCCGCTGCCAACGTGCCCGTCACGCTCGCCCGCACCATCGGCAGCGAATGGGTACCAATCCACGCCGACCGTACCGATGCTGACGGACGCTGCCAGCAACTGCTTCCTCGCGACCAGCCCCTGCAGCCCGGCACCTATCGCATCCACTTCGCCACCGCCGAGTACTACGCCCAGCAAGGCGTGCACGGGCTGTATCCATTCGTCGAAATTGTCTTTCTCGTCACCAGCAGCGACCAGCACTTCCACATCCCGCTGCTGCTCACCGCCAACGGCTACACCACCTACCGAGGGAGCTGATCGCATGTTCGAAATCGCAGCCAACCGTTACGGAAAATCCCGCGTCCGCCTCATGAAGGTCACGCGCCACCAGCACAGCACCGACCTCTCCGACTGGACCGTACAGGTCTTGCTGCAGGGTGACTTCGACTCCGCACACCGCGACGGCGACAACAGCAAAATCCTCGCCACCGACACCATGAAAAACACTGTCTACTCCGTTGCCCGCAGCTCCACCGCGACCTCCATGGAGGAGTACGCCAAAGAACTCGCCGACTTCCTGCTCAGCCGCAATCCGCAGGTCAGCTCCGCCGCCATCCGCATCGAGAGCACCCTCTGGAAACGCCTCACCATCGATGGCAAGCCCCACCCCACATCGTTTATGCGCGGCAGTGGCGAGCGCCAGACCACCCACGTCGAACGCGCTCAGTTCGGCCCCTTCCAGGTCCGCTCCGGCCTCGAAGATCTGGTCATCCTCAAGACCGCCAACTCCGGCTTCGAGGGCTACATCAAGGACTCGCTCACCACCCTCAAGGAGACCAGCGACCGCCTCTTCGGCACCGCCGTCAAAGCCGAGTGGAGCTACTCCTCCAGCGATCTGGACTTCAACACCATCCGCACCACCGTCCGCGAAACCATGCTCCGCACCTTCGCCGATCACGACAGCAAATCCGTCCAACAGACCCTCTACGCCATGGCCGAGGACACCCTCAACGCCGTACCGGAGGTCAGCGAAATCGAGCTCGGCATGCCCAACAAGCACTGCCTCCTGGTTGATCTCTCAGCCTTCGGACAGGACAACCCCAACCACATCTTCGTCCCCACCGACGAGCCCCACGGTTACATCGAAGCCCGCATCCGCCGCCCGGCATAACCCCGTTCTATTTGTGACCATGACAGTTACCCACTCCGATCGTGCTCAACGCGTACTCGACCGCTGCCGTCAGATCGCCGACTGCAGCGAAGTCCCCGGCGAGATCACCCGCACCTTCCTCTCCTGGCCCATGCACGACGTGCACGCGCTCCTCCGCGGCTGGATGGAGTCCGCTGGCATGTCCGTCTCCATCGATGCCATCGGCAATCTGCGCGGCCTCTGGCCCGGCATCGCCGCCGACTCACCCCGCCTCATCATCGCCTCTCATCTGGACACCGTGCCCAACGCCGGAGCCTTCGACGGCCCGCTCGGCGTCGTGCTCGGCCTCGCACTGGTCGAGGAACTCCGCAACGCCCGGCTTCCCTTCGCGATCGAAGTCATCGGCTTCTCCGAAGAAGAAGGCGTGCGCTTCAACACTCCCTTCCTCGGCAGCCTCGCCCTCACCGGCAAACTCGACAAAGCCATGCTCGGCCTCGAAGACGCGCACGGCATGACCCTCGCCGAAGCCATCCGCGACTTCGGCCTCGACCCTGCCAACATCCCCGCCGCCGCGCTCTCACCCCGTGCACACGCCTATCTGGAGTTTCACATCGAGCAGGGGCCCGTGCTCGAGAGCGACCGCCAACCCCTCGGCCTGGTAGCCGCCATCACCGGGCAGAGCCGCTACCTCGTCCACTTCACCGGCAAGGCCAACCACGCCGGCACTACCCCCATGCGGCTCCGCCACGATGCCATGGCCGCTGCCGCCGAGTGGATCGTCGCCGTCGAACGCATCGCATCCGAGCACGACGGCCTCGTCGCCACCGTTGGCCGCGTCGAAACCCGTCCCGGCGCCGGCAACGTCATCGCGGGCGACGTCTTCGCCTCCCTCGACGTCCGCCACGCCGACGACGCCCAACGCCTCAGCGCCGCCAACGCTCTCCTGCTCGCCGCCAGCCACTCCGCCAGCCGCCGTGGCGTGGAGTTCGTCGCCCGCCAGACCATGGACCAGGCCGCCGTCCCCATGTCGCCCTGGCTCACCCAGACGCTCGCGGCCGCCGCTCAATCCGTAGGCATTCAGCCCACGCCCATGGTCAGCGGCGCAGGCCACGATGCCATGGTCCTGGCCGAAGCCATTCCCAGTTGCATGTTGTTTCTCCGCAGCCCCGGCGGCATCAGCCATCATCCCGACGAAGCCGTTCTGCCCCACGATGTAGAAGCCGCACTCGCCACCGGCACCGCCTTCCTGCAGCTTCTCGCCCAACAGCATCCCCACCTGCGCCATACACTATAGGAACCATCATGCATACTCTCGGCCACACTCGCAGCACCAACCAGCGCGACCACCTGCTGCACACGCCGGATACCTTCATCCGCACCGTGCTGCCCGGCATGGTTAACGCCGCCGCCATCGTACACATCTCACCGGTCGCCGGTGCGGCCTTCACGCAATACACTGCAGAGCTCCACCTCGGCGGCTCCATCTCCACCACCGCCGCCCAGCGTTTCCTCTACGTCATCGAAGGCAGCGCCGATCTGGCCACCGCCACCAGCTTCCAGTCCCTCACTCCCGGCAGCTACGCCTACCTGCCCGCAGCCGCGGAACACACCCTCACCGCCACCGCCTCCACGCGCCTCGCCGTCATCGAGAAGACCTACCAGCCGCTCCCCAACACCGCCGCACCCTCGCTCCTCATCGGCCACGAAGACGACATCACCGCCACCCCTCTGATGGGCGACCCCGACCTCGAAGTCCGTGGCCTGCTACCCGACCAGCCCGCCTTCGACTTCGCCGTCAACACCATGACCTACCAGCCCGGCGCAGCCCTCAGCATGGTCGAAGTCCACGTCATGGAGCACGGCCTGCTCATGCTCCAGGGCGGCGGCATCTACCGCCTCAGCGACGCCTGGTACCCCGTCACCGCCGGCGACTTCATCTGGATGGCCCCCTACTGCCCCCAGTGGTTCGGCGCACTCGGCAAGCAGCCCGCAAAGTACCTTATCTACAAGGACTGGAACCGCCACCCCCTCGGCTAACCGTACCAAGACCCCGCAGGAGTAGACCATGCAGATCCGCATCGACGAAGCCCGCCTGCACCAGGAACTCGCCGCCCTCGCCACCTTCACCACGGCCGAGCCGGTCGCCAACGGCACCTCCGTCACCCGCGTCGTCTTCTCTCCCGACGACGTCCGTGCCCGCGCCTGGCTCAAAGCCCTCGCCGCCGCAGAAGGCTTCACCATCCGCGAAGACGCCGTCGGCAACACCTTCTTTCGCTGGGCAGGCAGCCAGCCGGAGCTACCCGCCGTCGCCACCGGCTCCCACATCGACGCCATCCCCCACGCCGGCATGTACGACGGCACCGTGGGCGTACTCGGTGGACTCGAAGCCATGCGCGCCCTCAAGCACAGCGGCCTGCAGCCCCGCCGCTCCATCGAGCTGGTTCTGCTCACCTCGGAGGAGCCCACTCGCTTTGGCATCGGTTGCCTCGGCAGCCGCCTCATCGCCGGTACGCTCGATCCCCTCCGCGCCGACGCTCTTCAGGACCACGAAGGCCACTCTCTCGCCACCCTCCGCACCACCGCTGGCTTCACCGGAGAGCTCGCCTCCGTCCGCCTGTATCCCGGCCACTACCACGCCTGGGTCGAGCTGCATATCGAACAGGGTCCCCTGCTCGAACGCGAACACCTCCCTCTCGGCATCGTCACCAGCATCGCCGCACCCGCCGGATACCGCTTCACCATCACCGGCTTCGGCGGCCACGCTGGCGCACTCCTGATGCCCGACCGCAAAGACGCCCTCTGCGCCGCCGCCGAGCTCATCCTCGCCATTGAACGCCACACCCTCGCCACCGGGGCCATCGACACCGTAGCCACCGTGGGCACCTGCGACGTCCATCCCGGAGCCGTCAACAGCGTCCCCAGCCGCGTCACCCTGCAGCTCGACATCCGCGACACCGATCCCGACCGCCGCGAACGCGTCATGCAAGCCGTGCGCGCCGACTGCGAAGACCTCCGCCACCGCCGCGGCGTCACCATCACCGAAGAACTCGTCAACGCCGACGCCCCCGCGCAGTGCTCGCCCCACATCGTCTCCACCCTGCAGTCCGTCTGCGACGAAGCCGCAGTACCCTACAAAAAAATGGTCAGCCGCGCCTACCACGACTCGCTCTTCATGGCCCGCATCGCCCCCATCGCCATGCTCTTCATCCCCTGTCGCAACGGCGTCAGCCACCGCCCCGACGAGTACGCCGCACCTGCCGATATCGCTCTCGGCACCCGCATCCTCGCCGCAACCCTTGCTAAGCTAGCATCAGAGTAAGCTACACAAACCATGGCAATTGAATCGATCAATCCCGCGAATGGCCGCCTGCTCCGCCGCTTCGAGCCGTTGACCGACGACGTCGTCCGCCAGAAGATCGCTCTCGCCGACCAGGCCTTTCGCGACTATGCCACCGTGCCCCTCGGCCATCGCGCCCTCTGCATGCGCAAGCTCGCCGCCATGCTCGAGCACGAGACCGAAGACCTCGCCACCACCATCACCCAGGAGATGGGCAAGCCCCTCCACGCCGCCCGCCTCGAAGTGCTCAAATGCGCCGCCGCCTGCCGCTACTACGCCGATAACGCCGCCCGCATCCTCGCCTCCGAGGCCATCGCCACCGACACCAACCACAGCTACGTCCGCTGGGACCCTCTCGGCGTCATCCTCGCCGTCATGCCCTGGAACTTCCCCTTCTGGCAGGTCTTCCGCTTCCTCGCACCCGCGCTCATGGCCGGCAACGTCGGCCTGCTCAAGCACTCCTCCAACGTCCCCCAGTGCTCGCTCGCCATCGAGTCGCTGGTTCGCCGCGCCGGCTTCCCCCGCGGCACCTTTCAGTCCCTGCTCATCGAAGCCAACCAGGTCGAAGCCGTCCTTGGCGATGAGCGCATCGCCGCCGTCACCGTCACCGGTAGCGAAGCCGCGGGTCGCGCCATCGCCGCCCAGGCAGGCTGGCTCATCAAAAAATCCGTGCTCGAACTCGGCGGCAGCGACCCCTTCATCGTCATGCCCTCCGCAGACCTCGACGAAGCCGTCGAAACCGCCGTCCGTGCCCGCTGCGTCAACAGCGGACAGTCCTGCATCGCCGCCAAGCGCTTCATAATCGCCGACGAGATCTACGACGCCTTCGAAGCAAAGTTCGTCGCCGGCATGGAGGCTGTCCGCATCGGCGACCCCATGAAGGACTCGACCGACATCGGCCCGCTCGCCACCAAACGCATCGTCCAGGATCTTGAGGCTCAGGTCAAAGCCGCCGTCGCCGCCGGGGCTCGTCTCCTCACCGGGGGGGAACCCATGCTCGGCCAGGGCTTCTACTTCGAGCCCACCGTCCTCGCTGGCGTCCCTCGCTCCTGCCCCGTCTACCGCGAAGAACTCTTCGGACCCGTCGCCATGCTCTTCCGCGTCCACGATCTCAACGGCGCCATCCAGCTCGCCAACGACACCCCCTTCGGCCTCGCCGCCTCCGCCTGGACCCGCAACCCTTCCGAGCAGCAGCGCCTCGTCACCGAACTCCAATGCGGCGGCGTCTTCCTCAACGCCATGGTCGCCAGCGATCCTCGTCTCCCCTTCGGTGGCATCAAGCTCTCCGGCTACGGCCGCGAACTCTCCGCCGCCGGCATGCGCGAGTTCCTCAACGCCAAAACCGTCGTCATCGCCTCTCCCGTCTCCGCCCCGGAGCACGACGACCGCCTCGATCTCCTCCCCTTCGGCAACCCCAACGACTCCGACTAAGCACAGCACACCTCATTTCAGCTAAGCTATCTCGTCCGCAGGATGCCTCCGCTCCGTGCGGCCAAAATGTTTTGCAATGAGGGTATCCATGCCGTCCAATCACTCCCCGCTCCAGTACTTCACCGGCTTCGGCAACGAGTTCGCCACCGAGGCCATCCCCGGTGCTCTGCCCGTCGGCCAGAACGCCCCGCAAAAGGCTCCGCTCGGCCTCTACACCGAGCAGCTCAGCGGCAGCCCCTTCACCATGCCGCGCCTGCTCAATCGCCGCACCTGGACCTACCGTATCCGCCCCTCCGTCATGCACCGGCCCTACCAGCGCATCGCCAACGGACTACTTCGTTCCACCCCCTTCCACGAGGTCGAGACCACACCCAACCAACTCCGCTGGGACCCACTCCCCCTGCCCACCGCACCCACCGACTTCATCGAAGGACTCACCACCCTCGCCGGTAACGGCGACTCCACCATGCACTCCGGCCTGGCCATCCACATCTACGTCGCCAACCAGAGCATGACCGACCGCTTCTTCTACTCTGCCGACGGCGAACTCCTCTTCGTCCCGCAACTCGGACAACTCCGCCTGCACACCGAACTCGGCATCCTCGATCTCGCCCCTGGCGAGATTGCCCTCATCCCGCGCGGCATCAAGTTCCGTGTCGAACTCCTCGACGCCCAGGCCCGCGGCTACCTCTGCGAGAACTACGGAGCCAGCTTCCGCCTGCCCGACCTCGGCCCCATCGGAGCCAACGGCCTCGCCAACACCCGCGACTTCCTCACCCCGCATGCCGCCTACGACGACCGTGACAGCACCAGTCCCAACGCCTTCCAGGTCGTAGCTAAATTCCACGGCAACCTCTGGGCCGCGGACTTCGACCACTCCCCGCTCGACGTCGTCGCATGGCACGGCAACTACGCCCCCTGCAAATACGACCTCGCCCGCTTCAACTGCATCAACTCCGTCAGCTTCGACCATCCCGACCCGTCCATATACACCGTCCTCACCGCACCCAGTGAGATCCCCGGCATGGCCAACGTCGACTTCGCCATCTTCCCCCCGCGCTGGGTCGTCGCCGAACACACCTTCCGTCCACCCTGGTTCCACCGCAACTTCATGAACGAGTTCATGGGCCTGGTCCACGGTGAGTACGACGCCAAGGCCGAAGGCTTCGTCCCCGGCGGCGCCAGCCTGCACAACTGTATGAGCGGCCACGGCCCCGACGCCGAAACCTTCGAGCGAGCCAGCAACGCCACCCTCCAGCCCACCAAACTCGACGGCACACTCGCCTTCATGTTCGAGACCCGCTTCGTCTGTCGGCCCACCCAGTTCGCCATGGAGACCGCCGCCCGTCAGCACGAGTACTACACCTGCTGGCAGTCCCTCAAAAAACACTTCCGGCCATAAACCCGCATTACCAGCCTCAACTGCAAAAATGATGGCGCGCCCAGTACCTCAGGTCGCGCCATCGTCTTGTCCACCCGCTGCAACGCCGTCTAGAAGTTGAACGAAGCCGTCAGACTGATCCGGCGCACCGAAGCATTGCTGCTGTATATGCCTCCAGCCAGCTCCTGCGCCTGCCCAAACTTGCTCGAACTCAACACCCCAATCGGCGGCTGCGTGTCCAGGAAATTGAACAGGTTCTGCACAATCACGCCCACGGCCAGGTTGTAGCGTCGGCCAGAGCTTGCGCCGCCAAAGCCGCCCGGACCACCACCACGACCGCCGCGCGGACCACCCAGACCTCCAGGCCCGCCAGGACCACCCGGACCGCCTTGATTGCCGGCTTTTGCACCCGTGCTCTGGCCAAAGCCAAACGTCTTCGTCACCCGCAGATTGGTCGTAAACAATACCGGCCCTGTCCCATAGTTGATCGGAATCCGCGGCACATTCTGGTTCGGCGTCACCAGCACCCCGTTGATCATGCGAGGCTGTAGCTTGTCGAAGCTGCCATACTTCGTCACCACCAGGTTGTCCGGCAACGTCGTCGCACTCGCAAACGCAGGCCGATCGTTGAAGATCGTGTCGTTGTTAAGATCGCTGCCCACCGTAATGTTGAACGGCGCACCCGACGACGCAACAATAAACGGGCTCATCGAAATCAAATACGGCAACGATATGCTGCCGCCAAAGAACAACCGGCTGCGCGTATCGAAACTCGCTCGCCCATAGTCCGCGCCAATGTTGTACGGCTGCGACGGGTACGAGTTGATGCCGCCCGTATCCGCATTCGCAAAGTTCAGCACATAGTAGCCAAACAGCGAGTAGCGCCCCTGGCTGAAGCGGAAGTTGCTGATCAACTGCTGCTGCCGGAACACGCCCTCCGACTGGTACTGGTTGAACACCGGCGGCGAACCGCCACCTGTCCCCGGCGTCGGATACACATAGTTGCCATTCGCATCCACCGTCGGCGCATTCACATTCTGGCTCAGGAACTGGTGCACGCCCCGCGAGTTCAGATAGTTCACCGACAACGTCGCCCCGCGGAACAACTGCTGGTCCGCACCCACCGCAAACTGCATCGTGTACGGCGTCCGCAGCTTCGGATCGGCCGTGTACGTCGAAAGACCGCTGCTCGAGCCCGCACCGCAGTTACTCACCGAAGTCGGCGAGCAGGGTGCTGCCGTCGTCCCCGGATTCACCACCAGCGACTGCACCTGGTTCACGCCATTCTCGCGCACCGTCGTCAGCACATTCGTCAGGTTATAGCGATCGTAGAACATGCCGAAACCGCCGCGAAGCACCGTCTTCGGGCTGCCCTTCGCACTGCCCAGCCCATACGCAAACGACATGCGCGGAGCGAAATCATGGTGATCGCCCAACTGGTTCTGCGTCTCATACCGAAGCCCGTAGCTCACCGTCAGGTTCGGACGCGGATGCCAGTCATCCTCGGCATACAGCCCCAGGTCCGTCACCGTTGCATTCACTGATCCGTTCACCTGCGTAATGCTGTACTGGCTCGGCGTATTCGCCTCATACGCATTCAGGCTGTTGTACGTAAAGATGCCATTCGTGCCCGCGGTCGTGCTGTTCGCCTCGCGATTGATCCGCAGTCTGCCGCCCATCCGAATGAAGTTCTTCTTCAACTGCACCGACGTGTAATTCTGAAACTCGAAGTGTGCCTGCCGGTCCGAGCCGCTACCCGAAGCAGCACCACCGTTCTGGAACGAACCCTGCACATTCACCAGCGGAGCCGTACTGACCGCCGTATTCGTGCTGCGATTCCGCTGAAACTCAAACCGCGTCTCGTTGATAATCCGCGCACTCACAATCTGCGTGTCGCTGATCTGAATCTCGCCCTCGGAGCTACTGATATTCACCGCTCCCACCGGCAGCGCAAAGCCTCCCACATTGGTATTCGTCTGGTCGTTCTGCGAGTACTGGAACCGCGTCACCAACGTGTTCTTCTCGCCCAGCGCCAGGTCGATCCGCGGGCTGATATCCGTGCGCACCTGCGGAAACGGCGTCGACGCATAGTACGGAGCCACCGTGCAACCCAACTGACCCGGAGCGCAGATAACATTCGTCGTCGGATCATTCGTCAGAATCACGCCATTCACCAACGCGTTGTCCTGAATATCGCGGTGCGATCCCGACAACGTAAACGAAGCCGTGTGCGTCAGCGGACCCGTCACATTCCCAAACATGAAAATCGTATGGTACGGAGGCTGAACCGCCGCCGTCTGCGTCGGCAGCAGTCCAACATTCAACAGTGGGTTGCCATTGTTGAAGGCAATATCGTTCCCGTTCATCTGGAACGACCCATGAAACTTGTCCGTGCCCGGCTTCGTGAACACCTCCACGCGCCCATAGCCTACGCGATCGTACTGAGCCGAAAACGGATTCTGATTGATCCGTATCTCGCGGATCGAAGACTTCGGCGGCAACTGCCCACCCGTAAATCCATCAATATAAATCTGCCCGCCATTCGGTCCCGACGCAGGCCCCGCCAGCGCCGTCAACTCCGACGACAACTCATCCGGATCATCCGACAACGCATCCAGATCCTTGCCCTTGATCACCGTGGAACTCGCATTGCTGTCCTGGTCCACGCTCAACGTCGTCGAGGTCGTCGAGACCTGCACCTCCTGCGACTGCGTCTGGATCGCCATCTTCGCATCCAGCGTCAGCGACTGCCCCGCCGTCACCCGCACGCCCTGCTTCACGTACGTCGCAAACCCCGGCATCGTCACCGTCAGCGAGTACGTCCCCGCCGGAACGTTATTCACCGTATAGCTGCCATCGCTCTGCGACAGCGTCGTCAGCGCCTTGCCACTCGCCGGCGTCAACGTCACAGTCGCTCCCGGAATCACCGCGCTATCCGGGTCCGCCACCAGTCCATGCACCGTCGCAGGCATCTGCTGCCCCACCAAAACCATGGGAACCAAAATCACAAAAAGAAACAAAAAAGACTTCAACGCTGCTCGAAATGGCATTGCTACTCCTGAAAACAAAAAAGATAAATTCCTTCCATCCACCTGCGGATGGGTTGTAGTCTCGCGACGGCTACAGCAACTGCCGCTCGTCATCAATCTCAATCTCGGTCGCAATGCCGTCTCCTGCCTTGCAGACGGAACTGCCCCACTCCGTTTACTCCCCAGCAACGGACAACGACTAATTGCCGCCCTCCGGTACTGCGCCGCCCATCGTCCATGGCGAAAGCGTCATCGCAGGCGTCCCGCTCGGGGTCGCTGCCAGTATCGGTTCCACTCCCGACAGCAGCGTCACCGCCGTCACCGTCGCGCTGCCCGGCTCTGCCTGTGAGGCTACGATCATCACTGCGTCGCCCACCTTCAAATCCGCAACCGTCTCGCTCGGCAGCTTCGCCAGCATCTGCGAGAGGTCCATCCCGGCCGACCGCGTCGCACCGTCGCCTGCACCGGCAGCGGCGCCAGCACCACCAGACGCTGCGCCCGCATGACCACCGCCCGCACCAGCAACTCCAGCAGCAGCACCACCCTTAGCCCGCGCCGCAAACATCGCCGCAGCCCGTTCCGGCAGGTGCCGCAGATCCGAGTTCGCCGTCACCTTCACCGTCATCATCTTCTTCGTCGCCAGATCCTTCAGCGTGATTGTCCCCGCACTCGCATCCAACGTCGCAATCGTACCCGCCAGGTTCTTGAACGATCCGCTCACCACCTCTTCCGCCTGCAACGAGCTGCCATCCTCCGACTTCGTCCCGCGCACCCGCAACTGGTCGCCTGGCTGTATCTGCTCCATCGTGCCCAGCTTCGCATCTTCAAACTTGATCGAGTCCCCGGCATACCGCCGGAAGATCGTGCTCTTGCCCGTCTGCACCTGAATCTTCTTCGCGCCCGCCGTCACCACCACCGTGCCCGTAGCCGCATCCACCGAACTCACAATCCCGCCCGTCCCACGCTTCTGCCAGTCCGCCTGCTCCAGCGCATGCTTCTGCGCGATGTCAGTCGACTTCATCAGAATCACCCGCGACGCAGCCAACGCACTCGCCGTATCCCCCGCCTTGCCCGAGACCAGCACGCGGTCGCCCACCGCGATATCCGCCAGCGCAATCGCCTGTGCCGACTTCAGATCTTTGCTGCCCGGTTCAATCTGCAGAATCCGCGCACCGTCCACCACGCTTACCGTCACAGACTGTCCCGCGTCCGTCGTCAGTGTCATCGTGCTGCCCGCGATCGCCTTTACCGTACCGATCTGCCTCGCCGCCGCAGCAGCAGGAGCAGCGGCCTGGGCCTGCGCATACACCGCACCAGCCAACCCATCCACAGCCACCACCGGCCACATCCCAGCCAGCAACACCATCACCACACGATAAAAAACAGTCCTGCCAGAGTTCACAGACATCTTGCTTCCTCGCTTCAATCAAACAGAAAATGAGCACCAACAACGGGCAACATCCACACCGCAGCAGGACATCGTCCCACGGAGCAGACCTACAACATGGGTAGTTCAAAGGTAGCGCTGGAAGAGATACGAATCAGTAATGCAAAAGTTTCGGTCACGGAATAATTCCGTCACCTCGCCGCAACCTGCGGAGTCCAAGCCGGGACGAAGGCGACCCTCGTTCCTCTGACTTCCACTCCAGTGTAGCCGTCCGCACAAACCATTCGCAATATCAATCAGTTACCGTCATCGCATCCAGCCCCACCGCCCTCGCAGCCGCAGCCTTAGCCACCACCGCAAGACTGTCCGGCGGCAGCACCACAACACCCGCGGCCCCATCCACGCCAACCCCGCGCACCCCAGCACTCGAAGCCAGCACCAGCCAGCCGCCCTCCAGCCCTTCCAGGTCTACCGTCACGCTCCCCAAATTGCACAGCACCTTCACCACGCCACGTTCCATCGTCAGCCATCGTCCCGCGTCGTCATACGCTATCCGCACCGCCGCCATATCTCCGTCACGCAGCACCGCCAACCCGCGACGCAGCCAAATCAGCCGCCGATACCATGCCAGCATCTCCGCATGGC
>VFSW01004028.1_pt1 | contig 21947 bp, 21 predicted proteins | sample 5358111 | NCBI WGS metagenome assembly VFSW01 (sample SAMN11554181, study PRJNA540505) | mine drainage metagenome | isolation source: sediment from site ElyBrook_90M | place: USA: Ely Copper Mine, Vershire, VT | collected 2017 | reverse complement strand
CTTCAGCCCGCGCACGCCCACTTTCCACGCCCGCAGCGCGCACACCAGCGTGGTGGGCGCCTCGGCGCCACTGCGCCCCACGTCAGCGACGCCGCGGTAACGTTCCCGCGGCGTCGCTGAGAGTGGTGATGCTGTGACTACGCGAGTACCGCGTGGGGCATGCACAGATCGTCGTATTCGGCGATCTGGATCGGCCCCGCGTGCTCTCCACACGCCGGGCACTCGGGATCGCGGCGCACCTTGAACGTGCGAAAACTCTGGTCGAGCGCGTCGTAGGTGAGGAGACGGCCAATCAGCGGCTCGCCCAGACCCAGCAGGATCTTGATGGTTTCGATCGCCTGGATCGAGCCCACGATGCCGGGCAACACCCCGAGGACGCCGGCTTCGGCGCAACTGGGTGCGAGCTCGGCGGGCGGTGGCTCGGGGATCATGCAGCGATAGCACGGACCGACGTAGGGGGCGAAGACGGTGACTTGCCCCTCGAAGCGGAAGATCGATCCGTGCACGACGGGAATCTTCTTCACGAGGGCGGCGTCATTGACGAGGTAGCGCGTCGGGAAATTGTCGGTTCCGTCCACGATGACGTCGTAGCCGTCAATGATGTCCAGGATGTTGTCGGCGCCCAGGCGCATGTCGTAGGTCTTCACCTCGAGGTCGGGGTTCATGGCGGTCAGCGTCTTCTTCGCGCTGTCGACCTTGCGCATTCCAACGCGCTCGAGGTTGTGCAGGATCTGGCGCTGGAGATTGGACGAGTCCACCACGTCCATGTCGATGATGCCGAGGGTGCCCACCCCGGCCGCGGCGAGGTACAGCGCGGCGGGCGAGCCCAGTCCGCCGGCGCCGAGCAACAGCACCTTGGACTCGAGCAACTTGAGTTGGCCCTTCTCACCCACTTCAGGTAACAGGAGGTGGCGGTGATAACGGATGCGCTGGTCGGCGCTCATGGTCGCGGGAGCCTTCCAGGGCAGGCCCTCGTCCTTCCACTTGTTGAAACCGCCGATGACCGAGACCACGTCGGCGTAGCCCAATTCCTGCATCGTCTTGGCCGCGAATGCCGATCGAACGCCCCCGGCGCAGTACACCGCCACCGGTGTGGTCTTGTCGACGATGCGACCTTCGACGGCGAATTCGAGTTGACCGCGCGGTATGTGCACGGCGCCGGGCACCGCGCCTTGTTCGTATTCGTCGGGCTCACGCACGTCGAGAATGATGAAATCACTCAGACGTGAGGCCACGTCGTGAGGATCGATTTCACGAATCTCGGCCTTGGCCGCATTGAGTAAGTCTCGGGGTGACGACACTGTTGCTCCTTCAGTTCTACGAAATCTTACTGGATTAGTCAACATTAGCGACCGGCCTCTGCTAGACCACACCCGTGGACCTGAGCGAAGTACTGGCGCGCCGACGCATGACCCGATCCTTTCGGGGCGAGAGCGTCGACCACGATCTCCTCGACGCGCTCTGCGCGGAAGCTCTGCGGGCGCCCACCGCCGGCAATTGCGCCGGGGTCCGCATGAGTACCGTATCGCGCGACCTAGTGGGTCAATACTTCGACGTGGCCACCGACCTCGAGTGGCGCGCCACGAGTCGACGGTACGCGGGACTGGCCCGCGCGGGCGCGCTCGTCCTCGTCACCTCGCGACCACAGGACTATTTCGCGCGCTACGCCCAGCTCGACAAGGCCTCGTCGGGGCTCGCGCAGCGAGACAACTGGTCCATTCCCTACTGGCACACCGACGCGGCGATGGCCACGATGGCGCTGTTGCTGCTCTTGGAAGAGCAGGGTCTCGCCGCCACGCTGTGGGGTAATTTCCGCCACGACGCCGACGTACTACGGTGGGCCGCGATCGACGACGAGGAACTCTTCGCGACGGTGCTGATTGGCGTCGCCGACGGAGAGGACTACCCGTCGAGGTCGCTGCAACAGCCCGTGCCGGCCCGCTCGCAGCGCGTGCGTCGTGTCGCGGGCGACGTTCCCCGGCGCGGTGACGTCGACGCGAACCTAGGCGAGGGCTGAGGCGATCACTTCGTCAATGGTGCGCGAGGTGAAGTGAAAGCCGCTCTCGAGCAACGCGTGGGGCACGACCCGCTGACTCGTGAGGACCGTGTTGTCGGCGAGTTCGCTACCCAGGGCCACCTTGAGGGCCAGGGAGGGCACCCGCACGAGCGCGCGACGGCGTAACGCCTTCGCCAACGACTTGGTCATCTCACGGTTCGTACAGGGCTCGGGCGCGGCCACGTTGAAGGGACCCGCGAGTTGATGATCGATCAGCCAGAGCATGGACGCCACCTGATCGTGCAACGACACGGGACTCATCCACTGGCGGCCCGAGCCAATGACCCCGCCCATCCCCGCGCGAAAGAGGGGCACTAGGCGCTCGAGGACACCCCCGTCACGACCCATCACGATGCCGGTACGCAGCAGCGCAAGACTCGCACCCGTGCGCGCGAAGGGCGCAGCGGCCTTCTCCCATTCACGACAGACTTCAGCGACGTAGTCTCCTCCCGACGTCGACGTCTCGGTGAGAGTCTCGTCGCCGCGATTGCCGTAGTAGCCAATTGCCGAGCCGCTGACGAGGACGGCGACCCCGGAGGTCATGGCGGTGAGCGCCTCGACCAGCAACGACGTCGCCGCGGTACGTGACGTCATCACCCCCTGGCGATAATTCTTCGTCCAGCGATGCGTCGCGATGCCGGTGCCCGCGAGGTTGACAACCGCGTCGAATCCGCCCACTGTGGCGAGGTCGGCATCGTCCAACTCGCCTCGCTCAGGGTCCCAACGGACGACTCGCCCGGACGTGGAACTCGTCGAGGGGCGCACGAAGCGCACCACGTCGTCGCCGCGGCTCTCCAGAGCGGTGACGAGAGCGCTACCGAGAAACCCAGTGGAACCGGTGACGCCCACGCGCATTAGTCGTCGCCCGATTCGAGATCATCGCTGACGTCGAGTAGACCGGACTCGAACTCGTCGGCCGTCGCCCCGGCGTGAACCAGGAACTCCACCAGGGAGCGTGTGCCGAATGCCGTCGCCCCCTTGGTGACGTAACCGCGTGCAGCGTCGCAGCGGCCGGGACCAGCGATATCAAGGTGCGCCCAGGGGCGGCCGTCAGTGAAGCGCTGCAATAGCAGGGCCGCCGAGATAGCACCCGCCTTGCCGGGCTTACCCATGTTCTTCATGTCGGCGATGTCGGACTCAATGTGCTTCTCGTACTGAGCCACGAGCGGCAAACGCCAGAGCATCTCACCGCTGCGACTCCCGGCCTCGCTCAGTAGGTCGGCGAGTTCATCGGTCGACGCGAAGAGGCCGCCCACTTCATCACCCAGTGCCATCGTCTGCGCTCCCGTGAGCGTCGCGACGTCGATGATGGCGTCGGGGTTCGCTTCGACGGCCAGCGACAGTCCATCGGCGAGGACCAATCGACCCTCGGCGTCGGTGTTGAGGACTTCGATCGTCATGCCGTTGCGAATCGTGAGGACGTCACCGGGACGCGTCGCTCGATCACCCGACAAATTTTCGGCGATAGGCGCAATGGCGGTCACGCGTACCGGCAACTGAAGACGCGCAACGATAGAGAGTGCCGCCATCACGATGGCGGCACCCGACATGTCGGTCTTCATCGTCATCATGCCGTCGGCGGACTTGATGGACAAGCCACCGGAATCGAAGGTGATGCCCTTGCCCACGAGCGCCACGTGGGCGTTCGCGACCGGCGGCTGGTAAATGGCGTAGACGAGGCGCGACGGTTCGGCGGTGCCCGCGCCCACGCCCAAGAGGCCACCCAGTCGCTCCTCGCGAATCTTCGACTCGGTCCAGATCTCGACCTGCACGCCGTCCTCTTCGCCGAGACGCAGCGCGATGCGCTTAGCCAGTTCCTTGGGCGTCAGTTCATTGGGCGGGGTGTCGATCAGCCGCTTGGCCCAGTTGACCCCATCCGCCACGACCACGCCACGTCGCACACCCTCGACCACGTCGTCGTGGTCGGCCACGCTGGGCAGGGGAACGCCCAGCACCACCACATCGAAGTCGCGGTCGTCGTCGGGCTTCTTGAACTCGTAACTCGACAACAGGGCACCCTCAACGAGAGCCTGGGCTGCGTCGTCGGGCAATTCAATGCCGTCAGTGGGCAACAAGAAAACGACACGCGGGCCCACGGCGCGTTGCGCCGCGCTGGCGCCCGCCAGGCGGAAGTTGTCGGGGTGATTGTAGGTCGCGCCCAAGCTCACGAACACCAACGTCGGTCCCTCCAGAGTGGACCACACCATGGCGCTGCCCGCGGTGGAGTTAAGTCCGCGTGACAACACCCACTCACCATCGATGTTGCGTGGCACGTCGTAACCGCCGAGCGAGGGGGGGATAGCCTCGGCGATCAGCGCACCGTCAACGTCGAAGATGACGGGAACGACCACCGTCGTGGCGTCCGTCAGGGCGTCTACGCCGACAACTCGCGCGTGCTTCATCATGGGGCCTCCTTGTTCATACTGCGAGCAGTCCGGTGCGCGGAGCCCTCCGCCACACGCGCGAGCGTCCACACGAGGTCGCTGAGCCGATTGAGGTAGGGCACCACGAGGGAGTCGTCGACGTCCCACGTCACCGCGGTGCGCTCCGCGCGGCGCACGACGGTGCGCGCGACGTCCAGTGCGGCGGAGAGTTGATTCTCGCCGGGGACGACGAATTCGGTCGGCATCTCCACGGTGCGATTGGCCTCGTCAATCCGACTCTCCAGATCGTCGATCATGTCCTGGGAGACCCTGGTGCGTCCGATTTCCAGTTTCTCGCGATTCTCGAGCTTCGTAGCGACCTCGGCCATCAAGATCCATAAATCGCGCTCCAAACCCATAATCACGAGATTCATCGTCTCATCGTGGTGACAGAGCGAGCGGGCCCACCCCAGTGCGGCTTGAGCCTCGTCGACGGCGCCATTGAGCTCGATAGCCTCGGAGTCCTTGTCGGCGCGTCCACCGAAGAGCAGTCCGGTCGTGCCGTCATCGCCCTTGCGCGTGTAGATCTTCACGGGTCAAGCGTAGTGACTCTCACCATCTCGCAGGTAGCCTGAATATCCAATGGCTACTTCACTCCGTCCACCCTTCGCCCACCCCGCCAGCCACGACCCCTACTTGGCCGCGCTCGCTGATCGCGTCCTCATCTACGACGGCGCCACCGGTACGAATTTGCAAACCCAGGATCTCAGCGCCGACGACTTCGGTGGGGCATCTTTCGAGGGCTGTAACGAGCTCCTCGTGCTGACGCGACCCGACGCCATCGAGCGATTGCACCGCTCCTTCCTCGACGTGGGCGTCGACGTGATCGAGACCGACTCCTTCGGCTCCTTCTCCGTCGTGCTGGCCGAGTACGGCATTGGCGAACGCGCCTTCGAACTCAGCCACGCCTCAGCGGTCTTGGCCCGACGCGTCGCGGACGAGTATTCGAACGCCGATCAACCGCGCTTCGTCGCCGGGTCGATGGGGCCCGGCACCAAATTCCCGACCCTGGGTCAGATTAGTTACGACGACCTCGAGGCCAGTTACGAGGAAATGGCCTACGGGTTGCTCGAAGGTGGCGTCGACTTACTCCTCGTCGAGACGATGTTCGACTTACTCTCGGGCAAAGCGGCGATTGCGGCGTGCCATCGCGCCATGGCGCGCCATGGACGTATCGTACCCATTCAGGCCCAAGTCACGATTGAGCTGACCGGACGCATGTTGCCGGGCACCGAGATCGGCGCCGCCATCACCTCACTCAGCCCCCTCGGTGTCGACGTGATCGGTCTGAACTGCGCCACTGGGCCCGTCGAAATGTACGAGCCCCTGCGCACGCTCTGCGAGAGCGCGCCGATTCCCCTGTCGTGCCTACCCAATGCGGGCCTCCCCAGTGTGCTCGAGGGCAAGATGCACTACGACCTCACCCCCGAGGGCCTGGCCGAACACCTCTCGAAATTCGTCACCGAATACGGTGTCGCCGTAGTGGGTGGGTGCTGCGGGACGACCCCCGAGCACCTCGCGCACGTCGTCGAGGCCGTGCGCCCGCTCACTCGGGCGCCGCGTCACCCGGTGCTCGAACCCTCAGTGTCCTCGATCTACTCCCCGGTCACCTACGACCAGGATCGCTCGGTCTTGTTGGTCGGCGAGCGCACCAACGCGAACGGCTCCAAGAAGTTCCGCGAGGCCATGCTCGCCGGTGATTGGGACACCTGCATCGCCATCGGCCGCGACCAGATCAAGGAGGGCGCTCACATCCTGGACGTCTGCGTGGACTACACCGGGGCGGACGGCGTCAGCGATATGAACGAGGTCATGAGCCGCCTCGCGACGCAGTCCTCGGTGCCCATCATGGTCGACACCACCGAGACCAAAGTGGCGCGCCAGGCGTTGACCTGGCTGGGTGGCAAGGCCATCTTGAACTCGGTCAACCTGGAAGAGGGTGACGGCCCCGGCACTCGCCTCGACGGCTTCCTCTCACTGGCCGCCGAATTCGGCGCCGCGGTCGTGGCGACGTGCATCGACGAGGACGGACAAGCTCGCACCGCGGAGTGGAAGGTGCGCGCTGCGCGTAACATCACCGACCTCGCCGTGACGCGCTACGGTCTCTCGGCGACGGACATCTTCATCGACCCCCTGGCTCTGCCGCTCTCGACGGGAATGATCGAGTCGCGCCGCGACGGGATCGAGACCATTGAGGCCATCCGTCGCATCAAGGCCGAACTGCCGGGAGTGCGGACGATTCTCGGGCTCTCCAACGTCTCCTTCGGTCTCAACCCGGCGGCACGTCAAGTTCTCAACAGCGTCTTCTTGCACGAGTGCGCCGAGGCGGGCCTCGACGCGGCCATCGTGCACGCCTCCAAGATCCTGCCCCTCGCGCGCGTGGACGAGGATGCGCGCCGGGTCTGCCTCGATCTCATCTACGACCGTCGCAGCGACGACTACGACCCATTGAGCGAATTACTGCGTCTCTTCGAGGGCGCCACGCTCGCCTCCAACAACGCCACGTCCATGGACGATCTTCCCCTCGACGAGCGTTTGCGCCGGCGCATCATCGACGGCGTGCGCGTCGGTCTGGAGGCCGACCTCGACCTGGCAATGGCCCAGGGACTCACGCCGCTCGAGATCGTCAATGACCACCTCTTGGAGGGCATGCGCGAAGTCGGTGCCCTCTTCGCCAGCGGCGAGATGCAACTGCCCTTCGTGTTGCAATCGGCCGAGACGATGAAGAGCGCCGTCGCGCACCTGGAACCCTTCATGGAGAAGGTGGATCAGGGGGGACGGGGCAAAGTCGTCCTCGCCACCGTCAAGGGTGACGTGCACGACATCGGTAAGAACCTCGTCGACATCATCTTGACCAACAACGGGTACGAGGTCGTCAACCTCGGCATCAAGGTGGGCATCAACGAGATGCTCAGCGCCGTGCAGGAGCACCACGCCGACGCGCTGGGCATGAGTGGACTCCTCGTCAAGTCGACGCTCATCATGCGCGAGAACTTGGAATTGATGAACGAGCGCGGGATGTCGAACGTGCCGGTTCTACTGGGCGGGGCGGCCCTGACGCGCACGTACGTCGAGCGCGACTTGCGCGAGACCTACGAGGGTCGCGTCTTTTACGGCAAGGACGCCTTCGAGGGACTGCGCGTCCTCGACCGACTGGGCGAATTGCGAAAGACCGGCGACGACGACCCCTTATTTGGACGCGAGATCTCCGCGAAGAACGTGCACCGCAAGATCCACGGCGAGCAGGGTGAGGCGCCCGAGGGACTACCCGCACGCAGCCCCCAGGTGGAGAGCGACAACCCCCTCTTCCCTCCGCCCTTTCTCGGCAGCCGAGTGGCCAAGGGCATGTCGATTGACGAGATCAGCGAATTCTTGAACCTGACGGCGCTCTTTCGCAATCAGTGGGGGTTTCGACCCGAGGACGGCGAGGATGATCCCGCCTTCAAGGAACGTGTCGGTGCGACGCTGCGCGAGCAATTGGCCATCGCCAAGGCCGAGAGTCTGCTCACACCCCAAGTCGTCTGGGGACACTTCCCCGTCGCTTCTGACGCCAACGACCTCATCGTCTTTACGGACGACACTCGCAGCGTTGAACGAACGCGTTTCCACTTCCCGCGTCAACACGTGGAGCCGTACCTCTGCATCGCCGACTTCTTTCGTCCCGTGACCAGTCCCGACCACGACTACGCCAGTTTCATGCTGGTCACCATGGGTGCGCGGGTCTCGGAACGCTGCGCCGAGCTCTTCGCGGAGAATCGTTACACCGACTACCTCATGCTGCACGGTCTCGGCGTCGAGATGGCCGAAGCCCTCGCCGAGATGTGGCACCTGCGCATCCGTGAGGAACTCGGCTACCAAGAAGAGGACGGTCCTTCCCTCTTTGGCTTATTCCGTCAGCAGTATCGAGGGGGACGTTACTCCTGGGGCTACCCCGCCTGCCCCGACCTCACGGACAACGCTAAGGTGGCCGATCTCCTCGAGGCGAATCGTATCGGCGTCGAGGTCTCCGAGGGCTTCCAGTTGCACCCCGAGCAAACGACCGACGCCATCATTTGCCACCACCCGATGGCCAAGTACTTCGTCGCTTAAGGGCACACGGGTTGACCCCCAGCGAAGTGATCTCGCCGCCGACGACGACTCATGAATCGAACCGACGAATGCGCATGACCGCGACTCACCCGGCGCTGCGACGATCGATTTCCATGAAGAGCTCGGGCTGGGCCAACGCACTGAAGCCCACCCTGGCGTAGACCTCGTGGGCGTCGCGCGTCGCGAGGAGCACCCGGCGCACGCCCGCACCGATCCAGTAGTCAACAATCTCACCGACCATCCACGTGGCCAGACCCCGACCACGATGCTCGCCGTCGACGAAGACGTCCCCCACCCACCCAAACGGCAGCTGATCAGTGATCATCCTCGCGCAAGCGACGGTCTGTCCGTCAGCGGTCACGACGGCGTAGAGGTTCGAGTGTTCAATCGATTCCACCACTTCTTCTCGACTGCGACCCAGCGCCCAGTAGGCCTCGGTCGAGAGCCAGTGATGGATCTTCGTGATGGAGATGCGAGATTGATCCGAGGTGAGGATGTACTCGCCCCGTAGCCGGTCGGCGAAAATAATCGGCACTGTTCCTCGCTTCCCTGGTTGACACCTCGCCCCCCCCATTCTTGTCGAACACGGTTGAGAGCTCGTGCGTGCGACGTGTGGAGTTCGCGGTTCACCACGGCCGCCGCCACCGTCAGTCACCACCTCGCTCGGCGTGGAGGCTGACAAGGAGTTGAGTTGAGTCATCGCTCTCCAGAGGGAACGCTTCGCTCACCGCACAGGACGAGACCTGAACACTCGTGCGAAGGCGGCGGACCACCCGCGTCGATGTCGCGACCGTCGCCGGACCGGACAACGTGGGAGATAGGGCGATCGCCGTCGCTGCGCGTGAGAGTCACGCGACCTGAGGCAGGCCACCTCGACATCGGGCCACGTAGTCCACGCCACGACGCGCACCGCGCGAGCCACCACTGGCCGCGGCCGGGGACCGACTAGGAGACTGTTGAATTAATCAGTTATTGAGGACACGCGTGCAGGCCATCGAAAAGGCAACGCGCTGTACGGCCCTGTCGTCGCTTGAAAAAGTCTTCCAAGTCACAAAGGTCTAGAAAATTGGTCACCGCAAGGACGAGTCTGAATTATTCAACGCTCTCCTAGGCGACCCGCAACGACGCGAGAAGAAAACGACTGCCGCGATTGAAGGGCGAACGCCGATCGGCAATCATGGACACCCGCCGTTCGTAGGGGAAATTTCCGTCGTCGCTTCGACGACGATCCCTCGTGAGCGATTCGCGACAGACGCCACACATGGTGACGTCCAAGAAGTCCACGTAGGAGCACTCTCCCGGAGTGAGATCGTAGTCGCGCCAGAGTTGAAACCGCTCCGACTTTCCGTGGGCGTTCCACGCCGGACCGGCGCCCTCACGCTCGAGGTCGAGCGTGAGGAGGCAATCCGCACAGACGTTGACCTTGACGACGACACTCATGCGCTGGCTCCTCTCACTGAGCTCCTGAGGCAACTATAGGCACGGTGAACACACGACGGCCCTCGATAATCTCGACAGCCTCGCAATGAATTCACGGTCGCGTCGTCGTCGGGCCTGGCCCAGGCGAGGTGGATGGTGCATGCGCGACGTGCACCCCCCACGGGAGGTGGTCAGACAATCGACGCAGCGGCGTCGGACGACGCGCTGGGATCGTCGAGAACTACTCTGGTCGAACTAACCACCAAGGAGGCAACGTGTCCTACGACCCACTGTCCGACCAGCGGCTTGATCCGCGCATCAAGACATTCCTCTCCATGGTGCCCGTCCACGACCCCATCGACGCCACCAGCCGTGAGGCGATGCTCGCCGAAACCACGACGCCCGAGGCACTCAGCGCGGTGGCGACGTCGGTCGCATTCACCGAACTCTGCGACAACGAGGAGGTCGCTCCCTCAAATGGCCTGCGTTTTCACACCTTCGAAGTGGAGTCGTCACCCGACGCCAACACCATCCTGCTACAGACCATTCGACCCGACAACGACGAGAAGGTCGCGTGCGTGTACTACATCCACGGCGGCGCGATGGCCACGCTGTCGAGCTTCTACGGTAACTATCGTGCCTGGGCGAGAATCGTTGCCGCCCAGGGCGTGGCGGTCGTTCTCGTCGAATTTCGTAACTCCATCCTGGCCTCGAAGGTACCCGAAGTCGCCCCCTACCCGGCGGGACTCAACGACTGCGTGGCGGGGCTTCGATGGACTCACGACCACGCTGACTTACTGGGGATCGATCCAGGGCGCGTCACTGTCGCGGGCGAGAGCGGCGGGGGAAATTTGACACTCGCCACGGCGCTGGCGCTAAAGCGCGACGGCAATCTCGAGCTCGTCAGGGGACTCTACGCACTGTGCCCTTTCATCACCGGCATGTGGCCCGACGAGAGGTTCCCCTCGTCGATCGAGAACGATGGCATCTTCATCTACGTTCGCGGCAATCGAGGTGCCATGGGCTATGGCATGAGCGCCTACGACGCCCATGATCCTCTCGCCTGGCCGGGTTTCGCCACCGCCGACGACGTCGCCGGCTTCCCGCCGACCGTGATCAGTGTCAACGAGTGCGATCCGCTGCGCGACGAAGGAATCGCGTTCTATCGATTGCTCCTGTCGGCGGGAGTCTCCGCTCGCGCGCGACAGGTCATGGGGACCATGCACGCCACCGAGTTGATCCCTATCCTCTGCCCCGAGATCACTCGCGATACCGCTCGAGACTTGGCCGCCTTCGCTCGCTCCTAGGGTCGGGGTGGGACGATTCGGCTCGTGGGGCGCTTTCGGGTGGTCCTCACCACCACGAGGTGAGCCGGCGGGCCATTTGCCACTGGTGGCCCCTCGGGTCAGCGACGCTCGTTCTCGCCCGTTCCACCCCATCGACGGGGGCGGTGTCGTGGCCGTCGTGGCGGGGTGAGGAGTAGTGCACTGGTGTCGGAGAGGGTTGATCGGTGAGCGAGCGCGCCGCGCCATCATCGCAATTGTGTACTTTGGTCCTCGTCGTGGACCACCACCACCGACGGTGTCTCGAAGTACCGTACGGACATGATTCTTTGCGTTCCAGTGACTAGTGACGGGCAAGTCGATCCTCGGTGGGGCCGCGCGCAGCACGTCGCCGTGGCCAACGTGGTCGACGGTGACATCGAAAGTTGGCGCGAGATCGAAGTCTCGTGGGACCGGCTGCACGACGAGGGCACCTCGGCCCAGCATCACGCTCGCGTCGCGCGATTCTTGTTGCAGAACCACGTCGAGGGTGTCGTCGTCAACCACGTCGGTGACGGAATGGTTCGCATGCTGAGCACCATGAAGTTGCCACTGTATCTCGAGGCGACCGGCGACGCGCGCGCCGCCGTGCTAGCGGCCGTCGCCTAGCGCGACGCCGTCACGCTCATCGTGCAACTCCGTCAGCGACGAGTGGGCACTGCGAGGGGCGTCGCGTCGCTCAGGGCCTCGCGCGCGTGGTAGCTCGAGCGCGTGAGGGGAGACGACTGAACGTGAGCGAGACCCGCGCGTCGTCCACGTTCGGCCAGGTCGTCGAATTCCGCCGGCTCCCAGTAGCGAGCGACGGGCAAGTGCTGAGCGGTCGGACGCAGGTACTGCCCGATGGTCGCGATCGACACCCCCACCGAGGCGAGGTCGACGAGGACCTCTTCGATCTCGTCAGCGCTCTCGCCCAGGCCCACCATCATCCCTGACTTCGTCGTGAGTCCGGCGGCGACCGAACGAGCCAACACGGTGAGCGAACGGTGGTAGGCCGCGCTCGGACGCACCGCGCGCTGCAGTCGGGCCACGGTCTCCATATTGTGATTCATCACGTCGGGGCGCGCGTCGATGATGAGTTGCAGCGCCGCCGGGTCCCCTTTCAGGTCACTGATCAAGACTTCGATTTTCGTCTCGGGTGAGCGCTCGCGCACGGCGCGAATGGTGTCGGCAATGGCGCCCGCGCCACCGTCGGCCAAGTCGTCACGCGCGACACAGGTGATGACGGCGTGGCTCAACTTCAAACGAACGACCGCCTCGGCGACGCGGGCGGGCTCGGTCGGATCGAGGGCCAGGGGTTTGCGCGTGTCGATCAGACAGAATCCGCACGCGCGCGTGCACCGCTCTCCGTTGACCATGAACGTCGCAGTGCCGCTCTCCCAGCACTCGAAGATATTGGGGCAGCCCGCCTCTTCGCACACCGTCACGAGACGAAGGTCTTCGGTCAAGGTGCGCAGACTCTGGTATTCGACCCCCATGTGCGCCTCGATGCGTAGCCACTCGGGTTTACGCGTCGTGATCGCCAGGGCGTCGTCGGGGTTGACCCCGGCCTTGCGCAGTCGCCGAATGAGCGCCCGCTCATCAGAGGTCGACGCCGCCGATCGGTCCACTCGCGCAACGCGCTCCTCGGGTCCGAGGCGCTGGGAGAGTTCAAGTCCCAGTCGCTCCTCCACCTCGGCCTCGGTGACGGCGAGCCCGAGTGACTTCATCGAACCCACGGGTTTATCGGGGATGCCGCAGGGGATGATCGCTTGAAACCCGGTCAGATCGATGTCCACGTTGAGAGCGACTCCGTGCAGGGTTCGCCGCGTCCCACGCTGGTTGCGCATGGTCCGCACGCCCACCGCCGCGATCTTGTGCGGCCGCGTGTCGAGTCGCGCCCACACGCCGGGGTATCCCTCGAGACGCCCCACCTCGCCGAGTTTGCCCTCCGGGTCGAAGGCCCGCACCGTAGCGATGACCGCGTCCTCCAATTTGTTCACGTGTCGTCGCCCCGCCCCCGGATCCTCCGACACGGTGACCACGGGCCACCCCACTGCCTGTCCGGGCGCGTGGTAGGTCACGTCGCCGCCGCGATCAGTCGTCACAACGTCGGCGTTCAAGAGCTCCGGCGCGATCAGGAAGTGATCTTCTTGCGCGCGCACGCCGCGCGTGTACGTCGGCGGGTGCTCGAAGAGCAAGATGTAGTCCTCGTCAGACTCCAGTAGCGCGCGTTGGAGATCATCGGCCTCTGCGAAACTCACTCGCCCCAGGTGCCGACGGCGCAGCATTATCGCTCGCTGGCCACGTCGAGCCCCCCGAGCAGTTCGCCGACGCGCTCGAGGTACTTGGTGGCACCCGACGCGTCGCAGACGCGATGATCGAAGGTGAGTCCCAAGATGACCCGTCGGCCCACCGCGAGGACGGGCGATCCCTCGCGCTGCACGACGACCGGCACGTGGCGCACTGCGCCGATGCTCAAGACCGCGACTTGGGGCTGAATGATGATGGGCTCGGTCCACAGCGTGTGCTCACTGGTCGCCGACGCCACCGTGAAGGTGCCTCCCATCAGGTCATCCGCGCTGAGTTGGCGCGACGTCAGACGCTCATCGAGTTCCGCGCTTCGCCGTGATAGAGCGCGCAGCGTCAAACCAGCGGCCGCGTGCACCACCGGAACGAGCATGCCGTCGTCATCGAGGTGGCGAGTGAAACCGACTGAAATGGTGCGATGCAACGTCAGTTGGTCATTGGCGAAGGTCGCGTTAAGGAATTCGAACTCCGCGAGGGCGCGCACTGCCGCGATTGTCACCACGGTCTCATCGGTGATCGCGAAGCCCTCACGGGTCTCGCGACCCTGCGCGTCGAGATCGTCGAAAACGCTCGCGTCCACTTCCACGGCCACGAAACCGTGCGGCGCCGAGAGCACCGAGACGCTCATGTGCTGTCCCATGCGGCGACGCCCGTTCGATAGGGCCACCACTACCTCTTCGGTCGGACCCAGCGCGACGGCGCGCTCCGCGTCGCGACGCGTGATTGCTCCGCCAGGACCAGTGCCAGCGACCGTCGACGCCTCAACTCCCCCGTCCGCCAGGATGCGGCGAACCACCGGCGACACCACGACCCCATTGGCTGTCGCGACGTCGGTGCCCGGCGAAGGTGTCGCCCGGGGAGCGGCGGCGGGCGTCGCCGTCGACGTCGCTGACGTGGGAGCGGCGTCGGTGGACGCGACCACCGCCACGCCGCTCTCATCAATCACCGCGACGCGCGCGCCGGTTTGGACCGTGTCACCCTCCTGGGCGAGAATCTGCGTCAAGACACCCGCGGCGGGCGACGGCATCTCGGAGTCGACCTTGTCGGTCGAGACTTCAAAAAGTGGTTCGTCGCGGGCGACGGCGTCACCCACCTTCTTGAACCACTGGGTGATGATGCCTTCGGTGACCGACTCACCCAGCGACGGAAGCGTTACGTCAGCCAACGTGGATACCTCGTCCCGCCAGGGCGAGCAACGTCTCGCCGAAGGTCTCCGACAGCGAGGGGTGCGGCTGGATCAGGGCGGCAGCCTCTTCGGCCGTCGCCTCCCAGTTGACGGCGTAGTAGCCCGCACCGAGTTGTTCGGTGACCCAGGGTCCGGCCATGTGCACGCCGAGGATCTGCCCCGCGGTGCCGTCGGCACGCTTCTCGGCGATGATCTTGACCACCCCTTCGGTGTCACCAATGATCTGGGCGCGACTGTTTCCGCCGAAGGGGTCCTTCTTCACCACCACCTCGTAGCCGCGCTCCTTGGCGGCCGCTTCGGTCAGTCCGCAGAAGGCGACTTCGGGGTTGGAGTAGATGGCCCAGGGGACGCGGTCGTAGTCGACGGGCACCACGGCCTCGCCCAGGATGGTCTTGATCGTCACCACGGCCTCGGCGAAGGCGACGTGAGCGAGCTGGGGAGTGCCGGCCACGACGTCGCCGACCGCGAAGACGTTGGGGTTGGCGGTGCGCATGTAGCCATCGGCCACCACGAAGCCGCGATCATTGACTTCGACACCGGTGCCGTCACCGAGGAGTCCCTCGGTGCGCGGCCGTCGACCGACCGAGACGACGACCATCTCGACGCTGACATCCTCGGCACCCTCCATGTTGATGGCGGTGGTTTTCTTGCCAGGAGTGTGTCCGGTGATCTTGACACCGGTCTGAATCTCGATACCGCGCTTCTTGAAAGCGCGTTGCACGACGGTGGCGACCTCGCTGTCGCAGCCCGCCAGAATCGAGGGCAAGCCCTCGAGAATGGTGACCTTGGTGCCCATGTCGGCGAGCATCGAGGCGAACTCGCACCCGATGGCTCCGCCACCGATCACCGCGGCGGACGCGGGCAGCGTACCGAGGTTGAGGAACTCGTCGGAGGTCAACACGTACTTACCGTCCAGGTCGAAACCCGGCAATGTGCGCGGCACCGAACCAGCCGCGATGATGACGTTCGTGCCCTCACAGATGACGCCGGCGTCGGTGCCGTCGAGGATGGTGACCTTCTGGCCCGCGTCGAGACGACCCGTGCCGTCGAGGATGGTGACCTTGCGGCCCTTCAAGAGGCCCGACAGACCCTTGTGCAGACGTTCGACGATCTCGTTCTTACGCGACTGACTCACCGCGAAGTCGACGGCGACGCCCGTCGTGGTGATACCGAAAGCGGCCGAGTGCTCCAGCGTACGGCGAACGTGAGCGGTTTCGAGGAACTCCTTAGCGGGAACGCACCCGCGGTGCAGGCAGGTGCCACCCACCTTGTCGCGCTCGATGAGGGCGACGTTGAGGCCGGCTGCGGCTCCGTAGAGGGCCGCGGCGTAGCCGCCAGGTCCTCCTCCGATAATGACGACATCGAACTTCTGGACCTCGTTAGCCACGGCAATTCCCTTCACAGAGTCTCTATTGTCCCCCGCGCAATCCTAATGAGTTTGACGACGGGGTAAAACTAGTGAGCGCCCGAGCGTCGGCCGCGTTGGGAATCGGCGGCCGCGGTGGCCAACGAGTCAACGAAATCATTCATCGGATCCCCCGAGTGGCCCTTCACCCAGGTAAAACGCACCTCGCGATCCGACTCGAGGACCATAGGAATCAGTACTTCCCAGAGATCGCGATTGGCCACGGGCTGACCTTGTGAATTCTTCCAGCCGCGCCGCAGCCAACCCGCGTGCCACTTATCGTGAAAACACTTCACGACGTAGGTGGAATCGCTCACTATCTCCACCGCCCCCTCAGGGTGGGTCCCCAGGGCCTCGATCACGGCCATCACTTCCATCCGCTGGTTCGTCGTGTGCGGGGCCGCGCCACTGGCGTAGGAGTCGGTGCCTTCGGCCCAGGCCCAGCCCCCGGGTCCGGGATTGCCGCGACACGAACCGTCGGTGTGGATGCGTCTCACGGGTGACGAGTGATCCACGCGTCGGGATCATTCGTGAAGCGCGTCACCGAGACGGGCAGGTCACCACGCAAAACCTCACCGAGCGTCACGTGTTCGAGGACTTCTCTCAGGGCACCGCGCACCGCGACCCAGACGTCGCGTAGGTGCGTGGCCTCACCTCCGTACTGCAGGGTCTCGGGCCGCATGCCGCGCACCCCCGCCATAGGCCCGGACACCACTCGCAAGATATCGGCGATTTGGATATCGTCGGCGTCGCGCGCCAAGCGAAAACCACCCTCGGGCCCGCGCTGACTCGTCACGAGTCCACCACGGCGCAGGTCCGACATGATCGCACCCAGGAATTTCGACGGCAGTTCTTGCTCCTGGGCGAGATGCTCGGCACTCACCGAGGACGTGCTCGCCGCCAGTGTGAGGAGCGCGCGGATGGCGTACTCGGCCTTCGCGGGAATCTGCATCCCCCCATTCTGCCCCACCGGACCACCTCAAACACAACGGACGTCTCGTTAGGGTGGTGAACGTGGAAGATCTCGCTCACCGTTCGCTGTACCTGTGCGTGGGTGTGCGCGACGACATGGACGTCTTTCTCCCGGCGGTGCTGCGCGGCGGTGTCGACCTCGTCCAACTGCGCGAGAAGCAGCTCCCCGACGAGGTGCGCCTGGATCAGGCCCGGCTCATGATCCCGATTTGCCGTGACTTCGGGGTCCCCTTCATCATGAACGATTCAGCCGAGTTGGCCCTCGCCGCGGGTGCCGACGGCGTGCACGTGGGCCAAGATGACGCCACCGTTCAGCACTGTCGCGAGGTACTCGGCGATGAGGCCATCGTCGGCCTCTCCACGCACGCCGACGAGGAGTTCGACGCCGGACTCCTCGAACCGGTGTCGTATCTGAGTGCCGGTCCCATCGTCGAGACACCCACCAAGCCCGGTCGGGCGGGTACTGGAGTGTACTACCCCACGCGCGCCCAGTCGCGCACGACGATGCCCGTCTTCGTCACGGGAGGGGTGAGCGATCGCAACGTGACGCGCCTGGTCGAATTGGGACTGCGCCACTTCGTCGTGGTGCGCCACCTCACCGAGTCGAGCGCGCCCGAGGAATCGGCGAGGGAACTTCGTCGAGTGCTCGACACCGCCCTCGAGCACTAACCCTCTAACGGTGGCGATCGAGCCATCCGAGCAACGTCGCCACCATCCGCGGGTCCGCCCGCAGTTGGTGGCCGGCCCCTTGGATGATGCGCAGTTCACAACGCCCTTCGGCCCCGGTGACCAGAACTCGGGCGTCGGCGACGGGAACCTCCATATCCTCTGAGCCGTGGCCGATAAGTAGTCGGCGCGGCGGGATCTTCGCGATCGAACCCACCGGATCGACCGCGAGAACGTCGGCGCGAAGCGCCTCGGGGTCGAGCAAGTCAGTGGGGTCCCCGACGACTCCGGCCACTTGCACGGCGTGGTGAAAATCGAGCGCGTCACCGCACCAAAATTCCAGATCGGCCGGCGAGGCGAACGTCGCGACGCCACGAATGCGATCGTCGTACGCGGCGACGTTCAACGCCAACGACCCCCCGAAGCCGAAACCCGCCAGCGAGATCCGTGGTTCGCCCTGCGCGACTCGTCGCACGATGGCCGCTAAGTCGTCCTTCCACTGGGTGGCCGAGAAGGTTCCGGTACTTGACCCCACGCCAGACAAGGTTCCCGTGGCGACGAGCCAACCCGATTCGTTGGAGAGGTGCTCAGCGAGTTCCGGCAGGAGGCCCGCCGCCTGGCGGCCCATGCCCATCGCACGCGGTAGTCCATGCACGAGGACGAGGACGTGGTTGGCGAGGGGACGCGTTTCGGAGCGCGCCACTCGCAGGTCGAGCACGGAGGAACCGCTCGTGATTTGTTCGTGTTCGATCATGACGACTCTCATCGTAAGGCAGGTCACGTTGGGGCGAAATTCTGCCAAACTCAGGTCGTGGAGAATGTCGCGCTGGTGTGGTCCAACGCCGCCGCCGAAGTGCACCGCTTCGTCGTCGGACCGATCGAGAACAACGTCTACGTCGTTCGCTGTCGACGCACCGGCATCGCGACGCTCATCGACGCGGCTAATGAGCACGAGCGTCTCCTCGAGGTGGCGCACACGTTGGGGGTGACCTCCGTCCTCGAGACCCACGGCCACTGGGATCACATCGGCGCCGTCGAACAGGTGCGTGCGGCTGGTATCGAGGTATGGGTGCGTGGCGAGGATGCGGCTCTGCTGCCCAGCTACGACCACACCCTCGACGATGATGCGGAGCACGTGGTGGGCGACTTGCGACTTCGCACCGTGCACACGCCCGGTCATACTCCCGGCTCGATGTGCTTCGCCCTGGTGAACACGCCGCTGCTCTTCAGCGGCGATACCCTCTTCCCCGGGGGACCCGGATCGACGAAATTCGATGGTGGCGACTTCCCCACCATCATCACCAGCATCGACGAGCGGCTCTTTCGGCACTTCGCCGACGACACCATTGTGTGGCCCGGCCACGGAGCCGCCACCACCGTGGGGATCGAGCGACCCCACCTGGATGAGTGGACCGCCCGAGGCTGGTGAAGCGGGTCCCACCAGTACCGGTCCTCAGGGACCACCAGTAGGCTGTCACCCGTGACAACGCCCCTGCTCGAACTCAAAAATCTTCACGTCGAGGCCGACGGTGCCAGCATCTTGCGCGGCGTGGACCTGGTGGTCAACGCCGGCGAGGTTCACGCGCTCATGGGACCCAACGGAGCGGGCAAGTCGACCTTGGCGAACGTCATCATGGGACACCCCGGCTACGTGGTCACTGGTGGCACCATTGAGTTCCAAGGCCAGAACATCGCTGCGTGGACGCCCGACGAGCGCGCGCGCGCTGGGATATTCCTGGCCTTCCAGTACCCCGAGGCAATCTCTGGGGTGTCCGTCGTGCAATTCCTGCGTCAAGCGATTGCCGCGCGCAAGGGTCTCGACGAGCTCAGTATCCTCGAGGTGCGCCTGGACCTGATGGAGTGGATGGACCGACTCGGCATGGATCCGGCGTTCGCCGAACGTCACCTCAACGAGGGATTCTCCGGTGGAGAGCGCAAACGCAACGAAGTACTTCAGATGGCACTACTCGCGCCGGCCCTGGCCCTACTCGACGAGACCGACTCCGGGCTCGACATCGACGCGCTGCGCATCGTGGCCCGTGGGGTTCGCACGGTGCGTGACGAGCACCCCGACATGGGGGTGCTCGTGGTCACTCACTACGTCAAGCTCCTCGAGGAGATCAAGCCTGACCAGGTCCACGTCTTGATCGACGGGCGCATCGAGACCTCGGGCGACGCCACCTTGGCCCAAGCCATCGAGGAACGCGGCTACGACGAATTGCGCCGACCGGTCGTCTTGTGACTCGCTTCGACCCGCGACTGGTCCGTGGCGACATCCCGCTCATGAATCGGGTCATTAACGGGCGACCCATTACCTATCTGGATTCGGGCGCCTCCTCGCTCACTCCGCGTTCGGTCATCGAAGCCATGGACCGCTACTACCAGAATCACCACGCCAACGTGCACCGAGGGGTCTATCAGACGGCGAACGAGGCCACCGCCATCTACGAGGGGGCTCGCGACTCGGCCGCACACTTCCTTAACGCGCCGGGCGGCTCGGAGGAGATCGTCTTCACTAAGAACGCGACGGAATCCTTCAACCTGCTGGCGAGATCGTGGGGAGCCCACTTCCTTCGTCCCGGCGACGTCGTACTGGTCAGTGAGATGGAGCACCACGCGAACATCGTGCCGTGGTTCCAACTCCGTGAGAGCCACGGCATCGAGGTCCGATTCATCCCGGTCGGCGACGACTTCCGCCTGGACCTGACCAACATCGAAGAACTGATGCGCGGCGTGAAGCTCGTCTCGGTGAGCGCGATGAGCAACGTGCTCGGCACCATCAATCCGATTCGTGAACTCGCCGATCTGGCCCACGCTCACGGCGCGCTGTTCGCGGTGGACGGGGCCCAATCCGTGGCACACCTGCCCACGGATCTCGTGGCCCTCGACGCCGATTTCATGATCTTCTCGGCGCACAAGATGCTCGGTCCGACCGGGCTCGGCGTGTTGTGGGCGCGCGAGGAGATCCTCAAGTCCATGCCGCCCTTCCTCGGCGGCGGCGGCATGATCAAGGACGTGAGTACCGACGGCTTCACGCCCGCGAGTGGACCGGCAAAGTTCGAGGCCGGAACCCCTCCGATCGCCCAAGCTGCGGGCTTCACCGCCGCCGTTCGTTACCTCGAAGGGCTCGGCATGGACCACGTCGCCGCCCACGAGAAGGACCTCACTGGAGACGCACTCACGCGACTCGCCCTGGAATTCGAAGGTCGAGTTCGGGTGATCGGCCCCGCCGACACCGAGGCCCGCGGCGGCGTCATCTCCTTGGACGTCGAAGGGGTGCACCCCCACGACGTGGCCCAGGTACTCGACCAGTTCGGCGTGTGCGTGCGGCCTGGTCACCACTGCGCCAAGCCATTGATGAAGCGCTTCGGTCTCGCCGCGACCGCTCGTGCGTCCTACGGGCCGTACTCGCTGGTGAGCGACACCGACGTGTTGCTCGAAGCCCTCACCCACGCCGTTGAGATGTTCGGCTAGCCGTGGCGAATCTCGACGACCTCTACCGCGAGATCATCCTCGATCACTACCGCTCGCCGCGCAATCGTGGCGAATTGGCTCCCCCCGCCCACCGCACCGAAGGCTTCAACCCCCTCTGCGGAGACGAGATCGTGGTCTACGCCCTCGTCGAGAACGGGGTACTGAGTGACATCAAGCTGACGGGCCACGGATGTTCCATCTCCCAGTCGTCCTCGTCACTGATGAGCAGCGCCGTCAAGGGCAAGAGCCTTGAACAGGTCCGTGAGACCATTGCCACCTTCAAGGAGCTGATGACGGCACCCGAGGGCACGTCCGACGGCGCGGTCGAGAACTCGAGCAGCGACGTCAACCTGCGCCGGTTGGGCGAGTTGGCCGCCCTGGCCGGTGTCGTGAAGTTTCCGGTGCGGATCAAGTGTGCGACGTTGGCGTGGAACACCCTCACCCAAGCCCTGGACGAAATCAGCGCCTGATCACGCCCGAGCAATTCGAGCGCGCAGGATTATTTGGGGGTGCAGGGCGTCGGGTCGAAGTACTGATCGCCCTCGGGTGGAATCGTGGTCGTCGTCGTGGCGGTGCTCGCCGCCAGGTTCACGAGGAACTTCGCCCCCGACGAGGGGACCACCACGGCCGAGGTCGTGGCCGAGGTCGT
>VFSW01004027.1_pt1 | contig 21952 bp, 20 predicted proteins | sample 5358111 | NCBI WGS metagenome assembly VFSW01 (sample SAMN11554181, study PRJNA540505) | mine drainage metagenome | isolation source: sediment from site ElyBrook_90M | place: USA: Ely Copper Mine, Vershire, VT | collected 2017 | reverse complement strand
ATCCACCCCCCCAAGCGGTGGTCTGCGCCGTCGCAGCACAGACCCAAATAATAGCGATGCCTCGACTCCCGCCGGCGCCTCGTCCTCCAGCAGTTCCAGTGCGAGCGGTTCCGGGCCGGTATTGCAGGACGTTGGCAGCACGGGGGAGATGTTCGACTCCTACCGTGCTGAAAAGGACGACGATGTAGCTGATTTCTACAACAAGAACGGCAACTATAGGGGGGCCTATATGCGCTACCAGGATGCCATCCATTTCAACCCGCAGGACGAGGCTGCGCAGTTCGGCTATGCGGACATGGCGCGGAGGCTTGGCAATACGGCGGAGGCTGTGGAGCACTATCGCGAGTATCTAAAGCTGGCTCCCAAGGGAGATAAGGCCAAGGATGCCGAGCGAGCCCTGAAACAGATGGGGGAATCCCCGGCCCCGGCGAAATAGCGCTTGGCCGCCAGCAACGGCACATGAGGGCGATCCTCAACCGGCACCCTCGCAGACACTTCTCCGCTAAATTGCCATTCCGCCCTCTTTTGGTGCTCCTGAGCAATGCTAGGATGTTTGCTTGGAGGCCGAGAATGACAGTTCAGCCCGCACAAGGGACGGTAAGCAATGGGCAGACTTCGCAGTCCGACGCGCAGTCTGTTGAGTTGCAGGGACTACAGGCGGAGATTGCGAACTCGGTTCGTGGCCTGAGCGCGGAACAGACGCAGTTGCATCCCAAAGACCGCCCGACAGCCTGGAGTATCCAGCAGATTCTTGAGCACCTGATGCTCACATACGAACTCGCAGGGAGGGCTTTTGAGGAGCGACTGGCGAAGGAGCGCCCCTCGCTGCGTCTGGTTACGCGGAAGCAGAGGTTTATCCAGTGGCTTCTACTCTCCGTAGGCTACTTTCCCAGTGGCCGCACAGCACCTGAGGGAGTCTTGCCGGACCAGCTCAACCTGCCTCCAATGCCGGGCGCGGAACTGGCCGAGGAAACCAGACGTCGTCTGGCGGTTTTTGACCGGCTGGCTACCCGGGCCGAGACGGCATTCGGACAGATTCGCAGCATCAACCATATGGTGCTGGGCCTCTTGAGCGTGCCGCAGTGGCGCAGATTCCAGGTGGTGCATGGGCGGCATCATCTCAAGCAGATTGCGCGCATCCGCGCTGACTACGGCATTTAATCCTGTCCGGAGTTGCATTCGAAACTAGATAGGTTTACCGCCAAAACTTCATGTACCAGTTTATGGTTTGCGGGCCATAGAGAGCGGCATACATGCCACCAATCGCCAGGAAGCTGCCGAACGGAACGTGCATGTGTGCAGGGTGCAGCGGGGTAGGGGTTGTCACGCCAGGGCTGTCCGGGGGGGCAGGAATAACTTTCTTCATGCGCAGGGCCATCACCAGCCCAATGGCAAACAGGGCGCCTGCCACAACGCCGATAAACAGGCTGAGCATGGCCAGTTTCAGGCCGAGGAAGGCTGCGATCATCGCCAGCATCTTTACGTCGCCCAGACCCATGCCTTCGCTATGGCGCACCATCCAGTAGAGCCAGCGCACAAGCAGGAGCACCAATGCCGCTCCTGCGATGGCGAGCAGCCGCAGCGTGATGGCCCTTTCCGGAGCGGTGAGCATCACCCTGCCGGTGTCGTCAGGCAGCAGGAAGGTCCAAGGCAGGTACAGCATAATGCCTGCGAACATGCCGCCAAAGGTGAACTCGTCTGGGATAAGACCCGTCTGCCAGTCCATCACCATCAGGCCCAGCAGCAGCCAGCCAAGCGTGGCGATGGCGATGTATTGCAGGGCGAGCTGCGCATGCTGGCCCCAGGGTGCGGGGAGGTATGCGTCGAGCAGGACGCTGGCCGCCTGATAGCGCACAAATAGAACAGCGAACCATAGGCCAGTGAGCAATTCAACCAGGGGGTATTGCAGGGAGATGTGCTGCCCGCAAGCGCGGCAGCGTCCCCGCAGCAGCAGCCAGCTCAGCACGGGTATGTTATCTAGCGCACGAATGGGCGCACCGCAGCCTGGGCACTTTGAGCGGGGCCGCACCACCGACTCGTCCACCGGAAGCCGTGCGATGCAAACATTCAAAAAGCTGCCGGTGGCCAGGCCCAGCAGAAATGCGAACGCGGTCAATAGGGATGTGGGTAGCACAGCCGCAGTATACGGCTTCCGGCTGGTACTGGCAGCACGGAGTTCTTGGCTGTCTGCGGTAAAGTGTTTCTATGGATGCTGCTCAAACCGGCCTGACCCCTGAAGTGGAAACATTGCAGTCGCTCTTTGCGAAGGCTGCCGCCATCATGGCGCGGCTGCGCGCACCGGATGGCTGCCCCTGGGATCGGGAACAGACCTTCGATACCATCAAGCGCCACACGCTGGAGGAGACATATGAGGTCTTCGATGCCATCGAGCGCCGCAACTGGCTCGACCTGAAGGACGAACTGGGCGACCTGCTGCTGCAGGTGCTCTTCTATGCGCAGATGGCCAGCGAGGAAGGTTACTTTGCCCTTGAGGACGTTATTGCCAGCCTGAACGCAAAATTGATTCGCAGGCACCCGCATGTGTTTGGCGACGTAGCTGCAGCAACGTCTGACGCTGTACTGCGCAACTGGGATGCGATCAAGCAGGTGGAAAAAGCGTCGAGAACCAGCCAGGAGAAGGCGCCCAACGGCATGCTGGATGACATTCCGCGCTCCATGCCAGCACTGATGGAGGCGGGTAAACTCGGCTCGCGCGCCGCGAAAGCAGGCTTCGACTGGCCCGACGCCAGTGGTGTGTTTGCGAAACTGCACGAGGAGACGCTTGAGTTGAAAGAAGCCGCCGCTGAAGGATCGCCAGCGGAGATGGAGTCCGAACTGGGGGACATTCTCTTTACGGTGGTAAATCTTGCGCGTCATCTCAAGGTCGATCCAGAGCAGGCGCTGCGCTCCACCAACGCAAAATTCCGCCGCCGGTTTGAGGGCATGGAAGCCTCTGCAGCAGGCTCTTCAGTATCGCTGGTGGACCTGCCGGCAGCAACGCTGGAACAATTATGGGAAGCGGCCAAACAGGCGGAAGCCTCGATCAGGTCAGACGAGCCATCATGATCAGTAATCCTATTGTTATCCGCCAGTGCTCCGGCCTGGATGAACTGGAACTCTGCGTGCAATTGCAGTTGGACGTGTGGGGCTACTCCGACAGCGATGTGATACCGCGCAGAGTTTTTCTCGTGGCGCAGAAGATCGGCGGCCAGGTTTTCGGCGCGTTTGATTCAAGCCAGAGGCCAGCAGCCGATGGCGAGACGAGTCCCGGCAGGCTGGCAGGCTTCCTCATGGCGTTGCCCGGCTACCGCAACGGCCACTCCTACCTGCATTCCCACATGCTTGCGGTAAGGCCGGAGTATCGTAACCAGGGCCTGGGTCGGAGGTTGAAACTCGCACAGAGGATTGAGGCTCTCAGCCGTGGCATTGAAATGATCGAATGGACCTTCGACCCGCTGGAGATCAAGAACGCATATCTGAACATTGAAAAATTGGGTGCAATCGCGCGCCGTTATACGCCGGACTTCTATGGTTCCTCCACATCCCCGCTGCAGGGCGGCTTGCCCACTGACAGGTTGCATGCGGAGTGGTGGCTGCGCTCGAAACGGGTAGAGCGGGTGCTCAACGGGCAGGCAGCCGCTGCGACTGGCGAATATGTAACAGTAACTGTTTCAAATGAAATTTATGAATGGAAACAATCAACTGCAGAAAGATACCGTGCTCTGGAAATTCAAACGCGCAACCGCCTCGCTCTGCTGGAGTCCTTTGCCAGGGGGCTTTCCATCCTCCGGTTTGAACGGGACAGGGACGGTAATGGGATATACAAATTAGGCGTGTGGGACGAAAATTTCCACTATTGATGTGCTCTGCGCTCAGCCGACGTATACTTACAGCGGCCAACCCAAAATCCCCACACGAGACCTGGTGCGATGAAGATTGAAGCGATCCATCTAAGGGAAATCAACATTCCACTGGTTCATCCGTTTGAGACCAGCTTTGGCCGCACCACTGGGCGCCGCATTCTGCTGGTCCAGATCGACGCCGAGGGACTTACCGGATGGGGAGAGTGTGTCGCGGGCGAGCACCCCTACTTCAGCGAGGAGACGGTGGATACCGCCTGGCACATGATCCTGACTGAGTTGGCGCCGGCGCTTGCATCTGCTGATGTGGAGCACGGCGGCAAATGTCCTGACCTGTTCAAGCGGGTTCGTGGCCATCGCATGGCAAAGGCCGCTCTGGAGAACGCCGTTTGGGACCTGGAAGCGCAGGCGAAAAATATTGCCCTTGCGGACTTGCTGGGCGGAACGCGGGAAGTGATTCCCTGTGGAGTTTCTATCGGGATACAGCCATCAATGGAAGAGCAGATGGCGAAGATTGAAATCGAACTGGAAGCTGGCTATCAGCGCATCAAGTTGAAGTGCAAGCCAGGATGGGACGTGACTGTGTTTGAGCAGGTGCGCAAGCGCTGGCCCGACATTACGCTCAGTTGCGATGCAAATTCAGCCTATCGCATCCGCGATTTTGACCATATCGCCAGCTTCGACCAGTTCAATCTGCTGATGATTGAGCAGCCTCTCTGGTATGACGATTTCTACTTCCACGCCATGCTGCAGAAGCGGCTGGAGACGGCCATCTGCCTGGACGAGTCGATTCGCAACCGCCGCGATGCCCTTGCCTCGATCGACATGGAGTCCTGCCGCATCATTAACATCAAGGTCGGGCGGGTGGGCGGCTTCAGTGAAGCGATTGCCATTCATAACGCGGCAGCCGAGCGCGGCATACCGGTGTGGTGCGGCGGCATGCTGGAGACCGGCATCGGACGCTCGCACAACATCGCGCTCTCGTCTCTGCCAAACTTTACGCTGCCGGGAGACGTGTCTGCCTCCAAACGCTATTGGAAGGAAGACATCATCGAGCCGGAAGTGGTCGTCAGCCGGGCTGGTGAGATATCTGTACCATCCACACCCGGCAGGGGATATGAAGTGCGTCTAGATCTGATTGAGCGTCTCACCGTGCGGCGAGAAACCATTCGCGCCATGGAACTGGTCGCTTGACGCTGCGAGCTGTCAGTTTGCAGGCCGTGCCAGCCATTCCACATCATGGCCCCAGTTATGGCCCCAGTTATGGCCCTAGTGGGGTGTCTTCGAGTACCTTGATGCCTTCCTGGTAGCTCATGCCACGATGCAGCACCTCGAAATGACTTATGTCTTCCTCGGTATCCAAGCGAACCGTCTTCACCATGAGGGCGCGCAGGGTGATTTTCTGTGACAAGTGCGTCATGATCCAGTGATGCTCACCGGCATCGGTCTGGTCCATTATCACGCTGTCTCCCTTGTATATCTTGGCCAGCAGGCCCCAGCCAAAGGCCGCGTCAGAGACCAGATGTACCTCCAGTCGCACAATCTGCTGCTCCTGAGAGTCAATCCAGACCCGCCCTGCCATGGACGTTAGTACTTGAGACTCAATCGTGGGCGGCTGGAAATTCGGGTTGGGTTTGAATGTCAATTCAACGAGTCTGGGGTCGGGCGCTGAGTGGCCCGGCACCACCTCCTGAGGCGATACGACTTCAAAAAACAGCCCTTTTGGAATCATTTCGAGCACGCCTTTCGCATGGTCTTTTTCTGCCTGGTCGCGCCGCTGGTGTCTGGCATACTCCTCCGGGTGGCTCATCATCGATGCCAGTCGATCCAGTTCGGCCCGGTTCTCCTCAGGGGTCAGGGGCCTGTTGTTCCTTGCGATAAGGCGCGCCACCGTTCCGTCTTTGGTTTCGATCAGGTCGCGAATCACATCGCCCTTTGTATCCACTTTGTGTACCCGATATCGCAGGTACATACCCTCATGGGACAGGTCTTTGATCTCGTTTTCTACTGCCTGCTTCGCCAGCAGATTCGGGTCAAATGCCTTTGCGGCATTGCCCGGCAGGCGTGGGGTTTGCGCCCACAACACCTGGGGAAGCGCGCAAAGCGCAAGTATGTACAGACCAAGGGGCCGCAGTGCGATGGAATACCTGAACATGTATTGTTTCCTTCGCGGCAGGCCTATGGGCCGTGCTGTGCATGTTGGATTTTGCTTGGTCAATGGTCTTTTGAGCCAGACAGCCATTTTAGAGGTTGAGGGCAGACGAGTGCTATATCCAGCTACGGGAGCATATTTCTACCTGCCCCTCCTCAAGTAGACGCGTGCTTGCGGATTAAAGTTTTCTCCTGTCCGCTTATGTGGAAGCGTTCATCTGAGACGGGCAGGCGATGCATCCTATACTTATACATTTACACGCGTGACGTGATCGCCGGCAGGCATTCAGATGGGAATAGTATGGTAGTCGGAACCGTAGAATTGAGCAGGACGCACAGATATCTGGTGATATTTTCTCACTGCTCCTATCCATGGAGGACTCTGCGATGATGAAACACCTAGTCGAAACTTGGTTCGGGCAAAACAGGCTAGCGGCGAAGGCGCCGCATATGGAATGGAGTTGAGCCGGTAAACTCATGGTCGCGGCGCAGCTTGCTTTTATATCGGCTGCCCGCATGCCGTTGGGGATCCAGAAATATCTAGAGAGGGTGCCTTCAGTGTTGCGTAACTTCTTGAGTGGTAAAGCAGCAGGGGATAAGTCGCCACAGGAGCGGCCTGATCATTCAGGTCCTCGAATTCCCCGACATTCCAGCGGCTGGGGACAGATGCTGCGGCATTTTAAAAAAGAGCAGAATCTGCGCGTGCTCGATGTTGGGCCTACTTCCTCCAATAACATCAATTACCTCACCAGCCTTGGCCATAGTGTATACATGGCGGATCTCGTGGAGGAGTCTACCAAGCCGCAGTGGCGCCTGCCGCAGGTCGATGACGAACCGGCAGCATACGATGCTGAGGGGTTTGTGGCAGAGCACATGGGATTTGCAGGGCGCAGCTTTGACGCTGTACTCCTCTGGGACACGGCAGACTATCTCCCGGAGCCACTAGTGGCGCCAGTAATAAACCGCATTTACCAGGTGATGCAACCGGGAGGTCTGGTGCTCGCGTTCTTCCATAGCGCCAGCCGGGAACAGGGGCTACAGCCACAGATGTACTTCCGCTACCACCTTACCGACGAAGACATCGTGCAGTGCCAGCCTTATGGACGTAGGCCCACTCCTTTCATCCACAATAATCGAGCGATCGAAAAACTATTCTCCGCATACAGCACCTATAAGTTTCTACTCGCCAAAGACAACATGCGGGAAGTGATCGTGACGCGATGATTCCTCTTCGCTGGAGACGCTTGATTGCAATTTCAAAGTCTCTACCGAGGGGTCAATAATGCGAGAAGACATTTTGCCAAGTGGCTATAAAAGAAAAGCCGCATAGAGGACGTGTCACGTCCTCTATGCGGCTTATGGGCTACTGCACTTGAGTTGGCCCTGAATTGTGCCTGGTATCAAACCTTGGATTGTGTCTCTGGGGGATTCATCGAGGAACTATTTTCCTGCCCCGGAGAGTTTGCGGCGCTCTGCCCAGCGGCGTTTCATCGCCTCAGCAATCGCTTTGCGGCCTTCTGGGCTCAACTTCCGCTTCTTGGGCGAAGCCGTTGACTTTGCCGCTACAGCGGTTTTTCCCGCGACCGCATTCTTTTTGCCTTTGGAACGTACCTGCCGTACTTTAGCGGGGGACGCTTCGACACTTGACAACAATGCACGAGCCTGCTGTAGCTTTGCAATTTCAGCATCAATCTCTGCAACAATCCTACTTACCTGCACTAGCACCTCCATGGATTTATAGTCCGCTCGATAACTCCAAATTGCTTTGGAGCGGACCGAATTATGCTGTAACTCAAGTTATCTTACTTTATCAACATACATTTCCACAGTAGGTCTTGCAAATCGGTATTGGCTGAAAGTGGCTTACTGCACATTAAAAACCATTCTTCAGCTCGCCTGTAAGTGACAGTATGGTTCATCCACTATGCACAATAGGGCAGTAAAACCGGTGTATTAGTTGCAATGTAAGTTTTCTGTTCCGCTGCAAAGTATGAGTAAGTCATACTTTGCTAACCAGTCTGACTGGCCATGCTACTTCTCGTTATTGTCTTGAGGTGGGCGCGGAGCACGAATGGAATAGCCCGGGCCGGCGTCCTGCAACTTGTCGTAGCGCAGTCCGCCGAGGCCCTTCGGCTTGGTAGTTTCCTCAATTGATTGGCGCATGCCACGCAGCGTTTCCTTCTTGTCACGGGCGAAGTCCGTTGCCAGCCTGGTGAGCGCATAGGTGACCACATCGCTGTGGTGCAGTTGCTGCAGTTCAGGGTCGAGACGAAAGTTGAGCCACATGCGATGAACCAGTTGTACGTCTGCCGGCTCAATTGCCGGCGCATGTGGGCCAATGTGGAAGCTGATGGCTTCGCCGTCCGGCTTTACCACGTAAAAAGTGAATTGGCGCTTTGGCTCCGGGAGAGCCTCCCACGCCTGGCCCACATGGTAGGCCTGTTCCTGCGCCGTCAGTTTTGTGGACAGGCCGGAAACAACTGCGGCTGCTTCAAGTGAGTTGGCCGTCTGCACCAGGGCGGCGAAGATGTCGCCTGCTGGAACCACCAGCAGGGAAATATGTTTGCCGAAGCTTTCTGCAACAGAGACAGCCTTGGTGAAGAGCATCTGCTCGTGTTCACTGAAGAGTTGTTCGGATGCGTCAAGATAATCCGGGCCGCCTGCGCCCATCATGCGCGCGGCCAGCACCACTATGTCCTGTTCGCTTGCATTGGTGCGGGCTAGCGCCCACTTCAGCGCAAACGGGGCATTGGCGTCGCGCATGGTCACCACGACACAACCGGGGTTGATCTGCAACGCCTCGCGCCCTACTCTGTCCTGATGCTCAAGCTGGAAGTGCTCTTTCATCTGGCGCGTTGCCATGTCATGGCGGCGTTTGTTGTCCCGTTCAGAAATGCTGAAAAGAATAAAGAAAACAACCGCAAAAAGAATGCCACTTACAGTCGCAACAGATTTGGTGAATAAATTCACAAGCGCAGTGGTCAGCAGCACCAGGTGGATAGAAAGAAGACCGAGAGGAATCTCATACTTTCCAATCCGGATGTTGATGGGCACTTTCCAGCCGCGTTCGCCATGGTATTTGAAACGCAGCACCAGCATGGCCAGCGAGTTGAAGGTGAAGCTCCAGATAACTCCAAAGGCGTACGCCTCGCCAAGCATGATCACATCACCACGGGTGACGATGATGGTGAACAACTGTAGGCCCGCGACTAGATTGACGATTCGGTAACTTGTGCCGTACTTGTGCTGCGGCTTGCGAAACCAGTCCGACAGCACGCCATCCTCGGCAACCCTCATCAGCACGCCAGTGGAGCCGACTATGGCTGTATTGACCGCTCCGGCAAGAATCAGGAAGCCGACGATAACAACAAAGATTCGAAACGCAATCCGCAGCGCCAGCGGGCCCACCATGTACATCGCCATGCCTGCGATGAGGTTGTCGCGGTAGACGGGAACGCGGACTGCGTCCGGAATCAACATGACCGCCAAGAGGGAACCGATGCCAGTGAAGATGAAGCTGTAGATCGCAATCACGATTGCGGCGCGCTTCAGGTTCTTCAGTTTCGGATGCTCAATTTCGCGGTTCACCTGCGCCAGCGACTCTTCTCCGCTCATCGCGAGTACGGAGTGGCCGAACGCCATAATGATGCCAAAGAGACCGAAGGTGGTGGCCAGTTTGGTATGTTTCAGAAACCCCAGCGCATCATTGCTGAAGTGCAGATTGGATGGAATAGGAAGCGGGGGAAGGTGGGAGCCTAGATGCAGTACGGAGAAGATGCCCCAGCCCAGCAGCATTACCACCATCACAGTGGTGATCTTCATCACTTTCAGAGCTTTATCGCTGGACTCTTCAATTCCTTTTGTGTTCTGCCACCAAAAGTAAACAGTGATGATTGCAGCGATCACAGCCGAGGTTGCATTGGTGGGCAACTGGAGCGGCGTAGCGCGAGGTGCGAGCACGTGATGTGCTGCCCCGAGCGCGAATAGCTCGTTGAGCAGGCCGACGATATATTGGCCTGCCGAGACGCCTGAAATCGGCCCCGTCAGGATGTAGTCGAACATCAGGGCGGAGACGCTCAGCTTGGCGAAAGTACCGCCCAGCGCCTCCTTCACAATGCGGTACACACCGCCGCGAGTAAACATGGAACAGCTTTCCACGTACACCGCGCGGACCGCGAAGGAAAAGAGCATCACACCAAGGATGAACCAGGGCGCGGCCTTGCCAACTGCTTCTTCCGCAATGCCGCCGGCATAGAAGGCGGATGACCCCAGATCATTCAGTACGATTGCCGCAGCTCGCCAGAAGGAGATGAAGGTGAGCATAACCGAGGAAGCCACGACGAGGCGTACCCGGTTGGATTGCGGAAGAGAGACGGTTTGCTTTGAGGCCATGGGATTGACGGGGGTATTAATCTCAGAGCTGCACGTCCGGCAGGCCGGTTATCGCGCGTCTTGTGAATAAATGCCCAGATGTGAGTCTATGTCTAATACCCCATAGCGTCAACGGAATGTTGGAATGTGGTGGGTATGACGGACGGGACAAGATGACAAATCGTTCATGAAACAGTTACGGCAATGCGTAACGCTGGGAACCACTTTCTAATCCTCTAACAGTTCGAAGATGTCTTCGACAAAGCTGATGAGGACTACAACTGCCGATCCCGCCATGCCGATGAAGAAGAGAACGGTAACGGTGTTCACCGCGAAGTGTAGAAGAGATTCCATGTCAGTCAAGATTGTAACGCCTGCCGCATATTCCCGTAAGGCGGAAGTGGTGTCGCATTCCCGGCGCAAGGATGCTTCCTGCAAACCGGGGGCGCAATGTTAGACTCACGGCCATGCGCACGATTCCTCTGCGGCTATGGATGCTGGCAATTCTTTCCGGCATCCTGCAGGTCTTACCATTCCCCATCGCCGGGCCAACACCGCTTTGGCGGACAGCTTTCTCGTGGATTGCCCTGGCGCCGCTGTTGGCTGCTCTGCTGTCGCGTGATGTCAAAAACAGGCCCCTTGGCATTTTGCAGACTACCCTGCTTGGTTATGTGAGCGGCATCGTCTGGTATGGCGGCAATTGCTACTGGATATAGCAGACCATGTACCTGTACGCAGGCCTGTCCAGGCCTGTTTCAGCCGCAATCCTACTTCTATTCTGCCTCTACCTGGGCCTGTCCCATGCGCTGTTTGGACTCCTGGTGGGCCTGGCTCGGCAGTCGCGGCAGGGTATCAAGTGGGCCTTGCTGGCTGCACCTTTTCTGTGGGTCGCGGTGGAATTGGCGCGGGCGCGCATTACGTCTTTTCCGTGGGACCAGCTCGGCGTCTCGCAGGTGGACAATCATCTTTTGGCTTTACTCGCGCCATGGACGGGTGAGTACGGCATGTCATTTGTTATTGCCGCTGTGAACACGTTGTTCGTGGCCGCGGTCTTTTTCAATACGAAAGCCCGCAGGCTGGCTCTGCTGGGCATGTGTGCCTTGCTGGCGTTGGCTTTGCAGGCTGGTACGCGCCTTCAGCCTTCACCGGAGCCCGCACCCCACCGTGCTGTCTTGTTGCAGGCAAACCTTCCCGTTGGACCCTCATCAGTGGAGCAACAACTTACACTGGCTCAAATGCTGGTGACGTTCGGTCAACTCAGCACGATGTCCAGTGGCCCGACTTATGCGGGACTGCCGGATCCCGACAAACCCTTCGCATCGGCGTCCATCGGCCCGTATCCTCCCGATTTGATTGTGTGGCCAGAGGCGGAGACTCCATTTCGCCAGGACGACCCCACCTTCCGAAGCTGGATGTCCTCGCTGGCCATCAGCCAGCATGCGTCTCTCATCATTGGAGCCATGGCCGTTGATTTTGATCCTGGCGTGCAGCGCGGCTACAGGCTTTACAACAGCGCCGCGTTCTTTGCGGAGGACGGCAGCTATGCGGGACGCTATGACAAGATGCACCTCGTCCCATTTGGGGAATACATCCCTTTCAAAGACTTCCTGTTTTTTGCAAAGAATCTGACTCAGCAGGCTGGCGACATGGACCACGGCCAGCATCGCATCAACTTCACCACAGACGACCACAGTTTTGGGACATTCATCTGCTATGAGTCCGTCTTTGCCGATGAGGTGCGTCTCTTTGTTGCCAATGGCGCACAGGTGCTGGTGAACATTTCCAATGACGGCTGGTATGGCGACACCAGCGCGCCCTGGCAGCATATGAACATGGCTCGCATGCGTGCGATTGAGAACCACCGCTGGCTGTTGCGTTCCACAAACACCGGCATAACGGCAAGTATCGACCCGGATGGCAGGGTGGAATTCTCTGCTCCCCGACACGTCCGGACCGCCATTTCAGTGGGTTTCGACTACAACAGGCGGCTTACGTTCTACACGCAGTACGGCGATATCTTTGCCTATGCATGCTCTCTCATAGCGTTCCTTGTGGCCGTACTGGCTTTCATGCGCCAGCAGGAGTTGGCTTAGCGCCTTACGCCTGAAATTCATCGGACGTTCAGTCATCCAGCCGCAGCATGCGTCAGTCGGAAAACGACCAGGGGCATCGCCCGTCCGGGATGTGATACTCCTTTGCGGGAATGGGAGGACGATGCGGGCGCAGAAATCCGGCATACGCAAGCGCATTCCTTTAGAATCGAATGCAGCGCAGCCACACGCGCAACTTCAGCAAGAAGACAGGTCCCCACCAACATCATGTTGAGTGATCTCGAATTCGCTTACACGCCTGTACGCGAAAAAGTCCGCGACCTGCGGGAGTATCTTTGACGCTCCTCGCCTCCGCAAAGAACTGGCCGCGATTGAGTTGAAAGTGGCCGACCCCGCTCTATGGGCCGACCCTGCAAAGTCCCAGCCGTTGATGCGTGAGCGCAAACGCCTGGAGACGCTGCTGGCCGATGATGAAAAGCTCGCGGGACACACCAGCGACATCGATTCCTACTTTGAACTGGCCCGCGAAGGCGAGGCGGTTGAACCTGAATTGGCCCGCGAAATCGCCGACCTTGGCAAGTATGTTGAGGCGCTGGAGTCGCGCACCATGCTCTCCGGCGAAACGGACATGCTTAATGCCATCGTGACGGTACATCCGGGAGCCGGCGGAACCGAGTCGCAGGATTGGGCCGAGATGCTGATGCGCATGTACCTGCGCTGGGCCGAGCGTGAGGGCTACAAAACAGAAATCGATGAGATACAGGATGGAGACGAGGCCGGCATCAAGTCCGCCACCTTCACCATCACTGGCGACTATGCCTTCGGCCTGCTCTCCGGTGAGACCGGGGTTCACAGACTGGTCCGAATCTCTCCCTTCGACCAGGCCAAGCGCCGGCACACCTCCTTCGCCAGCGTGTATGTTTCTCCTGAGATAGATGATTCCATCGTGGTGGACATCAAACCCGATGACCTGCGTGTGGATACCTACCGCTCAGGCGGCAAAGGCGGCCAGCATGTGAATACGACCGACTCCGCCGTGCGCATTACGCATATCCCGACCGGTCTTGTTGCCGCGTGCCAGAACCAGCGTTCGCAGCACAAGAACCGTGAGAAGGCGATGAAGATGCTGCGCTCACGGCTGTATGAATACGAACTGGATAAGAAGAAGGCAATCTCGCGCAAGCTGGAGGACTCGAAGCTGGAAATCAACTTCGGTTCGCAGATCCGCTCCTATGTGCTGCAGCCCTATCGGATGGCAAAAGACCTGCGCACGCGGGTTGAGGTAGGTGATGTGGATCGCGTTCTGGATGGCGACCTTGATCCATTCATTCGGGGATATTTGAAGATGAGACGCGAAGGCAACCTGCCAGCGGCGGTAGAGTCAACTGAGGATCTGGACGCTTAGGATTGAGCAAGGAGGTTGTGATGGCTCCGAAGGCATTGGAAGGTAGCGAAGTTCGCCAGTTGGTCGCTCAACTGCTGGCCTTGCTCGATGGTGGCCAGGCGCACGCCACATTCACTCAGGCAGTCGATAAGTTCCCCAAGGGGTTGAGAGGTATTGTTCCCGACGGCCTGCCCTACTCCGCATGGCAGCTACTGGAGCATATACGCATCGCCCAGCGTGACATATTGGATTTCAGCGTCAATCATGATGGCACATACAAGTCTCTGAAATGGCCGGAAGAATACTGGCCAATGGCTCCCGAACCAGATTCCAGTGCCGCATGGACGCATTCAGTCAAGCAGGTTCAAGCCGACCTTGAAGAATTCAAGAAGCTGCTTCAGGACAGCAAAACCAATCTCTTTGAGCCATTTCCCTGGGGAGATGGCCAGAACCTGCTGCGGGAAGCTCTGCTCATTGCCGACCACACGGCCTACCATGTTGGTGAACTGCTGGTGGTGCGTCGCTTGCTGAACGCGTGGCCAATTGATAAATAGTTCTGTCCAGATTAAATCCGGTATTGGAAGCAGGCATATGAACCCGCCGCAACTCGCACTGAACTCTCCCGAACTGATTCGCTTAATCCTCAAGTCCGCGAAGACGATTGCTGTGGTCGGACTATCTGACAATCCAGGGCGCGCAAGTTATCAGGTGTCACGTTACATGCAGTCGCAGGGCTACCGTATCCTGCCGGTAAACCCTGCGGTGGAGAGCGTTCTCGGGGAAAAAAGCTACGCCTCGCTGTCGGATCTGCCGACGAAGCCAGATGTGGTGAATGTCTTCCGCCTGCCACAGTTTGTTCCAGCCATCGTGGACGAAGTCATTCAGCTTGGCATTCCATATCTGTGGTTGCAGTTGGACATTGTGCACGCGGAGGCCATAGCAAAGGCGGAAGCCGCGGGAGTGAAGGTGGTCGCGAACCGGTGTATTTTGGTGGAACACAGACGGCTGGCATCCGAAAATTAGTTGTAACCGCCTATTAGTCCTAGAATCATGAGTGGTAGAAAACTTCTTATGAAAATTCTCTCCATGCTCGCGCGGATTTTCCTGCCTCTGTTTGTGTGCAACTTGGCCCTGGCGCAGATTCCTACAGTGGGCGATGGCCGACCTGGCCCGGCAAAAGCGCCGCACCTCATGGTCGAGGTCTTGTCGTCGGAACTGGCTGTGTCTCCTGGCGACGACATCCATGCTGGGTTGTACTTCAAACTTGATCCGGGTTGGCATGTGTACTGGGTCAACGCCGGCGACTCTGGTGAGCCGCCCAGCATCAAGTGGACTCTGCCTGAGGGAATCACCGCGAGCCCGCTCAGGTTTCCAACTCCGAAGCGACTGCCTCTGGGGCCGCTGATGGACTTTGGCTATGAGGGAGAGGTCCTTTTCCCCGTAAATCTACACACCACACGGTATCTGCACGTCGGCAAGGGAATACAGATTCCGGCGCACGTCGATTGGCTGGTGTGCCGGGAAGTCTGCATTCCGGGCCGCGCCAACCTTGTGCTCGAGCTTGGCACAGTTTCAAGCCACTCCATAACCAACAACACGAACTTTGAGCTTTTCCGGCGTCTCGCTGTTATTCCTGCTCCTCTGCCTTCTACCGCGACGCTCAGTGTGACGCAGAACCAGGTTGGCTTCGTCATCACGCTGCGCATGGGAGCCCGGCTCGCCTCGTTGGAGTTCTATCCGTTCGACGCGGACCAGATCGCCAATGCGGCCCCGCAGATTGCCGAACCTCTGCAGAATGGCGTTCGACTCGTCGTGAAGAAGGCGGACACGCTCACCGCCATGCCTTCCCATCTGCATGGCCTGCTCAGGCTGCCTGACGGGTCGGGCTATGAGATTGACGCACCCGTCACCGCTTCTGTATTGAAGCCGGTATACAAGCCCAAGCAAATTACGATAATCGCCGCACTGCTACTGGCCTTCGGCGGCGGCATCATCCTGAACCTGATGCCGTGCGTCTTCCCGGTGCTGTTCTTGAAAGGGCTTGCCCTGGTGCACTCCTCCAATGAGGAGCGCGGCAAGCTGCGCATGCACGGCGTGATGTACACGTTCGGTGTACTGGTCTCTTTCTGGGGCATTGTGGGCGCTCTGCTTTTGCTGCGCGCAAGCGGGAGCCAGTTCGGCTGGGGATTCCAGTTGCAGTCGCCGGCATTCATCGCGGTGCTTGCCTCCTTCCTCTTCTTCTTCGCGCTATCGCTGGCCGGAATGTTTGATGTCGGCCTCTCGATTACCAGCACGGGCGACTCGCTGGCGCAAAAGGGCGGATATACGGGCAGCTTCTTTACCGGAGTGCTTGCGACCATCGTGGCCACACCATGCACTGCGCCACTGATGGGCGCTGCCATTGGCTTTGCTCTTGCGCAGCCCACCGCAGTCACGTTCCTTGTCTTCACCGTGCTGGCTCTTGGGCTGGCGCTGCCGTATCTGGCGCTCAGCTTGCATCCCGCATGGGTGCGACTGCTGCCCAAGCCCGGCGTGTGGATGGACATTCTCAAGCAATTGACCGCCATTCCCCTGTTTGCAACGGTCATCTGGCTGGTTTGGGTTTACGGAAGGCTGTTTTCGAACGGCGCCACGGTAGGCCCGGCTGGCGGCGACTCTGTCGGCCTGCTGCTACTTGGCTTCCTGGTGTTGGCCATCGCGGGCTGGGTGCTTGGACGCTGGCCCGGCAAGCGGCCCGCGGCAATGGTCGGCCTCGTAATCGCCGCAGTGGCGCTCTGTATTCCGCTTACGCATCACAAACCTTCGCCGGTCATATGGCAGGCTTATTCACCGGAGAAGATGGCGCAGCTTCGCGCTGACGGCAAGCCGGTCTTCGTTGACTTCACGGCTGCCTGGTGTCTTAGCTGCCAGGTGAATGAACGTCTGGTATTGGACTCCGCCGAAGTGCAGCAGCGCTTCCGTGACAAGAATGTTCAACTGGTGCGCGCCGACTGGACTCAGTACGACGCTGGTATCACCAAGGAGCTTGGGCAACTGGGACGCAGCGGTGTGCCCACTTACGTCATCTATCCACCTGGCATCAATTCCCAGCCCAATGTGCTTCCCGAAGTGCTCACAAAGGACCTCGTACTGAAGGCGCTGGATGGGATTCGCTGAGCGCCGTCTGCCTATAGCCTGGCTCGCGGCTGGAGCCTGCGGCAGGAGAAACCATTCGTCGGCATAGATTTCCCGCGAACACTGGCCGCCGCTGTCAGCTTCGTTGCTTGCTCTGGCGGATGCGCGCAATCTCATCCATGCGCTGCGACAGCAGCTTTTCGCGGCCTTCGTTTGTGGGCCGGTAATACCGGCGGCCCAGCAGGCTTGTAGGCAGGCAGTCCATGTCTGCGACGCGGCCCTCTACATCGTGCGCGTACTGGTAGTCCTTGCCGTAGTCGAGTTCCTTCATCAACCTCGTCGGAGCGTTGCGAAGGTGTAGAGGCACGGGTTCCGCCGCTGTCTTTTCAATGTCGGCCCGCGCCGCGTTGTATGCCGTGTAGACCGCATTCGACTTGGGTGCAAGCGCAAGATAGACGACCGCCTGCGCCAAGGCCAGGTCGCCCTCCGGAGCGCCCAGAAAGTGCAGAGCATCGCGTGCCGAGAGGCACAGGTTGAGGGCTTCAGGAGCAGCCAGGCCAATGTCCTCCACTGCCATGCGCACCACCCGCCGCGCCACATACATCGGGTCCTCGCCCGCCGCCAGCATGCGGCCCAGCCAGTAGAGAGCTGCATCGGCATCGCTGTTGCGGACGGACTTGTGCAGAGCGGAGATGATGTCGTAGTGCTGCTCGCCCTTCTTGTCATAAAGCAGCACGCGCTTTTGCAGCGCCTCTGCGGCAAGCGCCCGGGTGATGATTCCTGTGCGCGCTCCCTGTGCCATTTTTGCCGCTACTTCAAGTGCGTTGTAGGCGAACCGAGCGTCTCCACTGGCGTAGGAGGCGATGACGGCCAGGGCGTCTGCGTCGGCTTCAAGCTCCCATGCGCCAAGCCCGCGTTCCCGGTCCGCCAATGCGCGTTGCAGCAGAGCCGTGATCTGCTCTTCGCTGAGGGCAAGCAGCGTATACACGCGGCAGCGGGAGAGCAGCGCCGCGTTGATCTCAAACGAGGGGTTTTCTGTCGTTGCGCCAATCAGGCGGATGGTCCCGCGCTCAACGTAGGGAAGAAAAGCGTCCTGCTGCGACTTGTTGAAGCGATGAATTTCGTCCACAAACAGGATGGTGCGCGAGCCGAACCCCGCCGCCTTCTCCGCCTCCACCATCACCTGCTTGATTTCCTTGATGCCGGAGAGTACGGCCGAAAACTCGATGAAGCTGGCCTGCGTCACCTGAGCGATGATCTTGGCGAGGGTCGTCTTGCCCACGCCCGGTGGCCCCCAGAAGATCATCGAGACGGCTTCATCGCTTTCAATCTGCATGCGCAGTGGCTTGCCCGGCGCGAGCAGATGCTCCTGGCCGGAGTATTCCGCCAGCGTGCGCGGACGCATCCGCTCTGCCAGTGGGGCGAATCGTTCTGGAGTGCCATTCTGCCGCGGAGATGTGTCGAAGAGGCTCATGCTTTGTGTTTGGATGCGCGCTGACGAGACGCCTCATATAGCAGCAGCGACCCGGCAACGGCTGCGTTCAGGCTTTCCACCGGACCAGGGCAGGGAATCGTCACGCGCTCGTCAGCCTGCGCAAGTATTTCAGGGGACAACCCAGCACCCTCATTGCCAATCAGCAGCGCACACGGGACGCACAGATCAACATCCACAACGGACAGTCCGTGATCCGCCACAGCGGCCAGAATCCTTATGCCCTTCGAACGCAGCCAAAGGAGAGCGTCCTGCGTCTGGTCCGCCAGCAGAGGGACGCGGAATGTTGAGCCTGCGGAGGAGCGCAGGGCCTTCTGGTTCCAAGCGCTCACGGTTCCATGCAGTGTGAGCACACCGCTTGCTCCAAAGGCCTCCGCGGAACGTATGAGTGTTCCCAGATTGCCGGGGTCCTGAAGGCCGGCTGCGGCCAGGATGAGCGGTGGGGCCGCTGTGGCAGCTTCGTTTGCACGGCCCAGCAGGTCTGCACGTTCAAACACCGGCAGGCGTACCAGTGCTGCAACTCCTTGTGGAGATTCGGTGGCAACAGAGCTGTCAAAGACAGCTCCGCTCAATATCACAAGTTGTGTGGAAGCTGGCGGCTTCAGCCTGTCCAGGATTGATTCCCGTCCTGCCCGTAAAAATACCGTTTGCAGTGGCAGACCGCTTCGCAGGGCCTCCAGCAGCAGGTGTTCGCCCTCGATGGCGGCCATGCCTCCGCTTAGCTTCATGTTGCCTGCAAACGCCGCGCGTAGCTGCTTGATGCGGCTGTTCTGTCGGCTCTCGATGATGGGGAGATGTGTTTGCATGAGCGGGAGAGGCATGTTGCGGGCAGCAGAGGGCTTTTCGGATTTTACAGTGAGATCCCGCTCAGGTACGTGGGCGATGGTATCTGGACTGTCGCCGCATCCAGAAATGCTCCTGCGATATCGCTTGCTGGAAAGGTTTGCATGCCATGCCTGAGAAAAAGCAGTATGCCAGTTGCGATGCGGCAGCTATGATTGGAATTGGCTGTTGTAACGATCTGTTTACGTGCAACGTAGGGAATGAACCAACGAGGGAATGATTTTGTCAGCTGAAATTCTGCGCGTGCATGCGGATGAGCCAGAGCCGGAACTTATCGAGTATATTGCCCATTGCCTGCGCTCTGGTATGGTCGTTGGCTTGCCTACAGATACGTTTTACGGCCTGGCGGTTGATCCGGTGAACCTGCATGCAGTAGAGCAGATTTATGAGATTAAGACCCGTGCGCGGCACAAACCGCTGTCTCTGCTGATTGCGGACGCTGCGCAAGGGTATGGTCTCGCCCGCGAGATTGGCGCTGGCTTTGACAAGCTTGCGGAAAGGTTCTGGCCCGGCCCCTTGACCATCATCGTCAAGGCCGGATCCAAGCTGCCCTTGCGGGTGACCGCTCTTACAGGCAATGTTGCCCTGCGCGTGCCAGAGGCGGCGATCCCCCGCGCAGTGGTGCGGAGCCTCGGCCTGCCCGTCACAGCAACCTCTGCGAACCTGAGCGGTCTGCCTGAATGCACCAGCGCGGGATGTGTCCGCGACCAGTTAGGTGACCGCATTCCACTGATCGTGGACGGCGGTCCGACGGCCCGCAGTGCCGCCACCACCATCGTGGACTTGAGCAACGGCGACGGCTCATGGCAAATTCTCCGCGAGGGCGCGATTCCCACACACGAGATAGCATTGGTGCTTCAGCATTGATGTGCCGCTTAAGTGGCCATGCGCACGGACTTCGCTTCAAACAGGTGCACATTCCTCTAAGCTGCTCACCTTATCTAGCATAATTAGGGAATGCGTTCGGTAGAGATGGGCCAGGTTTTTCATGATCGTGCCTGATACAAATCTGAGGTCGTCCAGAGTGGGCCAGTCAATGCAGGGAGGGCATGTCGTATGGCGCGCCCTTTTCCGCATGCTTGCGGTGGCAGCTCTCCTGCTGGCTGTGGGTTGGTTGATCTCGCTCTACGCCAGGATCGAGAGCGTTGCTCAGGTGGATGACGCACGTCCCGCTGACGCAATTGTTGTATTTGGCGCTGCGGAATATGATGGACGGCCGTCACCCGTGCTCCACGCCCGGCTCGACCATGCCTTGCTGCTTTACCAGCAGGGGATCGCGCCGTTGATCGTTACCCTTGGTGGTGGGCTTGACGCAGGCACTGACCGGGACAACCCAAAGAGTGAGGGAGCGGTAGGCAGAGATTACCTGCTTGCCAACGGCGTGCCGGAGCACAGCGTGATAGCGGAAACGCAGAGCAGCAACACCGAAGAGTCCGTCGCCCGGCTGGCGCTGATCGCCCGCGAAAACCATCTGCGCAGCATCGTGACGGTGAGCGATGGGACGCACCTGTTTCGCATTGCAGAGCTATGCCGCAAGGCAGGTTTGCAGGTCTACACGTCGCCGCGGCCAGAGGTGGGTCGCATCAGCTCGCTGGATCGTGCCAAGCGCCTGGCGCATGAGATGCTGAGTTACACCGCATGGAGGCTGCATCTGCATTGATGTCTGGCATCTCTATGCGTGGCACAATGGCTGGGGCTTTGCCTCATCCATCCTGCACACATACAATCAAAAGCGTGGCAAGCGATGACAATGGTAGAGCATGAAGCTAACAATCTGGAGCAGGTACACGCGGTAGCAGTGCCGCAGGCTAGTCCACCAGCTTCCCCCGCGTGGATCAGGACGGAACTGGCCCGACACCCGCAACGGCCTTATCCTATGGACTTTATCGAAAACCTGTTCACCGGCTTCAGCGAAATTCACGGAGACCGCGCCTTTGGCGACGATCAGGCGCTTACCTGCGGCATGGCCCGCTTCCATGAGGAAGAGGTGCTGGTGATCGGCAATCTGAAGGGGCGCGGCACCAAAGAGAAGGTCAAGCGTAATTTCGGCATGCCAAACCCTGAGGGCTACCGCAAAGCTCTGCGCGCGATGAAGCTGGCCGAGAAATTCGGACGGCCTGTATTTACGTTCATTGACTTGACCGGAGCCAATCCTGGCCTGGGTGCGGAAGAGCGCGGCCAGGCAGAGGCCATTGCCCGCAATCTGCTGGAAATGGCACGGTTGCGCGTCCCCACCATCGCCACCATCACGGGTGAGGGTGGTTCCGGTGGAGCTCTCGGTTTGGCTGTGACGGACCGGGTACTGATGCTGGAGAACGCAATTTATTCGGTGATCTCACCCGAAGGATGCGCTTCTATCATGTGGAAGGATTCAGCCAGGCGCATGCAGGCGGCAGATGCCCTGAAGTACACTGCGCCAGACGTGCTCGCCATGGGGTGCGTGGATGATGTGCTTCCTGAACCGCCCGGAGGCGCTCATGCAGATGTCCCCGCAGCCATGAAAATCGTGGATGAAAAGCTGCTGTGGCATCTCAAGGCCCTCAAGGCGCTCCCGCTGGAGCAAATGCTGGAGCAGCGTTATCTGAAATTTCGTAACATGGCCCAGTTTTATACCGTCTAACCGATCCCGGAGCAAGGCGAAATCTGCCGTCCGCATTGACCATAGACCCAAGACAAAGTTGGAACC
>VFSW01004026.1_pt1 | contig 21952 bp, 19 predicted proteins | sample 5358111 | NCBI WGS metagenome assembly VFSW01 (sample SAMN11554181, study PRJNA540505) | mine drainage metagenome | isolation source: sediment from site ElyBrook_90M | place: USA: Ely Copper Mine, Vershire, VT | collected 2017 | reverse complement strand
ATTTATAATAGTACTAACACTTGACAAAATATCAATCGGAGCGTGCCTCCGCGAGGCGCGCGAATCGCAGGTCGCGCCCATTGCCCCGCGCCCCTTAATCCGATCAACTTTCTGAACGTAAATCCAGCCCGCTTTTCTCACGAAATTGTATGTTTCCTGGGAACGCCAATCAGGAGATCGGCGTTCCCAGGTTTGCCCCAGGGCAATTCGTGCCAACTGTGCTTGGAGATAGGGAAGCCATTCCGGTTGGGTCACCTTGCCGGGACGCACCGTTTGAGCAGTGAGGCGGCGCGGTCCCGTTTCTGTGGCGAGAAGGTCAGGCTAGTCCATCGCGAAGCAATAGAACAGTCCGGCGCCGCCGGTGCTGACCAGATTGTTCTGGCTGCAGCCGCGGCTCGGATGCGCCGAATTCCAGGATGTGTTTCCCGCGCCGTTCCGGTCGAAGTGTCCAAGTTGCGCCGTTCCTGTTGTTTCACTCGTCCAGTTGTTGCAGGTGTGATCCGCGCTGTCGGTATACGCGCGCCCATCGGTTTGCGAACCGGTCAGCATGTCGTGTTGATTCGGTGTATCGCCCCGGCCATTCACCATCCCGCCCTTTTCCGTGAGCGCCGACATCTTCACCAGATTGTTTCCAAGCCGCGCGAGTTCCGCTGTATCGCCGTGCAGGTCAGCCAGACCATTGGCAATCTTTTCGCCCTTGGCGTTGTACCAGGGGCCGTTGCCGATGCGATCGCGGGCGTTTACTGCATTCGGTCCCTGCGTGCTCAGGTAGGCATGCCACGTTTTCGTGCTGCCCGCGGCTGTGGCGAGTGTCTGGCAGATATTGTCGGCGCCGGCGAGTCCGCCGAGATTCGCGCCGTGCCCCGAACCTGCGCTAGTGATGAAGAAACTCATCGGCTGCGGAGGAGTCTGCGCCGGCTGCTGCGCGAGCGCCAATACGGAAGCGGAAACGGAAATCACGATCGTGAAAGCAAGCGCGTGAACATTTCTCATGGGGATTCCTCCTCAATAGCGTGCACTACTCCGAACCAAATGCGCCCGGAATCGAATGCTCCGCGGCGCTGGATTTCCTACGGATGATCTCCACAAGTCGCTCGGTCGCCGGCGCGGAAAAGCCGCGCGCCGCTGCCACACGCAGGATCGGACCAGCGATGGCGTCCAGCTCCGGCGGGTTTCCCGCGGCAACATCTTTCTGCATTGAACTGCGCGCCCCACCAGGAATCTTGTCAATTAGCGCGATGATTTCGTTGGCATCCATTGGCAACCCGGAAGCGGTACTTGCAGCGCACGTCTCATAGATGGCGTCATTCAGACGCAGGCGCCATTCCGGACTCTTGCAGACTTCGCCGATCGTGAATCCCGATGCCGACGTCGTCAAGGCAAAGGGCGCAAGAACAACGAGCTTGCTCCACAGGAGTTTTTTTTCGTCGGCGTCAAAATAGCTTTTGATTCCAAACTGGCGCAGCTTTTCGATGACGCCCCCCAGCCTCCCTTCGCCGCTCGCAGAAACATTCAGCCGAGTACCCATCGCTCCAACGAGGAACTTTCCCGGCGCAACACGCTCTGCCTCGACGCGAATCGCCGCAGGAACCACTCTTTCCTCGCCAAAACGCCCGCGCAAGAGGGCTACGTGATCCACACCGTTTAAAAGCGGAACAATCGTGCCAATCTCTTCCGGCTTGACCCGCACACTCCCGAGCGCCGCCTCGAGATGCGTCGCCTTCACCGCGACCCAGAGCACATCATACGGTCCGGTCACAGCCTCGGCCCGTTTCACCGCCACGCTATGCGTTCCGAGAGGTCCTTCGAGAGACAGTTCCGGCGGATACCGGCTCGCCGTCCCCGGCCGGAGGATGACCGTAACGTCTTCCCCTTGCTTGGCCAGAGCCACCGCTATTAACCCGCCCACACCGCCGGCCCCCAGGATTGCGTGTCGCACTCGGTCCTCCAGGTTTCTAATCTGCTGGTGGGATTACCACTTCACGGGCTCGTTAAAGTGCTCGACGGTGGGCGGCTGTTCGTAGAAGTGGTGCAGCGCGGCCCGCCATTTCTGGTAGGCCTCGGACTGCCGGAACCTTACGGTGTGGTCTTCCACCGAGTTCCACGTAACGAACAGCACATACCGGTTGGGTGACTCGATGCACCGCCGCAGTTCGAGCCGTACAAACCCCGGCGAAGCCTCAATAATAACGCGCGCCCGCCCGAGCGCCTCCTCAAAAGCTTCCGCCTGCCCCGGCCTCACTTGCAAAGTTGCCATCTCGAGAATCATCGGTATATTTTCTCAATCCCGTGCTCATGCGTCCAGCCCGATTTGACAGACACCTTTGAGGGACGCCGTTTATCAAATTGCGGCATCCGAATCGCTCGTATCGAATCTGGAATTCCCAATCACTTCGCGGCATTCCTTAGCGTCCTTTCCGATGTTATGCTTTCGCCATGGTGACCGAGAAGAATCCATCGAAGATCGCGTACTTCTCCATGGAAATTGCGTTAGATCCTGCCATCCCCACCTACGGCGGAGGATTGGGCATCCTGGCAGGAGACATGCTGCGTTCCGCCGCGGACCTCGAACTGCCCATCCTCGCGGTTACCCTGGCCCATCGAAAGGGCTATTTCCGGCAGCGGCTCAGTGCGGATGGCATTCAGTCCGAGGAGCCCGATCCGTGGGATCCGGAAACGATCCTGCAGCCGGTCGAGGGAACCTTCTCGGTGCGAATCGAGGACCGCGACGTTCGCGTCCGCGCCTGGCGCTGCAACATTCACGGGCTGTCCGGATTCCTGGTTCCCGTCTATCTGCTCGATACGGACCTGCCCGAAAACACCGAATGGGACCGCCGGCTGACCGACACGCTCTACGGGGGCGATCAGCACTATCGCATCTGCCAGGAAGCGCTTCTCGGCATCGGCGGAGTCAATCTTCTGCGCAGCATCGGTGTGAATGACCTGAACAGCTATCACATGAACGAAGGGCACGCTGCATTTCTCACACTTGCTCTACTCGAGGAACAGCTCAAGTTACGCCGCTATACCGTTCCGGTCGAGGCGGACGTGGAAGTGGTCCGCCGGCGTTGCCTGTTCACCACGCACACTCCGGTCGAGGCGGGGCACGATCGTTTCCCTTGGGAACTGGTCCAGAAGGTGCTCGGTGAGACGCGCACGGAACTCCTGCGGCAGTCCGGCTTTGCAAATGCCCCGGTCCTGAACATGACGAACCTGGCCATTCACTTTTCCCGGTATATAAATGGCGTCGCCATGCGTCACGGAGAAGTTTCCCAGAACATGTTCCCGCATTTCCCGATTCACGCCATCACCAACGGAATTCATGCCGCCACCTGGGCTTCGCCTCCGTTTCAGGAGCTGTTCGACCGGGAAATCCCTGAATGGCGCCGCGACAACGCCTACTTGCGCTACGCGGTGGGGATTCCTGTCGAAGAGATCCGCAAGGCGCACGCCGCGGCAAAGTCCGGGCTCTTCAAGGAAGTCCATACGCGCACTGGAATTCTGCTGGATGAATCGGTCCTGACCATCGGTTTTGCGCGGCGCGCCGCCACGTACAAGCGCGCCGATCTGCTTTTTCATGATGCAGAGCGTCTCAAGGCGATCGCCAAATCCGCGGGCCCCTTCCAGATTATTTATGCGGGGAAGGCGCACCCTCACGACGGCGGCGGAAAATCCCTGATCCAGCGCGTGATGCAAAGCGCGGCTGGACTGAAGGATTCGATCCAGGTGATCTATCTGGAAAACTACAACATGGCGCTGGCAAAATTCATCATCTCAGGCGTGGACCTCTGGCTCAATACTCCCCAGCGGCCGCAGGAGGCTTCCGGTACCAGTGGAATGAAAGCCGCACTCAACGGGGTCCCGAGTCTCAGTGTTCTGGATGGCTGGTGGGTCGAAGGGTGCGTCGAAGGAGTGACGGGCTGGGCCATCGGGTATGACAGCTCGGCCTTAGGGGATGAGTCGGATGCCGAGTGCGCTTCGCTGTACGATAAGCTCGAGCACCATATTCTTCCCATGTATTACCGCGCGCCGGAGGCCTACGGACTGGTCATGCGTTCGTGCATTTCACTGAACGCGAGTTTCTTCAACACGCATCGCATGCTCAGTCAGTACAAGGCCAACGCCTATTCGCCCCGGGCCCTGATCAGGAAGGCGCAGGAAGTGAAATAGGCGGCTTTCCTGTTCCCGCAAGCCAGGCCTTTCCCGCGGCATACAGGGCCTCCGCGTCCGGACCTTGCAGTCCCGGCATATCCGTTTTTACCTTGAACCCCAGGCTCGATTGCAAATAGGCGAGGTGCCGGTAGCCTTCGGGAAATCGCGCGAGAATGGCCGGATCGAGTTTCACCGTCGCCGACGGATCGACCGGGTCCATGCGATCCTTTTCATAAAACAGCCGCCGCAAGACAATGGCCCAGCGCTCGTTGCGCTTTTCAAAAAAGTCGTAGAAGCGCCCTGTGCACAGCACATCCACCATCACTTCATGAACCTTGGCACGCTGCGAAATTGTCATCTTGGTCTGCGCGATGGCCTTGGTTGCGGAAATTTCCACCGAAGTTCCGCCCAGAAGATGCAGGATGCTGACGCCGCGCTTCCATCCTTCCTGGTTCACGCGGATGAACTCCTCGAATGTCCCCTGAAACCACGTGGCCATCATGACGCCTTCTTCGTGCCACACCGTGCGGAAGCGCTCCCAATCTCCCGAGTCGCGCCATACTGCCCAGTTTTCCACGACTTCCTTGATCGCCAGCACGTCGAGCATGCGTTGGTCCATGGTGACCCCCGAAAAGATGTGATTCGTGATCCGTGATTTGTGAAAGGCGAAAACCAACCTGCGTGTACTCTCGATGGTCGCGAATCACGAATTACGATTCACGAATCACGTTTCACTTCGCTCCCAGATACGTGGCCAGAAACCGCACTGTCAAATCCCACGATTGCTTGGCCGCCGTTTCCTTATAGTTCGCCCGCTGATCGCAGAAGAATCCGTGATCGGCGTCGGAGAATTCGATGTTCACGTAGGTCTTGCCCGCCTGCTTGAGCGCCGCCGCAGTGGCGTAGGACTGCTCGATTGGTATGTTTTTGTCGAGCCCACCCCAGTAGAGCAGAATCGGCCCGTGCATCTCGGCAGCGCGCGGCAAGAGCGCAGTGGCGATCCCGCCGCCGTAATAGGACACGGCCGCCTGGAGCGGCAGCACAGAATTCGCGAGGTAGGAACAGCGCCCGCCCATGCAGTAGCCGATGCTGGCCGTGGCGTTCGGAAGAACGCGCGGATTGTTTTGCAGCCAGTCAAACGCCGCGCGGGCATCGGCGATGATTCCCTCCGGCGTCAGCGCCTGCAGGTGCGGCATGCACACGCTGAATTCGGTATACTTGCAGGTGAAGCCCGGCGCCGTCCGGTGAAACATTTCCGGCGCAATGGCGACGTAGCCGAGCCGCGCGAACCGCCCGGCCACATCCTGGATGTGCGAGTTCACTCCGAACGCTTCCTGAAACACAATGATTCCCGGCGCCTTTCCATCCTCTGCCGGCATCGCCACGTACGCTCCGAGGGAAGTTCCGTCGCCCGCGTGCAATTTCACATGTTCCGTTTTTACTGTCGCCATGGTTTGTCCTCGCTCGAATGGAGTTTGAAGGCCGATACATCATATAGGATTCGCCGATACAATTTCGAGGGCCGAACCGTTCGCTCCGCAGCTCCCGAAATCTCAAAATTTCAAATTAGAAATAGCAGGCCTCCATTCCGATCTCAAATTACTTGAAAATTGGGAACTCAAGGGCCAGGTCGCCCGTCTTGCCAGGCATGCGCCGGGCCATATCAGGTTCCGGTATAGGCGTTTCCGGCTTGCCCCAAACCTGTCCTTACGTACCGTAGACCCTCCGCGTTCCGCCCTTTTAGAATTTTGTTGAGCAATGACAGGCGGCGGAGACAAGCCGTCGGGGGGGATCGTTGCTACTGAGGCAGCCTGAAATGGCGGAATTTCGGGACGACAGCGTCCAAGGTATACCTGGAAAAGTCACCGGCACATTATCCACCAATTCTCCTGCAACCGGAGCGGCTGGGCGGCGCGGGAAGCGTGTGAATTCCTGCGTTCCTGTGTCCATGGAATGGAGCGCGGGCGGTGCATCCCACTGCGGCGAGGCGCGCACGCGAGTCGTCGGGCCGTATGGGTGTCTCGTCATTCACCCACAGGCGCTCGGAGTCAAGCAGCAGCTCCAACTGACCAACCTGGTGAGCCGCCAATCCAACGCTGCCGTCGTCGTCTGGCAAGGCAAGAAACAGCCCGATGGATGGGAACTCGGCATCGAGCTGATTAACCCCGCCATGGATTTCTGGGGGTTGGAGCTATGACACCGCGACGTGAAACAGTTGCAGATCGCATTATTTCCACAATGGCAGGCGAAGAGCGCCGCCGCAGTCATCGCGTCATCATTCGCGTTCCGGTTCGACTGGAGATCGCGCTGCGCGGGGAGGACGTCGTCGTCAGCGCGGTCACCGTTGCCGTCAATATTCACGGCGCGATGGTCGTCTGCCCGCGCCAACTCGAAGCCGGTACCGAACTTGTGATTCGCAATGAGCGGACCCAGGAGCAGTGCACCGCTCGCGTGACCCGCACGCCCCGAGAAAGCCCCGAAGGCTACTTGATCCCGATCGAGTTCACCTCGAAGTCTCCCAAATTCTGGCAAATCACGTTTCCTCCCTCCAACTGGAAGGCTTCGGACTCCTGAGGCTTTCGCTGCCCTCCACTGTCGGGGGCCGGGCGCCGGGCGCGTCCCATATCAAGGTGTCCTTGCGAATTTTCATTTTCCGGTTTATTATTCCGTCGTCCCAGATACTCTCCTGTTAATGGGATGGCCACTTTCCGCGGACCAGGAGCGGAATTTCATACTTCAGTTGTTTTCCGGGAAGTATTATGCGGTCCGCGGAAAACCCAGCCGCGCCGGGAAAACCTAGTCACGCTTTCTGCATCCAATGAATTTGTTGAGTGTCCACGCGCCGGGCCCTGGGTGGGACAAGACTTCATTGGATTGGCACATCCTGACAGATCTATTGGGGGGGACTCATGAGCACTTCCACGTTTGCTAATTCGCACCCACTGAACGAGGCCCCTCCGCATTCGGACGATCGCCCGGACACAATGACCCGATTCTTTTGCGTCCGGAACGCGCTCGGGCTCATGGTTTTTGCCGCCTTCCTTTTCGCGCTCGCCCCGATCATGTCCGCGGCGCAGGCGAACGCCGTGCCGGAGCGCCTGGCCGCGAAGATTGACGAAGGGCAGATCACGCAACTGAAGGGAAGCCTGCATCCGCTGGCGCGCCCGCAAAACGATCTGGGGCCGGTGGATCCGGCGCTGAAGCTGCCGGGAATCACCATAATGTTCCAGCCGACGCCTGCGCAGAAGGCCGATCTGGACGCCCTACTCTCCGCACAGCAGAATCCCACGTCGGCAAACTTTCACAAATGGCTCACGCCGCAGCAATATGGCGAGCGCTTCGGGATTGCTCCGGGCGATCTGACCAAGATTTCGGCATGGCTGCAATCGAAGGGCTTCGTCATCGTGGAGACGCCGGAGAGCCGGACCTCCATCATCTTCAGCGGGACGGCGGCGCAGGCGAGTGCGGCGTTTCACACGGAGATACACAACTATCAGGCAAATGGGCAGAAAGGGGATCAGAAGTTTTTCGCGAACAATTCGGAACTGTCGGTTCCGGCGGCGCTGGCGGGGATCGTGGCGGGATTCCGCGGTCTGGACAACTACCGGCTGAAGCCGCGCCTGCGTCCGAGTGGGGCTGCGTCGAATCCTGCAGTTCCGGTCAAGCCGGATTTTTCGAGTCCGAGTGTGGCGGGGAACTATTTAGCGCCGGGGGATTTCGCCAAGATTTACGATCTCAACACGCTGTATTCGGCCTCGATAGACGGGACAGGACAAAGGATCGCCATTGTCGGGCAGTCGCAAATCGTGCCCTCGGACGTCGGCAACTTTCGGCAGATTTCCGGCCTTCCGCCCTATCCGCCCAATTCGTTCCTGATGCTATTTACCAATATTGGGGTTGATCCCGGCATCCAGCAGGGGGACGTGCAGGAATCAAGCGCGGACGTCGAATGGGCCGGGGCCGTCGCCAAGGGAGCAAGCATTGATTTCATTTATGGGGACCCGATTAACGCGAATGGGGTCATGGACGCGCTCGCTTGGGCTATTGGCCATAACTCGGCGCCCGTCATCAGCATGAGCTACGGGAGTTGCGAGGCGGCCAATTCGGCGTCCTTTGTGGAGCATCTGGTTTCGCTGGCGCAGCAAGCCAATGCGCAGGGAATCACGATTACGACATCCATTGGCGACGCGGGAGCGACGGATTGCGACTCGATACTCGGGGATTATCCGGCGACCTTGGGCCTGAGCGTGGATTTGCCGGGAAGCATGCCCTATGTAACGGCGGTTGGGGGCACGGAGTTCAACGAGGGCACCGGGTCGTACTGGCAAACGCCTACCACGACGGACATCCCGATCTCGGCGCAAAGTTATATTCCGGAGATCGTATGGAATGATTCCCTTGCCGAACAATCCTTGTCTGCCACCGGCGGAGGCGCGAGTTCGCTTTTTGCAAAGCCCTCCTGGCAAACCGGAGTCACCGGAGTTCCCGCGGACGGCGCCCGCGACGTGCCTGACATCGCCGTGAATGCTTCCAACTCTCATGATACGTACTTGTTTTGCACCGAGCTTCCCCTGCCGCCTTCGACTCAGTTTCCAACGACGCCGAGTTGCCAGAATGGATTTCATAATTCAACGACGGATGCCAGCGTGGTGTCGTATGGCGGCACCTCGTTTGGCGCGCCCACCTTTGCGGGAATCGTGGCGCTGATCAATCAAGAGACGAAATCCACCGGGCAGGGGAATATAAACTACCTGCTGTATCCGCTGGCTGCCAGCAACCCTTCGGCGTTTCACGATATTACGAGCGGAGACAATACCAGCCCCTGCGCAATCGGATCTGTGGATTGTCCTGCCGGAACGCCGATTGGTTTCTCGGCGGGCACAGGCTATGACCTGGCCACGGGACTCGGCTCATTTGATGCGTTCAACATGGTGAGCGCCTGGACGGGAGGCGGGGCCTCCGGGTCGATGCCTACGCTCAGCTCGATTTCGCCTACTTCTGCTACGAGCAATTCGGGCGATTTCACTTTGACGGCGACGGGAAGCGGTTTCGCAACAAATGCACAAATTCTTTGGAACGCCTCCGCGGCAGGTGTAACGATGCTTCCGGGCGGCACAAGCACGACTTTGAAGGCGACTATTTCCAATTCCCTCATCGCCTTTGGCACTGTTCCCGCCGACGGAACGTATGACCTTATTTCCGTGACGAACGACGCCTCAAAGTCCGGCGAATCCGGCACGCAGCAATTTACGGTAACCGGCGTCCCGCCGCGGAACGACAACGTAGTGAACGCGATTCCCGTAACTACTTCCAATTTCATTTCAACCGTGGATAACTCCGCGGCGACGACGGAGGCGACTGATCCCTTTCCGCCATGCGTCTCGGGGCTCAATGGGAGCATGAATCCGGACACGAAAACAGTCTGGTGGACACTCACTGCTACCGGGTCAGCAAACGTCCTACTCACGACAATGGGGAGCAGTTACGACACGACACTCTCTGTCTGGACCGGTTCTCCGGGGAATTTTGCTATTGCGACTACGTCCAACGGGGGCCAGGCCTGCAACGATGACATTGTGTCAGGGCAAATCACGACATCCATGCTGAATCTGGCGACCGTGGCCGGAACGACCTATTACATCATGGTGGCCCCGTTTGGTCCGCCAGATACAGGTGCGGACCTCGCCGCGGGAAAGACCGTCTTGAACGTCAGCGGCGCTATCGTCTCGCCGCCGGTTCTTTCGGCTTCTCCCACTTCACAAACCGTTGCCGCAGGCAACTCCGCCACCTTTACGATTACCGATTCCGGTCCGGCTACTTATATATTGACGTGCCCCGGCCCGCTGCCTACGGGCGTATCCTGCCAAGCCGCTACAGCATCCCCCACGGCGGCCGGTTCCCTGATCATTTCCACGACTTCGCGCGCGGTTTCAGTTCCGTCCGCATTTGGCGGAAGGCGCATCCGCTTCCATCCTTGGCCTATCGCGTCAACGACCTTGGCCGTATCTCTCGTCCTGCTTCTCGCCGCGTGCAAGCGGAAAGCATTTGCGCTTGCTCCATTGGGGGCGCTCGCAATGCTCGTCGTCTTTGCGGTCGCTGGATGCACTTCGAGCCACACGGGACCGACCACGAATCCTAACGGTACTCCGGCAGGAACTTATATTATCGTCGTCAGAGGAACATCTACCGGCCAACCAACCCAGACCGCATCAACCATTGTGTCTCTGACCGTGCAATAGGTTTTGTGGCCCACGATATAGCCTGAGGTTATTGGTCATGTTCTGAATTTCGCGTCACGAAGAAATCGGAGAGGCGGAGGCCTGTCCTGAAAAACTCACACCGCAATATCCTGCCACCTGTGATAAGTAAAAGTTTCCCAGAGTACATATTCTGCACGTGTTCCATGTCGGAACAGAGACTGCCTTCCTTCGTGCCGTTCCGCTTTCCCGACCTGTGTGTTGTCAAATTTGGCGATAGAGTTGCTCTTCCCGTCGCGTGCGCTATTCGTATTACTTGTTTTTGATCTTTTTCCTGCTACTTCCGTGCCCATCCGCGGCGCAGACGAAAGTCCTGCCGGAGCGCCTCGGGGCGAGGATTGACGAAGCGCAGATCATGCAACTGAAGGGAAGCCTGCATCCCCTGGCGCGCGCACAAAATGATCTCGGACCAGCCGATCCGACCATAAAGCTGCCGGGGATCACCATGATTTTTCGGCCGACGGCCGCGCAGAAGGCCGACCTGGAAGCGCTTCTTGCAGCGCAGCAGAAACCCACCTCACCAAACTTTCACAAATGGCTCACACCGCAGCAGTATGGCGACCGGTTTGGTATCGCCCCGGCCGATCTGGCGAAGATTTCGGCGTGGCTTGAGGCGAAGGGATTCGTCATTGTGGATACCCCGGCAAGCCGGACGTCGTTCATTTTCAGCGGCACGGCGGCGCAGGTGAATGCCGCGTTTCGAACGGAGATTCACAACTATCAGGCCAGGGAGCAGAAGTTCTTCACGAACAATTCCGAGCTGTCGGTTCCGTCGGCGCTGGCCGGTATTGTGGCGGGCTTCCGCGGCCTGGATAACTACCGGCTGAAGCCGCGCTTGCGTCCGGCGGAAGCTGCGGCCAATCATGCGACCCATCCTGGAACTTCGCCCACGCCGGACTTCACGAGTTCGAGCCTGGGAGGGAATTTCGTCACGCCCGGCGATTTCGCCGTCATCTACGATCTCAACGCCTTGTATTCGGCGTCAATTGACGGGACAGGGCAAACGATCGCGATTGTCGGGCAGTCGCAAGTCAGCCTCGCGGACATCGCCAACTTTCGCAGACTTTCCGGCCTTCCCGCCAGTGCGCCCGTGATGCAATTTACCGGGATCGGAGTCGATCCCGGCTTCCAGCAGGAAGACATTCAGGAATCCAGTGCGGACATCGAGTGGGCGGGAGCAGTGGCCAAAGGCGCGACGATCAGCTTTATTTACGGCGATCCGGTCAACGCGGGCGGAGCGACCGACGCGTTCGTCTACGCCATCAACCACGATTCCGCGCCGGTCATCAGCATGAGCTACGGAAATTGCGAGGCGGAATATCCGCCCTCGGAGGTCGAATATTTTGTGGCGCTTGCGCAGCAAGCGAATGCGCAGGGAATCACAATCACTTCAGCGGCCGGCGACTCGGGAGCGACCGATTGCGACGCCGCGATTGGCGACCTTCCGGCCACTGCCGGGCTCAGTGTGGACCTGCCGGCAAGCTTGCCCTATGTAACGGGGGTGGGGGGAACCGAGTTCAATGAAGGGAACGGAACGTTTTGGAAGACGCCAACCAATTCCGACCTCGTGACCTCGGCGCTTTCCTATATTCCAGAAATCGCTTGGAACAACACTGCGGTGCTCAACCAACTGGCGTCTACCGGAGGAGGCGCGAGTTCGCTCTTCGGGAAACCTTCCTGGCAAGCCGGCGCCGGAGTTCCCGTGGACAACGCTCGGGACGTGCCCGACATCGCCGTGAATGCCTCTCGTTACCATGACCCTTATCTGATTTGCACGGAACTCCCGCTTCCTCCGGCTGCGCTGACGGATCCCACCCCCAGCTGCCAAAATGGATTTCACAATTCGTTTTCAGACTCGGGCGTCGTCGCTTATGGCGGCACGACGTTCGGCGCCTCTACCTTCGGGGGAATTGTGGCGCTCATCAATCAGAAAGTTAATTCCGGAGGGCAGAAAACGAATTTCTCGGGGCAGGGAAACATTAATTATCTTCTATATCCGCTGGCCCGGAACGTTCCCAGTGCTTTTAACGACATCACGCTCGGCTCCAACTTGCAGCCTTGTGCCGCGGGCTCTGTGGATTGCCATTCGACCGGAACTCTCCGCATTGGGTATCTCGCCTGTACGGGATACGACCAGACCACTGGACTTGGTTCCTTTGACGCCTTCAATCTGGTAACCAGCTGGCCCACCGCCGCGGATCCGGCCGGATCGGCCCCCACGCTGGCGGCGATTTCTCCTCTTTTCACGGCCGCCGGAACGCCGAACCTCATATTGAAAGCCACCGGAAAAGGGTTTGCCTCGAACGCGCAAATTCTCTGGAATGGCTCGACGGAAGGCGTAACCATGCTTCCGGGCGGCACGAGCAATTCGATTTCGGCTGCGATCTCCCCAAGCCTCGTCGCCTACGGCACAGGCACGGGCATCACCACAATTACGGGCGGCGCCATCGCCATCAGGGTTACGAGTGACTCCGCGAACGCCGGAGAGGCCGCTCCTCCGCTGCCCTTCTACATCACGAGTCATCCTCCGGAGAACGACAATATTTCGAGCGCTCACCTGATTGAGAGTTCCAACTACACCGACACCGTGGACAATTCCGCGGCAACCACGGAATCCACCGATCCACCCCTTCCGTCTTCGTGCTACGTCGCCGGCGCGGCCAGCGGAAATTCCGACACCAAAACCGTATGGTGGCAACTGAATGAAGCCGGCACGCAGCCCTCGACCGTGACGATCAACTCCCTGGGCAGCAGCTACGACACGATGCTGTCGGTCTGGACCGGAACTCCCGGCAGCCTGACCATCGCCGCGTCCGGCGGAAATCCCGTCTGCAACGATGATATCCTTCCCGGCAAAATCCGGCAGTCTCAAGTCTCTTTTTCGGCGATTCCGGGAGTCACGTATTACGTCATGGCCGCCCCATTTGGCCCGCCGGACACTGGCTCCGACCTCGCCGGCGGAAAAACCGTTCTGAACGTTTCCGGAGCCATGCCGCCGCCCGCGCCGCCATCCATCATCAGCGCCGCATCCGCGGTTTTCGTCGCGGGCACACTGGGATCATTCCCCGTGCTCGCCACGGGGTCGCCCGCGCCAGTATTCAGCGCCACTGGGGGCGTATGGCCCGCGGGCGTAACGCTCGATCCGGGGACAGGAGTCATCGGCGGCGTTCCTCAAACTTCCGGCTCATTCCCGGTGACCCTCGCCGCGACCAATCGCATGGGAAGCGGCGTGCAGCAGTTCACTCTGACGGTCAATCAAGTGCCGGCCTTTGTGAGCGCTAACGGCACCCAGTTTTATGTCGGGGTCGGGGAGGAATCGGTCACCATCAAGGCTTCGGGTGTCCCCACGCCGACCCTTTCCGAATCCGGGAACCTCCCTGTAGGCGTCACCTTCACACCTGCAACGGGGATTCTGGACGGCTCGCTCGGCGTTGGCGTCGGCGGCGTCTATCTTTTCCAGTTAATAGCGTCCAACCGGGTTGGATCTGACGCAACACAGAACATCACCCGCACAGTAGCCCAATTTACCAACATTACCTCCGCCGCGAGCACCACATTTCTCGCCGGCCGCCCGAATGTCTTCACCATAAAGTCCACGGGCTATCCCGCGCCGGCCTTCTCCGAAACCGGAGCGCTGCCGGATGGCGTGACCCTCGATCCCGTGACCGGCGTTCTCAGTGGTTTTCCACCCTTCGGATCGCTACCGAGTTATCCGATCACGATCACAGCGCGCAATGGGGTCATCATTTACTCGACGCAGAAGTTTACGCTTAAGGTGTCCGCGAGCGCGATTATCGTTTCGCCCACTGCGCATACCGTCGCCGCGGGAAATTCCGCTGGGTACTCCATTTCCGATGTTGGTACCGTGGCCTACACACTCGCCTGTTCCGGCCTGCCGGCGGGCGCCTCTTGCGGCGCCGCCACGGCATCACCCACGGTGGCCGCTTATCTCGTGATTTCGACCACGTCTCGCACTTCGTCGGTCCCGGCCGCGCTTAGCCGGAGGCGCATTCGGTTCTACCGGTGGCCTGTTGTGGTATCTCTTCTTGCTGCATCTCTCATTCCGTTTCTCGCCGCGCGCAAGCGGGAATGCTTGGCGTTTGCCCGGCTCGGCGCGATTGCGCTTTTCATCGGATTCGCGGCCGCCGGATGCGGTTTGACCGGGGGCGGTCCAGTAGCCAATCCGAACGGAACACCGGCAGGGACGTACTCGATTACCGTTACCGGAACCTCCGCGGGACAACCCAGCCAAACCCTCCTCCTCACTCTTACCGTGACGTAGTTTCTTGCGGCGCAGGCCTTCCGTTTGTCCTCTTATTTTGTCGAAAGACAATATGGCTCTTTACAAGGCCGATTAGAGCGCTATATTGGACTGGTTAAGAGAGCCAATGATTCCGCTCCAATTACAGCCCGAAAGCCACGTTCCCCTCTATATCCAGCTGCGCGACCAGTTGCGCGCGCTGGTGCATGGCGGAGACTTGCGCCCCGGAGACCGCATCCCCGCTAGCCGGGAACTCGCCGTGCAGCTTGGCGTGCATCGCACCACTGTCGCCAATGCCTATGCCGTACTGGAATCCGAAGGCCTCATCAGAGGGCACGTCGGCCGCGGCACGTTCATTTGCGGCAAAGCGAATGTGCAGGAGATTCGCCCCGCGCCTCCAGCGGCTTTCCTCGAGGGCGGCCTGCGCTGGGAAGCCTTGTTTGCCGATGAGCGCGGCGAAGAGACTCTGAACCGCATGATGCAGTCCGCGCCGCGCGGAACGATCTCCTTCGTGATGGCGCGGCCCGCGACGGAATTCTTTCCCGTAGAAGATTTACGGAATTGCTGCAACGCCGTCTGGCGGCGGGAGGGCCCGGCGATTCTGCAATTCGGCGCCTCGGACGGTTACCCCCCGCTCAAGCAGGCTCTCGTCGAGATGCTCAATGCGGAAGGCTACGGCGTCTCCGGCGAAAATCTGATGATCACTGACGGTTGCCAGCAGGCGCTCGATCTGCTCACAAAGACATTTGTGCGGCCGGGCGATACCGTCATCGTCGAAAATCCGGCATATCCTGGGACTCTGGCCATTTTTTCCGGGGCCCGGGTGCGCATCCTTGGCGTGCCCGTGCGGTGCGGAAACAGTCCCATCAATTTGCCCGGCGTGGACGTCTCCGCCATCGAATCCGTGCTGATGCAGAACCGCGTCAAGCTGATGGTTCTGACGCCCGACTTTCACAATCCGACGGGAACAACGCTCCCCGTGGCCGAACGCCGCCGCCTGTTGGAGATCGCGGCGCGCTTCCAGGTTCCCGTCATCGAGGATCACATCTATGCGCGCCTGAGGGTTCGCGGCGAGCGCGTTCCTTCGCTCAAGCAACTCGACCGTTCGAATCTGGTTGTCCAGATTGACAGCTTTTCGAAAATTGCGTTTCCCGGACTGCGTGTTGGCTGGATCGTCGCGCCGCCGGCGGTGATCGAGCGCCTGCGCCTCGTCAAGCAATCCTCCGATTTGCACACGGGGCATCTTGCGCAATCCATCTTTGCCGAATATATGCGTCGCGGCCTGTTGAACCGACACCTGGAATACACGCGCAAAGCCTATAGCGCGCGCCTGGGCGCGGTGGAGAAGGCGCTGGAGGCTCACATGCCTTCCGGCGTCTCCTGGACGCGTCCTGAAGGAGGCATGTGCGTTTGGGTCGAACTGCCGCCGGGCCTGGATTCGAATGATCTTTTGATCCACGCCCGCGAACGCGGCGTGATATTTTCTCCCGGACGCTATTTCTACTTTCAGAATCCGCAGCCGAATACGCTGCGGCTGGGTTTCTCCGGATTGAACGAACGCGACATCGCCCGGGGCATCGCCACTCTAGCCGATGTGCTGCGCGTCGAAATGCGAAAGCGCCAGCGCGGCGCGCGCAGGGCCGAACTACCGCGCGTGGCACTCGTATAGGAAAGGAATTCGAATCCTGAAGATGAAACTCGAACCCCACCCAGATAACAGTTGCTTCGGATGCGGCGGCGCAAATCCTCGAGGCATGCAACTCGTCTTTGAGCAGGACGACGCGCGCCAGCGTATTATCGGCCGTTTTTCACTTGGCCCGGAATATCAGGGAGGTACCGGCTTCCTTCACGGGGGCATCATCGCCCTGCTTCTCGATGAGGCCATGAGCAAGGCTTCGCGCTTCTCCGGCCTTCATGCCGTCACCGCTGACTTGCGCATCGAATATAAGCGCCCCATCCGCGTCAACACTGAAATCGTGGTGGAAGGATTTGTCGCCCGCCACGAGGGCCGCCAGTTGTATCATGAAGCGGAGATCCGCAACGCGGCCGGGGTGCTGCTGGCGCGGGGCGAGGGCCGGTTCGTCGTCGTGGACCGTGAAACATTTACGAAGCAGCCGTAGCAGGCAGAAGAAATGTGGTTAATTTCGTTATTCCGAGCGAAGCGAGGAATCCCTCCGTTCTGGGTGATGGGCACCGGAAAAAAAGAGGGATTCCTCGCGTCGCTCGGATTGGCGGGATTGGGTGGACGATTATCGTGCAGCCTTGAGAGTGTGCCAACGAAGATCCGTATTCAGGACGACGAAGACTGGCATTTGTTCAATCATGAGATTCGTTTAGCAAGAATGAGGAGAAAGTCATGACAGCATCGCAAGACAGCAACGGAAATCATTTGTCCGACCAGTGGCGCGTGAAGGTGGGTCTCGCCGAAATGCTCAAGGGCGGGGTCATCATGGACGTGACCAACGCCGACCAGGCGCGCATCGCGGAAGAGGCCGGCGCCTGCGCCGTGATGGCGCTCGAGCGCGTGCCCTCCGACATCCGCAAGGAAGGCGGCGTCGCGCGCATGGCCGCGCCGAAAATCATTCGCGAAATCATGGACACGGTCAGCATTCCCGTGATGGCCAAGGTGCGCATCGGCCACTTCTCCGAAGCGGCCGTGATCGAAGCCCTCGAAGTGGACTTCATTGACGAGAGCGAGGTGCTGACTCCCGCGGACGAGGAAAATCACGTCTGGAAGCACGATTTCAAGGTGCCTTTCGTTTGCGGCGCGCGGAATCTCGGCGAAGCGCTTCGCCGCAATGCCCAACGCGCGGCCAAGATCCGCACCACGGGCGCAGCGGGATCAGGCAATGTTGTCGAAGCCGTGCGTCACATGCGCGCGATCACAAGTGAAATGCGCCGCCTGACCACGCTGCGCGGCGACGAACTGATGCGCGTCGCGAAGGAAATCGGCGCGCCGCTCGACCTCGTCCGCGAAGTGGCCCGCGCCGGAAAACTTCCCGTGCCTAATTTTTCCGCCGGAGGCATCGCCACGCCCGCTGACGCCGCGTTGGTGCGGCACCTCGGCGCCGAGGCCGTCTTTGTCGGCTCCGGAATTTTCAAATCGAGCGATCCGGAAAAGCGCGCGAAAGCCATCGTCAAGGCCACTACGCATTACCAGGATGCGAAGGCCGTTCTCGAAGCTTCCGAGGTATTGGGCGAGGCCATGAAGGGGCTGGACATTCGCCAGATGGACGAAAAGGATCTCCTTCAGACGCGCGGCTGGTAGCCGCAGCGCCGGTGCACGAGTGGCGAGCAGATGAAAACCGGAATTCTAGCCGTTCAGGGCGATTTTGAAGCTCACGCCTCGATGCTCGCGCGCATGGGTGTCGAGAGTGTGTTTGTGCGCACACCGGCCGATCTTTCGGGCGTGGACGCCGTCATATTGCCCGGCGGCGAAAGCACTACCCAATGGAAATTTCTGGTCGAGGAGTCGCTCGACAAGAGTCTGCGCGAATTTGCCGCGCGCGGTGGAGCGCTTTTCGGTACCTGCGCCGGCGCCATTCTTCTCGCCAGGGAAGTGAACCATCCGCGGCAGCCTTCGCTTGGCCTCGCCGATATCTCGGTCATACGGAACGCCTACGGTCGCCAGCTGGCCAGCGAAGTCCGCAGCGAGATGACCGCGCTTTCTCCCGAGCCCTTGGAAATGGTTTTTATCCGCGCTCCGATCATCGAGCGCGTAGGTCCCGCCGTCGAGGTTCTCGCGGTCTCGCAAGACCATCCAGTTCTTCTTCAACAGGGGCGCATCCTGATTGCCACGTTTCATCCGGAGCTGACCTCCGAGACATTGGTCCACGAGTATTTTTTGCGTCTCGCGCACCAAGAGAATTCCTCCAAGATCGAAAAAGATCCCCTGGAGAGTGTCGCAGGTTCCGGAAAAGATCACTGATCCTCTTGGGAATAATTTCGCCCCGCCGCTGGCTTCCATACTACGCGTGCCATTGCTCTTGAGTGCTTCAACAGGCCATGTCATGCTGTACGTTGTGGGATTGATTTAACGGGAATGGAGTCGGAGTGCGTACAAGAGTCCTATTTCTCTGCGTCGGCAACGCGTGTCGCAGTCAGATGGCTGAAGCCATTGCCAGGCACCTGGCCGCGGACGTGATCGAGCCGTCCAGCGCGGGCCTTGTCGCGCTTGGCGAGATTACCGCCCCGACGCTCGCGGTGCTCGGCGAGATTGGAATTTCGGCTGACGGGCAGTACTCGAAAACTCTGCGTCCCGTTCAGACCGCGTCAGCGGAACTGATCGTGAACATGACGTGCCGCCCCCGTGCGGAAATTTTTAACTCGCGGACTCCACCCGCTGAGGATTGGAATGTTGGCGATCCGTATGGTTCCAATCTCTCCGTGTACCGCGCGATTCGCGATGAGATCGCAGCGCGGGTGGAAGATCTCGCACGCCGTCTGCGCGAATCGGCGCCTGCCACGGCGGGCGCCGGCGAGCCCGGGCAAAAAGAATCGGAATAGGAACCCATGCCACGCGAAAAAACCAGTGTCTCGCGCGAGGATTACCTGAAGGCCATCTGGGAGATGGTACAGGAAGGGCAGCAGCCCATCAGCGCGCGCCTTGCCGAAGAGCTTGGCGTCACTCCCCCCGCTGTGACGGCCGCGCTCAAGCGACTGAAGCGCGATGGCCTTCTCACCATCGGCCGCGCGGGCCACATCGCCCTGACCCGCAAGGGCAGCGGGATTGCCGACCGTCTCGCCATGCGGCACCAGCTTGCTGAAAAGCTCCTCACCGAAGTCATCGGGCTCGACTGGACGCGCGCGCACGACGAAGCCGAGCGCCTTGAACACGGCATCTCGCCCGAAGTCGAGAAATTGTTGCTCGCGCGTTTTGGCGCGGAGGGATTTTGCCCGCACGGCGTTCCCCTGCAGGGCGGCCTCACAAGGCTTCGGCGCAAATATCACGCCGTGGTTTTATCTGATCTGCCCGCCGGGCAATCCGTCGAAGTCCTGTGCGTCTACGAAAAAGATCCGGAATTTCTGAAATTTCTATCGGGGCTTGACTTGCATCCCGGCGCGCGAATTCACATCCACAAACGCGAATACGATGAGACAGTGACGGTGACCGTCGGGAAACGCACTATCCATCTTGGCAAGCCTGCGACAAGCCGGATTTGGGTACGGCCTGTCGCAGAGTAGGTTTCCCCTGGATCTGATCAGTCCGGGACCAGCCATTTTGCGCTAAACTGTGCGTGGATACACCAGGAGACGCCAGGAGAACGGCTTGCCCCTGGAATCGAGCGATGACCATGGACCTTCGCTACCCCATCGGAAAATTTGAATTACATGGACCTCTGAGTGCGGAGCAGCGCGCCAAAGCCGTTGCGCAGATCGCCGTCGCGCCCAAGATGCTGCGCGACGCTGTCGCCGGACTTTCCCGCGAACAGCTCGACACGCCCTACCGTCCGGGCGGCTGGACCGTCCGGCAACTCGTGCATCACATGCCGGATAGCCACATGAATTCGTATATCCGGATGAAGCTGGCGCTGACCGAGGACGAACCCACGATCAAGACATACGAGGAAGACCGTTGGGCGAACCTCTCCGACTCGCGAGATACTCCCATTGATATCTCGCTCGCTTTGTTCGATGCGCTGCATGCGCGCTGGACGATCCTCTTGCGCGGCTTGCGCGCGGAAGATTTCGCGCGCCGCATGAGGCATCCCGCTCACGGAGCGGTCTCTCTAGATGACACGCTGATCCTATATGCCTGGCACGGGCGGCATCACGTTGCCCACATCACTTCGCTCCGGGAACGCGAAGGCTGGAAATAGCGCCTTGCTCATCTCCGCTCTGCGCTACTATTGGATTACGGCCAAGGGCTACCGCCTGCGTCCCTGGGCCAGCCCATACCTTCGCTGGCGTCTCGAAACTTTTCTAGGCGGTGATTTGCACGCCCTCGGCCCCGGAGAATTCTTCCGCCTGCTGTGGCGCGAACGAAAACGCTCGGGCGAGTTTTTCCGCTGGGTGGAAGACCGCCGCCGCTGGCAGCGCGCGGCAAAGTAGGAACCATGCAAGACCTCAAAATATTTCAAAAAACTGAATCGCTGCACGAAGCGCGCTGGTGGGAGCCCATGTCCGGTGGCCGCGTGCATTGCTTTTTGTGTCCGAGGCACTGCCACATCGGCGAGGGGCAGGCGGGCTTCTGCTTCATCCGTGTCAACCAGGGCGGAAAGCTGTACAGCCTGGGCTATGCGTCACCGGCCGCGCTGCAAATTGATCCGATCGAGAAAAAGCCGCTCAATCATTTCCTTCCCGGCACGCGTGTGTTTTCTCTCGGAACCGCGGGCTGCAACATGGGATGCTTCTTCTGCCAGAATTGGAACATCTCGAAATCCAAATCGGACCAGACACATTCCACGCAAATCTCTCCCGAAGACGTGGTCGCTCTGGCGATTCGCTACGGCTGCCCGTCCATCGCCTTCACTTATAACGAACCGACGATTTGGGGCGAATATGTAATTGATATTTGCCGGGCGGCGCGCGAAGCCGGAATCCACACAGTGATGGTGACAAACGGCTACATCACGCGCGAAGCGTTTCACGATATTTACGATCAAGTGGATGCCGCGAACGTGGACCTCAAAGGATTCACTGACGAATTTTACGGGCGCATCACGCTCACTCACCTGCAGCCTGTCCTCGATACGCTCACGTGGCTCAAGAACGAGACGCGCGTCTGGTTTGAAATTACCAATCTCGTGATTCCTACGCTGAACGACGATCCGGATGAGATCCGCAGCCTCTGCGAATGGATCTTCCAGCACCTCGGCCCGGACGTGCCGCTGCATTTCACCGCATTCCATCCGGATTTCAAACTGCGTGATAAGCCAAAGACCCCTCCGGAAACCCTCGATGCCGCGCGCAAGATCGGGCTCGATGCCGGACTGCACTTTGTCTACGAAGGCAATATTCTCACCGACGCCGCCAACACGTTTTGTCCAGGTTGCGGACGCGTTCTCATTCGCCGCGGCTGGCACGATGTAATGGAAAATCATTTGAAGGAAGGGAAGTGCCCGTCCTGCGGCCTGGCGATTCCCGGCGTGTGGTCCAACACGCGGGCGCCGGGGCTTCCTTCGCCGAAACTATCGCAATCCTATGATGATTTGAATTTGTAAGGCTCCGTGGACATTCTCGAAATCTTGTCCCGATTACTGTAGCTCGCCTCCTCAGTGTTCGTTTCCACGACATCCTTTACACCGGGTGCCAGGACATCCTTTACACTTTGGCCTTACGC
>VFSW01004025.1_pt1 | contig 21952 bp, 19 predicted proteins | sample 5358111 | NCBI WGS metagenome assembly VFSW01 (sample SAMN11554181, study PRJNA540505) | mine drainage metagenome | isolation source: sediment from site ElyBrook_90M | place: USA: Ely Copper Mine, Vershire, VT | collected 2017 | reverse complement strand
GGGGAGTCATTGGGGCGGGCAGGGCTGGTTCCCCTGGCGCTGGCGGCGAAAGAAGGGCTGGCGCTGCTGAACGGGACGCAGGCCATGACGGCGGTGGGAGCGCTGGCTGTGGCGCGTGCGCGACGAGTGGCGCACCTCGCGGATGTGGCGGGTGCAATGTCACTGGACGCGCTGATGGGCACGCCTGCGGCCTTCGACAAACGCATTCATGAGGCGCGGCCTCATGCGGGGCAGATTGCGTCGGCGGCCCACCTGGTGGAGTTGCTGGAGGGATCCGAGATTCGCGAATCGCACCGGGAACACTGTTCGCGGGTGCAGGATGCATATTGTTTGCGCTGCATGCCGCAGGTGCACGGAGCTGTGCGCGGCGTGCTGGCTCATGTGGGATGGGTGCTGGAGACGGAGTCCGGTTCGGCTACGGATAATCCGCTGGTGTTTCCGGAGCCGACGTCGGAGATGCCGAAGCGCGGGGCGGTCTTATCCGGCGGAAACTTTCACGGGGCGCCACTGGCGTATGCGTTTGATTATGCTGCGCTGGCGCTGACGGATCTCGCGGGCATAACGGAGAGGCGCATCGACCGGCTGCTGAATCCGGACATCAACGAAGGGCTGCCAGCGTTTCTGTCCACGGATCCCGGGCTTTCTTCGGGGTTCATGATCGCGCAGATTGTGGCCGCGGCGCTGATCAACGAGTGCCAGGTGCTTTCGCATCCCTCGTCGACGGGAAGCATTCCGACGGACGGCGGGAAGGAGGATCATGTGTCGATGGGCATGACGGGGGCGCTGAAGCTGCGGCAGATTGTGGAACACGCGGAGCGCATTGTGGCTATCGAACTGATGTGCGCGGCGCAGGCTTTTGAGTTTCGGCGTCCGCTCAAATCGAGCCCACTGCTGGAGGAGGTGCATGCTGCAGTTCGTGCCGTGGTGGCGAAGTTGGAGCAGGATCGGATTCTCGCTCCGGACATCGAGGCCATGGCCGCTGCGATAAGGGCAGGAGCGTTCAACGCATGGTGCGACGCGCGATGAATGTTTGATAGCGGAAGGCTATGGCCCGTGTTCATGCGGTGTTTCTCACAGCGGACAAGGCCGAATTGACCAGGCAACCGCCGGCAGCATTTACCATGAGAAGGCAAAAGCGGGAGGCACGCAAGTGAAGCTTTTTCGTACAACTGTTGGTCGTTTTGTGGAGCAGGATGGGCATTTCTATCGCATCGAGAAATTGACGTGGGATGCGCTGCTGGCGCATGAGGACCTGGAAGGCTGCCTGGAGGCGGTAATCCTGGGCGAGGCGCCGACATCAGAGTTTCAGACATCGCAGTTGCTGGCGCCCATCGATCGGCAGGAGGTGTGGGCCGCGGGGGTTACCTACTACCGCAGTCGCGGCGCACGCATGGAAGAGTCGAAGGATGCCGGCGGCGGCAACTTTTACGATCGCGTGTATTCGGCGGAGCGGCCGGAGCTGTTTTTCAAGTCGACGGCCAGCCGCACGGTGGGCGCGGGCGGCAAGGTAAAGATTCGCGCGGATGCGCACTGGTCCGTGCCGGAGCCGGAATTGACGCTGGTAGTGAGTCCGAGGGGCAGGATCATCGGATACACGATCGGGAACGACATGAGCTCGCGCGATATCGAAGGCGAGAACCCACTCTATCTGCCGCAGGCTAAGGTGTACAACGGAAGCTGCGCCCTGGGGCCGGGGATTCTGGTGACTTCAAGCCCGCTGCCGCAATCGACGGAGATCCTGCTGGAGATCGTGCGGACCGGGCGTATTGCGTTTGCAGGGTCGGTGCCGCTGACGGAACTGAAGCGCGAACCCAAGGTGCTGGTTGAGTATCTGTTCCGCGAGAACTCGTTTCCCAATGGATGTTTTCTGATGACGGGGACGGGGATTGTACCGCCGAGTACGTTTACCCTGGCGAGCGGTGACACGGTGCGCATCACGATTGAGCCGATTGGGACGCTGGAGAACGAAGTGGCATGATAGGCGCCGAACGACGTCAAGACATCACGTTCGGCGCGCCTCGTCACGAGTTTTATCGAATCCGCTGGGTGAGCTATTGCGCGTCGAGGACGCAGCGGAAACCGACGCCGCCGGAGCGGTCGTAGCCGGGCGCCATCAGCAGGACCTTGCTGTGTTCGTCGTTGCGATAGGCCTGCGGAAAATACCAGATGGAGCCCTGGGGCTGGTAGTAGTCGCCGCCGCGGACGATGGCGGCGCGGGTGTGCTCGTCGGCGAACTCATCGGTCCACTGCCAGACGTTGCCTACGAGATCCATGACACCGTAGGGGCTGGCGCCGAGGGGGTGTGCGTCGACGGGGTCGGGTCCGCGCATGGTGCGGCCGTGGTCGGGTGAAGGAACATTGACCGGCTGCCACTGATTGCCCCACGGATAGGCCCGGGCATCTGTGCCTTGTGCGGCAAATTGCCACTCCCATTCATGAGGCAGGCGCTTGCCGGCCCATTGGGCGTAGGCGCGCGCGTCCTCCATGGAAACCCAGGTGACGGGGCGATTGTCCCAGCCTTCCGGATAAGTGCCGTTCTTCCAGTCGCGCAGGAAATTGGTGATGTCCCTGGGCGCGTAGCGGGTGGCGTCAAGGAACTGTTTGAACTGCGCGTTGGTGACGGGGAATTTATCGATGAAGAAGGGCTTGACCTGCATCTTTTGCTCGTGGCTGCGGCGCGGCGAGTCTTCCCAGGAATACTGCACATCCACGCCGATGTTTGCGTCGCCTTCGATCTCTGTACCGCGCACTTTAAAGACGAAGTCGCCGCCTGGAATACGCACCATGCCGGCGGGCGCTTCGGTTGCTGGCTGTGTTGCTGGGATGGGAACGATGCTTTGGGGCAGAACCTTCCACTCGTGCGAATAGCTGGCTAGCGGGTTTGAGGTCAAAGCGGCCATCTTCTTCATCAGCGACTTGATCGTTTCGCTCGGCTCGCCAGGCGTAGCGAAGATTGCGCCGTAGCCGTCACCTTCAACCTCAAAGCTCAACGTGGCTTGAGGGCCATCCACATCGGGCTTCAATTCGACGCCGTGATAGAGGTCGAAGTAACGCATGCCCGGAGTGACGAACACATCCATCTGGCGACCGGCGATGTTGTATCGTGTTCGATTGACGATGGTCCACACAGTTTCCTTTTCCATGGGCCAACGGCTCGCGTATACGCCGAAGTTGTGCATGGGGAAGTGTGGTTCCCACTGCGGGCTGACGAGGAAAGGGGCAACAGCTCGCTCGATGGTGGCAATGCGGCGCGTGGCTTCAGCATCGCGCGGGGTAATGCCGTTCCAGATGCCCCACACGTTCTCCCAGCTTTCCCAGCCCACGCCATTGAAAAAGGCGAACTGCAGGTCGCTGGTCTTGTCTTCGTTCCAGCGATCGCTGATGTTGACCATGTGACGCGTCTCAAGCCACTTGTATTTATCGACCATAGGAACGAGGGGGAAGTTGTATTGCCCCCAGTTCATCACGTTCCACGCCAGGGCTTCGTCACTGGGGCTGCCCTCGGGCTGGAAGACGAGCGGGTGGCCGATCTTTTCCGCCGCGAGGGAGAAGCCGAGGGGAACGCCGTCCTGCGTGTCGCCGTTGATGCCATCGGCGCCGATCTGTTTCATGAGCGCAGCGATGGCGTCGGGCCAAGGCTGCAAAGGCGCGTGTGTACCTTCATCCCACATCATCATGGGGAAGAGAACTCGCACCCCGCGGCGGTGGAAGTCAGCAACCATCTGGCGTACGCCTTCGATGCCTCCTGGCAGGGACTGGACCATCTCGAGTTGATTGCGATCGTCGATGCCCATGTTGGGATACGTGGCCCAGACAAGAACGGCATCGATGCCTCCGTAACGCTTTTCGACATCATTGAGATAACGGTCAACGGTGTAGCGGCCCGCAACGGGGTCATAGAAGTAGCGGTCGTGCACCATCATCTGCGGCTGGATGAAGCTGGATTGAGTCCAGTGAAACTCGGGAAGGTTATAGCGCGACGGATCGTAGGCAATGCGGATGCGGCGCTCGTTGCGCCAGTGTTCGAGGTCGCGCAACCAGAGATCGTGCGTGAATGGTGTGCACGGAGCATGTGGGCCTTCCCACGCATAGTGAAGGTTCATGCAAGGGGGCACCGGTATCTGTTGGTTTTGCGGGGCAAAGAGGGTGTCCTGCGCCGAAGCGCCCAGCGAGAGCAATGCGAAAAAGATGCCAAGACAGATTGTGCGAACCATTAGGTCAGATTTCTCCAGCTTGTTTGATCCAATTCAAAGTTCGAAGGAAGCAACGAATTGTTTTTGGTTGAATTGTCGAGTTCAGTCCGTTGGAACGATCAAGAGTCCGCGCGAAATTTCAAGGGTGGTTCGCGAGGAATTCATCGACCTCGCGGCGCGAGGGCATGGAAGCCTGTGCACCCCTGCGTGTGACGGAGATGGCCGCAGCCGCGGAAGCGAATCGCGCCGCCGCCCAAGGGTCGTTGCCTTCGAGGAGCGCGACCGCGAAGGCTCCGTTGAAGCAGTCGCCCGCGCCGACAGTATCGATGGCATCCACTGAGAATGCCGGCACAAATGCAGACGTGCCTTCCGCGGCGGCGACGTAAGCTCCTTCAGACCCGCGCTTCAGCACAACGCCTTTGAGCCCTTTGTCCAGGAGCTTGCGCGCGGCCTCTTCAGGACTGGTGCGGGCACCGAGATAAAATGCGGCTTCGCTTTCGTTGGGTGTGAACCATGCTGTTCGCGACCAGATGGATTGCGGCAAGGGCGCGGCGGGAGCAGGATCGAGCATGACGGGAACGCCTGACTCTGCGCAGATTTCAAGCATGCGGCTGACGGTTTCGATGGGCAGTTCGAGCTGGCACAGTACCATCCCTGCGGAGCGAATGAGGGCGTCGTGTTTGTCAATGGCGTCAGGGGTGACTTTGGCGTTGGCGCCGGAGACGACGATGATGCTGTTTTCGCCGTTGTCCGCGACCTGAATCTGCGCGACGCCGGAGGGACCGGAAACCTTTGCGACGGCGGCTGCATCGACACCGGCATCGGCGAGGTTGTTGAGCAACGCCATGCCGAATACGTCCTCTCCAACCATGCCCACCATAGCGATGGGATATCCAAGCCGTGCAACGGCGACTGCCTGATTGGCGCCTTTGCCGCCGGGGGTGGTTTCAAATCCTGTGCCGATGAGGGTTTCGCCGGCGAGTGCAATGCGGGGGGTGCGCGCGACGAGGTCCATATTGATGCTGCCGATAACGACGATTGGCTTTTTTTCAGAGTTCATAAAGCGGGCCTCGAGGTCAGTAGAGCGGAGCGAGCGCGACCGAGCCCAGCCCCATCAGGAAGAAGACGAACATGAAGAACAGAAGGATCTTCGCGGCGCGCGGTGCTCCGGCAAATTCGTGCCAGACGAAGACACCCCAGCAGGCGGAGATCATGGTGGCGCCCTGGCCGATGGAGTAGGAGACTGCGGGGCCGACGACGTGCGCGCCGGAGGCGACGAAGTTGGCGACTGCGCCGGTGCACCAGATGGCGCCGCCGAGGACTCCGGCGAGGTGCCAGCCGAAGGAAGCCCTACCGTAGCCTGACCCATCCACGGGTGGCTTGCCGTCCAGCGGTCGAGCCATGAGGAGCAGGTTTGCGGGCAAGGTCGAGATGAGCACTCCGATGGCGAAGAAGAATGCGACCGCGTAGGGTCCGGGGCCGGGAAGGCCGGGGTTGGGGCTCATGGCGCGCGCAACCAGAGGGTAAAACGTGCCCATGAGCACTCCTGCCACAAGGCTGAGCACGATGCCGCGCGTAGTGGTCGCCTTGGCGGTAGCCTCGCGCTTGCGGTACGCCGCTGCGTCAAGGACAATGGCCACCGTGACCAGCGCGACGCCGCCGAACAGGAGCAGGGGATTGGCCGCCGGTGTGACCAGGTAACTGGAGACGGCGCCAACGATCAGCGCGAGTCCGATGCCGACAGGAAAGGCGACGGCTAAGCCGGCGACGTCGATGGCGGCCACAAGGAGAAGGTTGGCGATATTGAAGATGACGCCGCCCAGTGCTGCCCAAAGGATGGCGTGGAGGGGCGTGTGAGCAACGGCGGAGAAGAATGGCAGTCCGCTATGTCCCATACTGCCGGCAGTGAGTCCCCAGAGAATGGCCCCGGCAGCGAGTCCAATGGCGTAGTCCCAATAGAAAAGCTGAAAACGAAACCCGGGACACAGCTTGAGGGTGTTGGCCCAGGAGCCCCAGCAGAACATGCTGAGGAGCATGAGGAAGAGCGCGGCTTGATAGGTCTGCGGAAGAAACATTCCTGGCTCCCGGGAACTGTAGATCGTGAAAGACGAACCATAGCGCCTGGACCCCGGCAGGGGCAAATTCAGACCTGCGCTGGCAGCCCGGGAACGAGCCAAGTTAGCAGGCCCGCAACGGTTGCACAGCGAGGGCAATTTGACTCCATCGGCGGCATGGGAAGCGGCATTTAAGCAACTGAAAATGATTTGAATGGGGCGCGGCTTCATACCGGGATAGAGCTTGACTCAGAGGGGCATCGGGCGTATGTTCAGGCCAACTTCAAGATGATGTGCGTCATACGGCCATCAAGAGAGGAGCACGATATGGCGAACGTCCCTGTAATCCCGCCTGAACATCACCCGGATTCAGCATCCAAAGACGGCAGGTCGAATCCTACCCCGCTCGACGCTCTTTTCATCGTGTCCGCGTCCGTCACGCTGCTGCTGTTCCTGTTGTGGGTGCTCCAGGGTGGCGGAGCGCAGTTCTCCAACCCGCCTCATTTTCTTGTGGCGATGGTCAACAGCGTTTGGGCCAAGGTGTCGCTTGCCGGCGGCAGCGGCGCGGCATTGATCTTGAGGCGCTACGTTGACAAGAGCCCCGCGCCTAACTACCTCATTTGGATTCCTTCGTTCATGGGGATGATGATTGCGGCGCTCTTTCTTCTGTCGAAGGTGGCGCCCTCGCAACCGGTATCTACTTCGGCGATCAGGGCAAATGTAAGCATGAGCCTGGACAAGCAACTGGATGAGCTTGAGCCATTGCGGCAGAAGTACCAACTGCCGGACTTCAACCTCTGGGAGCAGCTACCCGATCCGGGCGTTGACCCGCATGGAGTGTATTATCGGCCGGATATCGACCCGAACTACCCCTATAGAGACGCATTGAGTGTCAAGCAAGACCAGAAAACGCTGGCATACGTGAAGCTGAATCCGGCGGTAAGTCACGTCAAGGACAGCAACTTGAAATACGATTACTCGATCTGTCTGAATCCCAGTGCAGCGTGGTTTGGACGTGGACCCAATTCGAGAATCATGCTGGACTGCGCGAACGGCGTATGCAGTCCTGCAAAAAACGTGGATCACCAGTATCTGGCGGGCTGCGACGCAACGGCGGAATCCACGGGCGGGATTCTTCCGGTTGTTTACGCCGACGAGAAAGCGAGCCAATCGCGCGAGGCCGGCTGGGACGTGCCAACTGTTCACACGCTTCAAAGCATGACGGACCGTGAGCGGGTCGGCTATACGCTTTTCGATGTCAGCTTCGTACCTGAGGGGAAAGCCGCCCAGGCGGACATGTACTACTTCGCACTTCGCGTGAATGGCCAGCCTATCTACATTGGCGGCCTTTCACCCGGGGTCGAAAAGAGTCGTCTACAGCAGGGAACCGTGAACCACATTCTCTTCGGACTTGAGAATCTGAATTTCACGGGGCAGTTCGACGGATTTGAAAAGCTGGATCTACGGGTCTATTTCCTGAATCAGAAGACGGTGGTGTATTACCAGGATCTAAGTCGCAAGTACATTGCGTTGCGGGATGCCGCGCCAATCGCCCCGGTCCAAACCGCTGCGGGGACATTCCAATGGTCCGGCAAATACATCGTTCCCAAGAATGAGAACAAGTACGAAATATTGGTTGCCTCCGCGGACTGTGGCGATCCGCCGCAAAAGCAATGTGTTGACCGGGCTGTGAACGCCAAACGCCAGTTCGACAAATCGGGCCTGACATTCAATGAGAATCGTGTTGTTATGGTGGTGCGGCCTCCGTTGCGCACGCCTCCTGCTTACGGGCTGGCACTTGGGTTAATGCGCCCCAGCAGCCAGGTACAATTCACTTTCAATGCGGAAGAGGCCCGACAAGTCTGCAATTGGGCTGTGCAACAAGCTGGACAAGGCAGAGGCGGTAGTCTTATTCGGAAAGACCTGAGGCGCTACGAAGTTGCAACGAGAGGGTACAGCCCTTGCTCCTGATCCTATGAACTCTCAGCCATCGGTAGTCATTGTCATGGGAGCAGCGGTGTGGGAAGGCGGCCTCGCAAGCAATGCCATGCGACGCCGCATCGAGGGGGCGTTGCTGAGCGCTCAAGACAGAAAAGCAGCGCTCTTTTTAGTGAGTGGCGGCGTGGGCAAGCACCCCCCTTCAGAGGCGGCAGTGATGGCAAGTCTTCTGCGGGATGCCGGTGTCCCTTCAAGTCAGATCCTGCTTGACGAAAAATCGACAGACACTCTCGAATCCGTGCGCAACTGTGTGAAAATTCTGCGCTCGTTGCCCGGTTTTGCGGACGTCATCGTCTGCTCGGATATCTATCACATACCCAGATGTCGATGGCTCTTCAAGTTATTGGGTGTCTCAACTCGTCCGGGGAGAGTAGCCAGCGGACGCTCTCAAAATAAGCTCTCCCGCTGGGCCTACTACTATTTCAGAGAGATCGTCGCATTGCCATGGGACACGCTTTTGGCGTGCGTGGCGATAGCGGCCTCATAAATGAGATGAACCTATCCCGAAGCTGCCCTATTGTCGGGCTGCTTTCACGGCTTCAGTGAGAGCTGGAACCACTTCAAAGAGGTCGCCTACTATGCCGTAGTCGGCTACTTCAAAGATGGGCGCATCGGGGTCTTTGTTGATGGCCACGACGCACTGCGAGCCTTTCATGCCTACGAGGTGCTGAATGGCGCCGGAGATACCAATAGCCAGATAGAGCTTGGGCGACACGGTTTGACCTGAGCTGCCGACCTGGCGCTCCATGGGCAACCAGCCGTTATCGCAGATGGGGCGCGATGCGGCGATCTCCGCACCGAGGGCTGTGGCGAGTTCCTGGACAATAGAGATGTTTTCGGCGTCTTTGATGCCGCGGCCGACGCTGACGATGAGTTGCGCGGAGCCGAGGTCGACCGTCTGCGTGGAGCCGCGGAAGGGCTCGCCGGGTTTTGTGCGAATCTGGGCAGGCTCGATGGTGGGCGTGAAGGTTGCGATCTCGGCAGGGTCAGGATTGGCTTCATCGGCGTCAGCGCGAAAAGCTCCGGCCTGGACAGAGATGAAGCAGGGGCCGTCGCCTTTGTGGATGTAGTTGCCGGTGAGGCGGCCTTGCAGCAGTTGGCGCGTGAAGATGGGGCCTTCGCTTAAGCCGACCACATCGCCGATGAGCACCTGGCTCATGCGTGCGGCCAGGGCGGGGGCGTAGTCGCGTACCTGGTAGGTGTGGGGAAAGAGGATGTAATCCGGCTGCTCGGCCGCAAAGAGTTGGTGGAGCGCCACGGTGAAACCATCGGCGGTGTATTGGGCCAGCAGTGGATGCTCGATGCGGGCTACTTTGGCGACCCCTTTGGGTGCAGCTTCCGCAGCCAGGGACTCGGTGGCAGAGCCGACGACGGCCGCGTTTACGGTCTTGCCAACCTGTTCTGCGAGCCGCTGCCCGGCCGCCAAGGCTTCCCAACTGATGCGGCTGATTCTGCCATCATGTTCTTCCAGGACAACCCATATTCCGCTCATAGCACGCGCACCTCGAACTTCAGCTTTTCTACCAATGCCGCGGCGGCTTCTTTGGCCGTGCCGGACAGGATTTGTGTGGATCGCTGCTTTTGCGGCAGGGCAATGCCCTCAAGCACCGCAACAGGAGCCATTTCGCCGCCGGGTTCCGACGCCGTCAGGGAGCGCATCTCCTTGGTCTTGGCGCGCTTGATGCCCATCAACGTGGCGTAGCGCAGCTTGTTGCCGCCGGATTGGATGGTGAGCACGGCGGGGAGAGGCAACTCAATCGTCTGAAACCAGCCGGCTTCGAGTTCGCGCTTTACGGTGAGGCCGGTGTCGGTCTTTTCAACGTGCAGGATGAGGGATGCGTGCGGCAGGCCCAGCAGTTCGGCGATGATGACGCCGGTTTGACCGAGGCCGAGATCGTCGGATTGAAGGCCGGTCAGAACTAGGTCAGGGCTTTCGGGCCGGATGGCTTCGGCGAGGAGGCGTGCTACGCCAAGTGCATCGCGAGCGCCAAGGTCGTTGCAGGCAACGTGAATGGCGCGATCGGCTCCTTTGGCAAGGGCTTCGCGGATGGTGGTGCCGACGCGTTCCGGACCGGCGCTTAGCACGATGACTTCGCCGCCGTGCTTCTCCTTGAGTTGGAGGGCTTCTTCCAGGGCGTAGGCGTCCGACTCGTTCATGGCGAATTGCATGTCGGACTCTTCAATCCATTTGGCCGAAGGGCCGATGCGAACCTGCGCATCGCGCTCGGGGACTTGCTTGATGGCTACAACGATCTTCATGCGTTAGAGCTCCCGTTCAGGTTGCGTGCTCTTCTCCGGCAATCCGCGGGCAATGAGCTGCGCGATGTCGAGAAGCTGCGGCGCGGGCTGGTCTGTTGCAGCCAGCGCGTCGCGAAACATGGTGTTGCAAAACGGACATGCGGTGCCCACGGTCGATGCTCCGGTGGCGACCAGTTCCTGGGCGCGGGCGTGGCTGACGCGTTCGCCGGTCTCTTCGCCGAGGAAGGCGAGGCCGCCCCCGGCCCCGCAGCAGAAACTGCGTTCGTGGTTGCGCGGAGCCTCAACCAGTTGCCCCGAGAGTTGGACGAGGGTGCGCGGTTCGTCGTACACGTCGCGATAGCGGCCGAGATAGCAAGGGTCGTGATACACGATTTTCTCTTTATCCCCCTGTTTCGGAAGCCGGTCGGCATAACGAGCCAGAAACTCACTATGATGCTCGATCTCAGGGGGCGTGCCGTATGCCTTCCAGTCCTCCTGAATGGTACGCACGCAGTGGGGGCAGATGGAGACGATCTTCTTCACCTTGTTCTGCGCGAGTGCTTCCAGGTTGGCTTCGGCGAGTTGCTGGAAGACAAGATCGTTCCCGAGGCGACGGACGGGGTCGCCGGTGCATTTCTCCTTGCGCAGGACGCCGTAGCTGGCGCCAAGGTAGTTCATCACACGGGCGAAGGAGACGACGATTTCGCGACCCTTGGGGTCGTATCCGCCCATGCAGCCGAGCCATAAACAATACTCTTGTGTCCCGTCAAAGATGGGGAGTTCTGACTTCTGGATAAACTTGTCGCGTTCGAGAGGGCTGATTCCCAGTGCATTGGTCCCGCGCTCGAGTCCGAGGAAGAGCTTCGAGCCGTGGTCGTCTTCCCACGCGCCGGTATTGACCGCGCCACGCCGCAATCCAATCATGATGGGCAGGTGTTCGATGCCAACAGGGCATTGAAACTCGCAGGCGCCGCAGGTGGTGCACTGGAAGACCGCTTCCTGCGAATTGTACTTGCCCAGCAGCGGCTGGTCGGAGGTGGGACCGAGGTCGTTGAGGTAGGCCCGTACACCAAGGATGATTTCTTTCGGATTGAGGAGCTTGCCGGTGTTGGCGGCGGGGCAATGCTCGGTGCAGCGACCGCACTCCACGCAGGAATAGGCCTGGAGGCTGACGATCTGGGTGAGATCCGTGCCCGCAACGAGGCCGAAGTCCTCATCGTCGGCGAGGGGCGGGATATCGCTGAAGCCTCCACGGGAGAGAAAGATGGTTCCCGGGCTAAGAACCAGGTGCAGATGCTTGGTGTGCGGGATGAGGGGCAGGAAGGCGAGCAGCGTGAGGGTATGGATCCACCAAAGAAGGCGTGTGGCAGCGGAGGTATCGGTGGTGAAGAAGGCGGCCAGATAGGTGACCATGAGCAGAAAAATCAGCCCGGCGATGATCCCTGATTCGTAGGAGAGTTTTTGTCCTAGCCAGCGGGGACGCACGAAGAATCTCCGCACGAACAGGCCAAGAATGCTGGCCGCGCAGGCCCCGGCAAAGGCCGCGGCCAGATAAAAGTAGAAGCGGCCGAAGAACCCGGTGGGGGAGAGAAAGCCGACGCCGAGCCCCATGGCGCAGTGGTTGAGCGTGACCAGTGCGAAGGCTAAAAAGCCCCAGAAGACGAAGGCATGCGCGAGTCCCGGAAGAGGGCGCTGGCGAATGACCTTAGCCTGACAGAGAACCTCCCAGAAAAAGTCCCACACGCGACGGCCGACCGGGAAGAGATGAAAGCCGGGATCCTTCTTCGATTGGAGGATTTTGTGGAGGATGGGGCCGAAGCGCCGCCAAAAGAGGGCGCCCGAAAGCAAGGCCAGTCCGGCAAAGAGCAGCTTTTCCCAGAGGGAGAAGTGTTGCGGCTCAGCCAGGGTCAAAGAGAACAGAATCATAGTCGAACCAACCCAACAATACAGGATCGGGTCATGGACTGTCGTGCCGGATGGAGCAGGAATAGCACGCAGGGAGGGCTGCACACCATAGACCCATTTTGGGACACCCCTCCCATGATTCCATTCTCGGAATTGTCTCTCATGACTTTCCTGATTCTGCTGTTGAGTTCCCCTTCTCTTCAGCGGAAAGTGGACAGGTGCCGCAGATTAGCTCCTCCTAAGCGAGTTGACCCGCAAACGGACAAAGCGCTGCAGCAGGTTGGCACCAGAAGCAAGAAAGGCTCATATGAGGTTGTTAATTGCCGAAGACGACAAGGCGCTGGGGTTGTTTCTGACCCGCGGTCTGGAGAGCGACGGGCATCGCGTGCGGGTGGTCTTTGACGGTGGCGCCGCTGTGGAGGCATTTCGCCAGGAACTGCCTGACCTGACGATCCTGGATCTGAATATGCCGGTAAAGGACGGCGAGCAAGTGCTCCAGGAGGTGCGCCTGCTGGATGCGGATCTGCCCATTCTGGTACTGACGGCGCGGCAGGAGGTAGAGACGCGGGTGCGCTGCCTGGATTGCGGCGCCGACGACCTGATGACCAAGCCGTTCAGCCTGCATGAGCTGCGAGCCCGGTGCCGGGCCTTGCTGCGGCGTAAGAGGGAAGCACGACTGGTGGTGCGAGCCGGAGATCTGGAACTCGACCGGATGGAGCACGCTGCACGGCGCGGCGGGCAGCCGATCACGCTGACCAACAAAGAATTCGCGCTGCTCGAGCACCTGATCCTCAACCGCGGACAGTGCGTCTCGCGAGTGGAACTGCTGGATTCAGTGTGGCAGATGGAGCCGGCGCAGACGACGAACATTGTGGATGTGTATGTGAACTACCTGCGCCGGAAGCTGAGGGACCCCGCGCCGGGGCATCTGATCCGCACGGTGCGCGGTCAGGGGTACATGATTCCGGGCGAGAAGGAGCTCGCTGTGCCTTTTCCGCCGTTGCTGACCGCAGAACTTCGCGGCGCAGCGAAACCGGTTGCGGCAATGGAAGTTCATTAGCCCATTTTCTGGAACCCAACCTTACTTCGTAATGAGGAGAACTCTCGTGCTGGCAAACCCTGTCTCTACCTTCGTTCCTCCCCCCGCTCCCCGCACTCGGCCGCGAACGGCCCTGGTGGCCAGTTCCGATCGCAGCTTCCGTCAACGGCTCCGTGAGACGCTCACCGGCCTGCGCTGGCAGGTGCGTGAGGCCGAGACAGGAGCCCAGGCATGGGGCGAAGCTGAAGGCTCCGTCCCCGAGGCTTTCATCGTCGATTCGTGGCTTCCCGATCTCGATTTGGGCGAGTTTCTCAGAGAGTTTCGCGCCTCGTTTCCAAAAGTGGACCTGGTCACAGCCGGGGGCGCCGCGGCACAGGAAGGCCCGCGCAGTCCATATCGCCAGGAGCTGATGTACGCCCTGCGCAGCAGCCAGGACGCTGATACGGCGGCCTGGAATGCCGCTCCCGAACTCGCCGAGCCGGCGCTGCTGCGGATACCGGTATGCGCGGACACGAGGAAACCGCCGGCAACGGTTCGCCCGGAACCGGAAGCTTTGCAGGTCCTGACATCGCCATCGAAGACGGATGGATCCGTGTCTGCGCCGGGCGGCGGCCCTGTCCTCCTCACACCCTGCATACCCGCTACGGCGGGCCCGCGCGAGGTTGCCGCAACGGAGCGCCTGCCGGAACTGATCGGCAATGCAGCGTGCATGCTCGACATCAGCCGGCGCATCCGCCTGGTGGCGCCGCGCTCTACGCCGGTGCTGATCGAAGGTCCGACCGGGTCGGGCAAGGAACTGGTGGCTGAAGCCCTGCACAGGCTGTCCACGCGGAGCCGCAAGCCCTTTGTGGCCATCAATTGCGCGGCGATTCCTGAAGCGCTGCTTGAAGCCGAACTATTTGGCCACACGCGCGGCGCCTTTACCGGCGCGGTACAGGGACGCATCGGGCGTATCGAGTCTGCCGACGGGGGCACCCTGTTTCTGGATGAAATCGGCGAGATGCCGCTCGCGCTGCAATCGAAGCTGCTCCGCTTTGTGGAGTGCGGAGAGCTGCAGCGCGTGGGCGACAACGAGACGCTGAAGGTGGATGTGCGGATTGTGGCCGCGACGCACCAGCCGCTGGCCAAAAATACACAGGAAGGTACATTCCGATCCGATCTCTACTACCGGCTGGCGGTCTTTTTGATTCGCACTCCGGCGCTGGCCGAACATATGCAAGACCTGCCGCTGCTGGTCAACCACTTTCTCGAAAAGATGGGCAGGGAAGAGCCGGTGAAGCGGTTGGATGCGACCGCGATGGCCAAGCTGGCCGCGCATGCATGGCCCGGCAACGTGCGGGAGCTGGAACATGTGCTGGAACGGGGCGCAATCCTGGCCGGCGATGCAACCACCATTACCGCCTGCGAGATCGACTTCGGGCTGCCGGTGAACTGATCGGCGGTGACCCGGACATGGAGGGGAGCTGAACATGCAGATCGAGACCACGTTGAGCGACCAGGTGGCGCGCTATCTTGACCTGGCAACCAGCCAGGCCAAACTAACGGCTGAAAATATGGCCAACGTCGACACGCCCGGGTACCGCGCCAAGGGAATGGACTTCGAGGCGGAGATGCGCAGCGCGATGGAAGGCGTGCTGCGCGGGAGGAGCCCGGCTCAGGTGAACGTCAGGCCGGAAGAGGGGCTGATTGTGCGGCCGGACGGGAACAACGTTTCGATGGACCGCGAGGGCCTGAACCTGGCCGAGGCGCAGTTGAAGTTCAGAACCGGCGTGGCGATGTTGCGCCAGCAGTACCAGATGGTGATGGATGCCATCCATGCCGACAAGTAATCGGACGGGTAAGCGGGCGGGGTGGGGAAGAGAGCTATGAATTTGTTTGGAGTGATGGAAACGTCGGGCAGCGCCATGCAGGCGGAGCGGATGCGCGCCGAGGTCGTGGCGGCCAATATGGCGAATGCGGAGACGACGAGCACAGCGGCGGGTGGGCCGTACCGCCGCCAGCATGTGGTATTCGCGGCCAACCAGGGCGCGACGACGCCTGACAGCTCGGCCTTTCTGGATTCGCTTGCGGCCGCCGCGGGGGCTGTTCCCCTGGCGTTGCCGATGCCGCTGGCTCCGCCGCTCCTTTCTTCTCCTTCGCTGCAACAGCCGGCGGGCGGAGTGCATATTGCGCAGGTGGTCGAGGACCCGGCAGCGCCTTTGAAGCGCTATGACCCGGGACATCCGGATGCAAGCAAGGACGGATATGTCTCGTATCCGGACATTAACCCTCTCACAGAGATGGTGGACCTGATGGGGGCCACACGTGCATATGGTCTGAATGGTTCCGCGGTGCAGGCCGAGAAGGGCATGATCACCGCGGCACTGGAGATCGCCAAGGCTTAGCGGAGCTGACACAGGAATGCACGATGTCGGCACGGTGGAATTACGGCGCAGGCATTGGCGGGAAGAACAGGAAGGAGCGCAGATGCAGAACATTCTAGGCGCAATATCGGGTGTGGCTCCCGCCCTGACGGGTGGAACGGGAATCGGGGTAGGGTTGCCAGCCGCGGCCCGACCGGCTGCGGAGCCCTTTGCCGAACTGATGACCGATGCAGTCGGACAGGTGAATCAACTGGAAGACCAGGCGCGCACAGCAGTCTCGGGGCTGATGACGGGCTCCGGCGTCGATGTGCACCAGGTGATGATCGCCACCCAGAAAGCGAGCATGGCGTTTGAACTGTCGCTCGCGGTGCGCAACAAGGCGGTACAGGCGTATCAACAGGTCATGGGCATGCAGTTCTGAGGCTGCGCAGGGTTTTCGAAGTGCGATGCGCTGGCGGCCACGGCGGCAGGCTGACCTGGAACAGATAGAGAACACGGACTGAGAAGACGGCGGGGCACGGGGACCATGGCCACCGGAACACAGTTGGAGAAGAGCACGGCCGGGACGTTCGGCAAGGTTCCGCTGGGCGCGGGGCTGTCGACCTTATGGACACGGGGGCGGGTACAGTGGGCCGGGATGCAGCCAATGCAGAGAAGCTGGGCGATAGTATCCGCGGCGCTGCTGGCCGGTTTGGCTGGCTTTCTGCTGTGGTACACGCTGCGCACTGACTGGCGCACCCTGTATGCCGGCCTCGATCCGGAAGACACACGGCAGATGAGCGTGATCCTGACCCAGGCACAGATTCCTTTCGATGTGAGTGCCGATGGCGCGGGAATCCAGGTACCGGCGGCGCAACTGGACAAGGCGCGACTGGCGACCGCGGCCAAGGGTGGAATCAAGAGCGGGAGGATGGGTTTTGAACTGTTCGACAAACCGAACTGGGTGGGTTCAGAGTTTGACGAGCAGGTGAACTATCAGCGCGCCCTGGAGGGTGAACTGGAGCATACGGTTGGCTCGTTATCTGACGTGGAGTCGGCGCGAGTTCACCTGGTGATGCCGCACGACTCGCTATTTCGCGAGCAGGAGCGGCCCGCCAAGGCGTCGGTGGTGCTGAAACTGCGCCACCGCACATTGGCCGATGGCGAACCCGAGGCGATTCGCAACCTTGTGGCCTCAGCAGTGGATGGACTGAATGCGGACCGGGTGGTGCTTGTGGATGCGGCGGGACATCTGCCCCTGGGGCCGAAGTCGGCCGACGCGACACGGTTGACGGCCGAGCAGGCGCTCGAGGAGAAGCTGATTGCGACGCTCGAGCCGGTGACGGGGGTGGGCAACGTGCGGGCATCGGTCACGCTGGATTACGACGCGGCGGCTACGGAGGTGACCGAGGAAGCCTACGATCCCGACCAGACGGTAACGCTCTCGATGCAGCGCACGGAGCAAAACTCCGGCAGCCAGGCGGTAGCAGCAGGGATCCCGGGAACGGCATCGAACGCGCCCAATGCGCAGGCGCTGCCGGTGTATCCGCAGCAGAGCACTCCTCCGCAGACGGCGAAGTCGGAGTCGGGGACGTACGGGGCTTCAAAGACGGTGCGGCACCGGGTGGAAAATCCCGGCCGGGTGCGCAGGCTGACGGCGGCGATCGTGGTGAACGACCGGCAGATGCAGTCGGCGAGCAAGAACAAGGCGGCGGTCTGGCAGCCTCGCTCGGCGGACGAGCTACGCAACCTGACTGCGCTGGCGCAGGCCGCCGTTGGGTTTGATACGACACGCGGCGACATGCTGACGGTGGAGGACCTGGCGTTTGACGAGAATCGAGCCGAGACGCCCGCCTCGCCGGTGAGCCGGGCGCTGAACGCGGCGGAGAATTCCCCGGTGCTGATCAAGGACGCGGTATTGCTGACGGGGATCGTGGTGGTCATGGCCTTCGGAGTGCGTCCGGCACTGCGCCGTGCGGGGTCGGCCAGCATGGTCCCTTCGAAGGGTGCCGGCAGGGAGTTACCGGGACAGGCTGCGGCCAAACCGGCGCTGCACACGCCCGAAGCGCCTGCGCCGGATCCGGAACGGACGCGGGCACAAGACATCTTCGAGCAGGTTACGGTGCATTTGAAGAACGAACCTGCACAGAGTTCGAGACTGCTGCAGAGCTGGATCCATTCGGATTGAGGCGCGGCGGGTGCGAACTAAAGGGATATTCGCGCAGTGGAATCCCTGAAAGCAGCGCAGATACGGGCAGGCAGCAAAAAGGGTGGGACGGGTGGCGGAGCAGGAAAGACAATCCGGAGCGTCGCGGCGGGGTGCGTCGGGGCAGTTGAACGGAGTGAGGAAGGCCGCGATCCTGCTGGTAGCCGTGGGTGAGGAGCTGGCCAAAGAGATTCTGCGCGCCCTGCCCGACGCCGATGTGCAGCGGATCACGGAGGAACTGGCGGATCTGCGGGGCATTACGCCGGATCTTTCGGCGGGTGTGCTGGAGGAGTTCTGGGAGTTGCTGGAGACGCAGCATTTCATGGTGCACGGGGGGTTGGATTACGCCAGCCGGCTGCTGATCGAAACCTTCGGCAAGGACCGTGCGGACGACCTTCTGGCCATGGTCCGGCAATCGCAGGAGGCCGCGCAGGGCAACCTGGCGAAGATGCAGCGCAGCGACCCGCAGCAACTGGGCAAGCTGCTGGATGGCGAGCATCCGCAGACCATCGCCCTGGTGCTGGCGCATCTCGATCCCCGGCGCGCATCGCTGGTGCTGGACAACCTGAGCGAGGAGCACAAGGTGGTCTCCATTCAGCGGCTGGCGGAGATGCGGCAGTTCTCCCCTGAGATGGCGCAGAAAGTGGCGCACATCCTGCACCGGCGTCTGGAGAGCATGGGGGACACGGCTCGAAAAAGCTACTCGGGATTCAAGGCGGTGGCCGATCTGCTGAACCGGCTCAACGCGGAAGAGTCCAAGCACATTCTCGAAACCATAGAGGACAGCCAGCCTGAACTTGCCCTGAGCATACGCAACCTCATGTTCACGTTCGAGGACCTGGTGACAGTTCCAGCGGCGACGATTCGGGAGATTGTTTCGGGAGTGGACAAGCGGCAGTTGGCGCTGGCGCTGCGGGGCGCCGATGAGGAGCTGCGCGCGCAGATCTTCAAGGCCATGAGTTCGCGCGCGGTGGAGATGTTGAAGGAGGACATGGAAGTGCTGGGGCCGGTACGCTCGCGCGAGGTGGCGCAGGCGCAGCAGGAGATTCTGAGCCTGGCGCGGCGCCTGGAGGCGGAAGGTAAGGTCATTCTGAAGCTTGAAACGGGCGATGAGATGCTGGCCTGATCTTCGCGGGAGACGAAAGAGGCAGTGTTGGTTGGATTGAGCGCGATGCAAGGGAGCGATATGGGGATTGGACCGGAAGGAGACACCGGTATCGCGGTGTTCGATTACCCCGCTGGGCCGGCCTTGCCAGCGCCGCTCATGGAGGCATTTGGAGGAGGCGAGTTAGGGCAAGGAGAACCGGAGGATCGAAGGGGGCATGCGGCTTCGCCGGTGCTGGACGCGTTGCAGAGGTCGGAGTTTGAAGAGCGGCTGGCGGAGGAGGCGCGGCGAAGTTTCGAAGCCGGACGAGCGTGTGGGAGACAGGAGGGGCGCGCCGCGGAGCGCGAGGCGCAGGCCGCAGCCCTGACAGGCGAGAACCAGCAGCGCATGGAGCAGGCGGCGCGGCTGGTGGAGAGCTTTTCCAGGGAACGCGACAGTTATCTTCAAGCGGTGGAGTATGAGGTGGTTAAGCTGGCGCTGGCGGTGGCGGCACGCATTCTGCGTCGAGAAGCGCAGATGGATCCGCTGCTGTTGACAGGCGCTGTGCGGGTGGCGCTGGGGCAGCTTTCAGCATCCACCCAGGTACGGCTTCGGGTGCCGCCGGGGGAACTGGATCTGTGGTCGGAGGCCGTCGGGCTGTTGCCGAACCTGGCCGTCAGGCCAGTGGTGCTGGCGGACGATGGGATGCGCCTTGGGGAGTGCGTGGTGGAGACTGAGATGGGATCGGTGGACCTGGGCGTGCGGGCCCAACTAGCGGAGATTGAGCGCGGTTTCTTTGACCGCTCCGGTGCACCGGTGGCCGCGAGGTCCGAAAGCCTTGTGGTTGTGGAGCAGGGATCGTGACCCCACTGCTTTCAACCTACTTTGCCCGGCTTGAACGGCGTCAGCCCTGGCGCTGGCGTGGGCAGGTGCTGGAATCGGTTGGGCAGACAATCGAGTCGGCGGGACCGCTGGCGTCAGTGGGCGAGTGCTGCCAGATCGTGGACCAGTTCGGGCGCTTACATCTAGCCGAGGTCATCGGATTTCGAGGTTCGAACGTCCTGTCGATGCCGGTGGAGAGCACGGAAGGGATTCGCTATGGCGATGCTGTCTCCGCGCTCGGCGTGCACCCGGAGATTGAGGTGGGACCGGCCCTGATGGGGCGGGTGCTGAATGCGCTGGGGGAGCCGATCGACGGGGGCCGCCCGCCCGTTGCAGCCGCCAACCTGGTCCTGGATGGAACGGTGCGGTCGCCGCTCGATCGCGTACCCATTCGTACGCCGCTGGGAACGGGGATTCGGGTTCTGGATGCGCTGTTGACGGTGGGGCGCGGGCAGCGGGTGGGCATCTTTGGCGGATCGGGCGTGGGGAAGAGCACGCTGATCTGCATGATGACGCGAAACACCGAGGCCGATGTGACGGTTGTGGGGCTGGTGGGCGAACGTGGGCGCGAGGTGGTTGAGTTTCTTGAGGACGCCCTGGGTGAAGAGGGCAGAGCGCGCTCGGTGGTGGTGGTCTCTACTTCGGACCAGTCCGCGCTGCTCCGTATGCGCGCAGCCTTGGCGGCAACCACGGTGGCCGAGTATTTTGCGGCGCAGGGAAAGCATGTGCTGCTGGTGCTTGATTCGCTCACCCGCTTCGCAATGGCTGCGCGGGAGATTGGACTGGCTGCCGGGGAGCCGCCGACCGCCAAGGGATATACCCCTTCGGTATTCACACGGCTGGCGAGGCTGGTGGAACGGTCGGGACAGTTCCGCACCGGTTCGATTACGGCGTTTTATACCGTCCTGATGGAGGGCGACGACCAGCAGGATCCGCTGGTGGATGCGGTGCGTTCGCTGCTGGACGGCCACGTGGTGTTGTCGCGCGCGCTGGCGTCGGAGGGGTGGTATCCGCCCATCCACGTGCTGGACTCGATCAGCAGGCTCATGCCGGCAGTGTCCGGACCGGAGCATCGGGAGCAGGCGGGATTGTTGCGCCGGCTGATGGCGGTGTACGCGCGCTCGGAGGACCTGGTGCGCATAGGTGCGTACAAGGCGGGCTCGGACCCGGACCTGGACCGGGCATTGCGCGCGCGTGGCGCCTTGCGCACCTTCATGACGCAACCGTCGGATGAGCGGATAAATTTTTCTGAAGCGTTGCAGAGTCTCGCGTCACTATCGGCTGAGGTGTAAACGATGGCCGTATCGCCCGCGCTCCGGCGCCTTCTGCGCATCAGGGATCTGGAAGAAGAACAGCACCGGCTGATCCTGGAATTGGCCTCGGGAGAGTTGTGCAGGCTGGAGAACGCCCTGGCCGCGGCGACAGCGCGACGCCGCCGCGGCCGGGAACTGGCTCATTCGAGCGAAGGCTCCGACCCATCCATCGATCGCAGGGCGGGGATCGTGGAGACGGGCGCCGCTCACCGTCATATGACGGTGCTTTCGCCGCGCATCGCCAGCGCGCAGGAAGTCGCGGCCCGACTAAGGGAGGAGTTTCTCGAGAAGCGGGTGGAACGCCGCCAGTCCGAGACACTGATCGAGGCAAAAGAGGCTCAAGACGCCATTGACGTAGCACGGCGCAGCCAGCAGACGCTCGATGAATGGTATCGTTCGCGGGTGTACCGCTCGCAATCGAGGTTGAACGCTGGAGCACACGACTTCACGATGGAGACGTCCGCAAACAGTCCGCGCGATGAGAAGCACCTCGACTCGGAAGAGACTGACCAAAGTTGAGGGGAAATCCGTCGGGAAGTCACTCGGTTTCCTGAAGCGGGAAGATCCGTTCAATTTGTGACAACCTTCTAACCCATCCTGAACTTGCTTTGGCACGCCATCTGCTTCATCTCCGGCCATGACCCTTGCAGCAGGTATCGAGATCGGGGCCGCAACCGGAATGGCGCGTGCGCGACACG
>VFSW01004024.1_pt1 | contig 21955 bp, 16 predicted proteins | sample 5358111 | NCBI WGS metagenome assembly VFSW01 (sample SAMN11554181, study PRJNA540505) | mine drainage metagenome | isolation source: sediment from site ElyBrook_90M | place: USA: Ely Copper Mine, Vershire, VT | collected 2017 | reverse complement strand
CCGCATGCCCCGCAGTTGGCGCTGTCCGTCGCCAACGATGTACATACCCCACTGCAGCGCACCTGTCCGGTCGTGCACGGAGCCACACACATGCCGCCCACGCAGGATCGGTCTGCGGAGCACGCGCGGCCACAGGCGCCGCAGTTCAGGTTGTCCGTCGACAGGCTTGTGCAAGCCATCCCGCACATCGCACTGGGCGCTGCACACCCCCCATCGACTGCCGCAAAAGCCATGCACACCCCTGCAACACAGGCCTCGGCAGGGCCCCCGCACGCATGCCCACAAGCACCGCAGTGGGCAGGATCTACCTGGGTGTTGACGCACAACGAACCGCAGAGCGTTTGCCCCGGCGCACACGTCGCCGCGCACGATCCACCAACACACACCTGGGATCCCGGGCAGGCCAGTCCGCATCCGCCGCAGTTTGCCGTGTCCGAAGTGACGTCGACGCAACGTCCGCCGCAGAGGGTCTGTCCCGACGGGCACACGGTCGTGCACACCGACGACACGCACACTTGTCCAGCGGCGCAGGCCGTTGTGCAAGTGCCGCAGTGCGCTTGATCGGTACGGAGGTCGGCACAGTCCGTTCCACAGGCGGTCTGTCCGGGTCCACAGGATGCGACGCACATCCCAGACTGGCAGGTCTGCCCGTCGGTGCAAACGGTACCGCAGACGCCGCAGTTGGAGCGGTCAGACTGCAGTTCAACGCACCCTCCGCCACACGCCGTCTCGCCCGTCGGGCAAGCGTTGAGGTGACAGTGCCCGGCGACGCACTCGAAGCCTGAACGACACGCGGCAAGGCAACTCCCGCAGTGGACGTCGTCACGCTGAAGATCCACGCATGCGCCCGAACAAAGGGTCTGTGATGCGGGACAACTCGCCCTACACGCGCCCTGGACGCAAACCTGATTGTCGGGACAAAGGGTATTGCAAGCGCCGCAGTTGGTGCGATCGACCTCGGGATTGACGCACACGCGACCAGAAGCACCGCCGTCGAGGCCTGCCGGAGCGCAAAGGACGAGGAAAGGGCCGCAGTCGGCCGCGCATCGTCCTAGCGCACAGACCTCGCTTGCAGGGCAGACGGTGCCGCAGGTGCCGCAGTTGGCGGGGTTGTTTTGGAGGCTCACGCAGGCGGCGCCACAGGACGTCTGGGTGGCGGGGCAACTCAAAACGCACACGCCCATGACGCACAGGGATCCTGACGCACAAGCGTGACCGCAAGCGCCGCAGTTGGATGGGTCAGCGCCCAAGGTAACGCACGTGCCACTGCACGGGGTCTGTCCCGTGAGACAGCCCGCAGTGGCGTTGGGCGAGGGCGAGGAACACCCCACGGTGGCGATCACAAAAAGAAACAAGACACCCCGCGCGGGCCCCATCGGACTCCCTGGCATTGGAGACACACGTACCTCCCTGAAATGCTAGCCCGCGGATGCTAACGGCCGGAGCGGCCAACGTCACTCGAGAAACGCGAAAGGCGGGCGCACGGCGGCAGCACCATGGGCATGAGAGCGGTTCGTCGATGGCAGACGCGGCGAAGCGCGTGGGGTCGGCCTGCGTTGAGAACACTTTCACCAGCGCTTCGCCGGTGACCACCGTGGCCAAAGGCCTTAGCTTCCCTGTGATATGGTTCCCGCCGCGATGGCGCCCAACCTCGCCTGCAGGGATCCCCGACAGCGTCCCTGGAAGAGGTTGGTGGCTGTTCTTGCCGTGGTTCTGGTCAAGGCACGCGGCGCGCATGGGCAATCCCTGGCCACGCCTGACGGTGCCTCGCCGGTCCTCCCGATGGCGGTGCCCTGTCCGTCCGACGCCCGACAGGCTTTTGAAGAAGCCTTGGCGGCCTTTTCGAGCGGCGATTTTGCGCGGGCTACGGAGTGCTTCGAGGCATCGTACCGCGCTGCGCCACGCCAGGTGACGCGGTACAACCTCGGACGATCGTACGAGAGCGCAGGGCGCTATGGGCTGGCCATCGAAACATACGAAGCATTCGCGCGAGAGACCTCCGACGCCAGTGCCCGCGACGAGGTTCTTCGACGGATCGCCGTGATGCAATCGCAAACGGTTCCCGTGACCTTTGTGAGCCACCCGCCGGGGGCAGCACTTCGGGTCGACGACGATACGACAGCCCCCGCGAGGACACCCGCGACCCTCCCCCTCCGACCGCATGCTTATCAACTCAGCCTCCAGGGTTACCAACCCGAGGCACGCACCCTTGTTGTCTCGCCCGAAGATCACTTGCATCCACAAGTGGTCTCGTTGGATCTCTCGTCCCTGCCCGCGCCCGTTCCTCGCCCCAGCGAGACTGTTTTCGACCGCATCCTGAACCGCAGACAACGTGTGGTCAATCTACGGCTCGCGGCCCTCGCGGGGGTCGCCTGGCCGGGCGCGCAGTTTGTCCCGGCCGTCGGCTTTGAAGCGACCGCGTTCTGGCGACGTTCTCTCGCCGCGCAGTTTCATTTCTTGCAAATGGAGACCGACGGAAGCCCACGGATGGTCACGGGTGAGATCGGTTTGGTTTTTGTCCTCGACGACCTCGACCTCGGGATATTCGCCCATGCAGGTGCTGTTCTCGACTGCTCCGCAGCGTGTCGTCCCCCCGCAAACTCACCCATGGGCTATGTCATCCCAGGCACGCAGTTTCTTGGGGGTTTTACCGTACGGGCCGACGTTGTACTGCTCCCAAGGGTGGGTGTGGGGCTTTTTGGGCGTTTCTCCTGGAGGGATCTAAACATCACCGACAGCGCATCGCTCTTGAGCTCCCTCGGGATTTCCATCAGTTTTCTTTTGTAGGAATGACCGCCCCCGATGCCCCTGACCGACCGGGAAGCACGCTCCCCGTGGGTCCCACTGCGAGTTCGTCGAAGTCTGTAGGCCAGCCCGAGACCGACCACGCAGACCGCATGCTCGGTCGGCTCCTTGCTGGGAGATACCTCCTAGAACGGGTCATCGGTCGCGGGGGCATGGGCATTGTGTACGCAGCACGCCATGTCCGAGTGGGTCGCTCGGTTGCCGTCAAGGTCCTCCGGCCCGACCTTGTGCGGGTGAACGAAGCGACGGCAAGGTTTCTCCGCGAGGCCCGCGCGGCCGCGGCCGTCGGCAACGAACACATCGTAGACATTCTCGACCAGGGTTACGGCGACGACGGCGAGGCCTTCATCGTCATGGAACTCCTGGTGGGCGAGGACCTTCGCAGGTTGATCACCCGGGACGGTGCTTTGGCACCCGAACGCGCCGTGGGAATTGCACGGCAGACGGCCGAGGCGCTCCAGAGCGCACACGACAAAGGGGTCATTCATCGGGACCTGAAGAGCGAAAACATTTTTATTACAGCTCGCGATGGCGCGGATTTCGTAAAGGTCGTGGACTTTGGCATTTCCAAGGTCTTGGAGATTGACGGACAGGGCCCGATCACGGAATCCGGGGCGCTTCTTGGCACGCCTCACTACATGGCCCCCGAGCAGGGGGAGGGCAAGGTAGATCCCGATCATCGCGTTGATGTGTACGCCCTTGGGTGCATACTTTTTGAAATGCTCACTGGCGAGTTGCCGTTCACGGGTCGAACCTCTGTCGAGGTGATGTACAAGCATGTCCATGAGGCCCCAAGGACACCGTCTCGGGTACGTCCCGATGGAGGGATCTCCCCCGCGCTTGACGCTGTTGTCCTTCGCGCGTTGGCCAAGAACCGTGACAAGCGCTTCCCTTCGACGCTGGCCCTCGCGAATGCGCTACCCGAGCCGGGTACGCAGCCTGGTGGCAGTTTTGCGCAGAAGGGTCGTTTGGCGCTTCAGCCGCCCCGACGCTGGCGCAAGCGGGCGCTTGCCGCAGGGTTGATCGCCACCTTTGGGCTCGGACTGGCCGTCGTCTCGCGGAGGGGTCCCGTGTCAACCTCGGGCCAGGGTGGCGTCCATCGCCTTTCTACGCACCCGCCCATGGGGATCCCCGCGACGGGTCCGCCAGGACTGCTGGTCCACGAGAGCTTTGCAGACAGCGGCCTCTCGACGCCGGCGACACCATCGCAGTCGCAGGTGGTGGTGACCCTCGTGGTGCGCCCCGACGTTGCGGTGCTTTCGGTCGATGGACGGACGGTTGGAACAGGTGATTTTACCCAACGGTTTGCCCTTGGTAGCACCCACTGGGTGTCGGCGCGCGCGCAAGGGTACGCCGCCAAGGAGGAATGGGTGACCCCGGAACGTGACTTGGCCCTCCGGTGGACCCTCACTCATCTTGCCCCCTCCCACACACCCACGTTCGCACCCCAGAACCAAACACTCGACCGAAATCAAGCGGTGGATGCGGCATCGTCCGTGCCAACGAATCCGCAGCCGTCGCACGGGGGCCTTTCCCAGATGCCTGGGCTCTTTCAATGGGACGGCCAGCGTCCAGATGCCGGATGACGGCGCTGGATGGGGGACCGATGGCATCGTCAACTCAACCGGCGGTGAGGTCGAGGGCGTAGCGAATACGGAGGACTTCTCCGACCACCGCCACCATCCGGGCGTAGAAGGGCACCGTTGACGCGGCGACCCAGGGCACCGTGACCCTTTCGTGTCCCCGGTGATGGAGGTCGCTCAGGGCGGCCAACGATAGCCGCTGGCCAAGCCCTGCGCCTCGCGCACTAGAAATGACTCCGACAGGGCCAAAGGTGCCCCAGGCGACGTTGTTGCCTGAGTGTGCGGCAAACCCAGTGAACTGCCCATTGCGGTCGCGCGCCACGAAGAGCGCGTCATGGTTTGCGGCACGCTGTGCTTCGTGCGCCCACCCACGCGCAAATACGTCGGCGATCCATTCGACCACGTTGGCTGTGTCCCGGCAGGGAACGCGAAAGACGTCTGGGGAAACGGCGCTGTCTGATGGGATCACCGTGAGATCGACGCAGCGCTCACGTTCCCTAAAGCCCAGGGAAGCGTAGGTCTCCCGCGCGGCCGTGTCGGTTTCGGCGACGCCTGCGTAGACGTAGTTCCCGGGCGGTCCACCGACCCAAAGCGTCGTCGCCTGGTCCTCGCGCGCGGCCGTCTTTGCCTTGTCGAGTGCGCGCAACGGGTCTGCGCGATCGAGCCATGCGATATAAGCCCAGCGCGAAGGCGCCTCAGGGGGCCCATAAAGCACGCCGCCCAGGTCGCTCAAAGGGCGGGGAGGCAATCGCTTTTCCTGCATAATTTCCGCGTCAAGATCGTGAGTCATGGGAACGATCCCTCCCGCCAACGCGCGTGAAGGGCACCGAGTGGGAGCCCGAGGGCAAACGAGACCATTCCCGCCGCGCGATCGGTCCAACGGTCGCTACCCAGGAGGGGAAGTGCCCATGCGAGTGTCGCGGGCGTTTCGCTCGCGGCGGCGGACTCGAGGCAACGTCGCCAGCGGAGCGCACGACGACGGGCAACAGGGGATGGACAAAGGAGGTTCATCACGGACGCGAGGGGACGAGAGGGACGAGACTCGAGCGCCCATCCGAGAGTCGTCCAGGTGGTCAAAGCCAGCCTGGCGTCCCGTGCGGCCCATGCAAAGTCAGTGGGGGGAAAAGGGCTGCGTTCTACGATGCGCGCAAGGTCTTCAGTGCTGTGCGCCGGAGAGCGTGCGAAGAGGTCGCGAGCGACCGCACCGACAACCGCCACGAAGGTCCTACGAATGTCCGGAATCACCAACGGAACACCGTAGAGAACACGGTCCATGCGCGCTCCGACGGTTAGCCATGGCGTGTCGACACGGCCCATTCCCCGAGGCAACGGGCGAAGATGCAAGTCCAACGGGAGTCCACGTACGGTCGGGGAACGTAACTGAAAGTGAAGGTCAGCCGACCAACTCTCAAGGATGAAACCCGCTTGGACGAGGCGGCGGAGAGCCACCCACGGCGCGGGCGTTGCGACGAGAATGTCCACGTCTACAAGTGGACGTTCGTCTGGCGAGTCGTAGACGGTACGGGCCAGGAGGGCGCCTTTGAGAGGGATCACCCGAGCCTCGGAGCCAAGCGCAGAAACAGCCTCGCGTACGAGCCCATCTGCAAGATGATGGGTTACCCAGCGACGAATGACGGGCGCAACCACGGAGAGATACTACCCCGTGGTGGACCTAGCGCTTGAGCGGGATCACATTGTCCCTGACCTCGCGAACGGGAGACGCAGTTGCCACGGCCATCGCCGAACCCGTCGTGCGACCGAGACGAATGCCTGCGGAGGACACTTCGTCGCCTTGCGGTGGGCTCGCGTGCACCGGCACGAGCGCGAGAGAAACTCCCGGCGCAACGACCGAAGAACCCACCACGGGGTGATATTCGGGTACGATGGCCGCGAAGCGAGCCCGAATTGCAGCGTCGTCAGTCGCATCGGCGACCTCATCGAGCCCGTCGATGGCACCGACGATTTCAGCCCATGGGTGGGGACGAAAGCGTCCAACGAGAATCTTGGGATGCCGGGTCTTGTCAGCGTTTTCGCTGTCCGCAGTAAGCTCTTCGTATAGCTTTTCGCCAGGGCGTACGCCCGAAAACTGGATCTCGATGTCTTCACCGGGGCGGAGCCCGGAGAGGGTAATGAGGTCTCGAGCGAGATCTACGATCTTGACGGGTGCGCCCATGTCGAGGACGAAGATCTCTCCGCCCTTGCCCATGGCGCCGGCTTGCATCACAAGCTGGCTCGCTTCGGGGATGGTCATGAAGTACCGCTTCATGTCGGGGTGCGTGACCATCACAGGACCACCCCGGGCGATCTGCTCCTGAAAAATCGGGACGACACTGCCCGCGGATCCTAGGACGTTGCCAAAACGCACGGTGATGAATCGAGTCATCGAGCGCTGTGAAAGGGCCTGAATGTAGATCTCTGCCACCCGCTTTGAGACGCCCATGATGGAAGTGGGGTTCACGGCCTTGTCCGTCGAGATCATCACAAACTGATGAACGCCGTACGCGTTGGAGAGATCAGCCAGCGTACGGGTACCAAAAATGTTGTTCTTGATCGCCTCTCCGGGGTTCCATTCCATCATCGGGACGTGCTTGTGCGCGGCGGCATGAAAGACCACGGACGGACGATGAGTCACAAAGAGCTGCTCGATCCGCGCCACGTCCGTGATGTCTGCAATCCGAGGCAGCACGGTGACGTCCGGAAATTTCTCTCGCAGCTCTCTGTGAATATTGAAAAGATTATTCTCCGCCTGCTCTACAAGAATAAGCTTGGTCGGGCGATACTTGGACACCTGCCGACAGATCTCAGAGCCAATGCTCCCGCCCGCGCCCGTCACAAGGACCACATTGTCGCGGACGTAGTCCGAGATGGCTTCGACATCGAGTTGGATGGGGTCCCTCCCGAGAAGGTCTTCGATCGCGACGCTACGAATCTGTGAGACGGTCACTCTGCCGTCAATCAGACTGTCCACGCCCGGGATGGTACGAATACGGGCACCACTCGCGCCGCAGAGTTCAACGATGCGCCGCATCTCTTTGCTCTTGGCCGACGGAATGGCCACAATCACTTCGTCGATCCCGTGCTGGCGCACGAGCGCAGGCACCATGGCGATGGGGCCGAGGACGGGGACGCCGTGGATGTGCGCACCGACCTTGGCGGTGTTGTCGTCGACGAACCCCACGGGCTCGTACCTCGATGTGTAGGTCTTACGAACTTCGCGGACGAGCATTTCGCCGCCGTCTCCCGCACCTACGATCAAGATTTTGTGGCGATCGCCATTGGTGTGAGGGGTGCCAGCGGTGAACTCTCGAAGGGTACGAATGCCAAACCGCAGCCCTCCTACGGCGAAAATACTCAGGAGCCAGTCAATGATGAACACCGACCGAGGAAAGCCTCCAGGGCCAACGAAATGCACGACAAGGACGAAAAGCACGGTGGAGACCGTCGCGGCCTTGGCCAGAGAGACCAAATCTCTCGAGCCGGTGTACCGCCACATCCCGTGAAACAGTTGGAAGAAGAAGTAGACGATGGTGCGCAGGGCCATCGCGACGGGGAGCCAGACGGCGATCAGCGGCCAGTACGCGCGGGGCACCTGGGTATCAAACCGAAGGACAAAAGCTAAGAGAAAAGCCCCGGTCCAGAGGGCGAGGTGCAGGACGACCGCGAGAAGTCTGCGGTACGAATACACTGCCCGGGGAACACGGAGAGTACTGTCGGCGAGTTGGGTTGTCATGGCGTCTACCCCGAAGCGCGGAGCGATGGGCGCAAGGAAACCACGGCGGAACGAACCGTGTCGATGACCCGGGCCTGATCGTCGGGCGAGAGGTTAGTGGAGCTTGGGAGGCAAATTCCGCGGTGAAAGCACTCCGCAGCGACGGTCCCACCATAGTACGGTGAAGCGGCAAAGAGAGGTTGGAGATGCATTGGCTTCCACACGGGCCGGGACTCGATGTTGACGGCTTCGAGCGCCGCAATGAGGTCATCGCGAGAGACCCCAAGGAGCTTTTCGTCGATGGTGAACACGCTGAGCCAGTTCGTGTGCAGCCCCCAGGGAGCCTGCGGCATGAGAGAGATGCCCGGCAGGTCGGCAAACGCGGCAGCGTACCCAAAAGCGACATCGCGGCGGCGACGGACTCGGTCGTCCAGAACCTCAAGCTGCCCGCGGCCGATCCCTGCGAGCACGTTGCTCATCCGGTAGTTGTATCCCATCTCGGTGTGCACATACGCAACGCCAGGGTCACGCGCCTGCTGTGACCAGAATCGAGCCCGCGCTACCCACGCGGGGTCGTGGGCGACAAGCATGCCGCCGCCCGTGGTGGTAATGATCTTGTTACCGTTGAACGAGAAGATCCCGACAGGCGCGCGCACGCCAACGGGATGACCTTTGTACCGCGTGCCCAGGGCCTCGGCGGCGTCTTCGAGAACAGCAATGCCGTATCGATCACAGAGTGCGAAAATTGGATCGAGGTCAGCGGATTGGCCGTAGAGGTGCACCAGGATCAAGGCCCGTGGAAGCTTGCCGCTGGTGGCTCTGGCGCGGAGCACGTCTTCTAGGACGTTGGGATCAAGGTTCCAACTCGCACGCTCGCTGTCGAGAAAGACCGGGCGCGCGCAAAGGTACACGGCGGGGTTGATCGAGGCGACAAAGGTGAGCGTGGGGCAAAGCACCTCGTCGCCGGGTCCTACCCCGAGAAGGCGGAGACCCAGATGGATGGCCGCGGTTCCGCTGCCCAAGGCAACGCACGGGAGCCCAATGCGTTCGGAGAATGCCGCTTCGAAGCGATCGATATTGGGACCGACCGTCGACAGCCAGTTGGACGTAAACGCCTCGTGGACGTAGCCCTCTTCCGCGCCGCCCATGTGGGGAACCGAGAGGTGCAATCGCTTCATGCCCAGGTCTCCGCAAGTACGTCCATCACCCGCTCCGCGGCCTTGCCGTCCCAACCGTCAATTGGACCACCGAGTTTGTATCGCCCTGCGAAGATATCGTTCACGAGGGTGATGGCGAGGCCGAAATCACCTCCTACCACGGTGTTGGTGCCTTGCGTCACAGTCACCGGTCGCTCCGTATTTTCGCGGAGAGTGAGGCAGGGTACCCGGAGAAAAGAGGTCTCCTCCTGGATTCCCCCCGAATCCGTGAGTACAAAGCGGGCGTCGGCCATCAGGGCGAGGTTGTGTCGGTATCCCAGTGGTTCGAGGAGTCGGAGACCAGACAGCGACCGAACGCGCTCCATGAGTCCAAATCGCTCCATCCGCTCGCGCGTGCGGGGATGTGCCGGAAAGACCATCTCGACCATCGGCGCTACCGTTTGGAAAAAATCCACGAGGGCACCCAGACGCTCGGGCGTGTCGACGTTGGCCGGACGGTGCAACGTGACAAGAGCGTAGCCTCCGGGGGCCAGCCCAAGCCTTCTTACCGCGCCGGATGTTTGCGCAAAAGCAAGCTCGCGCACGAGCGTGTCGATCATGACGTTGCCGACAAAATGAACTCGCGTGGGTGAAACTCCCTCCAGGGCGAGGTTGGTGGCTCCGCTGGGCTCGGACGTGAAAAGCAGGTCAGCGAGCGTATCCGTGACCAGACGATTGAGTTCCTCGGGCATCCGACGGTCGTACGAGCGCAGCCCCGCTTCGACGTGGGCGACCGGGATGCCCAGCTTGGCGGCGGCGAGGGTGCAAGCAAGGGTCGAATTGACGTCGCCGACGACCACAACACCGCGCGGCGGGACGGTCCGTGCAAGGAGAAACTCTTCGAAGAGGGTCAAGACGCGTGCGGTTTGTGCCCCGTGTGTGCCCGAGCCCACGTTGAGGTGCGCGTCCGGCGTCGGGATCCCGAGCTCACGAAAGAACACCTCGGACATGCCGGCATCGTAGTGCTGCCCGGTGTGCACCAACGTGCGGTCAAAGACACCCCCTCGCGCGTCGATCGCCCGAAGAATGGGCGCGACTTTCATAAAGTTGGGCCGAGCGCCTGCGACAAGGACAATGTGCGGGCGATGAGACCGGGAGACCAAGGTCATCGAGAATTAGCTCCGGCGGAAGGGTCTTGCGGGGATGCCCACAACGGTCTCGCCGTCGGGGACGTCGCGGGTGACCACGGCGCCGGCGCCCACGGTCGCCCCGCATCCAACACGCACGTACTGCAGAATCTGTGCACCTGTTCCGACAAGACTGGCGTCGCCGAGCACGACTCCACCCGAGATATTGGCGGTGGGATTGACTACGCACGCACGGCCAATGTGGGCCTCGTGGCCCAGTGTGCACGCAAGGTTGACCATCGCAAAGGGCTCCAGCACTCCGTGGACGGTCCCGATGACACCCGCACACACCAGCGCGCCGTGTCCGATTCGCCAACTCTCCCGATCATAGACCGCACCCGGATGCACCAAGGCGGGAAAGCCCAACGACGGAAAGCCCCTTTCGAGTTCGTCTGCGACCCGGAGTCTCGCGGCAGGAGAACCGATTCCGAGAGCGAGCACGTCCGTCTCATGGGTGTGTTCCCGAAGCCACGCGAGATCGCCACGAACTTCGTCTCGGCTGTCGTGATCCCCGAGCTTCGCGAGGTCACTGACCACGTACCCCACAAATCGATAGGTCTCCCGCGTACGGTTGATCTCGCGGATCAACCATGCGACCTCCCGCGCAAACCCACCCGCCCCTACCACCATGATGCGCTGGACCGCCATTGCTCACCCTTCCGCCCTGCTGCCCGCGGTGCCTTCAAATTCTGGCATGGTGGCATGCCCCTGTTGAGAGACTCCATCGCGCCGGAGCACCTTCCATACCGTCATGGCGAGGATCTTCGCGTCGAGTGCGAGACTCCAGTGATCGACGTACCACACATCCATGGCGAGTTTGTCGCTCCACCCCACAGCGTTGCGGCCATTGACCTGCGCCCAGCCCGTAATCCCCGGGAGAACCTCGTGTCGGCGTGCCTGCACAGGGCTATACCTGGGTAGATACCGCACCAGCAGGGGACGCGGCCCAACGAGGCTCAGATCCCCACGCGCGACGTTCCATAGCTGTGGGATCTCATCAAGACTCGTTTCGCGAAGAAAGCTCCCGAGAGGCGTGATGCGATGAGCGTCTGGCAATGAGTTGCCTGCGGAGTCCACGGCATCTCGCATCGTCCGGAATTTCACCACACGAAAGATTCGACCGTGGAGACCTGGGCGATCCTGGCGAAAGATCACAGGCGTGCCCATGGACGCCCGAATGCTTACCGCTACCAGGGCAAGCAACGGGCTCAATCCGACAAGGCCCACGGCGCCAACTGTCCGGTCAATCGCCACCTTGATGCTCCGACGCCAGCCCTGCTGCTTCATCGCCGTACGATCTCCGACATCACATCAAGGTACTTCCGCGCGAGAGACTCGCGGTTGGCGTTGGCAAGCACCCACTGTCGTCCCCGCCTGCCCATCGCGGCGCGACCTTCTGGGTCGTCCGCCAGCGCGAGGATCGCGTCGGCGATGGCATCAGGATCTTCAGGCCGCGCAAACACGCCTGCGCGGGCGTCGTTGCACACAAGATCACGCGCCACGCCGTCGATGGCAAGCAGGGTCGGTCGCTCGCAGGCCATGTAGTCAAAGACCTTGTTGGGATACACCGTTCGAAAGGTAGGATTGTTCTGCAGAACAGCGGCGCCAGCGTCGCAGGCGTTGACGAAGTCAACCATCCGCGCTTTGGGCTGCGGTCCGGTGAAGACGATGTTGTTCAATCCTCGACGGGCAACGTCCATTCGGAGGTTCGCACGCTCGGGGCCATCGCCAACGCACGCGATGAGTATATCCGAGCGGTCCCGTAGGCGTTCGGCTGCATCGACGAGTTGCCCGAGGGCGTTTGCACGACCGTGTGCGCCAGCGTACATCACCACGAATCGATCCCCCCACCCGAGTTCGCGCCGGAGGGCATTGTCACGAGGCCCCGGGACGAAAAGTTCGATGTCGGCACCATTGGGAATGAACACCACTCGGTCGTTCGGACAGAGCCCCCGTCGAACGACGTCATCCCGAAACGCGGGGGTGAGCACATTCACGCGATCTGCGCTGCCGCAGGCCCAACGCTCCAAACCGTACAACACACGCGTGACGATCGCCCCCTCGCGAAGAACCCCCGTCGTGACGGCGCTCTCTGGCCAAAGGTCTCTGACCTCAAAGATCCACGGACAACGTTTCCAACGGATCTTCGCCGCAATCCAGCCGGGGATGGCAGTCGTCAAGGGTGGCGACGTGGCGACCACCACGTCAGGGCGCGCGACGGTACAGGCGGCTGTTGCAGCAGAGAGGACAAAGCCAGCAAAGGCCCCTGCACGGCCAAGATAACTTCTCCCGTAAGACTCGGGCACGTAGCAGCGCAGGACGCATACGTCGCCGTCACGCTCGCGCGTGATCCATCGTCCACGGTACGCCGCGGGAACGGTGCCCGTGGCGTGGTTCAGGCTGCCGGCGATGACCGTGACGGTATGCCCAGCGCCGGACCAGAGTCGTGCGAATTCGTTGAAACGCGAGCCCCCAGGGCTGCCCGGCGCAAGGTAATACTGATGGACAATAACAATGTGCATTGAAAACTCAGCAGTCCAACGGTGCGATGATTCCCTCGCGCAAGACGAAACGCAGGTGTGCGGACGTGCCGCGGACGCTCCAAACGCCGTCGACGAGGGTCACCTCGGGTACGCCCGGTGCGAGGACGGAGATCAGGGTCAAGGGCAATGGACCGCATCGGTGTACCGCGAGAGACGGCGTCTGGACCTTGTCGGCGTAGTGGCGAGAGAACCACCCGCGAGGCGGATTCTCTTGGCCCACTGCGATGTCTGGAGCAAGTGCATTGGCGGCGCCGTCGAAGGTTCTGACGCTGAATGTCCCTTGCGGTGTGGTTAACGTCAACATGGATGTTGCAGGGTCGATGGCGTGTGCAAAGGGCCCAGCGAGCCAGTGAAGTCGCACGTCGTGGGTGCCTTCACCACTGATCCTATCGACGACGACCCAAAGGTCATCGCCAGCCATGAGAACGGATCGGCGGTGGACGCACGCACCCCTGAAGCGACGAAATCCGTCGTGTTCCCCCGCGATGACGGTAGAGTGCCGCGACGTGGAGTGAATGAGGGTTGCGGCCTTCGTCCGGTGCAAGACCTTGAATCGACGACGGTGTAACATCTGGTCGTGGGCATCGACGGTCACCGTGTTATGGGACGCCGTCCGAAAAAAATAGTCATGCCACGCCGCGGGGCCGTTGTAGAGGTAGCTCCCCGCATCGACCATGATGTTGATTCCCCGCCACCAGATATCAACGTGAAGCATATCGATCTGCGAGAACCGGTCGCGCAGAGACCCGCAACGAAACGTCGCGAACGACGAAGGATCGTCACCACGGAGTACGTGGTATCCTGTATCGGGGAAAGACACCGTCGCCCGACGCGGCATGCGAAGAGGAAGGCTGTCGATGGCATTGCCGAAGTACCAAGCAGACTCCTCGTCCCAAGGGCCCGGGGGGTACAACCGCTCGCCCCGGACCGCGATGCTGATCGCTTGAAGCGTCGGCCGCATGTCGGCGAAGTCGCACGTGCTGAGGACCCGCGGGAGCGACCCGTCGTTTGAGCCGTAGTTTGGCAGACGCCCGTCCTCGGGGTTCTGATGTGCTACGAGAAAGTCGAGCGAACGGGACATCGCGGCTGTCCACGGTGCAGGGACTGGTTCGCCTTCAGCTCGTCGAAGCAAGTAGGCGAAGAGGTAATCCTGCAAAATCACCCGATGGTAATTGTGCGATTGATTGATGTACGCGCCGTCCCGGTACACTTGCCGGTCCGCCTGTTCAGTGAGCAACTGCACGCCGACTGCGTGCCAGCGGTGAGCATCGGAGAGGTCGGGGCGGGACCAGCCCACGAGATATAACCCAAGGGACTCGGCGATGAGGTGATTGTTGTAAACCGCCCGGCGCGCGTAGCCCAGTTCTGCCTCAAGATGACGTCCAAGGGTTGCAAGGTGGCGTCCCACCAGAACCAATGTGGTCGAAACGTCTTCGCCCAGGGCGCGAAAGGCCCGGAGCGCAAAGAGCCACGCGATTCCCCGAATCACCCCCTCCTGCCCCGAGGCCCAATGGACCCCCAAGGGGTAGGTATTGGCGTCGAGAAAGCTCAAGATCTGACTGTGTAGCGCGGCATAGAATTCACTGCGGCGCTCGGTACGGAGGATTGCGGCACGTGCGAGGTGGTACGCCTGTGGAAAGCGTGCGGCCTCCCAGGTGAGCTTTACGTCACCGACGAAAGCCGCGTCGTCCAGTGCTCGCGACCAGTGGCGCTGCGGATTCCACCGTTGGCGGCTCACAGGGTGGATGTGCCAATCCATGGGAACGCCGAAATCGGCTGTCCATCGCCCAAAGGCCAGGATGCGACCTTGGCAAGCCGCTGCGGCAGTTTCGACCAAGTGGTCGACACTGGACTGGGCAATCCGCGCGCCGACGACTCCCGACACGACCGACGGAAGCGCGAATGGAGGCGACCTGGGTTCGATCAACGCGTCCTGCGTGCCGCAAACACCGCGGCTCAACGAGGCCAGTCCCGAGCGCATTCGGATTTCATGCGCGATGCGGTAAGCGCTCCCACGGACACCGAGGTCTCGCAACTCTTCGACGGCCTCGCTTAGGCTCACTGAACCTCCACGCGCGGTCCACCGCCAGCGCCGTACAGATCCGTTGGGGGTTCGGCCGGAATCGCGACGCCAGGAGGCACCTGTTGGTCAAGCACAATTGTTGCCCAGGACTCGATGCACAGAGCCTTCCAGATGACATCGAACCAGAGTGGATGCTCGGTGCAGTCAAGGATCTGGGTGAGTCCGCGAGCGTTCCATAACCCGCGTTGCCGGGCCGACGACGAGGTCAAGAGGTCACGGACAAAGCTCGCGTGACGGCCCTTCATCCAGGCTTCCGCCGGGGTATCAAAGCCTACCTTTCGTCGATTGAGAACCTCGGCCGGGACTACGTCGGACACCGATTCCCGAAGGATCCACTTGGAGGCGCCCTCACGAAACTTGAAGTCGAACCCCGTATGAAAAGCAAATCGAACCAACCGCGGGTCCGCAAACGGCACCCGTGACTCCAGACTGTTCGCCATGCTCATTCGGTCGTCTTGTTGAAACAATCCGGTGAGGTAGGTCTGCAAGTCCCAGTGCATGACTTTGTCCGCCGGGTCCGTCGCCGGCGAGGCCGCGAGCACGTCAAGGAATTGTTCTCTCCGGTCGCCACGTGCGACCAGGTCGGGCGACGCGAACACACCCTGCCACACGGCTTCGGGGACCCTGGCAAAGTTCGTGAAGTATCGCTCGCGCCAGTCGCCGAAGGTTTCCGCACTGCTGCGGAGGAGTGCGAACACGCGGGACAGTGTTCGTCGCTCGCGGAACTGTGCCCAGAGGTTGCCGCCGACCCGGGCCGACCGCGTCGTCTGTGACGCTTCCGGGGAGACTCCACCCGGCATGAAGCGTCCGCGAAGCCATGATTGCGCAACCCGCAGCGGATGCACCAGGGCGTAGCGGGCGTAGCCACCAAAGACTTCGTCGGCAGCCTGTCCGCCGAGGCAAACTTTGACCGACCGAGACGCGAGCCTCGCGACGGCGTGCATGGGCAGCATGGCCGCGCCAACCACTGGCTGGTCCTGGTAGTACATCAAGGTCAGGAGGTCTTCGGGAAAGGTACTGCCATCAAGCGTGATGAGATCTAGTTCGAGCCCAAGGGAGCGTGCGGAAGCTTCTTGAAAAGGCCGCTCGTCAATGACGCCCTGGCCGGTGAAATGCACGCCGAAGCACCGCGGGCGGGTGCCGGCCCGAGATGCAAACGCTGCCACTGCGGTCGAGTCGATTCCGCCGCTAAAAAACGACCCGACGGGGACGTCCGACATAAGTTGGTCGCGGACCACCGTAGCGATCTCGTCACGGAGTGCTCGCACCTGGTCAGCCGATGAGCCCTCACGTTGGCTAAAATCTGTGACGCGCCAGTAGGTATGTCGTCGGGTCCGCTGCGCGGAGACCTGGAGGTACTCCCCCGCGCGAAGTTGGCGGATATCCGTCAGAAACGTACGTTCAAAAAGTGGGGTATGAAAATGCAGGTACTCGCTCACGGCCACTGGATCAATCGCGCGGGGGACCGACGGGTGCACCAGCACCGACTTGATCTCGCTCGCAAAGATCAACGTCGATCCGTCGTCGTAGGTGTAAAGTTGCTTGACCCCCATGGGGTCGCGGGCGAGGGTGAGGGTGCGTGTGCCGCGGTCCCAGTATGCGAACGCGAAGATTCCAGCGGCTTCGGACAGGGCATCCGGACCGCGGATGGCCATCAGCCGCAGTAAGGTCTCGGTATCCGAACTTCCGCGAAACGGCTCCCCCCGACCCGACAACTGACTACGAAACATCTGATGGTTGTAAAGCTCTCCATTGTACGTAATCCAGCCCATGCCGTCGTCGGTTGCCATCGGCTGGCGACCCGTGGGCGATAAGTCGACGATGGCTAGGCGACGGTGACCCAATCCAAGACCTGGCTCGATGTGAATACCCTCACCGTCGGGTCCGCGGTGGGCCAGGACGCGGGTCATTTGTGTGAGCACCGCGCGGTCGACCCTACGGTCGCGGTCACGGTAATGAAAGATACCAGCGATGCCGCACATCTTACCGTGTTGCCTCGATCAACATCGCCGTGCCGAAAGTGTCGCCCGTGAGCCTCACCAGCCACCGCGGATAGAGCCTCCAGGCAAGGTCGTATGGCCAGCGGCGGTACTTCTCGGCTGGACGGATCAACAACAGATCGCCGTGGCCAAGCTGGGTTCGAATGTCCACCTTGGAGAACCCGTCAAAGAGTCTACGAGCCTCGTTTGCAGTGTACGCTTTCGTCCCTGGGCTCTCGAGATGGTTGTACATGGCCCAACGCGGCCCACGCCATGGGCGTCCCTTTGCAACACAATGCACACCCCACATCATGAAGCCCACCCAAGAACGAGCGTGGTAGACCATCACGAGAGCCGTTCCCCCCGGCCGCAGCACCCGATGCACCTCGCGAATCGCCCGTGCGGTGTCGGGCGAATGGTGCAGAACGCCGTACGAATACACGATGTCAAAACTCTCGTCTGGAAACGGGAGGTTTTCGGCATCGGCGATTTGCACCTCGGCGTGGAGGCCCTCAAGGGCTAGTCGCTCCCGTGTGAGTGCGACTCCGTGCTCAGTTAGATCGACACCTGTAGCCACAGCTCCGGCGCGTACCCATTGGATAAAGTCTGTGCCCGCGCCTACACCCACCTCCAGCACTCGAGCGCCGCGCCCGCGCTCAAAACGCGCAAAGGTCTTGATGTACGGCTCCCAGTCGTACCGCTCTCGCTCGATGGTGGCGAAAAACTCCCGACGGTCTCCTTCTGGAACGTCCCTGGTGCCACACGCTTGCGCCTGCCAGTGTTCCTGCACGGCGGCTTTCATCGGCTCCCCGGAAGTCCCGTTCTGCATCGATGGTGCAGTCATCGCATGGAGCCCTGTTGGTACATCATGACTTTCAAGTGACCCTTACACTCACCCTTCAGCGAAGGTCTCTGCGTTGTTGACGGGACGGCCTTCGCGCAGACTCCGCACCGCCATCAACGAGGCCCACGACGTAGCGTAGAGATCCTCCCACGGGATCGGCCACACACCCGTTCGGCACGCTGCAACGAACACCCCGAGCGCCGCGATATTGCCGCGGTTCTTCCCCGTCGACTGCGTCGTCGACCGCTCGCCCTTCCAGAGGGTGACGGCATCCCACTCGTCGACTACAGCGGTGAGCCCGCCGCCGTTGACCTCGAAGCGTTCGACTGGCGCCGCACGGTCCCCCCCGGCCTGGTACGACACACTGGACACACATCCGTTCGCATGACGGAGGGTTATGAACACCTGGTCGTCCGTGGTTTCGAGCCCTCCGGACTGGGCGACGGACTCTGCGAACACCCTGACCGGGGGGGACCCCACCAGCGCAGCGCACGTGTCAATCGCATGGCACGCCTCACCGACGATCCGTCCACCACCGATATCGTCGTCCTGCGGCCAAGCCGTGCTGGGAATTGCGCCTGACGCGAACCTGTATCCCACCGTGATGGGGCCGATCCCTAAAAAGTGCTGCCGCACCAGCGCCGTGGCAGGCGCGTACCGACGATTGAAACCCACGGTGAGCACCGGGCACTGCGGGCCAAGTTCGGTGATGGTCTTCGCAAGATCGCATAATTCCCGCGAGGTCACGCACAGCGGCTTTTCAACGTAGACGTTTTTTCCTGCGCGCAGGGCAGCTTGCACAAGGCCCGCGTGTTGATCGTGCCGCGTCGCGACGAATACGGCGTGACAGTCTCGGTCGGCCCAGACTTCTTGGGCTTCTGTAGTCGCATACGCAAACCCGCCCTTGCGCCCGGAGTGCTCGGCGTTGAGCCCTCGAGCGGTGCACAGGCCCCGCCATGAGATGTCCCCAAGCTTCGCCAAGGCCGGAAGCATGACGAGCCGTGCGTAGTTACCAGCGCCGATAACGCTGACACCCAGAGTGCCCGCCGCTCGTCGGGTCGGGTGGAGGTCCAGCCTGCGCATCGGAACCTCCGGGGGCGACGGATACTTCAGTACGATGCCCGTGTAGGCTTCGGTATTTCGAACGATGATGTCGTAGGCTTCGCCGGCGCGCTCGATCGGCAGCCTGTGTGTGGTGAGCTTTTCGACCGGAAGTTTTCCCGCAGCGATCACGTCGAGCACTGCCCCCATGTTCCGCTGGGCCGTCCAACGAACATGGCCCACGGGGTAGTCCACACCCTTTTCCTCGTACACCGGGTCCATTCTTCCGGGGCCCATCGACGACGAAACCGTAAACTCCAACTCCTTTGCAAAAAACGGCGGTCTCGGGAGGTTTAATCCAACGACACCGACCAGGACGATCCGCCCGCGCACACGCGCCATTTCTGCCGCAAACTCGATCGGCTCATTGCTTGCCGTCGCGGCGGTGATCACTACAGCATCGACGCCTGCGGCACCGGCAAAGGCCCTTACCTCTGCGCTCGGAGATCCCATGCCCACGAAATCGGCGCCAAAGTCCTTGGCAAGCGACAAGCGCGCTGGATCCACGTCCGTTCCGAATACTCGGCACCCCTGCGCTCGAAGCAATGCCACGCAGATCTGTCCGATGAGTCCAAGACCAATGACCAAGACCCGTTCACCGAGGGTTACCCGCGCCAACCGAACGCCCTCGAGTCCAATGGACGCGACGGACGTGTACGCCGCCTGCTCGAAGCTCACGCCATCTGGAATTCTCGCACACAAATGGCGGCTAACGGACACCACCCCGGCGTGCGGTCCGGCCGTCGCAACGCGGTCCCCGGGTTTGAACTCCTGGACGCCGCGCCCACACTCGAGCACCACGCCCGCGGATGAATATCCGAGGGGCATCGGCTCATCGAGTTTGGCCGCAACCTGCGCGGCTGTGGATACCAGACCTTCTTGCATAACCTTCTGCAGAACCCGCCGCACTTGGTCGGGACGCTCGCGGGCCTTTCCGAGAAGGCTTTTGCGCGCAAGGTCGACGACGTACCGCTCGGTACCTGCAGACACCAACGATGAATCGGTTGCAACGACCACCTGGCCGGGCCCGGCCACCGGGTCAGGGATTTCTCGCACGCCGGTCTTACCCGATCGTATCTCTTGAACAACTTGTAGCATTGAGTCCGGTGGGTCCTTGGGCGATCTTCGCCCCGTCATCGTGAACTGTGAGGTCGACCAAGGCATTGCGGGCGAGTGTCGGATCGTCGACGGACTTCATACTCCTATCGGTCAACGACTGGAGGCGCGCCGTGGAGCAGCCGTCCGAATTGACCCTCATGCCGCCCCCAACGGTGGCGAGGCATCATCCGCTCGGACAAACCAGAACATCCCACAGCCGTAGTGCAGTCCAGCCGCGTCACCCGGCTCTGCCGGGTCATGAAATCGCCCGCCGTCGTCAACCAGGGCAAAGCCCCGAAGACGAAGTCCCTGAGCCTCGGCCTGACGGACGATCCTGTTGGCGTCGCACACCCGGTGGGCGTTGAATGCAACGCGCTCGCGACCAACCGGAAGGGATATGAACAACGATCCGCCGTCGCACACCACGCGGACGAGCTCCTTCAGCGCTTTTTGCGTACCTTCGGGATCCAGCGGATCGCCGTATCGTCCGAGCCCGACGTGCTCAATCACATGGAGGCACGAAAGTGATGTGACGCTCCGGTCTGGCATCGGGAGCGACAGAACCGAGGCTTCTCGGAGCGTCAAGCCCGGGAGATCAATGTCTGGGCGGTGGAATTCGTACATGGTCACAGGGATCACTGCCGCAAGTTGCGCGACAAAGGGCACTTGCGATGAGACATCTGTGTGTTCTCGAGGGTGGTTGCCGAGGATTCGCCGCGTCGCCCAGGCGGCCTGGTACGTGTAGTGCGCATCGAAGGGGCTGTTAAGCGACCGCTGAAAGAATATGGGCTCGAGATCAATCGGAACGCCCGGTAGACGATCCTCGTGGTCCGCTCGAAAGGCATGGAGATCACGGAGGTAGCCCGACACTTCGCGCGGTATCATCGGCCACTGAAGCGGATTCGTTAACTGTCGGTACGTTGAGAATAACAGCCGTGCGAGCCTGCCTGCCATCACCGCTCCCCTTGGGTCGTTCGCGCTGGAATGAGATGCGCCACCTCACTCCCGCCGTTCACATCTTCGATACGATTGAGCCTGTTGCCCTGGCGTTGGTAAAACGTACCCCGGTTGACCCCGCCTTCAGACCTGATCACAAGAAGAATCCCCCCGTCGGCCAGCCGCGATACGACGGCTGCGGACATCACCCGTAGACGGTCCTCGGTAAAATACACCCGATTGAGAATGTTGCCCGCCCGGATGACGTTGAAGACCCCAGGCACTGCGGGCACCGTGAGATCCTCTTCGACGACCTTGACCGCGGTGCTCGTATCGACCCTGGAGGACACCAAAGGCACCTCGGTGACCGTCATTCCGTCTACCGGCTTTGACAGCGCCGCGCGAAACGTTGGCGTCTGACGGTGCAGAATATCCATTGCCCGAGCAACCTTGTACGGTCGGCGTACGAGATCCACCTTGCGCGGCGGCCAGAACCAGGACGTCGCCCACGACCCGATGTCAACTTGAATGGCTTCGTCGTTGGGGTCAAACAACAGCCCACAGCCGTCGACGCGAAAGACATGCCGCGCGTGGGTCAAAACATCCGTGCCCCAGGTGGCAGGGTCGAGCCCCGCATCCGCGAGGGCCTCGTGAAGGGCCACCGTAGCCTCGCCAGACGAACATCCCACATCCAGCACTCGCAGCGGGCGGACGGACAAAGTTCGAGCGTGGCGCACCAACGGCGCCACGGTTGCCGCAAGCCGCGTGGATCCGGTCGTCTTGAATACTCCGGACCGCAGCCGAAGTCCGGCGAAGAATCTATTTTCGATCTCGGTCTGTCCCTGGGCGCGGGCACGAAGATATTCTCGCACCGGGACGCATCCCGGACCGAGTTGACCCCGCACAGCCAGGCGCACGGTAAGGTTCGCCCGCATGCCGTGAGTGTGCAAG
>VFSW01004023.1_pt1 | contig 21957 bp, 17 predicted proteins | sample 5358111 | NCBI WGS metagenome assembly VFSW01 (sample SAMN11554181, study PRJNA540505) | mine drainage metagenome | isolation source: sediment from site ElyBrook_90M | place: USA: Ely Copper Mine, Vershire, VT | collected 2017 | reverse complement strand
CTAAAAAGAAAGTAACGGCTCCGCCTTGCCGCTCCAGCGAGCTCCCTCGGTCAAAAGTCGCGGGAAGCGCTCCAACCCTCCCGTCACAATACGAGAGGTTAACGGGCGCATGAATAAATGCGCGAATAGTGTGGCCACCCTGATGCGCCGTGAAAAATTGTTGCGCCAGGCAACTTCATAATTATGCCGCAGGCTTTCGAGGACCTGATTTGAAAATGTCGGATTGATGCGGGCGCGCCACGCATTTAATTGTTCGCTCAACAGAAAGGCAGATTGAATGGCCATGCTGATGCCTTCAGCCACTATGGGATGAATTTCGGCCGTTGCATTGCCGACAGTGAAGATGCCATCGCGACCAAACGTATGAACGCCGGTATGTAGCGGCCCTGATGACAACCATGCGCCGTCCACACAGGCTAAAGACAGCGCTTCAGATACGCCCTTGCACGAAGACTTGATATGTGCGAAAACTGCCGTCCCGGCACTCACCTTCGGATAGTGTTGCCGACATTTTTCAAGTTGATCGCGCCGTATGCAGCACGACAGGCTGACCCGGTCGCCATCGCTGTGCACCATTCCGCCATATCCTCCTGGAAACGCGAGCAGGGGCATTAGATCGGAGGGAAGTGTGCTATTGAGAAAATGCGCCTTGAATCCAAATAAATCCGAGGTGCGTTGCGGGCGCCGAAAGTTCTGCGTTGGCATTGCACCTGACTCGCAGGAACCATGTGCAGCGATAAGCAGCCTGGAACTCAATGCACGTTCCTCGCGCGAGCACTTGTTGATGATGTTGCACATGTAGCCATTGCCGTTCTCGACAAATGATGCGAGTGCAAATGGCTGCCATACGTCGGCCCCAACTTCAGCCGCACGCTTGAGCAGTTGCGTGTCCAAATGCTCGCGTCCGATTGCTCTACCGCCATCCTCGGCTTTATCAGTTGGCGCAACAAGTTGAGCAGTTACCATCGCATCGCCAGAGTAAACACCAACGCGACGCACGATAGGTCCGGCAATTTCCATCAATGGATCAGCAACGCCCAACTTCCGCAGTAATGGCCATGTCGTGCCCGAAATGAATTCACCGCAAACCTTGCGACGTGGAAACTGAGCTTTCTCGACGATGGCTACTTTCCATCCCGCCTGTGCCAGGAGTATGGCGGCGGTAGCGCCGGACGGGCCTCCGCCCAATATGACGACATCATGGCTGGTATCCATTTACGCTCCTTTCCAGATGGCGAGGAAACAATGGGTGAACAAGCCCGCTGAATATTCGTGCAAGACCCAGTTCTGCGGATTCGGCCACAGTTCCGACAACTCTTGCGCCCGAAACCCTGCGTGCACGCTCGATACTGCATCGTGCCGTGTCACCGGACCTGCCCCTAGCAAGCCGATGCAGTGGGCTCCCACCAGAGACAGGATGGAGCGCCTTGGTTCGCAGCAAAGAAAAACTTGACTGCGCGCCGCTATGCCCGCTAGAAGCCGCGCAAGTTCCTTTGACGAAAAATGATGCATGAAAAGGTTGGCGATGACTATATCCGTGCGCGAGTTGTTGTATCCTTCTAGCCAGTGGAATATATCCAATGTCACGACGCGGGGTGTCCAACCAAGTTTGTGGATTTCTTCGAGAGTCTGTGGTTCTACCAGATTCAATCTGTCGAGTAAGGTAACCTCCATTGCTGGCCAGCAATCTGTTTGCTTCCGTGCCATGCGTAACATCAGTGAACCATCCCCAGCGCCAAGTTCAAGCAGAGTGCGCGGAACGAATCCTGCCGTACCTCGATTCAACGCTCGTTGCATGATCACCAATGTCGCCATTGCACGGTGAATCCAACGCAAGTCTTTCCGTGATCTTAGAGCCTGGGGATCTTCCGCGGCAAGGCCATCGAGCAACTCCGGTTCAACTTGTCGCCGCAGATTAAAGTCCACGATGGGCACTCTCTCATCACCAGGTTACGCCACTTTGAGCAAGGCACCGTGGCAGTTGAATCCGGCACCGAACGATGACATCCACCACCATCCAGGCTTCGCGTTGTCATTGAGCGCGGCCTGCAATACAAAATAGACAAAAGCACTGCTCATGTTACCATGAAGGTGTAGCATGGTTGCGCTGTAACGGAGATCTTCAGCGGAGATCTTCAGGCGATTCTGCAAGGCAATCAGCACATCGCGTCCGCCCGCGTGCATGATCCAGGTGCTGACGTCTTCAGGCACTAGGCCGATTTCACTCAATGCCTTGTGCAGCACCTGCTCGGCGTAATCGGCAGCCAGACCGGGAACGGTCCGTGTCAGGACGTTACGAAGCATTCCACCCCGCATTTGGAACAACAGGGCATTGCGCTCAGCCGGATTAACGAGTGAAGCATATTCTTTCCATTCGATGCTGCGCCGCAACGGATTAGTCTGCCTGGAAAGCACCGCGGCTCCGGCTCCGTCACCAAACAGACACGCGCTGATCAATACGCCGGGATCATTATCAAGATACATCGCGGCACTGCTGACTTCCACGCAAATTGACAATACGTTGTGGCAAAAATCGGCAGACAGCAATGCTTCGGCGAGGCGCCAATTCGGCAGTGCTGCGGCACAACCTTGTCCAACCAGATCAAAAGCCTGGACATCAGCCCGCAGGCCCAGTCGTTCCACGATATAACTGGTTAGGCCAGGACAAAGATAACCCGTGCAGGTACTGACCACCAAGCCGTCAATTGCATCGGCATCGATGCCTGCATCTTCCAGTGCCGCTTGACCTGCTTCTGTTCCCAGCGTTGGCGCATTGTCCAGAAACCGCCTGTGCAGGGTATCGGGATCAATGTTGAACACTTCATCCAGGGAGGTGACAGCGAGAGATCTGAATTCGATCCCGTTTTCCTTATTAAGAACGGCTTCAGCAATCATGCGTGAACGTAGACCAAGTTTGCCAAACCATTCAGAGGACCTGAAAGCTTCCCAGCATTCGGTTTTGTTATAACTGCGCGGTGGATTTGCCGTTCCCAGTCCATTGATGAACATTCAGCCTCCCGTTGCCATTTCTGATTGTATATCTTTTCCTGTGCGGTACTTTATACCATGGATGCCGCCGTAGAAATGTTTGATACCGTACAGACTGCATTTAGATTTTCGCCTAGATTTAAAATGGCAGTAATGGTTCAGTTCGTATGCAAATTGATGCAATACAAGGAGGCGATATGCCACTAGTTCAGTTGGTGATTATATTGATTGTTGTGGGGGTGGTTCTCTGGCTGATCAACACCTACATACCAATGGAAGTCACAATCAAGAAAATTTTGAATGCTGTGGTTATTATTGCGGTGATTCTTTGGCTATTGAGTGTATTTGGATTATTGAATTCTCTTTCCGGGATTCGTGTTGGACGGTAAATGGTGCAACATCCTGACCGGGTGGATGAGTTACGGTTTGAATGCCCAGTTCAACAGGTCAGTGAATTTCAGAGAGAGCGTTTTTTATTCATATTTAAAGGAAATTTCACATGAAATTGCATAGAAAACTGGCCACTGGATTGATCTGTTTGGTTTTTTCATCGGGTATGGCCACAGCCGCCGACTATAACGGAAATGTGAATGAACAAACCCATGAAATGGGCTGTGACGAAATGGGCATGAAACAGGGCGCTATGATGACTGATCTGGTTGCCACCGTCCACAAACATCTTGGTGAATTAAAAGAAAAACTTAATCTCACAAAAGATCAAGAACCCGCATGGAAAGCGTTCTCAGACAAGGTGATCGAGCAAGCCGAAAAGATGGTATCGATGCACCGCAAGATGAAAGGGGGCACGCAGAGCATACCTATGACCGCACCTGAGAGTATGACGATGAAAGCAGACGTGATGAAAGACCTTGCGCAGAACATGGCCTTGATGGCAAACGCGGTAAAAACCTTCTATGTGACCCTTACACCTGAACAAAAAAGTATTTTTGACAAAAGTCACATGAACTACATGAAATCCATGGATTACATGAAATAGCCCTTGTCATCATTCAGGTAAAGTGGTTGGATCCTACGCGATGTGCTTGTTCTTTCCGTCATTCCTCAGGTTCGATCCGTGGAGGAACTTTTCCACTACGGTTACGGGCCAAGCCGATTTCCAACGCGGTTTCAAGGCGAATAACCCGCTCCGTCAGACCTTCGATCTTCTGCTGTTGGGTAATGATGGTCGCCGCCATGCGCTCCACCTTGTCATTCATTTTGATAACGGTGGTGATTGCATCCCACATCTTGTCAGTGACTCCCATCAGGCAACTTTTCGTTCAATTGCCACTTTCTTCTCCATCGCGGCGATACGCTGGTTAGAGGCTTCGATGAACGCCAGTGCATCGTCAATAGCAGCATTTGCCTGAGCAGTGGTTTTGTTCATCTGGTCCATCATGCCAATCAACATTGAATCTTCTTCGGACGGACGATAGGACGACGCTGCACGGCGCAGAAATTCACCCATTGAAACTCCCGCGTCTTTCGCCATTTTGGCGATTTGCCCTTTTTCCGTGGCAGTTACAAGCACCGGGATTCGTTCGGTAGCGGTTGCCATTGCATTACTCCTTTATGAACATGGACAGCACATGTGCAGTATAGTACGCAACCAACCTTGAATCAAGCGTTGGCTACGATGGAATTCGATTCATTAACGATGAAATAGCCATGTGTCAAATTGACTTACTGGAAGAGGTTGACTGAAATAATATCCTTGACCCTCATTACATCCCTGTTCACGCAGGAAAATCAATTGCTCCCGAGTCTCTACTCCTTCGGCAATGGTTTTCAGGCCCAGGCTTTTGGCCATGCTTATAATGGCTGCGATGATGGCTCGATCTTCCTCGGCCGTGCTGATATTTTGTACAAAGGACTGGTCAATTTTTAGCTTGTTTACATTGAACTTTTTCAGGTAATTTAATGAGGAGTAGCCCGTTCCAAAATCATCGATGGACAAACGGATGCCCTGCTCAAATAAACTGGTCAAGATGGCAATGGCACCTTGAGGATCATGCATGGCCACGCCTTCGGTGAGTTCCAATTCAAACAAGTGGGAGGGGACCGAGGCCTCCTGCAGAAGTCGAGGGATCAAAACAGATAGGTTGGAAAACAGAAACTGGACTGCCGATAGGTTGACGGCTATGACGATGGGAGAGATACCACGGTCCAGCCATTGTCTGAGTTGCTGAATCGCCCTGCGAATCACCCATTCACCGATGGGAATGATCAACCCCGTGTCCTCGGCAACGGGAACAAACTCCGCTGGCGATACCTGGCCAAGTTCAGGATGATTCCAGCGCAACAGCGCTTCTGCGCCGATTATTCGGTTGGTAACCAGAGAAATTTGCGGCTGGTAATACAAGTCAAATTGATCACATTCCAGTGCATGGCGTAACGCATTGACCAATTGCATGTTGCGTGTTGTGCGGGCTTGCATTTCGGGTGTAAAGAAACGATAACTGTTGCGTCCTTCATTCTTGGCGCGATACATGGCAGTATCGGCGCTTTTGGATAGCGATTCCAGATTGATGCCGTCCCCGGGATAAACCGCAATGCCGATGGAAATCGTTACAGAAAGTTCATATTGCTCGATCTGATAGGGCGCGGCCACGATATCCAATATTTTTTGTGCCACTTGCGCGGCCCCTTGAGCATCACTGCCCGGGAGCATGACGATGAACTCATCTCCGCCCAACCGTGAAATGGTATCTTCCTCTCGTAATAAACTTTGCAGGCGCTTGGCAACCATGATCAACAAATCATCCCCAATGCCATGCCCCAGTGAGTCATTGATTTCCTTGAAGCGATCGAGATCGAGAAACATCAACGCCAGATACCCGTTGCTACGTTTGGCCAGACTCAGGGCATAGCGAAGGTGTTCATCCAGTTGTGTACGGTTTGGCAATCCGGTCAACGCATCGTAATTGGCCAAATATTGAATCCGTGCCTCGTTGCGTCGGCGTTCGGTGATGTCTCGGGTGATACTCAAGAGGGCCGTAATGTTTCCTTTGGCATCTCTCAATGGGGCTGCATGGACCTCCACTTGCCGCCGGGTCCCCTGTAATCCGATTATTTCAAATTCCGCAATGGTGTTTACTCCCTGCGTTACCTGTTGGTACAGGGTATCAAAGTTTTTATGAAATTCAGGAAGAATGAAATCTCTCAGGTAATGTTGTTTGGCCTCCTCAAGGGTGGAGACCTCCAGAATTTTCAAGCCAGTGGCGTTGATATCCATCAGTTCCCCCTGAAGGCCGATGACCGTTATACATTCTGGCTCGGTCTCGATGATGGTTCTCAATCGTTGCTCGCTCTCACGCAAGTTGTCTTCTGCCTTCTGGCGTCGGTTTTCGCGGTCGAAACTGGTTAGAGCATAGTCTATGTCCAGTGTCATTTCGAGAAGAAGAGACTGAATACTCTCATCAAAAGCATGGGCGGTATCAGCATACAGGGTGAAAGTTCCAATGGTCTGACCATTGCGGTGCAAGGGAAGTGCGGCGGAGGCTGCCCAACCATACTGGATGGCGATTTCTTGCCAGGGAATGGTCATGGGATCCTTTCGGAAATCCTGGCACCAGACCGCGCGATTTTCCCGTAGGGCCGTACCAGTGGGCCCACACCCCGAAGGTTTGTCTGCTTCCACAGAGATGTCGAGTGTTTTCAGATAATCTTGCCCAGCACCGAAAAACGCAACCGGGATGATCTGATTCGTCGCGCTGTCCAACATGCCGATCCAGGCCATTTTCAAGCCACCAAATTTAACTACATCGCGACACACTTGGGGGAGTAGTTCCGCCTCAGAGGGGCAACGCACGATTGCCTGATTACATTGACTGAGTGCTACGTAGAGTTGTGTGATGCGCTGTAATTTCATCTCCGCAGACTTGCGCTCGCTGATATCCCGCACAGTGGCCTGGATCAGACTATTGGGGCCAGAATTCATGCGGGTAAGCAGAACATCCGCATAAAATTCTGTTCCATCGGTTCGTTTATGCATCCATTCAAAAAAATGCGAACCCTTGTCGAGGGCCAACTGCATCATTTCTCGTGCTTTTTCATCCGAACGACGACCATCTGGTTGAAGTTCGGGAGATACGGCAGCGGGAGAAAGAGAGATGAATTCCGCTTCATCCGCGCACCTGAACAGTGCGATGGTTGCCGGATTTCCGCTGAGAAAACCTTTATCGATGTTCAAGGTCATAATGGCATCTCGTGAAGATTCAAACAACCGTCGAAAGGCTGTTTCACTTTGCCGCAGGGCATCCTCTTCATGTTCACGACTGATGGCGATGGATGCAATGTGTGTCACGATGTCTATCAGACGGAGGTGTTCGGGGGTTGAGAGTCTGGGTTGGGCGTAATACAGGGCCAAGGTACCCAGTACGCGTTTTTTTGCATCGATTATTGGAATGGACCAGCAGGCGTGCAATCCATTTTCCAAGGCAATATTTTCAACGAAGACCGGTTCACTGCGGAAAATCTCGGTACCGTCCGAACTTGCCTGAGACCTGAGGGACTGGTCGTTCATGGTGGCAATCAAGGCGGGGGCGGGGGGTAAAGGAAAGGATGATGCGCCATGGTAAACACGAACACCCTCTTGGTCGAGCAACAAAACGGACCCTCGCAATCCAGGGCCCCGAGATTCAAGAAATTTCACCAAGGCCCTCAGGGATTCTGACAAGGGAGCGCCTGTGGCCACCATTTCCAAAATTCTTTCGGTTTCGTTAGGTAACATGTCAGATCACGTTAAAATGGTTCATGGGGCAGTTTATCACTCTGGTTTTCCAGATTTTTTGATTGATGACAGTGAGGGTGTTAAAAAGTACTGAAACACAACAGAACCCGTCAAATAATTCAGAGGAATCCGTATGGGAATATTTTCACACTTCATGGCCGCTATCAGTGATAGCAAGATCAGTACCGAACTTCCTGTCGATGCTCGATTGATCGATGTACGGACCCATTCGGAGTATATTTCGGGACATATCGAAGGGGCCATCAATCTGCCATTGGATCGATTCAATCATGATGTTCATCAGGTAATTCAAGATAAAAGCACCCCTGTTATCCTGTACTGTCGTTCAGGCGCGCGCTCGGGTCATGCCTTGTCTGTCATGCACCAGTTAGGTTACACCCAGGTATTCAATGGGGGCGGTGTGGGAAGTTTGGCTTTGCGTATGAAAAAAGATATAAAACGAGGAGTTTGATATCATAGAACGGTCTCAACCACCAAAGCAACCCTTTATTTCGGGGTGTGCCGGTGGTTGAGGGGCCTTAAGGCTTTTCAGAATTGGGGAAACATCCTGTTTTACTAGAAGGTGATTCCCTCTCCCTCCAGATTGCGCGCCACGAAATCCCAGTCCACCAGTGCCCAGAAAGTTTCGATATAACGGGGTCGCTCGTTGCGATAATCAATGTAGTAAGCATGCTCCCAGACATCGCAGGTCAGGAGAGGAATCTGGTTCCATTGCAGTGGGTTTTCCGCATCATTGCTATTGCGAATGGCCAACTGTCCGTCTTCGGTCTTCACGAGCCAAGTCCATCCCGCACCAAACTTTGTGGCGGCAGCCGTTTTGAACTGCGCAGCAAATTGATCGAAGGATCCGAAATTTTTGTTGATGGCGGCGGCGAGTTCTCCTGTGGGTTTGTCACTTCCCCGAGGATTGAGGCCATACCAATAAAAGTTATGATTCCACACCTGGGCCGCATTGTTGAAAGTCGGTCCCGTGGTTTTTCTGACCAGATCGGACAACGATAATCCTTCAAATTCTGTCCCCTTGATCAGTTCATTGAGCTTGTTGACATAGGTTCGATGATGCTTCCCATAATGATATTCCAGAGTTTCCTTGGAAATATGGGGTGCGAGCGCATCCATGGCAAAGGGCAGGGTCATGAGTTCGTGTGTCACTTGAATACCTCCAGAGTTAGTTTGGGATGCCAGTAGCATACAACAATTTTAGAATGAGTATAGACATTGAGAATGTCTATTGTGAATTTACATTCCCGGTGCTTCTCTGATCACTTGAGTGAGGGCCTCTACCACCCGCTCAAGGTTCTGTTCATTGAGTGCAGCAATACAGATTCGCCCCGAGTCCACAGCATAAATAGAGAAATCTTGACGTAGACGACGAACTTGCGCCAAATTCAGTCCCGAGAAAGAAAACATTCCCTGTTGTTCTGCCACAAACCCAAAATCCTGATCTGGAATAGCCTCTTTGAGGCACGAAACCAATGCTTGGCGCATGAATCGAATGCGGTTTCGCATGGCCCCCAACTCATCTTCCCAGAGTTGGTGCAGGTTGGAATCTTCCAGCACCGTTGCTACGATGGATGCTCCATGGGTAGGCGGGTTGGAATAATTAGTGCGGATCACCCGTTTCAACTGTGACTGCACCCGCTGAGCTTCTTCCCGACTGGCGCAAATCAGGGTCAAGGCACCCACCCGCTCTCCATAAAGGGAGAAGGATTTGGAAAAGGAATTGGCCACCAGAACGGGAATGGGGAGTTCCGAAAAATATCGGACACTGACCGCATCTTTTTCTGTCCCCTGGGAAAATCCCTGATAGGCCAGATCAAGAAAGGGGATCAACCCGCGCTCCACCACCACGGCACGAATGGCTTGCCACTGCGCCTCATTCAAATCCACACCGCTGGGATTATGGCAACAGGCGTGAAGAACGACGATGGTGCCACGGGGCGCCCCTTCCAAGGTACGAATTAGTTTGTCAAAATCTACCCCGTGGGTTTCTGGATCGTAGTAAGGGTAGGATTTGACGACAAATCCTGCGGCCTCGAACAGTGCACGATGATTCTCCCAACTGGGGTCAGAAATCCAGACTTCGGCAGCCGGATGAAACCAGCGCAGAAAATCAGCACCCAACTTGAGGCCGCCTGTTCCCCCCAGGGACTGCACGGTAACCAGGCGACCTTCCTGGAGAACGGGTGAGTTTTCCCCAAAGACCAGGGTCTGGACCTGCCGGACATAACGTCCCAATCCCTCGATGGGTAAATAGCCACGGGCAGTTTTGAGAGTATTGATCTGGTCCTCTGCCAAGGCAACAGAGCGAAGGAGAGGCAACTTTCCTTGTTCGTCCGTGTAGACGCCCACCCCAAGATTGACCTTATAGGGGTTGGAATCCGCCTGGAAGGCTTCAGTTACGCCCAAAATGGGATCTTTCGGAGCCAAAGGAAGATGCGTAAGAAAAGAGGGAGTGATCATGGTGCCAAGAGAAGAAATTAAAGGTTCCATTGTAGAGGTTTTTTACCAACCAAGGGTACAATGCGACACTCAGGGTGGTCTGGTCTCCATGCCCTTGTCTTTCAGGAAATGCCAGTGCTTGTTACTTTTGAAAACAGCCCCTTTCGTCTGGTTCAGCCCTTTGCCCCGGCCGGTGATCAACCTAAGGCCATTGCGCAACTCACCGAAGGAGTGAATCTCGGTTTGCAATATCAAACCTTGCTGGGGGTAACCGGATCAGGCAAGACTTATACCATGGCTCAGGTCATCGCCCGTTTGGGACGTCCCGCTCTGGTTCTGGCCCATAACAAAACCCTGGCCGCCCAACTCTATGCAGAATTTCGCGAGTTTTTCCCTGAAAATGCGGTGGAATACTTCGTTTCTTATTACGACTATTATCAACCGGAAGCCTATGTCCCAGCCCGGGATCTTTACATCGAGAAAGATTCCAGCATCAACGAAGCCATTGAACAAATGCGTCTGTCTGCGACCAAGTCCCTGCTGGAGCGACCCGATTGCATCATTGTGGCCTCTGTATCTTCCATTTATGGCATTGGTGATCTGGCCGATTACCACAAGATGGTTTTACACCTGAAGGAAGGGGAAAAAATTGATCAGCGTGCCATTGTGGGGCGCCTCGCCGTCATGCAGTACACGCGCAATGAAGTGGAATTCAAGCGTGGGGGGTTTCGGGTGCGGGGGGACGTCATTGATGTGTACCCTGCAGAACATAGCGAATCAGCCTTACGCATCACGCTCTTTGACGACGAAGTGGAACGACTGACCCTGTTTGATCCGCTTACAGGGCGTTTGCAGAAACGCCTGGGGCGTTTTACCGTGTTTCCCTCCAGCCATTATGTGACTCCCCGTGACACTGTGGTGCGGGCCATTGAAACCATCAAGATCGAATTACAGGAACGGATCGAATTTTATGCCCGGGAACAACGCTTGGTGGAATTGCAACGTATCGAGCAGCGCACCCGCTTTGATTTGGAGTTGTTGCACACCCTTGGTTTCTGCAAAGGTATCGAAAACTACTCACGGCACCTGTCAAAACGTCCGGCAGGTTCACCTCCCCCCACCTTGATCGAATATCTCCCTTCCCATGCCTTGCTCTTCATTGATGAATCCCATGCCACCCTGCCGCAGGTCGGGGGAATGTATAAAGGAGATCGGGCCCGCAAGGAAAATCTGGTCAATTATGGTTTTCGTCTGCCCTCTGCCTTGGATAACCGGCCCTTGAGATTTGATGAATTCGAGGGACTCATGCCCCAGTCCATCTTTGTGTCGGCCACGCCGGGGGCCTATGAGCAGAAACATGCAGGGCAAGTGGTCGAGCAAATCATTCGCCCCACCGGCCTGGTAGACCCGCCCGTGGAAGTTCGTCCTGCCCTGTCTCAAGTGGATGACTTGCTGGGAGAAATTCGCATCTCTGCGGCGCGCCAACAGCGCGTTCTGGTCACCACCCTGACCAAACGCATGGCGGAAACCCTGACTGAATTTCTGCATGAGCAGGGCATCCGCGTTCGCTATCTGCATTCGGACATCGACACGGTGGAACGGGTGGAGATCATCCGCGATCTGCGCCAGGGGAAATTTGATGTACTGGTGGGGATCAACCTGTTACGCGAAGGACTGGATATTCCGGAAGTAGCTCTGGTGGCCATTCTGGATGCGGACAAGGAAGGTTTTTTGCGCTCGGAGCGTTCCCTGATTCAGACCATTGGACGGGCTGCCCGACATCTTGAAGGACGCGCCATCCTTTATGCCGATCGGACCACGGATTCCATGCGGCGGGCCATGGATGAAATGGCGCGCCGTCGTACCTTGCAGGAAGCGCACAATCAGGCACAGGGCATCATTCCCCGCGGCGTGGTCAAACCCATTGTGGATATTCTCGAAGGTATCTATGCACAGGTTGAGGTGTCACCTCCCCTGAAAGTGGCAGAACCGGAAAAAGGCAGCGAAGCTCTGACGGAAAAACAGCGTCAGGCCTTGCTTCAGCGTCTGGAAAAAGAGATGCACAGCGCTGCCGGTCAACTGGAATTTGAAAAGGCGGCGGCTCTGCGCGACCAGATCAAGAAACTACAGATGTTATGGTTGGCGCTGGGTTAGGCCAGAATTTTTCCGGGATTGAGCAGTCCCTGAGGGTCCAGAAGCATTTTGAGTTTTTTCATCAGATCGAGGGCCACGGGGTCTTTGTAATGAACCAACTCCTGTACTTTCAACTGACCAATTCCATGTTCTGCGCTGATACTTCCGTTTAGAGCGCTGACCACGTCGTGCACGATCCGGTTGACAGCAGGCGTTTGAGGAACCAGGGTACGATTACGTTCGGGATTCGCAAAGGACAGGTTGTAATGCAAGTTGCCATCTCCCACATGACCAAAACACACCACTCGAATGCCCGGAAAGGCAGTTTCAAGATTTTTTCCTGCGAGTTCGATGAATTCAGGGATCCGGCTGACGGGGACACTGATGTCGTGTTTGATACTGATTCCTTCCCGTTTCTGCGCCTCGGAGATCTGTTCCCGCAAGGCCCAAAGGGCCTGGGCTTCAGTCAAACTCTGTGCCAGTACAGCATTGTCCAACAGACGTTCTTCCAGTGCCAGGACCAAGGCCTTTTCCAGTAACCCCTGCAGGGGAGCCTGGGCATCAAATTCTTCCAATTCCACCAGAACCGACCAAGCGGGGAGGGGATCGAGGGGGGCCTGGAATTGAGGAAGATGGTGCAAAACCAGGGACAAGGCGGAATGGGAAACCAGTTCGAAAGCCGAGATCCGGTCTCCACATTGAGCCCGCAGAAAGCGCAATAGGCGTACGGCCAGCGTGGGTGAGGGTACGGATAGCCAGGCCGTCACCCGCTGACGGGGAAGGGGATAGAGGCGCAGGACAGCGCGCGTAATGATCCCCAGGGTTCCTTCCGCCCCGATAAAACATTGTTTTAGATCGTATCCGGTATTGTCCTTGCGTAGTCCCTTCAATCCATTCCAGCAGCGCCCATCCGCCAATACCACTTCCAAGCCGAGAACCTGGGCACGCATATTGCCGTAACGCAGAACCGCCGTTCCCCCTGCGTTGGTAGAAATCACTCCCCCGATTTGGGCGCTTCCTTCAGAGGCCAGACTGAGAGGAAAGAGAAAACCCGCCGCCTCGGCATGTTTTTGTACTTGGGCGAGGATCGCACCGGCCTCACAGACTAAAGTTGCATTTTCCGCATCCAGTTCGAGAATTCGATTCATGCGGGACAAACTGAGAATGATTTCCGGATGGCCCGAGCGCGGCGTGGCCGCACCACACTGGCTAGTATTTCCTCCTTGCGGAACGAGGGGGACCCCTGCTTTGGCACAGGCTTTGATTACTTCCATGACCTGCGCCGTGGAGGTTGGTTGAACTACCCAGGGAGCCGTCCCCCGATAGCGTCCACGCCAATCCGTATTATGGGCGGCGACTACCTGAGGATCGGTCAAGAGCCCCGATTCCCCCAACAAAGCATGCAAGTCCGCATAAAGTGCAAAATGATCCAAACTCAGTCTTCCTTCTGAGATAGGGGAGGGGAGTTTGTGGGCAGGGTCCGGACTTCCTCCTCCCACACGGTAGCGGATGCATCGCTGGGTGCGCGCCAATCTCCGCGCGGCGAGAGCGATCCACCTGAACCCACTTTGGGACCGTTGGCCAGACAGGAACGTTTAAATTGGCTACCCTGAAAGAAGCGGGTGACGAAGATGCCCAACCAATGACGGATTTCAGTAAAGGTATAGGTGTCGGACCCCTGGCCCCAAGTACACCAAGCCATGTAAGCCAGTCGGTGGGGAGGGAAACCGAAACGCAGCGTATAGTACAGAAAAAAATCCTGCAGTTCGTAGGGTCCCACGGTACTCTCGCTGCTCTGTATCTGTCCCCCCTGGGCCGGAATCAGTTCGGGCGAGATTTCCAGAGCCAATACTTCCTCCAGCAAGGGTCCCAGGGCCGGGGTCAGTAAGGAGCGCTCCTGAGCCCAGCGCAATAAATGCTGAATCAGGGTCTTTGGGACGCTGGCATTGACATGGTAATGCGCCATGTGGTCTCCCACTCCGTAGGTAGACCAACCCAGCGCCAATTCACTCAAGTCACTGGTACCTACTACCAATCCCCCGTGGTGATTGGCCAAACGGAAGAGATGGCTGGTCCGTTCGCCCGCTTGCACATTTTCGAAGGTGATATCATAACGCGCTTCTCCCCGCGCATAGGGATGGTCGAGGTCTTTCAACATCTGCAGGCAACTGGGTCGAATGTCGATTTCCTCAGCCGTAACCTCCAATACATTCATGAGATGGTGGGCCAACGCCAGGGAGGTTGAGCCGGTGGCAAAGCCAGGCAGGGTATAAGCCCGCAAACACTGACGCGACAGCCCCAGTTGATCCAACACGGCACAACATACCAGCAGGGCGTGGGTCGAGTCCAGTCCCCCGGAAACGCCCAATACCAAGGTTTTCAAACCCGTAGCCCGCAAACGGGTGGCCAAGCCTTGGACCTGGATATTAAAAACTTCGGCACACCGTTCGTCCCGTTGATCAGAGGCACCGGGAACATAAGGAAAACGGGTTGGAACAGGTTGCACCCTGGGGCAGGGGCGGGGGTCATTCAGCGGAGCCATGCGCACGGTATCGAAAGTTTCGAGTTCCCTCTGATGATGGAAACAGGCCTGGGCAAAGGTATTCTGGCGCATGCGTTCCTGATGCAGACGCAACAGATCCAGGTCGGCAGTGATCAACTGATCCGTAGGGGTATAGCGGGTACTTTCGGCCAAAATATTCCCGTAATCCACGATCAAACCATGACCATCCCAAGCCAGATCGGTGGTGGATTCACCACACCCCGCTGCACTGTACAGGTAAGCGCTCAAACAGCGGGCAGATTGGTTGGTCACCAGTTGACGCCGGTAGTCCGCCTTGCCTACCGTGGCATTGGAAGCCGAAGCATTGAGCAAGACCGTGGCACCAGCCAGTGCTGCCAAACTGGAGGGGGGGATGGGAACCCACAAGTCCTCACAAATTTCTACCGCCAGCGTTGCCAGGGGTTGTTCTTCCCACTGAAAAAGCAGACGCGGACCAAAGGGAATAGGCGGATGAGACCTCCATTCCAGCCATTCCGTACGAAACGAGAGCGCGGGCGTGAACTGACGGGCCTCATAAAACTCTCGGTAATTCGGCAAATAGGATTTGGGGACGATGCCGTGAATCGTCCCGCCTCCGATCAATGCCGCACAATTGAACAGATGACTGCGGTGCCGCAAGGGGAACCCCACCAGTGCGAAGACCGGCAGTTCCCTGCTGGCCTGGCGCACCTGTTCCAGCCCGTGGAGTGCGGATTTGAGCAAGGCCTCCTGATGAAACAAGTCGTCACAGGAATAGCCGGTCAGGCCCAATTCCGGAAACACCACGATCCGTGCCCCCTGCTCTACGGCCTTGGACATGAGCGCCACGGTCCGCTGTGCATTGTCCAGAGGTCGTGCCAGAGCCACAATGGGGACGGCTACGGCGACCCGCAGATAGTCCTGAGCATGGAGATCAAAAAAAGGGGAAGTCGTACTCATCCCCTCAGTGTACCCCATCCTGTTGGGTTTGTTGAACTGGGGGTTCACCCCCATCCCAGCCCCCTCCGAGGGCTGCTATGAGTTGGGCGGCCGCCACGAAGGCTCTTCCGCGCAAGGTGACTTCGCTGACTTGCCCGGTGAGCAAGGCAGTTTGAGTGATAACGACATTGAGATAATCCACGGTCCCCGAGCGGTATTGCTGGTCCGTCAGAATGACAGTGCGCGCAGCTGCCTTGACCGCACGTTGTTGCACCACGATTTCCCGGGTCAGGATTTCCTCTGCCGCCAGATTGTCTTCGACATTCTGAAAAGCCGTCAGGACGACCTGGCGGTAGTTGGCCACGGCCTGATCAAAACCGGCACGGGCCTGATCCAGATTGGCCAGACGCAATCCGGCATCGTACAGAGGCTGAAAGAGTTGAGAACCGATAGACCAGTTTTGATTGGGCAGAGCAAAAAGATTGCTGTAAGCAGCGTTTTGGTATCCGTAATTTCCTGACAAGGTCAGATTGGGATAAAAAGCGGCCTGAGCCACTCCAATATTGGCACTGGCAGAGGCGGCCTGACGTTCAGCCACGGCAATGTCCGGACGTCGCTCCAGAAGAACCGATGGAATGGTCAAGGGAGGCTTGGGATACCCTTCGCCAAGGGGAAGCGGAGGAAGTCTGAACTGTGAAGGCACTTTTCCTATCAACACGGCAATGGCATGTTCCATCTGACTGCGTTGAACCTCCACGTCGATGAGTTGAGCCCTGGCCGTTTCCAACTGGTTTTCGGCAAGAAGAATATCCGTATCCGCAGCCACTCCGAATTTTTTACGGTTGATGGTCAGATCCAGGGATTTCTTATAAGCCTTGACCGCCTCCATCAGGAGGGCCGATTCGGCATCATCGGTGCGTAGTTGATAATAGTCCACCGCCAACAGACTTTGCAAACTCAGCAACGTAGCGGCCACCTGGTTGGCATCGGCCTGCGCCGAGGCCTGGTTGGCCTCGATGCTCCGTCGCACCGATCCCCACAGATCCGGCACCCAGTTGGCTTGCAGGGCCGCCATGTCATTGTTGTAAATCAGGCCATTGCCCAGAACCACCCCATTGGCCGAAGCCCGGTTACGGGATTCGGCTGCGAACAGGCCCAGCGTGGGGAACAACCCGGCTTGAGTACTGCGCACCAATGCCTGGGATTGGCGCCAGGCTGCTTCTTGCTGGGCCACCGTCTGATTGGCCTGGGCCACCTGGATCTCCAATTGATCCAGAGTGGTGTCCTGAAACAGGGTCCACCAGCGCGCAGGAATGGGTGTCCCCTGCGTAGAGGCGACTTTCCAGCCCACCGGCACCCGAAAACTATTGGCCGTGGGTGAGGTGGGTTTGACGTAATCGGGTCCCACTTCACATCCCGACAATGCCAGAACCAGAAGTGAAACCAAGGAAGACAGCGACCAGGACCATCGATACGGATTTTTCATACATCACTCGCGATGGAATTGGCCGGAATGATGCGTTTCCAGGTGAAACGCTTTCCCCAGCGCTGACGAAAACGATCCAGATATAGGTAGACCACGGGGGTGGTATACAGGGTCAGTAATTGACTCAATGCCAGTCCGCCCAGAATGGCAATACCCAGAGGTCGACGTAATTCTCCGCCACTTCCCCAGTCCAGGGCAAGGGGCAAAGCTCCGAACATGGCAGCCAAAGTGGTCATTAAAATGGGACGAAATCGTTTGACACAGGCCTTCAGAATAGCTTCTTCCGGAGACAGTCCTTCGCTCCGTTCAGCCTGCAGGGCAAAGTCGATCATTAAAATGGCATTTTTCTTGACGATTCCAATCAACAGGATGATCCCGATCAGAGTCATCAAATTGAACTCCTGCCCCGTGATCAGCAGGGCCACGACAACTCCGACCCCCGCAGAAGGAAGGGTGGAAAGAATGGTCAGGGGGTGAATCAAACTTTCGTAGAGAATACCCAATACGATGTAAACCACCACCAATGCCCCCAAGATCAGCAGGGGTTCACTGGACAGAGAGTCCTTGAAGACTTTGGCGGTGCCTTCGAAAGAACCTTGAATGGAAGGAGGAACGCCCAGTTGTTTGAAAGTACGATGGATGGCATCCGTGGCTTGTCCCAGGGAAACTCCGGGAGGAAGATTGAAGGTAATGGTGGTGGCAGGAAATTGTCCCTGGTGGTTGACGGTCAGGGAATCATTGCCCGGACGAATCTTGACCACGGCAGCCAATGGCACCATGTCGCCATGAGTTCCATAAATATAGGTTTGTTCGAGCATGGAAGGAGATTGCCAATAAGGGGGGGCGGCTTCCATTACCACACGGTATTGGTTGAGCGGATTAAAGATGGTTGAAATGATGCGCTGCCCATACAGGTCATTGAGGACCTGATCCAGCGAGCGTGGATCAACACCCAGACGTGCCGCGGTATCCCGATCGATCTCGAGCCAGGATTCCAGACCCAGTTCCTGCTGGTCACTGTTGACATCAGCCAATTCGGGTAATTTGGCCAATGCGATGCGGATACGTCGTGACCATGTCCGCAATTCTTCCAGATGATTTCCCTGAAGGGTGTACTGATATTGGGCATTACCCACGCGACCACCAAAGCGCAGGTCCTGGATGGGTTGAAAGTAAAGGCTGGCCCCGGTCACCGCTTTAAACCGAGTGCGCAGACGGGCAATGACTTCATCCGAGGTGGCATGGCGTTCTCCTTCCGGCTTCAGAACCACGAAAACGTTACCGGCATTGCGCGCTTCGCCGCCGGTAAAACCAATGACATCCTGGGCATCCGGATCACTATTGCAGATCCGGATGAAGTGTGTCATTTTGTCGCGCATGGCCTGAAAGGAAATATTCTGATCGGCCTGAACCCGACCGATCAGGCGCCCCGTATCCTGTTGCGGCATGAACCCCTTGGGCACGATGGAAAAGAGATAAAAATTCAGACCGATGGTTAAGAACAGCAAAAACAGAACCAGACGCTTATGGTGAAGTGCGGTATCCAGAGTGCGTTGGTACCCATTTTCGAGTCGTTCGAACAACCGGACTCCCCAGTGTAATCGACGCTGCCAGGCTGAGGAGGGAATTTGATGCTGCGGATCTACGGGACGTAACCAACGTCCGCACAGCATAGGCGTGGTAGTCAGGGATACCACCAGGGAAACCAGCACAGCCGCGGATAAAACCACGGCAAATTCGCGAAACATGCGTCCCACCATACCCCCCATCAGGAGCAGGGGGATGAATACGGCCACCAGGGAAACACTCATGGACACAACGGTAAAAGCCACTTCCCTGGCGCCGATCAGAGCGGCCTGCAGAGGAGGAAGCCCGCGTTCGATATAGCGGGTGATATTCTCCAGCATGACGATGGCGTCATCCACCACAAACCCCGTGGCGACCGTCAGGGCCATGAGGGAAAGATTGTCGAGACTGTAGTGCCCTAGATAGAGGATACCAAAGGTCCCGATCAGGGAAACCGGAATGGCAATACTGGGTATGAGCGCCGCACGTACCTCCCCCAGAAACAGGAATACCACCAAAATCACCAGTACCGTGGCAATCACCAGAGAACGTTCCACGTCATGCAACGAGGCACGAATGGAGGGTGTGCGGTCCATAACCACCTTGAGATCGATGGAAGTCGGGATGGAGGCTTGCAGGCGTGGCAGAATGGCACGAATACGATCCACCGTTTCGATGATGTTGGCACTGGGTTGACGACTGACGATGAGCAGGATGGCCCGTTGCCCGTTGGCCAGTCCGAGCGTGCGCAGATCCTGTACGCTGTCCTCCACTTCGGCAATGTCCTGTAAACGGATAGGATTTCCATGGCGGTAGGCCAGAACGAGGGGACGATATTCTTTGGCTGTCTTCGCCTGATCGTTGTCATCTACTTGCCACCGATTCTCGGTATTTTCTAATATCCCTTTAGGAATATTGACATTATTGTTTGATATTGCGGTTCTGATATTCTCCACGGAGAGGCCATAACTTTGCAAGGCAGGCGCATTTAGTTCAACGCGTACCGCTGGCAGGGAACCGCCACCCACCAGAACCTGCCCGACCCCGTCGACTTGAGACAAACGTTGGGCGACGATGGTGGAGGCCGCATCATAGATCTCTCCGGGGGGCTTGGTCGGCGAGGTCATGGTCATGACCAGGATCGGGGCATCTGCCGGATTGATCTTGCGATAAACCGGATTGAAGGGCAGAGCAGGGGGTAACAAGCTGCGCGCCGCATCCAGGGCAGCCATGACGTCGCGGGCCGCCCCGTTGATATCCCGGTCGAGGTCGAAGAGCAAACTAAGGGAGGCCATCCCGGTGGCACTGGAGGAAGTCATTTCCGTTAACCCGGCGATTCGTCCTACCGTTCGTTCCAGGGGAGTGACCATGATGGCGGCCATGGTTTCTGGACTGGCACCGGGCAGCGCTACCTGAACGTTGATGGCCGGGAAGTCGATTTGCGGCAAAGGAGCAATGGGCATGAGGGTAAAGCCTACCCATCCCGCCAGGGTGATGGCTGCCGTCAACAGGGTTGTCGCAATGGGGCGAGCAATGAACACTCCGGTCAGGTTCATGCCTGCCGGCCCGTTAGTACGCGCAAACGTCCCACCAGTCGTTCCATAGCCAGATAGATCACCGGGGTGGTAAAGAGAGTCAGTAACTGACTGACCAAAAGCCCGCCTACCAAAGTCAAACCCAGGGGTTGTCGCAACTCGGCTCCGATTCCTGAACCGAAGAGGAAGGGGAAAGCCGCAAAAAACGCCGACAAGGTGGTCATCAAGATGGGACGGAAACGCAACAGACAAGCTTCCCGGATGGCCTGTTCCGGGGATAGCCCTTGGTGCCGTTGGGCTTCCAGAGCAAAGTCGATCATCATGATGGCATTCTTCTTGACGATACCGATCAGGAGTACGATGCCGATCACGCCCAGAATATCAAGATCATGGCCCGTCAAAAACAGGGCCAGCAATGCGCCCACGGCTGCCGAAGGAAGGGTGGACAGGATGGTGATGGGATGTATATAACTTTCATAAAGGACCCCCAACACGATGTACATGGTCACCACTGCTGCCAGCAGGAGTAGCAGCGTGGAAGAGAGCGACTTCTGGTAGGCACGGGCAGCGCCCTGAAATTGGAGTTCCATACTCTGAGGCAAGTTCAACTTGTTGACCGCTTGGTCGATAGCTTCCACGGCTTGCCCAAGGGATTGATGGGGGGCCAGATTGAAGGAGAGGGTGGCCGCAGGGAATTGTCCCAGATGATGGATCGATAAAGGACCGGTTGTTTCCCGGATATGGGCCAATTGATCCAGAGGAACCTGTGCACCGTTGGCACCGGGGACATAGAACAGGTGCAACTGATTGGGGGTTTGACTGAATTGCGGCCCGCTTTCGAGAATTACGCGGTACTGGTTGGATTGAGTAAAAATGGTCGACACGATTCGTTGGGAAAACGCATCGTAGAGCAGGTTATCCAATGCGGCGACAGAAACCCCCAAGCGCAGAGCGTTGTCCCGGTCGATGTCCAGAAAGATCCGTTTTCCTTGATCTTGCTGGTCGCTGGCGACATTACGAAGCGACGGAATATGGCGCATTTTTTCAAGAAGAAGGGGAACCCAACGCTGGATCTCGGCTATTTTTGGACTTTCCAGTGTCAATTGATATTGGGTTCGACTCAGGGTATCTTCCAGCGTCATGTCCTGAACGGGCTGGAAATAGACTTCCAGAGCACTATGGCTTTGGACCATGGTTTCGTGCAGGCGGCGCATGATTGCCTGGATGGACTTTTCCTCTCCCCGTTGGGCAAAAGGTTTGAGATTGATCATCATACGGCCCGAATTGATCGTGGTATTCGATCCATCCACTCCGATAAAGGAGGATAGGCTTTCCACAGCGGGATCCTTCAGAATTTTTTGTGCCAATGAAAACTGTTCCCGACGCATGGCGCCAAAGGAAATAGTTTGAGGACCCTGAGTAATGGCCTGCAGGATACCCGTGTCTTGAATAGGAAAAAATCCTTTGGGAAGATAAAGGTAGAGGGCTGCGGTGAGAATCAGGGTGAGTAAGGCCGTGAACAATACCAGTCCCTGATGATGCAGGGCGATGTCCAGCCAACGCGCGTAGGACTGGATCAGGCGGTCAAGAAATT
>VFSW01004022.1_pt1 | contig 21958 bp, 20 predicted proteins | sample 5358111 | NCBI WGS metagenome assembly VFSW01 (sample SAMN11554181, study PRJNA540505) | mine drainage metagenome | isolation source: sediment from site ElyBrook_90M | place: USA: Ely Copper Mine, Vershire, VT | collected 2017 | reverse complement strand
GCCTGCGCCGCGCTGGCGCATGACCACGAGAACAAACGGCTCCTCACGCTGATGACGGACCTCTCGCATCAACTCGATGCGGCGGGCGCTTGGGAACTGGAATCGAACGCGAAGTCAATTCTGGCGCAGCTTGGCATTATGGATACCGAACAGGCGGTTGGTACGCTGTCGGGCGGACAGCGAAAACGGGTCGCGCTGGCCCACGCGCTTATCACGCGGCCCGATCTTCTAATTCTCGATGAGCCGACGAATCATCTCGACGCTGAAACGATCCAGTGGCTCGAAGATTATCTCGAACGATATTCCGGCGCGCTGTTTCTCGTGACGCACGATCGCTATTTTCTCGACCGAGTCACAAACCGGATCGTCGAGATCGACCGCGGGACGACGGAGACGTTTTCCGGTAATTATGGATATTACTTAGAGAAAAAAGCCGATCAGGAAGCCCGGCGCGACGCGGAGCATCAGAAACTGAAGCAGCTTATGAAGCAGGAGCTTGCCTGGCTGCGCCGCGGGGCGAAAGCGAGATCGACCAAGCAGAAAGCTCGCGTGGACCGCGCGCAGGAAATGCTCTCCGCGCCTCGCGAAGGGCCGAAAAAGGAAATCGAAATCGGCGCGGTTGGCCGGCGGCTCGGTACGAAGGTGATCGAGTTCGAGAAAGTCTCCAAGCGTTATGGCGACCTCACGCTTGTCAAGGATTTTACTTACATCGTGCAGCGTAACGACCGGCTGGGCATCATAGGCGCAAATGGAACTGGAAAAACGACCTTGCTCGATATGGTTGTGGGCCGCGTTCAACCGGATGGTGGTTATATAAGCCTGGGGCCGACGGTCTCGATCGGTTACTACGATCAGGAAAATCGGAGGATGAACGAGGATCAGCGGCTTATCGAATATATAAAAGAGGCCGGCGACAATCTGAAGACCGCCGATGGCTCGACGATCAGCGCAAGCCAGATGGCCGAGCGATTCCTCTTCCCGCCGGCGATGCAATTTGCGCCCATTTCAAAACTTTCCGGCGGCGAGCGCCGGAGGCTGTATCTGCTACGCCTCTTGATGGAAGCGCCGAATGTTCTGCTGCTCGATGAGCCGACGAACGATCTCGATATTCCCACGCTCGTCGCGCTGGAAGAATATCTCGATACCTTTGCGGGCTGCGTGATCGCTGTGAGCCATGATCGTTATTTTCTCGATCGGGTTGTCGATCGGGTTTTTCGATTCGAAGGCGATGGCCGTATCCGGGAATATCCCGGTAACTACAGCGCATTTCTGGAAATCCGAGATCGGGAAGAAAAGGAGCGGCAAATCGTTGAAACACAAGCGAAGAAAACGAAGTCCGCCCCATCGCCGATCATCACTACCCAACCGGTTGCAAAATCTCGAAAACTTTCCTTCAAAGAGAAGCAGGAACTAGAGCGATTAGAAAAAGAAATTTCAAAAGATGAATCCCGCAAGAAGGAAATTGAGCTGTCATTTAACGCGCCGGAAGCCGACTACAAGACGATCTCTGCACTCACCACCGAACTGACGGAATTGAACAGCCGGTTGGATCGGGCGCTGGTTAGATGGACAGAATTGGCGGATGTGTGAAGGAACACGCTGGCATTTGACTTGCAACTCCATTCCAAGAATTATCTGCAGCGAGAGGTCACTATGCCAATTACCAGAACGATGTCGCGCAACGGATCACACGGATCCAAAACGGAAGATTCCGATTTTAAACCTTCGAGTTCAGCTTTGGAGAACGGAAATGGCCAATTCGCTCGGCCGCGCAAGCGTAGCAGGGATTCGGATTCCGGCTTGCCCGGCTGGGTTCCCTGGGCGCTCGGCACGCTCGGACTCGGTGCCATTATTTATGGGCTATTTCAAATCGAATCGGTCCGAAATGCTGTCAACGATTTTCTTTCGGGCGACGAATTCGAAGAGAACGAATACGCGCCGCGATCCTACGACGATGAATCTGATTTCGGCTCTGGCGACTTCGGATCGAGTACGGGTGAACGTGTTCGAAGTCAACTTTGACCGCGAGATAGCGGGACGCGCGGATCTGGTCCCACCATGCGCCGTTGGCATCTTTTTGGCTAATAGATCTTCACAAAACTTTGCGCCAAGCCCGACCGAGGATTGGCGCCAGTCCCATTTTGATGGTTTGCAGAGACACTTTCCGAAGTTAATATGTTCGTAAGATGTGAAAGCACTGGCGCGGGGAACCGCGATAGGTGCTATCCCGTTTGTCCGGCCACGCAAAAACGCAGAATGGCGGTGGAGAAGCAACCGCACCGCGTGGCCGGGCTCGTAGCTCAGTTGGTAGAGCGCTTGAATGGCATTCAAGAGGTCAGGGGTTCGATTCCCCTCGGGTCCACATGGACAATGATGAATGAAGAAGAAAAGTAATTCTCTTCCTAACTTCATCATTGTCATTTTGGAGTGGTAGTTCAGCTGGTTAGAACGCCTGCCTGTCACGTAGGAGGTCGCGGGTTCGAGTCCCGTCCGCTCCGCAATTGAAAGTGCTAAGTGCAGAGGTGCTGCGCAAAATTTGGTGTTTTCTGAATTAAGCACTTTTAGGAACTTCAGCACTTTGCTAATTTTTTCTCACGTAACTTCCCTTCTATTGTTGCGTTGATTTCTTTGGTAACCTCACAATTAACCAATCGGAGACTTATGAAACGTTTCAAATTATCGGGATTTTTTGGCGGCATCATTGCGCTTGCGATCGGCGCGGGCGTGCTTTCATCGAGCTTAGACTCGTGCGCCACACTAAACGCGCTTGCGGGACTTTCGCGGATTCAATTCAAACTCAATAATCTCCAATCGGTCCGACTTGCCGGTATCGACATCACGAACAAGCACAGCATCTCGGACTTCGGCGTCATGGACGGCGTGAGTCTCGCCGCGGCGTTCGCCTCCGGCCGCTTTCCGCTAACCTTTACGCTGAATGTGGATGCAAAAAATCCGAATTCGCCATCGGGTTCCAGCCTCGTTAATGCGCTGCAAATTACTGATTTCCCCTGGCGGCTGATGCTCAATGGACAGCAAACGATTACCGGCAATATCGGCGCGCCCATCGGCGTTCCCGCTGGTGGCGCAACCACGGTTATTCCGCTCCAGGCATCGATCGATCTTAAGCAATTTTTCGCGAATCAAGGCTACGATCAGTTGCTCCAACTTGCGCTCGCGCTTTCGGGGCAGGGTGGAATTTCACACGTGCAACTCATGGCTAGGCCGACCATGTCCGCTGCCGGCTTCAGCCTGCCATACCCGGGCGATCTGACGATTGTCAATACACAATTCTCGAGCTAAAACTAACGAGTAATAACAAACGGTGAACAACGAAACGACACGTTACTCGTTATTCGTTACTCGTTACTTGCGCAAGAACGGAATCATCATCGCGATTGACGGCCCGACGGCCTCGGGCAAAAGCACGACGGCCAAGCAGGTCGCTGCGCGGTTGGGGTACCTTCATCTGAATACGGGCGCGATGTACCGCGCATTTGCGCTCCTTGTGCGGCGGCGCGATCATCACGGCCACGATCCCGAACGGGTGCATGAACTTTTGGCCAAAGCGGAAATCGGATTCAATGCGAATGGCAATGTCATCCTCGATGGCTCTGATGTCTCCCGCGAAATTCTAGAACCCGACATTGCCTTGCTCGCGAGTGAGCTTTCCGTCGATCCTGCGGTGCGCGCAAAATTGGTCGAGAAGCAGCGCACGGTTGGGCACGATGGCGGCATTGTACTTGAAGGCCGTGATATCGGCACGGTCGTCTTTCCCGAAGCGGAACTTAAGATTTTTCTCATTGCCGACGCTGTTGTCCGCGCCGAGCGCCGCCAACTCGAATTCGAGAAAATGGGCACGCATATTCCACTCGAAGAGCTGCGCCAGCAGCTTGAAGAGCGCGATAAGCGCGACCGTGAGCGCGCGATCTCGCCACTTCGCAAAGCGGAGGATGCCGTCGAAGTCGATACGACGAACCTGACGATCGAAGGGCAAGTGGAGCAAGTATTGGTATTAGCGCGAGAGAAAATAAATATGATATAAGCTGTTAAAAACCCACCTTGAATTTGCGATTTGCAATAGTGCTTGTGTTTTTCTTATTCGCCAACTCGGCGGACGCGCAATTTCGACTCGGTGTCGAACGCAGACCGATCCGGGAGGACAGCCTTCGCAATGTGGATTCCTCGACAAATGGTGAACCCCCAATTTTTGCCCCTAAGAAAAAAGCGCTTCTCAAAAGCGACGTCGCACTTGGTGGCACACTTGGTACTCCTGGAGGACTGAATTTCGTTGCTGAAGGATATTATGACCGGGTGGGGCTGCGCATAGAAGGAGGAGCTATTCTCATTATTTTTGAGGTCGTGGCTGGCTGGCAGGCTGACCTAAGCTATGTACTAGCACAACGATCCGATTATCTCGTCGAGTGCTCAGCCATCTATTTTCAAGGTGTCTCTATAGGCCCTGACGATGGCGAGACGCGGTACAAGGGATTTGGCGTAGGTATGGGGTTGACCGCCGGGCCTGTCTTTCTCCAATTGGGGATCGGGCACACAAGTTCGGAAAATCAGTACACGGGGGTCAATCCCAATAAGAAACTTATCAATGGAATGCCTATGAGTGGTCAAGTTGGCCTTATAATTCCGTTGCATTTAGCTGAATGGTGACCTCTTAACGATTTTACCGTTGTACGTGTTTGGATTTGTTAATGATAGTTACCGTCGATAAAAACTCCGGATTTTGCTGGGGCGTCGTCCGGGCCGTAAATATGGCCGAGGCGGAGCTTTCCAGTCAAGATGCTCTCGGGCACGAGCAAAAGCTCTATGTGCTCGGCGACATTATTCACAATCCCGTCGAAGTCGATCGGCTCCGTTCCGAAGGATTACAAACGATTTCCCATGTCGATTTCGAGCGCATTGCAGGCGAAAATAATGGCCCGAGGAATGCGGCGAAGATTCTCATTCGAGCGCACGGCGAACCTCCTTCGACGTATGAAAAATTAGGCGAGTTAGGAATTGAGATCGTCGATGCAACGTGCCCCGTCGTCGCAAAAGTGCAGGAGCGGATTCGAAAGTTTTATGATAAGGACTATCAAATTGTCATCTTCGGAAAAAAAGAGCACGCGGAAGTGATTGGGCTTCGAGGGGTCGTGAACGATGAAGCGATCGTCGTGCAGTCCGTCGAGGAAGCCCTTGCAAAAATTAAATTCGATCGTCCGACGGTCCTCTTTTCTCAAACGACGATGGACCGCCCGACTTTCCGCGAAATCCGCGACCGGCTGAAAGAACGGATCGCCGATCTTGTCGTCGATACGATGGAAGAGACCGCTGTCGAATTCCAGGCGAAGGACACGATCTGCGGGCAGGTCTCGGGCCGGGAGACAAAGCTCGTGGAACTTGCGCGCTCGCAGGACGTGATGGTCTTTGTCGCCGGACGGAATAGCTCGAATGCCAAAGTTTTGTATCATATCTCGCTCGATGCGAATCCGCGTACCCACTTCATCGAAGACGAGCGCGAGATCGATCCCGCGTGGTTTGCCGATGCGGAAACTGTTGCCGTCACCGGCGCGACAAGCACCCCGCAATGGCTGATGCAGCGCGTTGCGGATGCGATTTATAAGATGTGCGGGGAGCCGGAGAAGATGGAACTGCTGCCGGTTATCGCGTGAATCTGAACCTGGATTGCGCGGATTTATGAGGAGCTATTGAGATGCCACGTTCCCCGTTTCAGGTCTTAGTTATTCCATATCTGATCGAAGATCATAAAGCGCTGTATGCTTGCCTCAAAAGGTCTGACGATGGCTATTGGCAGTTCATAGCCGGCGGCGGTGAAAATGGCGAAACGCCAATCGAAGCAGCTATACGCGAAACCGCAGAGGAATCTGGAATTGAAACAACCGCCGCCATCCTTCCCCTCGAAACCCTCACAATGATTCCTGGATCAAATGTATCCGATCTTTGGAAAGACATTCCCGTTATTCCGGAATATACATTTGCAGTGCCTGCTTACTCTCGTCGGCTCATACTCTCAGAAGAACATTCGGAATACTGCTGGTGTGATTATGAGACAGCGCGTGAATTGCTTAGGTGGAAGAGCAACAGGGATGCATTGCAAGAACTTCATCGTTATGTTCAGAGAGTAAAGGATTGAACAAAAAAATCATCATTGCATTCCGCTCCAATCCGCATAATCCAGATTCAGACATTCGCTGCTTTCAACGCCGCCTTAATCAACTTCTCAACATTCGTTCCTGTCTCCGGTTGGTCGCGGAGCACATCCCTGATTGCCTTCTCCGCCGCGGCGCGCTGGTAGCCTAAGGCGAGCAGGGCTTGCAACGCGTCGGTTCTTATCTTGCTGGAAGGCGTGGACTCGGTGGACAGAATTTCCTCTTTGAGGAGCTTGTCTCTCAGCTCGACGATCAGCCGCTCTGCCGTCTTGCGACCAATTCCGGGAATGCCAATCAGGCGATGAACATCGCTCGCGCGGATGGCTTCGCGGAGCGGCTCCTCGCCGATACCGGAAAGAATGCCGATGGCCGTCTTCGGCCCGATACCGCTGATGGCGATGAGGAGATCGAACAGCGCGCGCTCTTGATTCGACGCGAAGCCGAAGAGTGTCATCGAGTCTTCGCGGACAACAAGGCGCGTCCAAATTTCGTACTCCTCGCCGATTATCGGAACGTTATCGTAGGCTTGTTGCGTCACAAGGACTTCATAGCCCACACCGCCCACCTCGATGACGAGCACAAAAGGCATCCGCTGCCGGAGCGTTCCTCGAAGAAGGGCGATCATTTTATCGTATATTAGTAGATTCGATGATGGGCACCCATAAAGTACCGAGTAGCGAGTAACGAGTACCGAGTGTGTGAAACATGATCGTTTTTGGTAACACCCGTTACTCGTTACTCGTTACTCATCGCTCGTTCCTGAAATGCAAGAAGCTCTTAAAAAATATTTCGGTTTCGATTCGTTTCGTCCGCTTCAGCGCGAGATCGTCGAGGCGGTGCTGGCGCGGAACGACGTTTTCGCGCTCATGCCGACGGGCGCGGGAAAATCGCTCTGCTTTCAACTTCCGGCAGTCCTTTTGCCAGGCGTGACCATTGTTATAAGTCCGCTCATTGCGCTCATGAAGGATCAGGTCGATGGCCTGAATGCCGCCGGCATTCCCGCCACGTTTCTCAATAGCTCGCTCGACGGCCGGGATATCTTTGAACGAATGCGCGCGCTCGAAAGCGGCGAGTATAAGCTGCTTTATATTGCACCGGAGCGATTTCCAGTGCCCGGATTCCTCGATTTCCTCGAATCGCTTAACGTCTCGCTCTGCGTCGTCGATGAGGCTCATTGCATTTCGGAATGGGGTCACGATTTCCGCGAGGACTATCGGAATCTCAACGTTCTGCGTGAACGCTTTCCCACCGCGCCGATCATGGCCGTCACCGCGACGGCCACCGAGCGCGTCCTCACCGACATTCTCGATCAGCTTTCGTTGCGAACCGATACAAAAATATTTCGCGCGAGCTTTGACCGGAAGAATTTGCTCTATCAAGTCTGGCCAAAGCGCGGCGCGATGGCGCAGCTCGCCGGGTATCTCAAAAGGAAGAAAGGGGAGTCGGGAATCATCTATTGCCTGAGCCGCGATGGCACGGAGCGGATGGCCGCAGCGCTCAAACTCGAAGGACATAATGCGATGCCGTATCACGCCGGCCTCGAAAAAAATGTTCGGGCCAGAACGCAAGAACTTTTTGACCGCGATAAGGTCGATATTATTTGCGCGACCATCGCTTTCGGCATGGGTATCGACAAGCCGAACGTTCGCTTCGTCATCCATTACGATATTCCGAAAAATATCCCCGCCTATTATCAGGAGACGGGCCGCGCCGGCCGCGACGGGCTTCCGAGCGATTGCATTATGTTCTACGCGCCGGGCGATCGGATGAAATATATGAAGTTCTTCGACGACAAAACGCCCGAAGAACGTACCCGTGCGATTCAAGAACTCGATAAATTGGTCGATCTTGCAGAAATAAATACTTGCCGTCGCACGGCAATGCTCAATTATTTTGGAGAGAAATACCCGAATGCGAATTGCGGCACCTGCGATAACTGCCTTTCGACACAAAACGCCGAAACCTTTGACGGCACGCGGCTCGCGCAGATGTTCCTTTCCTGCGCCATTCGCGTGGACCAGAATTTTGGCGTCGCACACATCGTCGATATTCTCAAAGGCTCGCGCGGGCAAAAAATCGATGACTTTCGTCACCATTTGCTTTCGACGTATGGAGTTGGTTCCGAATATTCGAAAGCAGAGTGGAAACATTATGCAAATGAGCTCCGCCGGCAAGGACTCATCCTTCAGGACCACGATCATTTCAGCGTTGTCAAAGTTACCCCAAAGGGTTGGGAGGTTCTCAAGCAAAATCGAAATGTCACGCTCACTCGGCCAAAAGAAGTCGAACGCGAGGCAAGCGAAGCCATCAATCTTCCAGAGGTCAACCGTACCCTCTTCGAAGAACTTCGGCAGCTTCGGCGCACGCTTGCCGAGCAGCAGAATGTACCGCCTTATGTTATCTTCAATGATTATACGCTGAAAGAAATAGCCGCACGACTGCCCGTCGATGGGCAGGAGTTTCTGGCCATATCGGGCGTCGGCGAAGTGAAAGCGAAGCAATACGGAATGCAATTCCTGAGCGCCGTCCGCAACTTCCGAAAGGAACACCCCAAAACCGCCGGCACGACCGAGGTGCATCACGCGCCGCGCGAACCGAAAGGCGGCGACAGCGCCTTCGAGACGCTCGCGCTCTTCCGCAAGGGGCACGACCAGAAAAGGATCGCGGAGCTTCGCAAGCTCGCGCCCAGCACTATTTCCAGTCATCTGGCATCCTTTGTTCAAAGCGGTGAAATCCAATCGCTCGATAGGCTCGTTGAAAAACCCAAGATCGCCCCGATTCGCGCTGCCTTCCAAAAACTCGGTTATGCCACGCTCACGGATGTTAAGAATCATCTGGGCGATGAATATTCCTTCGAAGACCTAAGATACGTGCGGGCCTTCGATGAGAAAAATTAAACTCACAGCTGCGCGGTTCAAACTGAACTCTTCCGCGCCGTAAAGCTTTAGCCAAAAACTATGTCTATCGCGCCCGCGCCATCCGCCTCGGTCAAAGCAAACGTTCACGACTATTGGAACGCCCAGCCTTGCGGCACTCAGTTTACCGAACTCGAACCCGGAACAAAAGCCTTTTACGACGAAGTCGAGCGCTTCCGCTATTGGGCGCAGCCCTTCATGGAGCGGCTCTGCAAATTCAAGGAATTTCGCGGCAAAAAGCTCCTCGAAATCGGATGCGGAATGGGAACCGACTCGCTTCAATTCGCTCGTAACGGAGCCATCGTAACCGGAGTCGATCTCACCGAGGAAGGCCCGCGCCTCGCCGCCGAGCGATTCCGCACCGAAGGGCTTCCCGGAGAATTCCGCACCGCCGATGCCGAATCGCTTCCCTTTTCCGATGCATCCTTCGATGTCGTCTATTCCTTCGGAGTCCTTCACCATACGCCGAATACGCAAAAGACCATCGACGAAGTCTATCGTGTCCTGAAACCCGGCGGCGAGATTATCATTATGCTCTATCACAAGCACTCGGTGCATACCTGGCTCGGAACGCCGATTTATTTCCTGACCGGACTTCTCAAAGGCAAGCTCCGAGGATACAGCGAGTGGGTCCGCGTCTATGACGGCACCTCGAACCCGCTCGGCAAAGCCTATTCCCGCCGCGAACTTCGAAAAATGTTTGCTAAATTCAACGGAGTGCATTTTGCGGTCTGCGATTCCATCCGCCGCCGCTGGCCGGCTTCTGTGAACAAGCTGAATCAAGCGCTTTTCGCTAACTGGGCTGGCTTTTGGATGATGATTTACGGGACGAAATAGCTCTCACGAGTATGCCCCAAGTGCCGAGCGATTCAATTGTCAAGGAACAATGAGTATCCGGTAGAAAATTTTTTTTTGAATTTCATATTCATAATTGTTATCGAAATCAGCTTGATTTAGGCAAGTATGAATTTTTTATTCATAATAGGCTTCTCTTTGCAAATTGGTGCCTATAATATACCCATAGTATAACCCTTAAAGGATGGAATTGTTACAGCCCTGTTCCCAATTTTTCAATCTTTCGGAAGATTTAATATTACTGGCACCTACAAAGGCTCAGCCACCTATCCCGACAGCCGCACGATCGAAGCCGTTACCTCCTGTGGCGTGATCAGCTGCATGCAATTCTTGTGGCCGCAGGTGTGGACGTGGTCCGATTTCAGCTAACCGAGTTAGAGGCAGGGAAATCTAATGGGGATTGGGTTGTTAGATGTAAACGTATTCCAACGATTTTGAATGCGAATAACTTTTGTCGGACCTCTCGTCTCCACATTCGTCAAAAATGATGTGACGATCCTACGTGAAGCTCACGAGTTAGATACAATTAATTCAGTCCCAAGAAAGGGGCGAAGCGGAGCATTATGGCTTTTAGAACTTCAACTAAAAATTATTGCGTCCTTACTACGGCGCGATGCACTTTTCTTTTGGTTTGCTGACTACTACTCATTTTTGCCGAGTCTTCTTGCTCGAATGCTTGGGAAAAAAGTGTTCGTCGTGGCAGGTGGATTCGACATTCTCTATGTCCCAGAATCGGGAATCGGAGCTCAGGGAAAGCCGCTTCGGTGGTTCGCTGTAAAAAATACTTTCCGATTGGCAAATCACATCTTTCCAGTTAGTCACGATACTCAGAACCGGCTCGATGAAGCCATCCCGAAGCATCCGCCGAGCACGATGATCTATAATGCCGTGGATACCAAAACCTATCATTTCGACCCAAGACCACGAAAACGGATAGCCCTTACGGTATCTCAAGCCGATTCAATCACCGAGTATTACCGGAAGGGAATCGATTGTTTTATCCGTATCGCAGGGGAACTCCCTGATGTCGAATTTCACATCTTGGGTTTGCGCGGCGAGATGCCAGATAAAGCGAGAAAAGAAGCGAGCGGAATCTCGAACGTGACGGTACGTGCAGGACGACTACCGCTTGAAGACGTGCTTGAAGAGTTTTGGGATGCTTCCGTCTATTGTCAGCTATCCGTCGAAGAAACCTTTGGTGTTTCTGTCGCCGAAGCCATGAGTTGCGGCTGCATCCCCGTGATCTCCGAGGTTAGATCGATGATGGAAGTCGTCGGGGAGGCGGGACACGTTGTAAACCGGAACGATACGAAGACTGTTGTGGGTGCGGTTCTGGATGGTCTTGGAGCATCGGATGATGAGCGTCAAAAAGTAAGCAAGCGAGGAGCTACATTCGATATTTCCGAGAGAGCAAAGAAGCTTCTGAGTGTTGTAATTTCCGTTGGAGGCAAATATGGTCAATCGCCGGTACATTTGGATACTTGAAAGCGCTGCGTTAATCACCACGCTTTTTCCTCTTCTTGCCAGCGCTCAAGGCTGGCAATATATCGCGCCGATGCTCCACCCGCGTGATGATGCAAAATGCGTCGAGCTTCAGGATGGTCGGATTCTTATGGTTGGTGGAGAAGATGCGAACGATGCACTTTCCGAGTGTGAAATTTATGATCCCGAGACAAATTCCTGGTCCGTGACGGGCTCGTTAAATCAAAAACGGCACCGGCTGGTATTAACTCGACTCAATGACGGTCGAGTTATGGCAATCGGAGGTCTGACTGATCGGAACGTCGCGACCACGGCATCGTGTGAACTTTATGATCCAGCTACCGGAACATGGAAAGTGACGGCACCACTTGACATTCCATCGGAGAACATTGCTGGAATCACCTTGCCTAACGGGAAAGTTTTTGTTGCTGGCGGACTCGACGCTAACGCTCCCGTGCAATACCTCGATTTCGCGGAAATATTCGATCCAACCACGGAGACATTCACTCGTCTCCCTGAAATGGGTGTAGCTCGCACGGGATTGCTGCTCTTTTATAATTCATCCCTGAATGAATTGATGGTTTGCGGCGGAGTATATGATGGTTTTTACGGTCACTATTGCTTAAGCACCGTAGTGTATTCCTTCGCTAAAAATAGCTGGACTCTCGCGGATAGTTCCATCCAACCTCACGATAATAGCCAGATCATGGCGGTCGAAACTCAGGATGGAAAACCTCTCTTAATATCAGGAAGAACCGGGCCCGATGCACTCACCACAAATGTCGAGGCATTCGACTGGACAACCGGCTCGTGGGCTCACGTTGGGAATACATTAGCAGCGCATTGGCATTGCTATGCGTTCCAAATTGGAGACAGTGTTTTGCTTGTGGGTGGGAACATGCCCGATTTTACGAACGCGGTAAGCGGCTGCACATGGTATCGAACCTCCGATAATTCATCATGGGCAGGTCCGTCGATGAATGTTGCGCGGTTCGTTTATACGGGTTTAGTGTATAACTTGCCTATCAGCGCATGCCAGGATTCATTCGCCGTGTATGTATTTGGTGGCGCGGACACCAATAACGTCCCTTTGGCAACATGCGAAAAGCTAATGCTCGGCATCAAACCCAACGATACGGCAAATATCGCTTCCACCCTCTCCCTGCCATCCCTTCCCCCCACCATCATCCAATCTTCCTGTGCTGCGGTGGATACTTCCATTGGGCTGGGAATTATCGGTTGCGGCTCTCCGAGCGGGCGGTTGGATTCGGTGTGGCTGAGTTCGAATATGGGCGATAATGCATCCCCGTTTACTATCACGGACTCGCGAAAAGCTCCGCGCACGCTCACGACATTGAACAGCATTCTTCTGAGTTACGCGAGTTCGCATGGCCCTGACACGGCGGAACTCCATCTTCGCTACGATCTCGGATCGGGCACGCGGGACACAACCATAACCGTGATTGGCCGGCTTGCTTCGCCATTGCTCGCGCAGCCTCAGCGCCTGCACCGCGAATCGGCGAGCGCGTATTTCGGCGCGGTCGATACGCTACCGCTGGCGGTGGATATTAGTTCCGCAATCAATCTCGATTCGCTCTGGCCGTATCTTACCAATATTTCCGCGACCTACTCGTGGGATTCCTCCGTCGCAAGCTATGCGGCCTACCAACCGCCCGCCGGGTGGACGCTCACCTCGCTCGCAAGCCATGGGAATTCAGTCGATATCGGCATTCAGAATGGCACGACCGCTGCTTCACAACCGCTGGATTTGGGGACCGCGCTGTTTCGCCCGAAGACGAGAGAACTTGCAACCACGTGGGTCACGTTGCCCATTCTCGAAATGCAGATTGGTGGCGAGCCCATCTCGCTTTGCGTGACGGATAACGAGGACAGCCATTGGTCCGTCAAGACGCTCGGCGTGCCGAGCGGGGTCACCCCCACCCCCGCCTCTCTCCACGGGGGTGAGGAGTTCGCGATATACCCGAATCCGGCAGGGAACGAACTATTTATCGAAAATTCGGGCTTAGATGCGGCGGCGGTAACGATTTATGACGCCATCGGGCGCGTGGTGACGCGGACGAGCATTGCCGCCGGCGTTACCGGTACGCTTGATGTGCATTCGATCGCGCCGGGGGTGTATTTCGCGCGAATCGTATCGGGTAGCGCGATGAACTCACAAACGATAGTGAAAAGATGATCCATTTGTGAGCCTGGCAAACTCTGTCGCCAACTTGCAGGCAAACAAAGTTTGCGGGCCACGCCAGAAGTCATGAAAATCCTATTCGTCGAAGATAACGTAAATACCGCGCGAGCAGCGAAGAAGCTGCTCGAACTACGCGGCTACTTTGTCGATAGCGCAACCAGCGTGGCCGAAGCGAAGGAATGCCTCGCCGCGAAGAGGTACGATCTCCTCATCAGCGACATTCGCCTGCCGGATGGCACGGGTTACGAACTCCTCACGTTGCCGAAGGCTCCGCGCACTATAGCGATCTCCGGATTCACCTCGCATGCCGATCGCTCGGAAGCGCTTTCGAAAGGCTTTGTTGAGTTTGTCACGAAACCGTTTCGGACGGAGGAACTGATCGCCGCAATCGAACGGGTACGCGCGTAGATCAGACTTTTATCCTGATCGCGGGCTTCCAAGCCAGCATCGAGGGAAACGAAAGGACTCAAAAAGCACTTACTGTCCGCGCTTCGCGGCCTTCGCCGCATTGCCATCGGGCTAAAAACTCGGCCTCAGACTAAAAGTCTGAGGTACACGTGACTACACTTAGCACTCCAGACTTTGTTTCAGTACATCGTTCGACGCATCCTGCTGTTTTTACCGACACTGTTTCTGATAACGGTGATCACCTTCGGCATCATCCACATGGCACCGGGGGATCCGGCGGAGCTTAAAGCGGGCTTAGGCTCGGAAGGCGGCCAGCGCGGCAACCAGCAGCTTAACGAGCAGATCATCGATCAAATCCGCGCCCAGTGGCACCTTGATAAGCCCGTCTGGTATTGGTCGATCTTCAGCGATGCAAAAAATGCCGGCGGCGAGCTAAAGCCGATTTCCCAGCGGCTAACGTTCCATTGGAACGGCGGGGACAATCAGTATCAGCTTTGGATTCTGGATTTGCTCCATGGCAATTTTGGGGTGTCGTTCCAGGACCAGCGCCCAGTGATGAATAAGATACTCGAGCGGCTGCCGATCACCGCATTCCTTTCCATTGTCTCGACGTTTCTCGCTTTTATTATAGCGATCCCGATCGGAATTTATTCTGCCGCAAAATCGCGCGAAAATAGCAAGCTCGACCAGGGCGTATCGACCACATTATTCGTCCTCTACTCACTTCCGTCATTTTGGATCGCGACGCTGCTGATCATCTTTTTTGGCGGCGGGGATTTCCTCTCGTGGTTTCCGAACAATGGGCTGCACGGCAATGATTACCCGTACTCGACCTGGCTCGCAAACACCGGTGACTTTCTCTGGCATGTCGTGCTGCCGATCGTATGCTACACGTATGGCTCGTTCGCGTTTCTTTCGCGGCAAATGCGCGCCTCCATGCTGGAAGTCATTCGGCAGGATTACATCCGAACGGCGCGCGCGAAAGGGCTTTCGGAGAAGATCGTCGTTTATAAACATGCGCTCCGTAATTCGCTTATTCCGATCATCACCATTGCCGCCGGCATTTTGCCGGGGCTGATCGGCGGCTCGATCGTTATCGAGACCATTTTTACGATACCGGGGCTGGGCCTGCTTACCTTCCAGGCGCTGACCGCGCGCGATTATCCGGTGATCCTTGCTGTTTTCACCATTACGGCCGTGCTGACGCTCGCCGGAATTTTGCTGAGCGATCTGTTGTACGCGGTTGTCGATCCGAGAATCGCCTTTACAAAAAAATCAGCATAACACTTTTTTGATAACGAATTAGGAATTCTCGCCACCGATGCCAGACGAGCCAAAGAACGAATATCGAAACACCGGCCAACTCGAATCGGAGAAAACTTCGACCGAGACGGTAGGCCTCGCGACCGGCGTGCCCGTCCAGGATGAGTACCTGCTCGGTCAGCAGACCTCTCAAATCGCGCCGCTGCCGGAGGAAATCCCGTCCATGATGGAGACGGATGCGGAAGCCAAGCGCCGGGAAGCCCGCAACGCGGTTACGCAGACCTTTTGGTCGCTCGTCCGGCATCAGTATAAGAAAAATCGCATCGCCGTTTTTGCGGTCTATGCCGTCTATTTCCTTTTTGGCGTTGCGATCCTCGCGGACGTGCTCGCCAATGACAAGCCGCTCTTTGCCGTTTACAAGGGGACGGTTTATTTCCCGGTCTTCAATCAATATTTGGTGGACTTAGGCGTGACCCGATGGTCCCCCGATTTGGTAATGGCCGATTGGAAGCAATTGGCCACGGCTGGCGAGCTAAAAGACGCCGTCTGGCCTCCGATTCGGTATTCGGAATCGGACGAGGACCTCGCCAACACCATGTCCGCTCCTTCGGCAGCACATTGGCTTGGTACGGACGGTATTGGCCGCGATGTACTCTCCGGGATGATTCATGGCTCACGCATCGCGCTCTCGATCGGCTTCGTCTCGATGTCATTTGCAATTGTGATTGGAGTGATCTTAGGCGCATTCGCCGGTTTTTATGGGGGATGGGTGGATAATGTCATCTCCAGACTGATCGAGGTCGTGCTCACGCTGCCGACCTTCTTCCTCATCATCACGATCGTCGCGATGGAACAACAAGGTTCCATCTGGCTGATTATGATTCTTATAGGCCTGACGAGCTGGCCCGGCATTGCGCGCTTTACACGCGGTGAATTTCTCCGGATTCGCAATATGGAATTTGTCGCGGCGGCATCCGCGCTGGGATTCAAGAATTCGCGTATCATTCTGCGCCATGTGCTACCGAATTCACTCGCGCCCGTCTTGGTTACAGCGGCTTTTGGGATCGCAACCGCGATCCTGATCGAAGCGACGCTCTCCTTCCTCGGCTTCGGCGTACCGCCGACGGTCGTGACCTGGGGCAGCGTGCTGAACGAATCTCGAAACGATATTCACGCCTGGTGGCTCGCGGTATTTCCCGGATTTGCAATTTTTCTCGCCGTCGTCGCATACAATCTCGTCGGCGATGGATTACGGGACGCGCTGGACCCGAGGCTGCGGGACTAAGGACGAGCCAGTTTTTTGTCGATTTCACTGATTTTTACCGATTCCACGGATTGATTTGTCGAATTTTTGGATTATTGCAATGGGAATAAAATTGGAGGCCAATCTTGACGAACCATCCTCTTTTATCCTTCCCATCCTGAGAATATTGGTCCGGAGCGGAACCAAAGGGCTCTAAATTTAAATGACATGCCCAGCGCGGCAGACAACGCGCTGGCGGCCCGGCGTAAAACAGGCTTCCGGCCGGATATGGACAACCTGCAACGAAACAACGTTAAGAACGGCACAAATTTTTATACGACGACGTAACACATGCTTTGGACCTCAGAATTAGCGGAATATCTTGAAGATGCCCCATGGCCGGCGAATAAGGCTGAACTCATCGACTACTGCGAACGGATCGGCGCCCCGCCGGCCGTCGTTCGAAATCTGGAAGAGCTCGAAGATGAAGACGAGCAATTCGAGTCCATCGGCGAAGTTTGGCCCGATTACTCTCCAGAGGACGATGAATTTTATTACGATGACGAGCTAAACGAGTATTGATTGCTCGGGAACCGACGAATGATAAATGAGGAATGATGACACTACGCGCGTCGTGGAGAAAGCTTCATCATTCTCCGCCTCTTATTCATTGGTATTGCTGGGTTAGCGCTCTTCTTTTTTTGCTAAGCGTTGCGGCCGTCGCCCGCGCGCAACGTACTGGCCCTACGGAGCAACCCAGCGAAGGTATCCGGATTGGCCGGATCGCCGCCGTTAAGTTCCAGGGCAATCATCAGCTTTCTAGCGACGAGCTTGCGACCGTCATAGAGACCAATGCGTCTGGATGGTGGAGCAATGCCATCCACACCATAACCTTCAAGATCGCGGGTTCCCCGTATCAATCCCTCGATTTCTCCAAGCTCCAGCGGGACACGACGGCGCTAAACGAGTATTACCACGATCGCGGATTCCTCGATGCTCGGAGTACCTACCGAATTACTGCGGATACCGGTGACATCCACGCCTATTATGAATACATCCGCCGCGAGCGGCTGATGCAAAATCCTAATGGAACTTCCGAAGCGCCGCTGCCTACGGTTCGGGACACTGTTACGTTCCAAATTTACGAAGGTCAACCCTACACGATCTCGCGCGTGACGATCGAGGGTCTGGAATCGCTGCCCAATGAATTTCAGACAGAACTCACGGGGCATGTGACCATCAAGACCGGCGAACGATGGTCTCGCCCCGTGGCCGCGAAGGAAGTCGAGCGTCTCATGGGAATTTTATTCCAGAATGGTTACCCGAATCCTCGCGAGGATTCCATCGTCATCCAGCACACCGAAGGCTACCACACGGTGAACGTTCTTATTTATTTTCGGCCGGGCCACCGGTACCGCTACGGGCCGGTCCATATTATTTACGATACAACCTCGGCAGAAAAATCGCACGTAGCGGAGGATGTCATCCGCGCACAGATCCTCACCGACAGCGGCCATTGGTATATGCTCTCGGAGGTCCAGCGAAGCGAGGCCAACCTGAATGCGCTCGGAACGTTCGACCTGTTTCGAGTTTCGCTGGATACGGACTACACCAACCAAATTCCCGATTCCCTGCGGGATTCCGCTATCGTTCCCGTGGACGTGTATCTTCGGATGAAACTCCGTGCCGAAGCCTCGGCCAATGTTTTCGGCGGTACCGGGAACCAGGGCTTTGTATTTGGAGGTGGACTTGGTGTAACGGACAAAAATCTTTACGGTGCAGCAGACAATTTAAACGCGCAGGGATCATACCAATTCTTTCCTCTCACCCAAAGTCGTTTGGCTGCAAATATCGATTATCTTCGGCCCTATATTGGACTTGGCAGGGTTCCACTTATTTCCGGCGTCGGCTTTAGCAGGCAAGTACAACTTTCCACTTCTGTACCAGGAGTGATTCCTTATAACGAATTATCTTTCACGGCCCAGCTCGGCTCCAATTTTATCCTGAGCCGGACGGATAATAAAACAACGCTGACACCTAACATCCTGGTAGCAAAGATTACGAATACTATAACATTCCCAGACGCAGGAACATTGGTAGCACAGATCGTTCCCATAAGCGATACGGTCTTATTTCAGCACAAAGTCGATTCGATCCATTCCTCCGATTCCTCGATTGCGGCCTCCTTGCCTCATCAGCAAATTAATCTGCTTCCCTCTATCACTTATCAGGATGACCGGACGAACGACCCTATCAATCCAACGAGTGGGGATTACCTCTCTGCCTCACTCGAAGTCGGGGTTCCCTCGCCGTTCCTGAGTGATTCCAGTTCGGAATACGCGAAGTTAGTACCCGAAGTGAAATATTATTATGATTTCAGCAATAATGGGAGTGCTGTTCTCGCCTCGCACCTATTTTTGGGGTATTCGTATCTTTTGCAGGGCACTATCCGTTATCACGACCCTGCACTCGACCATCGCTTCTATGGTGGCGGCGGATCATCCGAGCGCGGCTGGGGCGAGCAATCGCTCCTCGTGTCTGAGGATTCGAACCGCGCGGCAAACCTGGGAGGATATAATGAGTTTCTCCTCAATCTGGAATTTCGATTTGCGCCGTTCCAGTATCCGGCGGAGTTTACTTCTTGGCAACAATATACCGCGCCGATTCGCATTGTATTCTTCTACGATGCCGGAAATGTATGGGATGAGATTGCTCAATTGAACCGAAGCGCTCTTAGTTTGAATCAAATTGCGCAATCCGTTGGTATTGGTCTTCGCTACAATACTTTTTTTGGCGCATTGCGCATCGATTGGGGATTTAAACTTTACGATCCGTCGGGCAATTTCAATAGCTCCTACGCCGCGATCACTCCGGCATCCCATGGCGCGTGGCTCTTTTCCTCTGCGCGGAAAGGCCCGCTTATTTCGTTTGGGAATACCTGCAATATCCACTTTGGCATCGGCCAAGCGTTTTAAGGTGTAACCGGAGGACGGTGCTTGCCAGAGAGGTGGGAATGCCGCTTCCTTCGGAAAATACTTGCAAGCATCACCGCGGCGATAGATCCCGCCGCATAGACAAATTCCTCTCCCGTTACCCCGGTCGTGAGGGAGAAAATGGCGAGGACCAATGAAGCCATCATCAGCGTTACCCGCGCAAAAAATCGGAAAGGAATACCACGCATAACCTGAATGATCTTCAACCCGCGTTCCAACCGCGCGCACGGCGGGAGTGCGCGCACATAGTTAGCCATTATTTTAGCTGAATAAATTATCAGCAGCACACTAACCTGAATGATGCGGCCGTTCGAGAGCCCGATCCGCGGATTGAAAGCGAGTATCACACTCGCATGGAAAACTCCGCACAGCGCGTGACCCATCGTGGGCCTAACGAACGCCCCGACTGGAATTCCTGTAATTGTGATCTGGGCCAGCGAAGCCAGCAATCTGCCGCAAGGGACAGGTTGCCAGCGGAACAATCGCCATCATGAGGCACCTCTTCAACCTCGCGTATATAGTGGGCAGTCAGATCGTAGGCGGACCGAGAATGAAATGACTTGCCGAGAACCTTGCCGACGAACCGCCGATGGGTCGCAATTGGAATAATCAATTCCCCGTTGAGCAACTTCAAACGAAAAGCATGGCGCTGGCAAGCGACTCGAATCGCCTTGCGAGAAAAGCCGCAGGTTGGGCACACGATCCTTATTTTTTTGCGCTTCCCATCCTAGCCAATGGCTCCCAATAATAGGTGATCCAGTCTTGTTTGATGTCCTCGAAATGGCCTTCTGGAATTCCGGATTGTGTGAAGGTCATTCTCGTTTTCCTCCCCCCAACCGGAACGAATGTAAACGTAGCCCGCGAATAATGCCCCGCGGGCCAATCGTTCGAGCGCCAGGTCTGCACGATCTTCTTGTTCGGTCTTAGCTCTAAGTTTTCTCCTTCTAGCGAGCCGCCATAGGCCGTGAATTTTCCGCCTACTTTCGCGCTGATCTTCGCCGGTGCGCCGATGAATTTCGCGTGCTTGCGGGAGTCCATGATTGCCTCGTAGAGGTCTTTCGCGGAAGCTTCGAAGGTACGGGTCTGCTTCAGAATTTTTTGTGCCATGAGATTAGATTTAATAAACGATCTACAAATATAAGACATAAAAAAGCGCTCGCAATGAACCGCTCGGCACTCCAGCGGGTTTTGTTCCGGATTTTCCGTTCCACACTTGTCATTTTAGTACGCAGCACTTTAGCACTTTCGAATGGCTGAAGTTCAACTCCATAATCTCGAAAAGCGGTATGAAAACGAAGCGCACGCCGTCAAAGGCGTGACGCTCACGGCGCGCGATGGCGAGTTCGTCGTCCTCGTTGGGCCGTCGGGGTGCGGGAAGACGACGACGCTCCGCATGGTCGCCGGGCTGGAGGAAATTACATCGGGTGAACTCCTGATCGACGGCGAGCGCATGAACGAGCGCGAACCTAAGGACCGCGACGTGGCGATGGTCTTCCAGAATTACGCGCTCTATCCGCACATGACGGTCTTCGAAAATATGGCATTCCCACTCAAGATGCGGAACGTTCCGAAGGCGCAAATCAAAATAGAAGTCGAGGATGCCGCAAAGCTGCTTGGTATCGACCGGTATCTGAAAAAGAAACCAAAAGAGCTATCCGGCGGCGAACGGCAGCGTGTGGCCGTGGGGCGCGCCAGCGTGCGCCGGCCAAAAGTATTTCTCTTCGATGACCCGCTTTCGAATCTGGATGCCGCGCTCCGGGCGCAAATGCGCGCCGAACTTAAACGCATCCAGCGCCGGCTTGCGGCGACGATGCTTTACGTCACGCACGACCAGGTCGAAGCCATGACCATGGGCGACAAGATCGCGGTGATGAATAAGGGTGAACTCGAACAATTCGGCGCGCCTTCGGAAATTTACGATCGGCCGGCAACCGTATTCGTCGCGCGCTTTCTTGGCTCGCCGGCAATGAACATCCTGCCCGGAGGCATTATCAATGAAGGCGATCGTTCATTCTTTATTTCAAACGAATTAAAGATTGCGCTCGAGCGCCGCCACGAGACGGGCAACGTGCATCTGGGCATTCGCCCCGAAGCCGTCGTAATGGAACGAAAATCGGATGGCACGGACTCGCTTCAGGGTAAGTTAATACTTATCGAGCCGCTCGGCGGGGTGACGCATTATTACATCGAGCGCGAAGATGCGTTCGGCGGCACGCTCATCGCGAGCGTGCCTCATGCCGCCACGCCGGCCGAAGCTTCGCAGCCCTCGCTTGGAGATATGGTGACGTTCCGGATTCCACCGGAGGCCATCCATCTCTTCGATCGCGAGACAGGGAAACGCATCGGAGTATAGCGCGAACAACAGTTTGCGATGCTGGTGTTAGTCGCAAACTAAAGTTTGCAATAACAATTTTTATCATAACGATTAATTAATC
>VFSW01004021.1_pt1 | contig 21959 bp, 19 predicted proteins | sample 5358111 | NCBI WGS metagenome assembly VFSW01 (sample SAMN11554181, study PRJNA540505) | mine drainage metagenome | isolation source: sediment from site ElyBrook_90M | place: USA: Ely Copper Mine, Vershire, VT | collected 2017 | reverse complement strand
CCAAAAATGTTCTCAGTGACTTGGAATGACTCATGGCCGGCGACGATGACTTCAATTCCCAGCGCCTGCGCCCGCGTGCGCACCACTTGGATGGTTTGCGGGTGGCATTGTTCGGACACAAAAAATGCGTTCCGATCCGGCCGGATGTTATGGCACAAATGCATCGCCTCGGCCGCGGCCGTGGCCTCATCAAGCAGGGACGCATTGGCGATGGGCAGGCCCGTCAAATCGGCGGTCATCGTCTGAAAATTCAACAGCGCCTCAAGACGGCCTTGCGAAATCTCCGATTGATACGGCGTGTATTGAGTGTACCAACCGGGATTCTCCAGTATATTGCGCTGAATCACCGGCGGTGTGATGCAATCCGAATAACCCATGCCAATAAATGATTGGAAAACTCGATTTTGTCCCGCGATGGCTCGCAAGGCCCTCAAAGTGGCGTGTTCCCCCCGGCCTGCCGCCAGGCCCAGCGCATGCTTGAGCCGAATTTCCGACGGCACGACTTTGGCAATGAACGCATCCAGGTCGCCGAAGCCAAGCTGCTTCAACATCCGCGCCGCCTCATCCGAACCTGGCCCAATGTGACGTTGCACAAACGGATCGGCGACGGCGCGCAAAATTGGCCCATTCCCGTGGTCAGGGACTGGCCGCATCTCAAGTCCGGGAGCGCTTGGCGCCGTGATCAATGTTGCCGACATAGGGCGAAGGTAGAATCGGCAGGCCGCAAATCAAGCGGTTTCTTGGCGATTTTGCGGTGGAATCGCATGACTCGATGCCGCGCAACTTAAGCGAATCCGCGCCACACGGGAGCTATGGCGCGTCTGGCGCCGGCGCGCAGACGCCGCGTTTTATGTTGTCGAAGGCGATGGGTATTTTGTCGCGGATGTGGATTTTTGGCTCCCAACCGGTCAGACGGGCGGCTTTGGCAATGTCAAAGGCGAAACCGAAGTCCCCGCCCGGCGCGGATTCAATTTTGATTTGCGGGTTTGCGATGCGGCAAAATTCCAGGAGCGAAATCAGGTTCTCATTGCCGCCCCCGGCGTGAATCTTTTCCAGGCATATCTTCTTTTCGCGCAGCAACTCCATCAGCCGTCCCAGATCGTCTATATGCAATGGATCGCGGAACTGCAATCCGCCCTGGGTGAGGGTCACCGGCTTGCCTTCGCCAATTGAGCGCAGGAGCTTGACGACCCAACTGCCGGTCACAGGATCATTGTAATCGGTGTAACAGGTCGTCAGGCGGATGACGTTGCTTTGCGGATGCGATTCGGAGATGAATTCCGCCATGATTTTTGATTTTCCGTAGGAATTTTGCGGATTGTACGGGCACTCTTCATTTACCAGCAAGCGGCTGCGGTAGCCGCCTTCCGTCTCGAACACATCCTCCCGTTTGTAAACCGGCCCCAACACTTCGCGCGTGGACATTTGTATCCAGGTGATCTCGGTGCCCTTGAGAATTTTGACGAGATGGCGCGCGCCCCCGACATTGACCTCGTCGCTTGGCGAGCCGACCTGGAACGTCTTTCCATGCCGATCCAGCGCCAGGGATAAATTGATCAAAAGATCAATGTTCTGTCGAGCCAAATAGGCGCCGTCGAGATTGAACAGATTTTCCTTTTTGTCCCATCCGAAGACTTTGTGCCGACGGCTCAGGCACAAGTGCAGTCCCCGGCCCAGATAACCTTCATGTCCAATTAAAACAATGTTCATAAAAGCATCACATTCCGCCGCCATCCACCCGGACGATGGATCCTGACATATAGAAAGCATGTTCCGAGCATAGAAAGGCAACCACCGCGCCCACATTTTCCACCGTGCCAAGCCGCATGGCCGGCACGAACCGTTCCAAGTAGGCATCGAGCTTGGCAGGGGCCTCCTTCTGCAGCCTGGCAAAATAGCGGCCTTCCGTGTAGATCGTTCCCGGAGCGACGGCGCAAATCACCACATTGTCCTTGGCAACCTTGCGGTTGACCGTGCTGACGTATCCGTCTATCGCAAATTTTGCCGAGACGGATGGCGGATTGCCGTGGCCGGTTTTCGTTGAATTTGTGGACAGATGCACGATGCGGCCCCACTTTTTCTTCACCATGTCGGGAATAAAGGCCCGGTTCAATTCGTGCCCGACTCCCACATTGTACTGCCAGACGTTTTTCCAATCATCCGTGGGCGCAAAGGGATCGGTCACCGCGTAGGCGCCGCCCAAATTATGCACCATGATGTCCGGCGCGCCGAAGTCCTTGCGAATGGATTCCACCAGACTGGCCACCCCGCCGGGCGCCATCAGATCGATTGCATAACAGGAATGCCTGGCCTCCGGAGTGGCAATCTTTTGGCGCAATTCCTCCAGAGCTTCACGCCCGCGCGCCACCAGTATCACACGCGCGCCTTCAGCGGCAAGAGCCACGGCGATTCCGCGGCCCAGATTGCGGCTGGCGCCGGTGACCAGCGCGATTTTGTCTTTGATGCCTAAATCCATAAGCGGGGAATCCTATGCGAGCACATCGGAAAGTCAACCGCCCGGCGGCGATTTTTGGAACGCGCGCGAGGGGCGGCCCAATTTTTGAACACGCCCGCGTCGATGGAAGCGCCTTTTGGAGCACTGCGCCGGAGCCAAACACCGGATTTTGGCGGGACGCCAAAATCTACCGGCGAGACGCCGATTCCACCCCTGCGTTACCGGGCGCGTTCCCAGGCCAGCATGATTTGCTTGCGCTTTTCGCCCCAGCGATAACCTCCAGTCACCCCGGTTTCGCGAATCACGCGGTGGCATGGAATGAGGTATGCCACGTCGTTTTGTCCCACAGCCCCGCCCACGGCGCGCGCGGAGCCTGGCATTCCCAACGCTGCCGCCAGCCGTCCGTAGGAAATCACCCGCCCGGCGGGAATTTCAATCAACGCCCGCCAGACCCGCACCTGAAACTGCGTGCCTTTGACAAACGCTTTCAAGACCGGCGGCGCGCCGGCGGCGGCGGCCCGGCTAAACATCTGATTGACAAGCCGCGTCGCGGCGAAATCATCGCGGCACAAGCGCGCCTTCGGCCAAGCCGCCCCGAGGCCGGCCCAATGCGCCTTGTCGGCGTCGCCTTCTACAAACGACAGGTGGCAGATTCCTCGCGGGCTTTCGGCCACAAGGCAGCGTCCAAACGGACTTTCCGCAAACCCGGCGGCAAGCGTCCAGGAATCTCCTCCCGCCTTGATCTCGCCGGGCGAGGCGGCGTCGAGGGTTACGCACAAATCGTGCAATCGTCCCGGACCGGAAAGACCGGCGCCAAGCGCTGACTCCAAAACGTCCTCACCCGCGCGCAGCAATTCTTTCACGCGCGCCAGGGTCAGACATTGGAGAAAATCCTTCGGTGTGACGCCGGCCCATTTTGAAAACAGGCGGTGAAAATGAAACTGGCTCAGCCCGGCGGCCTTCGCCAGCGCCGCCAGGCCGGGCTGTTCGTTGTGATGCTGGTCGAGGTGGCGAATGGCGCGCGCGACACGTTCGTAATCGTTCATCAGCGCACTGTGCCACTCCGGAGCGGTGCTCTTCCACCCGATTCTTCCCGTGAATAATTAAACAAGGCTCGCGTGGACGCTCGCCCTCCCGGTTGAGAAATAACCGTCGTTTGAGCGAAACTTTGGCATTCAAATTGTTGCGGCGCGGGGTTATTCTCGGCCCATGAGTGCTCCCAAAAGCCGCGCGGCGCCGTTTCCAGAGATCGTCATTTGGTTGTTATTGATATGCATCGGCTCGCCGACGGGGATGGCGGCGGATTATCCGGCCCCGCAGCCGGGCGATTATGTCCTTCGCGATTTTCACTTTCATTCCGGCGACGTTTTCCCGGAATTGCGAATGCATTACTTGACGATTGGAGCGCCGAAGCGCGACGGCAAAGGAATCGTTACCAATGCGGTGCTGATTCTCCATGGCACCACGGGCAGCGCCAGCAATTTCGTGCGCCGGGAATTTGCCGGCCAGCTTTTCGGACCGGGCCAACTTCTGGACGCCGCCAATTATTATTTGATCCTGACTGACGGCATCGGCCACGGACAATCCGCCAAGCCCAGCGACGGGCTGCGGGCGCATTTTCCGCATTACGGCTACCGCGACATGGTTGAGGGGCAGTACCGGTTATTGACAGAAGGGCTGGGCGTCAATCATTTGCGCCTGGTAATGGGCACCTCGATGGGCGGAATGCATACCTGGCTGTGGGGCGAAACGCACCCGGATTTTATGGATGCGCTGCTGCCCCTGGCCAGCCTGCCAACGCAAATTTCCGGCAGGAACAGGGTCTGGCGCCGCACGATCATTGACGCCATTCGCACCGATCCCCAATGGAACGGCGGCGATTACCAAACGCAGCCGCCCGGGCTTCAAGTCGCCGCCGAAGTATTGTTTTTCATGGGCAGCAACCCGGTGCAACGACAAAAGGAAGCGCCAACCCTGGCGGCAGCCGACAAAATGCTGGATGATTATTTGGCGCGCGCTCTGAGCCATCTGGACGCCAATGACGTTCTGTACGCCTTGCAGGCTTCGCAGGATTATGATCCGGGTCCGGAACTTTCCAGGATCAAGGCGCCGTTAATGGCCGTCAATTCAGCCGATGATTTGATTAATCCGCCCGAGTTGGGAATTCTTGAACGGGAGATTAAACTCGTCGCTCATGGGAAGGCCGTTATCATCCCTTTGAGTGATCGCACACGCGGACACGGAACTCACACGCTGGCGGCGGTTTGGAAAGAGTATTTGGCGGAACTGCTTGCCGAAAGTCAGCGGGCTAACTGAGCAACACGCAACACGCAACACGCAAGGCGCGCGCGCGTTCCCCCTTGCGCTGACTATAATCCAATGGCCCTCATGACCGCCTGCGTCGTCGGCCCTACTTCGATAGGCTCGAACCCGGCGCTCTTTATGGCGTTGTCCGGGTCTTTCAATCCGTGGCCGGTCATGGTGGCCGTCACGACGCTCCCCGGCGGAATTCGGCCGGCTTTGACGCACTTTGCCAAACCGGCAAGGCACGCGGCGGAGGCGGGCTCAATAAAAATGCCCTCGCGCGCGGCGATCATTTTGTATGCCGCCAGAATTTCTTCGTCGGTAACTTTGTCAATAAAACCGCCCGATTCTTTAAGGGCCTTGGCGGCGGGCTGCCAACTGGCCGGGTTGCCGATGCGAATGGCTGAGGCGACCGTTTGAGGATCGGCCACCGGCGCGCCATCGACTATCGGCGCCGCGCCCCAGGCTTGGAACCCAAACATTCGGGGCAGTTGTTTTACCTTTCGGGCATCGTAAAATTCGCGGTAGCCGCGCCAATAGGCGGTGATGTTGCCGGCGTTGCCGACGGGCAGAAAATGGAAATCGGGCGCGCGCCCCAATTGATCGCAAATCTCGAAGGCGGCGGTTTTTTGGCCTTCGATGCGGACGGGGTTGATGCTGTTGACAATTTCCACTTTGCCCGTCTGGCCCAATTCACGGACGATTTGCAGCGCGGCGTCGAATCCGCCCTCTACGACAATGGTGGTGGCGCCGTACATGAGGGCCTGGGCCAGTTTGCCCATTGCGATTTTGCCCTTCGGCAGCAAGACCACGCATTTCATGTTGGCGCGCGCGGCGTAGGCCGCCGCCGACGCCGATGTGTTGCCAGTGCTGGCGCAAACGATGATTTGCGAGCCGCGCTCTTTGGCCTTGGATACGGCCAGCGTCATTCCGCGGTCCTTGAAGGAGCATGTGGGGTTTACCCCCTCATATTTGAGCCACAGTTCAAATTCGCCGCCGATGGCGCGCACGTAGTTGTCCACGCGCACCAAGGGTGTATTTCCCTCGTTGAGCGAGACGACCGGGGTTTGATCGGTCACGGGAAGGTGGGCGCGATAGGCATTGATCACACCTCGCCAACGATTGCCTTGGGCGGGTAAAATGGAATTCATGGTCCGATACCTTTGGGATCAATAACGCCTCCGGTTTCCCGATGGGTGACATTCATGCGAACATTTTTCCGGCAAATCAACCGCAGTTCTCCACTCTCAACATGACGGGCGGCTCTTTCACGTCGGCGAATTTTCGCATTTTGGCCAGCGCCGCTTGCATGGCCGCATTGGGAGCTTGATGGGTCAGTAAAATCAGCGGCACACTCGCCCCTTCGTGTCCCTCGGGCTGAATCACCGAGGAGATGCCGATTTTGGATTCGGCCAAAACGGCGGCGATTTTAGCCAGCGTGCCCGGCTTGTCAATTACGCTCAAGCGCAGGTAATAACGGGAAACGACTTGCGCCATCGGCCGCACCGCCGCCCGCCGGTCATGCGGCACAAAACAGGGGACGCGATTTCGTGTGCCGTGCTTTAGATCCAGCGTGGCGTCGGCGATATCGCTCATTACGGCGCTTGCCGTCGCATCCTTGCCAGCCCCGCGGCCATAAAACAACGTGTCGCCGACGACGTCGCCGCGCACGAAAACGGCGTTGAAAACATGATTGACGCTTGCCAGCACATGGGAATTTGGCACGAGCGCCGGATAGACGGAAACCTGGACCGTTTTGCGCGCCTCCGCGTCGGGACGGGCGGATGGACGCCCCGGCGCGGTGATTTTTGCCACCGCGAGCAATTTGATCGTATAGCCGAGCTTGCCGCAAAACTCAATGTCGGCGCGGGTGATCAAGCGGATTCCTTCGACATGAATTGACTTGGACGCGGCCCAAAAGCCATGCGCCAGCGAGGCCAGGATGCCGATTTTGTGCTGCGAGTCAAAACCATCCACATCCAGGGACGGGTCCGCCTCCGCATAGCCCAGGCGCTGGGCCTCCGCAAGCGTCGGCGCGAAATCCAGGCCCTCCAGTTTCATGCGCGTGAGAATGTAATTGCAGGTGCCGTTGACGATGCCGTAAATGTCCGTGATCCGGTTTCCAACCAGCCCTTCCCGCAAGGCTTTGATGATGGGGATGCCTCCGGCGACGCTGGCTTCGTAGTAGATGTTGGCGCCGTGTTTGCGGGCGGCGGTGAACAGCTCCTCGCCGTGGGCGGAGAGCAGCGCCTTGTTGGCTGTGATCACGGGTTTGCCCTGCCGCAAAGCTGTCAAAACTATTGTCCGCGCGAGCGTGATGCCGCCCACCAGCTCGATAATGACATGCGCGTCCGGGTCGCCCACCACCGCTTCCCAGTTGGTGGTCATGAGCGAGGCGGGAATCGGGTAGGGCCGCGGTTCTTCCAGGGCCTTGACGGCGACCGCGCGCAAACCGATTTTGGTCCCCAGGCGCGACTCCAACAAAGCGCCGTTGTTTTGCAAATGATAAAACACGCCGCTTCCCACCGTCCCGCCGCCAATCATGCCAAAATTGACCTGTTGCATAAACGCGCAACATACTCGCCAATGCCCGGCGGCGCGACAATCGAAAAAGCGGAGCGCGCACCCTGCATCCGGGCAGCCGTTCCCGTCAATACAATGTCTGCGGCAAACCCGGGTGCGCCTGCAAAAACAGCCCCAATCCCCGCCGTCACGGTCCCTACTATTGGTCTTTTCATAAATAAGGTGAGTTACGTCTATGGCGGCCGGTTCACCTCCCGTTTCGTCTCTGGCCGGCAACTCAAGGCGGCCCGGCTGGAACTGGCCAACTAGAAACGGCTGCGAAAACTGATTGACAGCTGGGTGGGGTTAGCCGTTCGTCTGGCCAAGGAAAAGCGCAAACTGGCGGCTTGATTTTCGGCGAGAACGTTTCACTCTCCAGTGTATATTGAAATAAACCACCTGGTCCTGGCGCCGCTCGAAAGCCAACTGCGCATTCGTGGCCGCGCTACCGACTGGAAATCCAGGCAATTTCACTTTGGGGCATGGCGCAATTTTGGCCGCATGCGACTGCCGGACAAGTCCACAAACCAACGTGATGCATGGCAAGTTCCAAGAGAATTGGGTTCACGGCGTTTCGGCGACACCCGCCGCTCAAGGCTCGGCATCAGGAATCCCGAGGCCCGAACAGTGTGCGGCCGGCGTAGAGGGTTCCATCCATGTCCAGGGCGACATGGCGCAGGTTGCGCAGAAGGAGGCTCAAGGCTGCAACGAAATGGTCTCCCAACTCATTTTGTGGCGCGCGGCGTAGGCGGCCAGCACCTTTTCATGCTCGATCAAGACGGCGCGGACGACGGCGGAATCGTCGGAGTGGCCAATGTCTGGAATTTGATCGGGTATCAAATCGAACTGGCGATGGGCATAAATGAGGGCAAAAGCCGCCGCGGCCGCGGTAACGTAGGGCAAGTCCTGTTCGACGCCCTCGGCAAAGTCTTCGATCACGTCGGCCAGAAATTCCAGTTGGTCAATCAAATGCGGGAAACCTGGATCGTTGATTTCGGTAAACTTGAGTTTCAAATAAGGCAGCTTTTTATGCACACCCTCCAGGATGTTCGGCGTAATCATCGAAGCGCCGCGATCCACAAATTTTGCAATCTCAGCCATCGGCCAAGCATGGCGAAGGCGGCGGCGGAACACAAGCGTCTTAAAAATTGCCTTGCCCTTGGCGTTATCCGGGGCAAAATCCGCCGGTCACTCAAAACAGTGGAGCTGGTTCTAACTCAACCGTTTATTTATGGCACATATTTACAATAACATCGTCGAAACTGTCGGCCGCACACCTTTGGTCCGCCTGAACAAAGTCACCGCCGGCCTTGAGGCCGCCATCCTTCTCAAGTGCGAATTTTTCAACCCGCTCGGAAGTGTCAAAGACCGCATCGGCATGGCGATGATTGAAGATGCCGAGAAGCGCGGCATTCTCAAAAAGGAGACCGTGATCATCGAGCCGACCAGCGGCAACACCGGCATCGCGCTGGCCTTCGTGGCCGCGGCCAAGGGTTACAAGCTCATATTGACAATGCCGGACACCATGTCGCTGGAACGGCGCACGTTATTGGCGATGCTCGGCGCAAAACTGGTCCTTACACCCGGGGCCGAAGGCATGAAAGGAGCCATCGCCAAAGCCGAGCAAATCGCCCGCGAGACGGCCAATTCCTGGATTCCGCAACAGTTTGACAACGCGGCCAATCCCGAGATTCACCGAAAGACGACGGCGGAAGAAATTTGGAGCGACACCGATGGCAAGGTGGACTTTCTTGTTTCGGCGGTTGGAACCGGTGGAACCATCACCGGATGCGTTGAAGTGATCAAGGCCCGAAAGCCCTCGTTCGAGGCGATCGCCGTGGAGCCGAAAGAATCTCCAGTCATTTCCCAAACTTTGGCCGGTCAACCCCTCAAGCCAGGCCCGCACAAGATTCAAGGCACCGGGGCCGGGTTCATTCCAAAGAACCTGCACCTCAAGGACAGCAAAGGCAAACTGCAAATCTGCGAATGCCTGGTGGTCAACAACGACGATGCGTTCGCGATGGCCCGGCGCCTGGCCAAGGAAGAAGGGTTGTTGGTGGGCATCTCCACCGGCGCCAACGTCGTCGCCGCCATCGAAGTGGCAAAACGCCCTCAGAACAAGGGCAAAATGATTGTGACGGTCGCCTGCTCGACCGGCGAGCGCTATCTGAGCACTGCGTTGGCTGCGGAGGCCAGGGCCGAGGTGGGTGGTTGATGCCGCGGGCCACGGACCGCGAAACGGCTTGCGGCACAAGCAAAATTCATGACGCAAGAAACGGGGCGGCCGACCCCCATGATTAGATGGTCTTTGAACAACTTGTCCGGGACAGGCGCCTCCGTTGGTGGCAGGCAGGCCTCAAGTGCCGGGGTTGCCTTGCCGATAGTCAAAAAAAGATGTTGCATTACCCGGCATTTAGCCTAACGTTTAAATTGTTGAAGGTCTGACCCGGAATGCGCCGTCAAAATTCATTGTCAGCTGCGCATCGGTCCTCCAAAAACTCCAAGTTCTAAGGAAATTGATTTTTTAGGGGTATTCAGGCAAGGCCTTCGCACAATTGCAAAACAACAATATGAGTACCGCGCCCAGCGCTACAACCACTGATTTTGGTTCAGGTTTCCTTGAAATATCGGAAAAAGGCTTTGGCTTTCTTCGCACAAAGGAAAACAACTATCACCCAAAGCCCACGGACATCTTCGTCACTCCCGATACAATCAAGCGAAACTTCTTGCGCGAGGGCTGTCTTGTCGCCGGCGACACGCAACCGCCCCATCGCGGCAACAGTCCCCAGCTTAAATCCGTGGAGAGCGTCAATGGCCAGCCCTTCGAGGCATACACCAAATCCGTGCGGTTTGAGAACCTCACCACGATCGATCCCATCGAAAAGATCAACCTGGAAACCGCGCCGGACTTGCTGGAAACGCGCATTATTGACTTGGTTACTCCCATCGGCAAAGGCACGCGCGGTTTGATCGTCGCTCCGCCCCGGACCGGCAAAACGACCATTCTCAAGCAGATTGCAAACGCGGTTTCGGCCAATCATCCCGAGGTTTATGCGATGGTGCTTTTGATTGACGAGCGCCCGGAAGAGGTGACCGATTTTCAACGCTCCGTCAAAGCCGAAGTAGTCGCCTCATCCAATGATCAGGACTTGGAAACACACGTCCGCCTCTCGCGCTTCATGATCGAGCGTTGCCGCCGCATGGTGGAAAGCGGCAAGGACGTTTTTGTGTTGCTCGATTCGATCACCCGCGTCGCCCGCGCCTACAACAGCGTCCACGGCGGCAGCGGACGCACCATGACGGGCGGCGTCGATGCGCGCGCCTTGGAAATCCCGCGCAAAATGTTCGCGTCCGCGCGCAAGATTGAAGAAGGCGGTTCGCTGACCATCATTGCCACCGCGCTGGTGGACACCGGTTCGCGCATGGACGAATTGATTTTCCAGGAATTCAAAGGCACCGGCAACATGGAGTTGATCCTGGACCGCAAACTCTCCGAGCGCCGCCTCTTTCCGGCCCTGGACATTCCCAAAAGCGGCACACGCAAGGAGGAAAAGCTTTTCCCGCCCAAGACCATTGAACCCATTCGGAAATTGCGCCGGATGATGGTGGATCTCAACCCCGTCGAAGCAATGGAAACCTTGCTGGCCGCCCTCAAGAAGCACAAGACCAACGAAGAATTGCTGACCAAGATTGGCGCGTGATTCCTTTTGAGTGATTCGGCGCGGAGACCGCATTTTTTCGGCTAGCGCGAGAACATCGCCCCATAAGGGAACCGGTTGGGGACGTTACTCCGCTCCCTTGCCCACCTCCGCATGTTTGGACATTTGCAACCGTTCACTGCGGCCCGCTTCCCCACGCCTCCAAATGCCCGTCGACAAAAACGAACGGCGTAAAATCCTCCGGCTTGGGCGGGAACATGATCGAATCCCCCGTGAAATACGTCTGATACAACAACACCTCCGTCACCTTCCCAGCGTCGTCGCGTCCCGCCTCCAAACGGTCCGGTTTGCCCATGATCGCTTTCACCTCCTCCTCGGACATTCCCAGTTTCACCTTCAACGTATCCCGCTGCCGCCGGTTAATCGTCCAACGCGACGCGCCGACACACCCCGCCAACAACCCGGCGGCCAAAACCACCATCAAAACCTTGCGCATCCCCGCTTCATATCCCCTTTCCAAACGTTTGGACAGCATAATAAAACCAGACCTGACACCCTAATACCTTTTTCACTTTTTAGAAAATTACCCGCTAATCAGGGGTTTCGCATGACTGTTGGCAGGCTTGCGATTTTTCCGTATGTTGGCATTTTTTTTCTCCTTGTAGCTGCGCGTAGCTGCGCGTATGTTGTTGCGGCGCAACGCTTGATTTTGGTGCTTTTCATCGAGTCCCGCCGGCCTGTCACGCTTTGGCGACTCCCTCATCCCGGTCGTCCTACCACCGCCGGGTTTCCCTTTGACTTTCAAAGAGCGCGGGTTGTGCGCGCACACCCGCCTGGCGTCTGGCGGTTTGCGCCAGGACAGGATGATAGTTTCTATCATCCGCTTCGCATTGTAGCTATTTTGCTGTTTTTGTCAACCTGTCTTTTTTGGGCGGAGGATTGCGCGGAGGGCGGCCTGCCGGGCGTAGTGTTTCTCGTTCCAGAGCACTCCGAGGGCTGTCTGGGCCGGGAACAACAGGCATGAGGCTTTCCACATCCCTGTGATTGCCTGGCGGGCGGGGAGGCGGGCTAGGCGGTGGCCGCCAACGCCAAGGCAGCCGGCTCGGCGGTATCCGGAGGGATTACAGGCGTCTCATCAAACTTCAGGGCGGAAGCGAACCCCAGAGCTTTGCCAAGCTCGGCAAATAGGCTTATCCAAAGTTTGGCGTCCTCGTCTCCGTCTTGCGCCCGGCGAAGGACATCCGAACGGACAGTGTGCGAAATTTTCTCGTACACATTTTGGGTCTTCCAGAGATTGGACTCAAAGGGAAGATCAGGCAGCAATTTGGCCGCCGCAATGAAGGTCTTGAGGATGTCCACCTCTTCGGGCGCCGTCAGAAGCCGCTCGCTTAGGCGGTCAAAGTGAAACTTGCAGGCATAAGCCAGAACCTCCTTCTCCAAGGGAACCTTCATCGCGCGGCATTCCGCAAGGAGGCTGCGCACACGCTCGGCGTCCATGCGGTCGCTTTCAAGTTGAGCGCGGATTTCGCCGTTGAGGACCACTTCGACGGCCATCATGAGTCCTCGCAACGTGGGAGCGTTCAAATCGGCCAAAACCCGCAGTAGCGGCGCATGCCGGTCTGTAATCAACTTGTAGGTGGAATTGATTTCCTCGCGCGTCGCGGCCATGATCTGGTCCAGGAGTTTGCGCTGTTCATCGTGAAAGAGACTCTTGATCGAGTACTGCGTTTGTCCGAACTGACGGTCCATCAGGCGGACGATCTCTGGAAAATCGCCGCGTTCAAAAGCCGCGCGGGACGCCTCGACAAGCCGGCCTTGGTCGGACGCCTCGCCGTTTAGATGGACCCAGCAGTTTAAATTGTGGCTGCCCATGTAGAGCACTCCGTAACTGAGCATGTCCGTGTCCCCGGTGATCTCAAAAGTGAGCCGCGCCCGGCCAATGGCCAGGCGCGCCGGCCCCGAAGTAAACATTTGGCGCTCCTCTTGATGGAAGGAAAACGCGTACAGCCGGGCGTCCACTGGATATGATTCAAAGATGGAACTGATGGCGTAATGCGCGCCCACAATGTCTCGCGTCACGATGGCTGGCCTGACGAACCTATCATAAATGGCGCGCCCGTCCGGATATTCGCGGATATTCCCTTTCGCCAGCGCCAGCTTCTCGACAAAGCCGGTTTCCAGATCTTCGTTCCACATGTCGCGCACCAATTGCACCACACGGGCGGCGTATTGGATAATCTGGACGGTTTCCAAGCCGGATAGTTCGTCAAAAAACCAGCCGCAGCTTGTGTACATCAACATTGCGTGCCGCTGGGCCTCCAGCATCCGCACGGCGCTGGTCTGTTCGTCGGCGCTCAATTCACGAATGGCATTGCGACTGAAGAATTGGCGCATATTTTCCGGGGAACGATTCAGAATCACGTTGATATAATCGTCGCGGGCGGCCCAGGGGTCCTTGAAAAACACCCCCGCCCGCGTTTCGTAGCGCGGGGCAAGCTGGTCGCGCAGCCAATCCAGCGCGTTGCGCAACGGCTCGCGCCAGTTCTGGTTCCACCCGCCGTGCCCCCCGGAGTTGCATCCGCAATTTCGGCGCCATCGGTCGACCCCATGCGGGCAGCTCCAGGCGCTGGGTTGGTGGATTTCCGCCTCGTGGGTGGGCGGATGGGATTGGAGGAATTCACCATATACTGTCAACCGCACATCGGATTTCGATTCGATGCTCTTGAGCGCGTAAGCCAAAGCCATGTCACCATAGTGGAAATGGTGCCCGTAGGATTCCCCGTCGGTGGCCACATGAACCAATTGGTCCCAGGTGCGGCTCCCGGAAAGGGCGCCGGTTAACCGATCAGCCAGGCGTCCGCCGTCGGTGAGGAGGCGTTCAAATGCGATGGCCTGCGCCACCGGAGCGTCGTAAAAGAACACGGCTATGGAGCGGCCCGACGGCAATTTAACGCTATAAGCCATCGTCGGGTCGACTTTGCCGCCGTTTACGTCCGTCCATTCAGCGGCATCCAAGGGACGCACCCGGCTGGCTTGAAAGGGCGACAGGATTGTGAATTGAATTCCGAAGCGGGCCAGCGCCTCAAGTGACTCCGTATCCACCGCGCATTCCGGGAGCCACATGCCCTCTGGCGCCCGCCCGAAGCGCGACTTGAAGTCCTGCATGCCCCAAACCACCTGCGTTTGTTTGTCCCGGGCGTTTGCCAGGGGCATAATCGGGTGGTTGTAACATTGGGCTATGGCACAGCCGTGGCCGGAAAAACGGCGCTGGCTTTCCTTGTCGGCCTCCTGGATGGCCGCAAGCAAATCCGGCGCCTTTTCCCGCATCCACGAAAGGATCGTGGGGCCGAAGTTGAAGCTGATCCGGGAATAGTTATTGACAATACTTTCGATCCGCCCCGCGCCGTCCAGGCAGCGGGAGTGGGCGTTGGGCGCATAGCACTCGGCCGCGATTCGCTCATTCCAATCATGGTACGGATGGGCCGAATCCTGCAATTCCACCGTCTCCAGCCAGGGGTTCTCCCGAGGCGGCTGGTAGAAATGCCCATGCACGCAAATATATTTTTTCATCATATTGTCTCATACCCGGCCGCCCCGCGCCCCGAATTACTCCTTCATCGCGATGCTGTTATCCACCTGACGGACGCCACTGACGTTCTTGGCGAGATCTTCGGCGCGGTGTTTTGCGTCCGCCGAGGCCACAAAGCCGCTCAATTGAACGGTGCCTTTGAAGGTCGTGACGTGGACGTCGTCATATTTGAATTGCGCATCGCTTCCAAGCGCGCTTTTGACGCGGGCGGTGATGGCGGTGTCATCAATGTCCTCACCGGTGCTTTCGTGATAGCGATCACCGGCGCAGCCGGTCGTGACCAAACCTGCAATGACGGGGGTGACACACACAGTCAGAATTGTCACAATCCGTCTGGCATTATTTGCGATTGTATTTTTCATGTATTCCTCTTTCTTTTTTAGTTTTGATTTTCAAGCGCGCCAATCCCATCAGGGCTGGCATGTAAGGAACTGTCACTCATTACAAGCGTGTCGCCCATAGGGTGTTTCCCCGCCCGACGGGGCATTTTCGCCCCCCCGGTTTTCACCCCATGTCGCAAGCCGGCTCCCTCACGCTAGATTGACACACAAAGGTTCAAACTTATTAAACGGAAGCTGCGAATTTTGATGGTCGAGGACGAGGCGGCTGACGCCCAACTGGCGGAGCTTATGCTTCGCAAGGGCGGGTTTCATTTCGCGTTCAAATGCGTGGATTCCGAGGGCGCCTTCGTCAAAGAATTGAATGAATTTCGCCCCAGTGTCATTCTTTCCGATCACGGCCTGTGCGCCTTGGATGGTTTTTCGGCGCTGGCGATAGCCCAGGGCGTGTGTCCCGACGTCCCCTTCATCTTTGTGACGGGTTCGTTGGGGGAGGAAATGGCGACCAAGGCGCTCAAGAGCGGCGCCGCCGACTTCATCCTCAAACATCGCATGGCCGCCCTTCCCGCGGCCCTGCACCGGGCGTTGCGCGAGGCGCATTCGCAACTCCAGCGCAAGAAGGCCGAGCAGGAAATTCGGCGGCTCAACGAGGAATTGGAACATCGCGTCGCCCTGCGCACCGCCGAGCTGGAGGCGGCCAACAAAGAACTGGAGGCGTTCAGCTATTCGGTGTCCCACGAGCTGCGCGCGCCCTTGCGACAGATCGAAGGCTTCATCGAGTTATTGGACGCCAAGACTTCCGCCATGGATTGCGAGGCCCAGCAATACTTGACAACCATCGCCAAGGCTTCCCGGCGGCTCAGCCAATTGATCGATGACTTGCTGGCATTTTCCCGCACCGCCCGCGCGGGGATGCGAAGGACAAGAGTCAGCCTGAAAACAATCTCTGAAAACATCATCCGCGACCTCGCCAGCGAGGCGAAAAGCCGCGACGTGAAATGGATCATCGGTGACTTGCCCGAGATCAAGGGCGATGCGGCGCTGCTCCGGCAGGTGTTTGCCAATCTCATTGGCAACGCGTTAAAATACACGCGGCGCAAGCAACAGGCGCGCATTGAAATTGACAGCCGCAACACTGAGGAGGAGTTGATCGTTTTTGTCAAAGACAACGGGGTGGGCTTTGACATGCGATATGCCAACAAGCTTTTCGGAGTTTTTCAACGGCTGCACCCGCAGTCGGAATTCGAGGGCACAGGGGTGGGCCTGGCCAACGTGCGGCGCATCATTCATCAGCACGGGGGGCGCACCTGGGCCGAAGGACAACTTAATGAGGGCGCGACTTTCTACTTTTCCCTTCCTCTCCCGCGGCAGGCCGGCCATTTGCGCCCATGAAAAGGGAAATTCACATTCTCATGCTTGAGGACGACGATGCGGACGCCGCGTTGCAACAGCATACGTTGCGCAAAGGAAGCATTCTCTTTTCAGTGGCGCGGGTCCAGACGGAGACCGACTACATCCGCGAGCTTGACGAAAATCCGCCTGACTTGATTCTTTCAGATTATTCCATGCCCAGTTTCGACGGATACGCCGCCTTGAACATTGCCAAAAAAAAACGGCCGGAAACCCCCTTCATATTTGTGACCGGCACGATGGGCGAGGAGGTGGCGATCGAAACGTTGAAGAACGGCGCCACCGATTATGTCCTGAAAACGCGATTGACGCGCCTGGTGCCCGCCGTTCACCGGGCGTTGCGCGAAGCCCAGGAACGGGCCGACCGCCGGCGCGCGGAAGTCGAACTGCGCGAATCCCACAAGCAATTGCGGGCCTTGTCCACCTATCTCCAGCATGTGCGGGAGGAGGAGCGCAGCCGCATCGCGCGCGAGGTGCATGACGAACTGGGGCAGGCCCTGACCAGTTGCAAGCTCGACGCCTCCTGGCTGGCCCATCATTTGCCCAAAAACCAGAAGGACCTCTCAGAAAAGGCCGAAAAACTTTCAAGCGGAATAGATTCCACCATTCAAACCGTGCGTCGCATTTCCACCGAACTGCGCCCCAGCATCCTGGATTACCTGGGTTTGGCCGCGGCGCTGGAATGGCAGGCGCAGGAGTTTCAATCGCGCACCGGGATCCGCTGCCGTGTTTCGGCCCGTTTGCGCGAGCCTTCCCTGGATCCCGACCTCACCACCACCTTCTTTCGCATTTTCCAGGAGACGCTCACCAATGTGATTCGCCACGCCAAGGCGACGCAGGTGGATGTGCGGTTAAAAGAGGACACCGCCCGAATTATACTCGATGTTAGAGACAACGGGCGGGGCATCAGCCGGGAGGAAATAGCCGATCCAAGGTCGATGGGTTTGCTGGGCATGCGCGAACGGGCGGCGCTGCTGGGAGGTGATTTTAAAATCCAGCCCATGCGCGGCGGCAAAGGAACAAGCGCCTACGTCGCGATTCCGCGCCGCCAGCGTCGGCGCCCTTCGAGTTTGAAACATGAAGATTCTATTGGCAGACGACCACGCCGTAGTCCGGCACGGGCTCAAGCAAATTCTCACTGACGCCTTCAAACGCGCCACCTATGGGGAGGCGCGCAACGCCCAGGAAGCCCTTGATTTGGTCTGGAAACAGGACTGGGACGTCGTCGTGCTGGACATCACGATGCCGGGACGCAGCGGATTGGATGTGCTGCGTGAAATCAAACAATTCAAGCCGCGGCTGCCGGTGCTGGTGTTGAGCGTGCATCCCGAGAACCAATTCGCGGTGCGCGTGCTCAAATCCGGCGCGTCCGGGTACATGACCAAAGAGAGCGCCCCCGACGAATTGGTGGGCGCCGTCAAGAAAGTCCTTGCGGGCGGACATTATGTGAGCAATTCCCTGGCCGAGAATCTGGCGCTTTCGCTGTCCGCAAACCAAAAAGCGCCGCAGGAAAAGCTTTCCGACCGCGAGTTCCAGGTATTGCGCCTCATCGCCTCTGGCAAAATGGTGACCGATATCGCCCGCGAACTCTCGCTCAGCGTCAAAACGATCAGCACCTATCGTTCTCGCGTCCTGGAAAAAATGGGAATGAAAAACAACGCCGAATTGATGCACTACGCCATCGAACATCGGCTCGTTTAGCGGGTTCGCAAAGCGCGGGTCCAAAGCCGTGGGGTGTTGACCCCATGTTGCGCAATTTTCGGGCTATCCAAAATCCAAGTCTGAAGCTTTTCAATGAGTTGTTTTAATTGTTGTGGGTTTCTCGACCGTCACTACTTTTGCGTTGTCGTTGTCCGTTTTGGTTTCCATCGCGCTGGTCGCGGCGTTGGTGGTCGCCGTCTGGAATCGCAATTCCAGCCAGGCCGCGCAACGGCGCCAGGACAAACTTCTGGTTGACATCGCGGAGAAAGCGCCCGTGGGGCTGCTGCAAGTGGACGCCGATGGCGTTATCCAGTGGGCGAACCTGGCGGAGTTGGAATTGCTCGGTTATGCGCGCCAGGATTATGTGGGAAAGAAAGCCGCGGACTTTTACGCCGACGAATCGGAGGGCCGCAACGTGCTCGCCCGCCTGGCGCGCGGAGAGACCTTGCGCGATTACCAAACCAACCTGCGCGCGCGCGACGGCTCGTTGCGAAATGTCCTCATCAGTTCAAGCGCGGACATCGAAGAGGGGCAATTCCGCCGCGCGCGGCTTTTTACGCAGGACATCACCGGCCGCCGCCGCGCGGAGGAGGAAATACTGCGGTTGAACCTGGAACTGGAGCAGAGGGTTAAACAACGCACGGCCCAATTGGAGGCCACGAATAAAGAAATGGAATCGTTCAGCTACTCCGTGTCCCATGATTTGCGCGCCCCGTTGCGCGCCTTGCGCGGTTTTACCGAAGTCTTGCTGGAAGTCCATTCTTCCCAGCTTGACAGCCGGGGGCAGGACTTCCTGCGCCGGGCCTGCGCGGCCAGTTTCCGGATGGAACGATTGATCGAGGATCTGCTAAAGCTGGCGCAAGTCTCCCGCGCCGAGCTTCAAATGGAGGAGGTCAACTTAAGTTCGCTGGCGGCCGAGATCGCGGTTGAATTGGCCAACAGCGATTCCTCCCGGACCGTCCAGTTCGAGATCGCGCCGGGTTGCGCGGCCCTTTGCGACCCCCGCCTCGTTCGCCTGGCCCTGGACAACCTCCTGCGCAACTCGTGGAAATTCAGCTCCAAACGTCCGGATGCCCGCATCGAGTTTGGCCGGGTGGACGGACAGGATCCCGCCTTCTTCGTGCGGGACAACGGGGCGGGGTTTGACATGGCATTTTCCAAGCGGCTTTTCGGCGTTTTCCAAAGGCTTCACGCCGCAACCGAATTTCCCGGCACAGGCGTCGGCCTGGCCACCGTTCAACGCATCCTCAACCGGCATGGCGGACGCGCCTGGGCCACAGGCGCAATCAACCAGGGCGCGACATTTTATTTCAGCTTACCCGGCATGGATGGCGTCCCCAAAATCACCGCCCCATCACAATGAATATCTTGAACCGCCCGCTGCAAATTCTCGTCGTGGAGGACTCGGAGGACGACGCGCTGTTGCTGCAACTTGCCGTTGAGCGGTCCGGTGTCCATTGCGTTTGCCGCAGGGTGGAGACGGCCGAAGAAATGCGCGACGCGCTCCAGGCTCAAGACTGGGACGCCATCGTTGCCGATTACGTCATGCCGAACTTCGACGGGTTGGCGGCATTGGCATTGGTCAAGGAACGCGGGCTGGATCTCCCTTTCATCATCGTCTCCGGGCACATTAATGAGGACACCGCCGTGGCCGCGATGAAGGCCGGCGCGCACGACTACGTGATGAAGGACAAGCTGGCCCGCCTGGCCCCCGCTATTGCGCGCGAAATGCGCGATGCCGCGGTGCGGCAGGCGCAGCGGGCCTCGGAGAAGGAGCTTTGGGGTGAGCAGGCCTTCCGCGCGGCAATTGAGACATCGATTCCCTCCGGCATCGCAGTGGTGGATTTGGACGGAAGGCAATCCTACGTCAACCCCGCCTTTTGCCGGATGGTGGGCTGGACGGAGGCGGAATTGATTGACCGCAAACCGCCCTTTGATTACTGGCCGGTGGAAGAACGCGACGCCATCACCGCCGCCCTGGCCAAAGTGGTTGCCGGACACGGGCCCACAGGCGGATTGGAACTGCGCCTGCGACGGAAGAATGGCGAACGGTTTCACACTCTCCTGCTGGTGACCGCGTTGAAGGATAGTTTTGAAAACATCACCGGCTGGTTGAGTTCCATCACCGACATCACGCAACTCAAAGAGGCTGAGGATGCCCTGCGACGCTCGCACGAGGATCTGGAATTGCGCGTGCGCGAACGCACCGCCGACCTTTCCGCCGCCAACATTCAGCTCCAGGCGGCCCTGGCCGAGCGACGCCGCCTTGAAAATGAGTTGCTGGAAATTACCGACAAGGAGCGCCGCCGAATCGGGTTGGACCTCCATGACGATCTGGGCCAAAAACTGACTGGCATCGCCCTAATGTCCAAAGGATTGCAAATACGGCTCGCCAAGCGGGGATCCGAAGACGCCGCGGAGGTCGGCAAAATTCACAAGCTCATTCAGGAAACAATGAGCCAAACGCGCGAATTGTCCCACGATTTGATCACGCTCGACTTGGAGGAGAAGGATTTGGCCTCCGCGATGGAAAGGCTGGTCTCCCACGTCAAACGCACCTTCGACATTTCTTGCCAGTTCCGATGTGAAATTATCGCGCCCGCGCTCGAAGCCAATGCTGTGAGTCAACTTTACAAAATCACCCAGGAAGCAGTCACCAACGCCATTAAACATGGAAAAGCCAGGCAGGTGGACATCCAACTGACCCGGGGCGGAAACGATCTTGTCCTCTCCATCCATAACGATGGCACCCCGTTCCCCTCGGTGGTCAGCAGTAAAGCGGGCCTTGGCCTGCGGATCATGGGCTATCGCGCCCATTTGATTGGCGCCACGTTGGAGGTCAAGCCCGGTGAGGGGGGAGGCGCCGTGGTGACGTGCATTCTGCCCGCGTCGTAAGTCGATTAAGCCCGCCTTTCGCACACGGCGCGCCGGGCGGGCTATTTTGAAACCATTGAATCGGGGGAAACGGCGCTCCACGCCTCACATCGCCATGGGAACCGCCCGATCCACCATGCCCTTGGAGATTGCGTAGCGGGTCAATCCCGCAACATCGTGGATGTTGAGCTTGTTCATGACTTGCTGCCGATGCTTCTCCACTGTCTTGATGCTGATACCCAATTCCGCGGCGATCTGCTTGTTTGGCAGCCCTTCGGCGATCAATTGCAGCACTTCGGCCTCGCGGGAGGTCAATTCAACGTTGCGCCGGAGGGGCTGGCCGTCCGTGAATGCCTGCCGGCATCGGTCGCGCAGGCGTTTGGCGATGGCGGGACTGAAAAACGCGTTTCCCTTTTGGACTTCCCGAATGGCGAGCAGCAAATCGTCGGCGGCGGTTTGCTTGGTCAAATAGCCGGAGGCCCCCACTTCCGTCAATTGTTCCACATAATCGTCATCGCTGTAGGAACTGAGCACCAGGACCTTTGCCGAAGGGACGTTTTTGAGGACCTGCCGTGTTCCCTCCAATCCATTCAACAGGGGCATTACAACGTCCATGACCACGATATTGGGCCCCATTTTGGCCGCCATCTGGACGGCTTGGCGTCCGTTTTCCGCCTCACCCACCACCTCGATATCTTCCGCCTGGCTGAGCAGGGCGCGCAATCCCTGCCGGACAATTTTATGGTCATCAACTAGCAACACGGAGATTTTTTTCATAATTTGTAAATTTAACTGGCGCTATTTTTACCAGATTGAAGGAATCGGGCAATAGGGCCTGCTCCGCTTCGTTGAGTACGGGAAACCAGTAAGGTGGACGGCGCGATTCGGCCCTCATTCCACGGCAAAATATAAAAAGCCTCGACGGCAACGGTTCTTGGAAACTCAACAGGCCGGCCTCGGGCAAATCGCCGCGGCCGGCCTTATTGAGGCGGACTCCGCAAGTTCTCCGATCGGGCGCGCGCGGCAGACCGTGCTGATTAGAATTGCTGACGGGAACGGGGCGCGCT